>JADMIO010838878.1_pt1 | contig 68647 bp, 59 predicted proteins | sample 8958161 | NCBI WGS metagenome assembly JADMIO01 (sample SAMN16585339, study PRJNA669376) | soil metagenome | isolation source: Crop rotation soil | place: USA: Cullars Rotation, Alabama | collected 2011 | reverse complement strand
TCATTAAATAGCATCTTCTAATCTCCTACTATGATTGTTAGTGATGCTACTTACACAGATTTATTTACAGACCCTCCATCTATTTCACGTGATTTTTGTGCTCGTTGAGTTTTTATATCTACGTAATTTTTATATATAGAATTTAGAGCATGATAATGTGTAGAAGTATGGCTTCCTCCTTTGATATCATACTTGCACCCTCCTTGTTCAAAGTTTTTATACTTCACTGAATCATATATATCATTATCATAGATAAAAAAGCCATTTATTACGTCTAGTCTTCCTTTAGCAGTATTGCCTATTTCTATATCACAGGTGATCTTACCTTCAAAGTCTGGCTCTTTGTACTCAACTTCGGCTTCAAAATAAACCGGCATCAGAACTATACCTGTAGTAGTCGCATATGCCCATCTGGCACCCATTTCTGTATATTCTATTACCACATTGCAGGTAGAGCTAGAGCCACATGTGCCATTATCGCTACTGCCGTTAATTGCTTTAATCATCAAAGGAGAATAGCCAAATAGACCTTTACTATTAACTATTTGCAGTGAAGGTTTGACGAAAAGCTCATTAGTTTTTATGCCTTCTATGATCACATCTGGTCTAAGGGTGAGATAGGTCTTAAATACATCGTGCTGCATATAGCTTAGGCCTGCCTCTAGCAGCACTTGATGAACTGCCAGCTGGCCATTAGCAGCTCTTGCTCTTAGAGAGGAGAATCCCAAAAAAATTTTGCTTGGATTATCCGATAGCATATTTTCGCTCTCCTCCGTCGATGGAATAATGCCTAAGCGAGATAATTCATATGTTAAGGCCATAGCTACCTGTTTTATGAACTCTCGATTTTGCTCAGCTAAGTAGCTGAGCTGTTTATCTTTGTTTTCCAATATTTGTTGGTTGATTAAATTGATATCAGTGGTCAGTTTGCTGATTTCATTATCTATGTCTTTAGCTCTTGTTGTATCTATACCAGGTGTCTTTGCCTGATTTAATGCTATGATTTTTTTCATCTTCTCCATTCTAATATCGGCAAATTCTGCTATCTGTTTTAGATCCATCGATAGGCTTCGAACTAAGCTATCAATTTCATCGAGTATTTTGAGTGCATGATCGCTTACGGCGATTGAGCCTATGACTTCTTTTTTATCCGAAGGGCCTAGGAGCGGTGTTGCCCAAAATCTTTTCGTGATGTTACGATCGTGAATCTTGCTTACTTCACTAGGGTTTTCATGATCGGGGAATACTTTTAGTTGCCCCAAAACGATCAAGAAATTTTTTACATGTTCGTCATTGTCTTTGTATTTTTCTTTTAGCTTTTTTAAGTCTGCTTCATCAAAAGGTAGTGAGTTTATCGAGCTCACTGGCACGGCATGGGAATAGTTAAGAGTAAGAAAGCCTAGTAATATTAGGAAACTTAATCGTGATCTTGTTTGCATAGATACCCCCTCTTAAAAAATGCAAATGATTTTTTTATGATAAGAAAAAGTTATAATGAAAAGCAATAACTAATTTTTTATTTTGTGCAATTTGGCATATTTTCAAAAAAATCTTTATCTTCTTCTAAAATAAGCTTAAATAATTCTTTTGGTGATTTATTTAGTGCATCATCGCCAAAATGCTGCTTGATAAATTCTATTTGTTTGGTTTCGCAGTTATATATATGTTCACCTGTTGTGATATTATATATATTGTTATTGCTTGTTTTTTGCTTGTCTTCGCAGGAGATAATAAATAGTAAAAAAATATAATATAAAACTTTTTTCATATATTATTCTCCTTGAGGAAAATCAAATCTTATTTCGCCATCTTCGTAGATTTTTTTCATCCATTTTCGTCCATTTTCATCGATATAGTCTTCGATCTTTGGTTCACTTATTTTGAGATTTTTTGCTTGATATAAAATTTCTTGTATGCGTTTTTGCTCTTCTTCTAAATCACTTTTAGATATGTTTGCCATGTTTTCATGGAATTTAGCTATTGCTTCTTCTATCCTGTTAGCTTTTTCTATATTGGCTGTATTATTAATCTTAACTGGCGGAGTTTCTTCTTTTAGAACATCTAATTTTATCTCTTCCGTTGGTGATGGCTTGTCTTCTTGGGGCTTTATTTCTAATAAAAGATAAAAACCGACGATTAAGAGTCCACCAGATATTAAAAAGGCTAATTTTTTCATATGTCCCCCTAATATAATTAGTTGCAATTATTTATGATTTTCTTCAAAAAGTGTGCAATTAATTTACAGACAGCAAAAGTCTGCTATGATCTTTGGTTATGGCTAACTTTTTTTGCTTGCTATTTTCTTTGATCATGTGGGCCCACGCGTCTTGGGGCAGCGATTACCTAAAAATCGATCAGTTTTTTAACGAAAAGATCAAGAAGGGTGAGCTCGTAGGGGCAGCGGTAGCTGTGGTAGAAAGTGGCAAAATATCCTACGTGAATAGCTATGGTCTGCGCAAGAAAGGTTTATCGGCCAAGATCGATAACGATACGGTCTTTCAGCTAGGATCGGTTTCTAAGCCTATTACTGCCAGTGTTTTTAATCTTGCTGAAAGGCAAAATTTAGTGTCTTTGAAGACTAAAAGCAATATTATCAATGCCACTGCAGGCGATCTCTTAAGCCACACTTCAGGGTTTTCTCGCTATCCGTTTAATAAGCTGATCGAGCAGGGTCAGAGTAAAACCGAATTGGTTTCTTTATTACAAAAGAAAGACCAAAAAGAACCGGGGAAATTTTTTGATTATCATAACGTAGCCTATAATTTAGTAGAAGATATCCTACAAAAGGCTTTTAGCCTGCCTTTTGAGCAAATTTTGCAAAAGCAGCTTTTTATACCCGTAGGCATGAGCAGCGCCAGCGTGGGTATTACCAAATTTATGGCAGGGACTAATAAGGCATGGCCCCATGAAAGAAGACGAAGGGGGGTGGTTGCTTCATCTTCTTATTCGAGCCGCTATCACGCTGTCGTACCGGCTAGCGCTGGTATCAATGCCAATATTAAGGATATGGGAGAATTTTTACGTTATTTAATAAACGAAAAAGAAATGCTTCCCTACTACCAGCCAGTGATAAGATCGCCCGATGCTGAGAGCTGGTATAAAAGAAAACTCAAAGAAGATTATGCTTGTCACTATGCATCTGGCTTTCGTAGGTTATCGCAAAAAGATAAAGTAATGCTTTTTCATGGCGGATTTTTAAAAGGATTTTATAACTTTTTAATTTTTTCGCCTAAAGAGCAAAGGGGATTAGTCGTATTGCAAAATACCGAAAACACTTCCGTGTTTCCCTTGGTGCAGCAATTTTTTGGTTTAATTTGAGCTATTTTGTTCTGAGTTAAAAATGGCCAAAATATCATCGGCGATCATCTGGCATTCGCGTTCTTCTTTAGCTTCTACTAGCAATCTGGCCTTCATTTCGGTGCCACTATATCTGAATAAAACGCGCCCCTGGCCGTTTAATTTATTATTAGCTTCTTTAATAGCTATGCTTGTTTTGGGCAAAGATTCGAGCGGTGATTTTTTGTTAACTGTAATATCTTTAAGTAGCTTAGGCGTTTTTTGGTAAAAATTAAATAGTTTGCTCGCAGGTATTTTATATTTAAAAAAAATGCTTAAAAAATAACAAGCGGCAATAATGCCGTCGCCGCAGTGACAGTGATCATGTAGTACTATATGTCCAGATTGCTCACCGCCAAAACTATAATTATTTTTAGCTAAAAAATCGCTGACATTTTTATCACCAATATCTGTCTTATTAATTAAAATACCATGGGGTTTTAGTGCCAGATCCAAACTAGGGCTGCTCATAATAGTAGCGGCTATTTGATTATCTTTTAGCTGGCCTTGTTTTTTAAGCTCTATGGCCATCAGGGCCAAGATGGCATCTCCCTCTATGGCTTCGCCATTTTGGTCCATAAATACTACTCGATCGGCATCTCCATCGAAGGCTATTCCTAGGTCGGCTTTATTTTCTAGCACAGCATTTTTTAAGCTAGCTAAATATTCTGTGCCGGAATTTAAATTTATATTAAATCCCGTAGGATTATTATTAATTATTTTTATATTTTTATAATTAGCAAATAAATTATCTATAATAGGGCTAGCTGCTCCGTTGGCACAGTCAAAAATTATTGTATAGTTTTTAATGTCATCAAAAACATCAAAACTATTTTTAATATGGGATAAATATAGCTCGTATTCTGGACTAAAATAAAGCTCTTCTATTTTTTTTTCTTCTTCTAGCGAGATTTTATAGCCATTTTTATTAAATATTTTTATGCCATTATCTGTGTATGGATTATGTGAGGCCGAGATCATTATGCCCAAATCATAACCCATTCTTTGGGTGATAAAGCTCATGGCTCCGCTCGTAAGCACGCCTAAAGACGAACACTCCACAGCGAAGTTTTTGAGGCCAGCTATTATATTGCTTGCGATCTCTGCTCCTGAATGCCTGGTATCTTGAGCGATAAGAACTTTCTTGGGCTGGTATAAAAAACCCAAAATAAAGCCCAATCTTTTAATGCTATTTGGGGATAATAATTCGCTGTCACTGGGCGATCGTATGCCATCAGTGCCAAATAATTTAATTTCTTTCATAGGAGATCTTGTAGCAAGAAAAAAGCCTACCCACAATTGGGATGTTTTGTATATAATCACTGTGGTGGCTTTGATGGAGAGCTTTTTATGAGCATTGTGGTTGTTGGATCCATAGCATTTGATAGTATCAAGACGCCCTTTGGGGCAAGGGAAAAATCCTTGGGTGGCGCTGCCAATTATTTTGCCATGGCAGCTAAATTTTTTAATAAAGTTAAGATGATAGGCGTGATAGGGGAGGATTTTCCCCAAAGTCATCTGGATTACCTCAAAAAACAAGGCATCGAGCTTGAGGGTATAAAAAAGCTAAACGGTCAATCTTTTCATTGGCAGGGCGAATATGGCTTTGATCTAAACGAAGCCATTACTATTAGGACTGAACTAAACGTCTATAAAGATTTTTTCCCAATAATTCCAAACAGTTATCAAGAATCTGACATCTTATTTTTAGCCAATATAGATCCCGTGTTACAGATGTCTGTGCTCGAGCAGATGAAAAAGCCCAAAATCGTAGCTTTAGATACTATGAATTTTTGGATAAAAAATAAATACGAAGATCTGATAAAAGCTATATCTTTAGTAGATATCTTATTTATCAACGATGCGGAAATAAGAGAGCTTACCAGGGAAAGAAATGTGGTCAAGGCCAGCAAAAAAGTTATGGAGCTTGGGGCTAAGATAGTAGTTATCAAAAGGGGTGAGTATGGCTCGTTGCTGCGCTACGATGACCATCTAGCTTTTATGCCGGCTTTTCCTTTGGAAGATGTTTTCGATCCCACAGGGGCAGGGGATGTATTTGCTGGTGGGTTTTTAGGTTATTTATCTTCTGCTCCCAGCATTTCTCCCCAAAGTTTAAAAAAAGCCATGCTCTATGGGACGGTGATGTCCAGCTTTGTCATCGAGCAGTTTTCTTTTGATAGGCTAAAAGAGATCGAAAAACAGCATATAGAAGAGAGAGCTTGCAAATTGGCTAAGATTATTAACGTTATGGATCTATAGAGTGTAAGCGCTCTAGTTCATGGGCCAAAAGCGATTGGACTTCCTCTTTAGTAAGATTGGAAGTGGTTCTGAAGCCATCATGAAGGAGAGAGTGGGCCGCAGCTTTTTTTCGCTGGGCTAATGCTACCACTTCTTGCTCGATGCTCTCTTCGGCTATGAGCCTTATAACGTGCACCGTTTTCTTTTGCCCAATCCTATGAGCTCTATCGATAGCCTGATCTTCTACTGCCGGGTTCCACCAAGGATCGGCAAATATTACTGTATCGGCCTGCGTAAGAGTGATACCGGTGCCACCAGCTTTTAAGCTTACTACGATCATCCTAGGACCATTTTCATCTTGAAAAGAACGGACTATCTCATCTCGATTTTGTGTACTGCCGTGAAGCCATAGGGCGCCTTTTTGATCAAGCTCAAATGCAAGCCTAACTATTAATTCTTGCATTTTGATAAACTGACTATAAATAATTATTTTACGGCCCATTTCTAGGCACTCCGTTAAAATTTCTCTTAATGCTATGAACTTACCTGAAGCATTTTCCTCGGAGACCTCTTCGGTGATCAAACTGGGATGGCAACAAATTTGTCTTAGGCGAGTAAGAGAAGATAAAAGAGAAAAGTGAGTTTCTTTAGATAGATTATTTGATATTTGGGATACGTATTTATTATATAAAACTTTTTGTTCTTTTGTTAGTGCGCAATAGACAATATTTTCTATTTTAGGTGGAAGTTCGTTTTCTACTTCGGCTTTTCTTCTACGAGTAACGATAGGAGAGATAAGCATTTTTAAATTCATGGCTTTAAGATTGGGGCCTTCATCGATTAGATTGCTAAATTGTTGCTCAAAAGCCTTTTTTGGGCCTAATATGCCTTCTTCCACACAGTCCAAAATATTATAAAGATCGCTCACATGATTTTCGATAGGCGTACCGGTTAGAGCGATCCTATGGGCGCATTTTACTTTTTTTGCGGCCCTAAAGCTATCGGTTTGCTCGTTTCTAATAAACTGTGCTTCATCTAGTATTAAAGTGGAAAACTCTATGTCTTTAAGGGGCCCTTCGATATCTCTTCTTAAGATTGCATAGCTCGTAACGACGATATCGTTTTTTAACATCTCATCTTTGCCACTAAGCCTGTCTAAGCCATGCCACTTCATTACTCTAAAGCCAGGCACATGTTTTTGGGCTTCCAAAACCCATACGTCCATCACGCTAGTGGGACATACTACTAAGCTAGGATTTTTACTTAAACCACTTTCTTTTAGTTTGGCTAAATGTGTGAGGAGCATGAGAGTTTTACCCAAACCCATCTCATCGCCAAGAAGCCCACCAAGTCCAGAGCGGCGTAAAGCAGAAAGCCATTTTACAGCATCATGTTGGTATGGCCTTAAAGTAGTTACTAGGCCTTCGGGCAAGAGGCTATCTTCGGGAGTTTCTCTGATAGAAAAATCTTCCAAAAATTTAACAAGCCCTTTTTTAGCTATAATATCGATCTTATCTGTTAGGGCATTAATAATAAGAGCAATTTGCGCAACTGATTTTCTTTTTATCGTATTTGGCTCATCGATACTTATAGTTTTTATTAGATAATTTAACGTAATATTTAAGTCGTTATTAGATATGGCCAGCGTATCTTGATCGATCACCAAAAGATTATCTTTTGCTTCTAATAACTTTTTAAAAGGCGTGCCCGCGTTATCATATTCTTTTCCTAGACTTAGGCTGACATCTATTCTCGTAGGGGTTATTTCATCGCTATCTATTTTTAAGCTAGGCTTCTTAGGAAGATATATTAACTCTGGCTTAGTATTATCGTCTAATTTAATATAACTAGGCAGTATATCTCCTTCGCAAATAGCTTTAAGCAAAGCAAATGCACTTTCTTCTTCCAACTGAAAGCCATCATGAAATTTGGCAGGAGAAGCACCAAGATGGTATAAAAAACTCCTAGCGTCCCTTTCTTCTTTTTCTGCTCTTTTTAATAGCGGCGGGATACTTATATTTTCTATATATTTTTCCTCGTCCAAATTCTTCTCTGCTGCTATGTGAATAGCAGGAATGCTTCCTGTGGATTTTATTTCTACTTCATCGGAAAAATCTTGGTAACTTAATTTTGATACTAGATGTGCCCGTACAGACAATTTTTTACTTGTATTATCTATTTCTAGTAATATACGAAGAAATATTTGATAATTTTCTGGGGTTTTGGCTATTTTATCGAGCGCAGAAAAGTCTACTCCCAAGCGTGATAAAGAATAGAACATTTTTCTTGACTGTGCTTGACAGAGTCCCAATAGTGCAAGTGTGGGACTGGTTATGATAGCTTTTACTTCGCTAGGAGTGATAGGAGGCACTACTTGATATATTTTTCCCTCATTGTCTATTATATAAGAATTAATATCGCCAAATACTTGGGGGTTTTCTATCTGGTCTGTGGTATTTTTGGTTACAGAAAAAATAATGCTAGTTTTGTTTTCATCTTCGGTTAGGCTTGATTTTATCGTAGCATTGCTTTGCGCAAATACTAATACGCCTAATCCCGCGATTTCAAAAGGTATGGCCGAAGAGTAGGGCAAGAGCTTGCTAAAAGCCAGATAATCGATAATAAACTCGTTTTTGCTTTTAGTAGGCTTGGCCAGGGCTAAAAATAGCTCCAAAACCTTTTGTTGCCGGGGAAGGAGCAGATGGCTTTCCCCAAGAGCATCATAGGGGTTATGATAGCTTTTTTCTTTACTCGCAATAAACACTGACGCTATGCAAGATAATTGCTCTTTGGGAAGCTTATCAAAGGAAAACCATATCCTTGAGGAAGACGGTTTGATTTCTTCAGAGAGTCTGAGCCAAGAAAAAGGTGGGTATTTCATCCGAAGCATTATAGGACATATTTTGCTTTGGGAATACTGCCCTAAAGCAAAATAGTTTGCTCAGCATGAAAAAGATCCTATTATTACCCCTCTTTTTAAGCTTATCGCATGCTAGCGACTTCTTTTCTGAGCTCAGAGAGCAAAGGGAAAGTGGTCTAACTACTGATTTTTCTATTGTTTCTTCTGAAAATCAGGAGTTTAGGTGCCACAAAAATGTCCTAATGGCTTTCAGCAAAGTTTTTAAAGGCATGCTATCCCATGACAGCAAAGAGAGCAGGGAAAATAAAATATCTTTGCTCTACCCCAGTTTAGCTATCGAAATTATAATAGATTTAATATATCATGGCGATTTTCTTAAAAGTCTTGGCCAGTTAGATTGGCGCATATTTTATATGATACAAGAATTCGCTAAAATGCATGATAAAGAAAGCATTATAGATATATTAAAGTCAAAAAATATTGAATTTAATATAGAAGATATCGATGAAATATTTGATATTATTGCCCAGGAAAATGATGGCTTAATATTAGATAAAATAATTGCGAAAAATCGTCAGTATTTAAAGTCTTACTTGAAAGCACAGGTGCAATTTATTAAGAGCAGTTCTATTGGCAGTATGTGTTTTAGTAAAGATGAAAAATGTTTATTTGTGAATAGTGATGATGCATCAAAAGTAAAAGTATATAGCATATTAAGTGATCAGTTTATTGGAGAATTTAACAGCAAATTCTTATATATTTCTAGGTTAAGTAATATAAGCAGTGATGGGAAAAAAATTATCACATCATCCAATCATGGAGCAAGTGTGATAGATATAATCAGCAGTAAAGTTTTATTTGTTATAGAAAATAATAATATAAATAAATATTCTTTGTTTAGTCAAGATGATGAAGTGATAATTGTCGATAATAAAAATAATAGGGTAGATATAATCAATGCTCACAATGGCCAATTATTTTTTTCTCTCAATATGAATAGAGATATTTGTTATCCAACTATGAGCACCAATAATAAATTTTTTGCTTTCGAGGTTAGAAATACTACAACTGTAGAAATATGGGAGATGCCGCCGCAGGAGCTATATATAAACAAATATTTATTCTTGTCTAGTAATCCTAAAACATGGATTTATTTGCGCTATTATTTGTCAAATTATTTTAAAAATTTGCTCCAAGAACAAAATTCTTATTTTGCTGAATTTGTCTCTTCTATAACTGCCGAGAAAAATAATATAAAAAATATGATATTAAATAACGAGTGGCTGGAAGGGTATATGAAAAGGCTGTTTCTTGATTATGATGTGAATTTGTTTTAATAGTTTGCCCTTGATATAAAGCATTAAGACAGCTATATGGCAAAAATGTTGTCTTTTAATATCAACTTAGGGTTGTTTGTCATCTCTATTGTTTCTATCTTATTGCATTTTTTTTTAGGGGCCTGGCCTCTTATCTTGGCTATTATCGTAGCCGGTATACCGCTTTTGCTCGATATACTAAAAAGTGCTTTCAAGGGAGACTACGGCGCGGATATTTTGGCTCTTATGGCCGTATTGGTGGCCACCTATCTGGGGGAGTATTTAGCGGCCACGATTATTATTAGTATGCTTTCTAGCGGCCAAATACTAGAATCTTATTCTTTAAAAAAAGCCTCGTTTGCTTTAAGAGCCCTATCTGAGCGCATGCCTTTGGTAGCTCATAAAAAAGTTCAGGATAATATTATCGATATCGAGCTAGTCCAAGTAGCTTTAGGCGATCAGTTGGTTATCTTTCCCCATGAGATTTGTCCGGTGGACGGGATAGTGTTAGAAGGGTATGGCCACATGGATGAGTCATATCTTACGGGTGAGCCTTATAAAGTATCAAAGGCTCCAGGGGTAGCTGTGCTCTCTGGGGCAGTTAATGGCCCTTCTATGCTGGTTATTGAGGCACAAAAATTAGCTCAAGATTCTCGTTATGCGAAGATCATGCAGGTGATGGAAGATGCTGAGCAAAAGCGCCCCAAAATGCGCCGCCTTGCCGATCAGTTAGGTGCTTTTTTTGCCCCTTTATCTTTTGCTTTCGCCCTTTTGGCCTGGTATTTGTCTGGTGATATAAGCCGCTTTTTGTCGGTCTTAGTCATAGCTACTCCCTGCCCGTTATTGATCGCCATCCCTGTGGCCATTATCAGCGCCATTTCTCTGGCGAGCAAAAGGGGCATAATTATCAAAGATCCCATTATCTTAGAGCGCCTTCCCACCTGCAGGACGGCTATTTTTGATAAAACCGGCACTCTCACCTATGGTCAAGCTGAGCTCACAGATATTCAAGTTCTTAATGATTTTTCCAAAAAAGATCTTATAGAATGGGCTGCTAGTGTCGAGCGCTATTCGAAACACCCGCTAGCTATCGCTTTATGCAGATATGCTAAAAAGCTCGGGATTGGCTTTGCTGACGTACAAAAAGTAAGCGAAGAGCCAGGAAAAGGCATAACCGGGGTAATAAATAATAAAACTATAACTATCACCGATCGTAAAAACATTGGCTTCTCATTGCCAGCTCCTAAACACGGCCTTGAATGCATTATATTAGTAGATAATAATCTTGCTGCTATCTGTTCTTTTCAAGATACTCTTAGGGCTGAAGGTACTGACTTCGTCCGCCATTTGCTTCCCATGCATAAGTTTCAAAAAATATTGATTGTGTCTGGTGATAGACGAGAAGAAGTCGAATATTTAGCTAAAAAATTGGGCATAAAAGAATGCTACAGCAGCCAGACGCCTGAGCAAAAAGTCCAAATAGTAAAAGATGAAACCAAAAAAGCGCCTACTTTATTTATGGGCGATGGCATCAATGATGCCCCGGCCTTGGCGGTCGCAACAACGGGAATTGCCTTTGGGCATCATAATCAAATAGTCAGCGAAGCGGGCGGGGCCGTGATCTTAGAAAGCAGCTTAGTTAAAGTAGACGAGCTTATTCATATTAGCGAGATGATGCGAACTGTAGCCCTGCAAAGCGCTCTTGGGGGCATGGGCCTTGCTGTGGCAGGCATGATTTTGGCGGCTTTTGGTCTAATAGGCCCCGTCGCCGGGGCCCTCTTGCAAGAGGGAATCGATCTATTAGCCATATTAAACGCCTTAAGATTAACTTTTAAAAGCAATATAGATGTTCATGTATGAGGAGAGAAAAGACCCTCACCCTAGAATCCCCCTCCTGAATCCCCCGCTCACTACGTTCGCACCCCCTTTGAAAAAGGGGGTCGCCGCAGGCGGGGGGATTCAGGAGGGGGATTTTTTATAAGAGCAGCAATTATAATGAATTGATTGAACAGAAAATAAAAATATTTAATCGTCCTTCTCTAGCGTCATTCTTTCGAAATTTTCGCAGTTTTGCACAAATATATCCATATTAAACTCAGAAAGGGCCATTTGATCGTCGGGAAGTCCAAAAGCATTTTCTTTATGCCATTGCCAAATATAGCCATTTTGTTTGGCTAAACCTTTCAGGAGCCACTGAGTTATACCAGCCTGGCCCAAACGATAAGTGGATGAGTTAGCCATATGCCAGAGAATTTTTGCTAGATGGACGAAAACTTCTTTCTTATCTTTTATCCCATCAGATAATAAAAATACTATATGGGGTAAGATGATATTTTTTATATCTTTAATAGAATTTACGCTGTGATAACAACTAAGCGTTTTGTTTGTTTGATTAAATATATAATAAGTATTTTTTTCCATGTAGTCCCAATCTTCATAAGGTAAAAATATAATTTTAGATACTGAATTTTCCACGATTATTTTAGCTTCTACTTTACCCTTGATGAGCTCATACCAAGGAAACCAAGATGGATCATCTTCACATATCTCATCTCGCATTTTTTTTCCTGCTTTGCGGATTTTCCCAAAATGCTTGCTTTTATTTGCTCTGGACAACTTAGCCACGTGGTTTCTCATTTTACCAAGCGTATTTAATAGGCTTTCTGCGAAATCTTCATCAAGTAGCTCTCCAGTGCGCAGAGCTAACTTAGCCCTGGAAAAGATATCTTCGATGACTGGGGTTACATGGTTTTCATAGTAGGTTTGATATATCTTATTTCCTACCATTTTTCCGTAATCTGCGTATTTTGTATCTTCTGGGTGAGTAAGGCTATGAATTCTATCAAAAACAGTGTTTTTATTGTCATCAATTAATACTGATTTATCCCCTGCAAAGCTATCGTTTTGTATTATTGCCTGCCAAACATCTTGGGCGAGATCGTAATCTTTATAGGTGTTTTCTATGTCAATACTATATATTATAAAAACCCAATCGGTTTTAGCTTCTAGCTTTAATGCAATAGTTAAAATAGTAAAAATAAGTAATTTTAAAAAATACATAAAATTCTCCAATTTTTTGTTGCTATTTTATAGTGATTTTTATATCACGATCAAAGCTCAAAGCAATAGAGTCTAGCGGTGTTAGCGCAGTTGATGGGGCTGCCGGCATCTACCCAAGAAGTGCTAGTGGTAGCAAGATTACCGATACCGCCATTCGTCAAAATAGTTCCCACGATCCATTTAGTGCAATTTTCTAAAAGATTAGCTTGCCCAGCGCTATTGCTACCTGTCCAAACATTGCCTGAAGCAATTACTTGATTATTTTGGTTTCTGTTAATGGGATTAAGCAAGCTATCAGCATCTACTAGATCTGATATGCTATCAGCGAGCAATAGGCCTGCGGCATTGAGATATTGACCATTGTGATCCAAACGATCGATGGCATTTACCGTAGTTAAAGTATCAGACAAGAAGGCTACATAGCTTTTGTTTCTTTCGCTGTCATTGATAAAAGCAACGCTGCTATTTGCTGCTAGAGTATTACAAATACAATCGGCCGCGGCAAGGCCGGTTAATACTGCGCCGCAGCTTGCATATGTGCCAGGGTTCGCTGTGACTTCTAATAGAAGATTACCTGAATAAGCATTACTGGTCACAAATACGGCTTTGCAATCAGAATCGTGTAGGTCAGATGACCCATCTAGGTCGTTATCTATGCCATCTATGCAATTTTCTGCTATGGTTATAACCGTACAATTGCTATTACAACCATCACCGGTTATCACATTGCCATCATCACACTCTTCGTTGCCCTGGATAATACCATCGCCGCATACAGGTATGCGGCAAAAGTTATCACAGCTATCGCCGTTATTGGCATTACCATCATCACAGCTTTCTCCTGTTTGGGTCACGCCATCACCGCAGCTTTCTATTAAACAAGAGGAGGAGCAAGCATCGTTAGAAGCAACATTACTATCATCGCATTCTTCATCAGGATCTAATATGCCATTGCCGCATACTTCATCTTGGCAAATAGATGAGCAACCATCGCCAGAAATATTATTGCCATCATCGCAAACCTCATGCAGATCTACTTCAGCATTGCCGCAGGATTCCAGCAGGCAATTAAAGCAGCCATCGCCTGCTATGGCATTGCCATCTTCACATTCTTCTACCCCAGCTACCGGATTAAAAAAGCCATCACCGCAAGCAATGGTTTTACAAAACAAATTACATGTACCCACGCTCGGTGGCTCACAATCTTCCCCTGTTTGGATTATCCCATCACCACAAAACTCATACTCGCAAGTACTGGAGCAATCGTCATCACCTAAGATATTGCCATCATCGCATTCTTCATCAGGATCTAATATTCCATTGCCACAAATTTCAATCAAACAATATTTGCTACAGCCATCACCGTCTGTAATATTATCATCATCACATTCTTCATCGCCATTAATAATGCCGTCACCACAGTTTTCTAATAAGCAGCTATCTGAACAACTATCATCTGAATTTATATTGCCATCATCACATTCTTCACCATAATCTAATACGGCGTTGCCACATATTTCTACCTGACAAATAGAAGAACAGCCATCACCGTTCAGCCTATTGCCATCGTCGCAAGCCTCATAGGGATTCTCAGTTATATCATTGCCACATAGTGCTAATAAAGGCATAATTATTGGTTCTCTTTCTACTATAAGCTGATCACTATGCTCTACGCGATCTACAAGCTCAATGCTCATCTCAGTATCAAGTTTTTTATTAAGCTCTTTAGACTCCCTGATAGGTTCTACCTGAGGGAGAACTATATTTCTACAGCTAGCAGAGTGAGATATGAAAAGCATACAAAAATATGCAGTAAAAATAAGGTCTTTCATTTATTAATTATAATTTCTTATTTTATTTAGGCAAATTTTTATCTTAAAAATACTAAAATAAATATCAGCCTAAACTAGAAGAATAATATAGATTTAAGTTTGCCCCATAATATAATCTACAAGCGTCCTGATACCAAAGCCAGCGCCACCGATGGTTTGGTAGCCGCAGGATTTAGTATTAGTGGCTGGCCCTGCGATATCTAAATGGGCCCAGGAAACATCTTTTTCTATGAAGCGCTGTAAAAATAGGGCGGCAGTGATGGAGCCGCCATAGCGATCACCGCAATTTTTCATATCAGCAAAAGGCGTTTTTAATGCCTCTTCTAGATCTTCGCTTAGGGGGAGTGGCCAAAATTGCTCGCCATGATTCTTGCCTAGGTCCATAAGAGCTTTGCTTAGATCTTCATCGTTACTAAATAGTCCAGCAGTATTTCGGCCTAAAGCGATCATACAGGCGCCCGTGAGCGTCGCAAGATCTATCATGATTTCGGGGTTATCTTTTTCTATGGCATAGTTAAAAGTATCGGCTAATATGAGACGGCCTTCAGCATCGGTATTATTAATCTCGACGGTTAGTCCCTTGCGCGATATTATTATATCCCCTTGATGATATGCATCAGGGCCGATGCCGTTTTCCACCAAAGCCATGTAGCCCACTACTCTAACTTTTGGCTTTAACTGAGCGATAGCCTTCATAATACCCAAGACAGCTGCAGCGCCAGACATATCTACTTTCATATCGAGCATGCCATCGGCAGGCTTAATATTTAAGCCACCGGAGTCAAAAGTGACGCCTTTGCCAATTAGAGCTATGGTCTTTTTGTAGCCCTTAGGTTCATAGCTTAGGCGCACAAGCCTTGGTGATGCGATCTCTTTAGCTGCGCTCGCCACCGCGAGCAAAAGGTTCATTCTTTCTTTTTTTAGTTTGGGCTCGTCTAATATGGCTATCTTAAGGCCAGTTTTTTTAGCGACATCTTGGGCATGCTCCGAAAAGCTCTCAGGATTTAAAGCTTTGGGGCCTTCGTTTATTAAATCTCGAGCCAAGCAAATAGAGTCTGATAATATACTTGCTCTTTCTAGTGCTTGATTTTTATCGCTAGAAATTTTTTCTGTTGATACAATAATCGCTTCTTTTATAGTTTCTTCTTCTGTGTTTTTTGTGATATATTTATCAAACCTATAATTAGACAATAATAACCCTTCTGATATGGCTTGAATAGCATCAAAATGTGGCAAAGTTATATTCTGGGGTATTATATAAGATAAAGAAGCAGCTTTTTTTCCTAGGGACAGCTTTAGAGCATCAGCAGCAGATTTTCTTAAAGTATCTAATTTTAGCGATTTAGGATCGCCCAGGCCCAAAAGGGCAATTTTTTGTATTTTATCTTTTTGTGCCAACGTAAAATAATATATTTGACCTGGTTTGGCTAAAAAATCCTCTTTTTTAGCTTCTAAGAGAAATTGGCCATGGCTTATTTCGTCGATGATTTTTAAAATATCGTCTTCTAAAAAATCTTGCTTTTTCTTGCTATCTATATTTTGCAATACGCCAATAGCGATTATTGCTGCTTTAGGCAAGGCCTTCTCCCGTTGTTTAAGCGATATCTTCATGCTACTAAACCCCCTTCTTTATGGTTTTACTCTTTAGCTAAAGGATTATTCGTCAATGATCAAGGGAATTGATAGCAAGGTTTTTGGAGGAACGATGCTTGTTTCGGGCACAAGCATCGGCGCTGCCATGTTGGCCATGCCCATTACTACTGGTTTGTTAGGCTTTTTTGCTACCCTGGTTTTATTGTTTGGCTCATGGTTATTCATGTACTGGGTAGCTACTTTAATTTTAGAAGCCTCGCTTTATTTTGATAAAGAAATAAGCTTTTATACCATGGCCAAAAAGACCCTAGGACCTGTAGGCGCTTTTGTTACCTGGACAACTTTTTTGTTGCTGTTTTATGCCTTGATAGCAGCCTATTTAAGTGGCTCGGGCAAGATTATCATCGATGGCTTAGAGCATTTAACGGGCATTACTCTACCCCCTCTATGGGATATTTTGCCTTTACTTATTTTGTTTGCTCCTTTTATATATTTTGGACTCAAGCTAGTAGATCAAATAAATCGAGTTCTTATGTATGCGATGTTTTTGATCTTTTTTATTGTTATTTTTTCTCTTATGCCAAGCATATCTTGGGAGTATTTATCTCATAGAGATTTAAGCTTTTCTATGTTGTCTTTTTCTCTTATAATCACGGGCTTTGGCTATCATGTGCTTATCCCTTCTTTAGTAGCCTATTTAGATAGAGATATAGCTAAGATTAAGCTTTGCCTATTCTACGGCAGCCTAATACCCTTGGTTGTTTACGTGCTGTGGGAATTAGTCATGCTAGGAAATCTGCCTATTTATGGCCCCTTGGGTTTGCACGATGCTTTTTTTGGCGATTTGCCTATCTCTAGGCTCTTAACTATCCATATAGAAAACGATTGGCTTGCTCATCTGGCGCGTACCTTTGCTATTTTTGCTGTGATCACTTCGTTTTTGGGAGTTTCTCAAGGCCTGTTTGATTTTTGGCAAGATGCTATTTCTTTTACTAAAATTAAACAACAAAGATTTATTTCTTTTATATTAACTTTTCTGCCCCCTGTGTTATTTATTTTATTTTTGCAAAATGGCTTTATCGTATTATTAGAATATGCTGGCGCCCTGGTAGCCATTGTTTTGGGCGTTATACCTATTTTAATAGTTTATAAATTAAGAAAATCGTCCGTAAAAACAACCTATCAAGCCCCTGGAAATTATATGTCTTTATTTGCTGGTATGCTCTTGTTCTTATTTATAGTCGCTCTTGTGACTTGGAAAAATATCTTTGGCGGCTTAGGTATTTAAAGCACATCTTAGGTAAAAGCAGCGATAGCTCAAACCAGATTTTTTGCCTGAATAAAAAAGTAGGGGTACCATACATCCATATATTGTTAAAATTTGGCGCCCCAAAAGGCGTGCCATTATATAGTAAATTTGGCATGGCTTTTTGAAAATAATTAGCAATTTTTTCTTCAGTAGAAGCGGCTATGATATATTTTTTGTTCAATACTATGCTGTCTATAGCTAACCAGTCATAAATATTAACTATCTGTGGCACGCTCGCCTTTCTTGAGATCCAGACGCCAGTGACTTCGATCAGGCTATGCGCATCGATTTTATATTTTAACAGCGCATCAGCAAAAACTTGCTCGCTTATGAGCATGCTATAGCGATATGGCGCTTGATGATTTATACAATATCCTCCTATCATCACTCCATCATCCCCAAAAAAGGCCCTGATCTTAGCTTGGCTGAAATAATCTGGCTTTATCGTATGCCCGGACAGCTCAAAGTACTCTTTAATGTAATTGGAAGCTTCTTCTTTATTTAATACGGTTTTAGTTTCCATGCTTTTGATATCAGCATGTTAACAAGATTGGCTAATAAGCTTTTTTACAATCTCATCCTGAGGAGCACCTACAGATACCAAACCAAACAAGCTATTAGTCAGAAGCATTTGGCCGTAGAGCTCCTTAGGCCTAAGCCTTGCTTCGGTAATTTTTAGGCCCATTTCTTGAGCTCTTTTTATCACAACTTGGGCCATGACGCTCTTAAGGCCACCTGTAAGCCTAGTGATAGCGCCTTTTTCATATAATAAAATACCGCTTCTAGCGCCGTCTGCAACAAAGCCTTCATGATCTAATAATAAGCCTTCAAAGTGATTATTTGCTTGAGCTTCTTTTAAAGCCAGCTCATAGGGTAAATAATTGCCCGTTTTATAATATCTTAGCGTAGGATGAACTATCTGTTTAGATATTATAACTGAAACGCCATTATATATATTTGAGTTATATTTTATAAAATCTTCCAAAGTTATGCAGTAATAATTTTTGCTTATTATAACTCTTATTTTATATAAATTATTTATATTTATATTCTTAAAAATATTGCTCAATAAAATATCTTCTTTGGGTAACTTATAATCAAAATAAGCTGCATGATTTTGTAAGCGCTCATAGTGAAGATCCCAATGCTCGAGCGTATTATTCTTATATCTTATAGTGGTAAAAACGCTATTGCCGTGAAAGCGATGAAAATGCTCCTGGTCTATGGAGGCTATGCGGCCGTTAATAACTAATAAACTTTTCAAGCAGTTTTTTTCCATTTAAAGATAAATAGCTTTCAGGATGAAATTGTAAACCAAATATGGGCTTTTATCTTATAGTGGTAAAAACGCTATTGCCGTGAAAGCGATGAAAATGCTCCTGGTCTATGGAGGCTATGCGGCCGTTAATAACTAATAAACTTTTCAAGCAGTTTTTTTCCATTTAAAGATAAATAGCTTTCAGGATGAAATTGTAAACCAAATATGGGCTTTTCTTTATGTCTAATAGCCATGATAGTATCATCATCGGCGTAAGCGTCTACGATAAAGTCTTCTGGAGCTCTATCGATCACCAAAGAATGATATCTCGTAAAATAAGCAGGAGAGGGGATATCGGCAAAAAGGCCTTGGCCATAATGGTGCATAGGCACGGATTTGCCATGCATAGGAAAGGGGGCTTTAATAATATTGCTGTCAAAATAATAACCCAAAGCCTGATGGCCTAAGCATATGCCTAAAGTAGGCCAATTATTTTTTACCCCAAGCTCGATAATATTTAATAACTCAGGCATATTCTTTGGGTTACCCGGTCCCGGGCCAATAACTAAGTGGGTAATATCGCTATCTGCATTTGTGTTATGCCACGGATTGACCGCGGTATCCATAATAATAACCCGAGGTCCCAATATTTTTAACAAATTAATAATATTAAAACTAAAAGAGTCGTTGTTTTCTATGAATAATATAATTTTATTATTGCTAGCCACTAAATACTCTCTTTATGCCTTCAGCTTTTTTATGTACTTCTAACCATTCGTTTTCTTCTATGCTGTCTATTACAATGCCAGCGCCGGCATTAAAAACTCCTGTATTATTATTTACATAAATGCTTCTTATTAACATATTAAAATCTATGCCGTAACCAGAAGAGATATAGCCAAAAGATCCAGTATAAGGCCCCCTCGAAAAGGGCTCTTCTTGATAAATAGCTTTAAGCACATTTTTTTTGGGGGCGCCAGTGACAGTTCCGCCGGGAAAGATAGCTTTCATGATATTCTCAAAGCTGGCATGTGTTCTCCCTTCTATTTTGCTCACCAGATGCATAACATGGGTATAAAACTCTACTTTTCTATCTTGAGTAACTATCACTGATCCCGGCCTACAAACCTGATTTAAATCGTTGCGCAATAAATCAACCAGCATGATATGCTCGGCGTTTTCTTTAGGGCAATCGGTAAGCTCTCTTATATCTGCATCTCGTCTTTTCGTGCCTGCCATAGGCTCGGTGATTATAAGCCCGTCTTTTAAGCTAAAAAGCCTTTCGGGGCTCATAGATATTACCCATTTATTATCATGACAAAATAAGCCCATGAATCTACCGGGATTATTTTGTTTTAAATAATAATAAATATTTAAGATATCTATATTGGCTAAATCCACACAAAAAGGCATGCTTAAGTTTACTTGATAAACATCGCCTTCTAAGATAGAATTTTTAATATTTTTTATGCCGGCAAAAAAATCTTTTTTACTTACTAAATTTATTATCTCTCTTTGAGGGATTTTTTTAGGTGTAAATTTGCTTATTTCTAGCTTAACTCTAGGCTCTTCCAAGAGCTGATTATTTTTAAAAACCCAGCCTTCTTCATAGAGCTTAAAGATTTTATCAGGAAAAATTTTTGGTTTAGATGGTCTGTTTATAAGCCCAGGAAATAATTGCTCGTAAAATTCGTAAGAAAAATAGCCGATTAAGCTTGGAAAAAAACTAGAGCTTTTTATTTCTGGGAGAACAGAGCTCTCTTTAGGGTTTATGGCACAAACCCCTAAATTATCAAACTCTAATAAAGCAGGGTTTAGCCCGGCTTTAAGAGCACTATAAAAAAGATCTAACAGCATAATAAATAAAGACAAAAAAAACGAGCCGATAGCGGCTCGTTCTTAGATCTTAAAAGCAAATGCTATTTAACGGCGGCAGGCTTATCTGCACAATGCTCTGGCACTTCTTTTGTAGTTGAAGTAGCATCAACTTTATCTTTCCATTCACACTTGTCTTTTTCTTTAACACAATCTTCTTTTTTGGTGTATTCGCTGCACTTCTTGTCACCGCAACCGGTAGCTAGAGCCAAACCAACCAAAGCAAATAATACAACTAACTTTTTCATTTCTTTCTCCTAGGAAAAAATTTTTTAACTAAAAACGCGCTGCTAAAACTAGTTTATGAGCAGCAGGGCAGCTTTTCGTAAATAACGATAGCTAACCACTCGCTCCTAACGTAATGCCTTGGTTAATATTGTCAACTGCCCTGCTTAAAAAAATATACAAATAAAAAAATTTCTTTGATATTGCAAATAGTTATTTTGCTCATTATAGCTTTTGCATTGTATTGTTGGAGGTTTTTCTATGACCTTTGAACCTAAGCATATTTTGGTACCGGTGGCCATAGATCCGGGTGAAGATTTTTCTTTGGCTGAGCATTCGCTCATGGTCGCCTGCGATATTGCCCTGAAATTTAACAGCAAAATTGCTTTGCTCCATTTGGCTCCGTCTTTGATAGCAGGTGGCGGGCCAGGGGTAGATATCTTGGGTCAGGCCTATGATTCCCTATCTCGTATATTGCAAGAAAGGCTGGCCCACCGAAAGCATAAGATGGAAGAGTTGCAAAGATTAGCCCAGATCAAGGGGATCAGCGTAGAGGGCAGAGTGGTGGATAGTTTGGAGAGCACCGCGAGCGTAATATGCCAAGCAGCCCAGGAGCTCAAGATGGACTTGATTGTCATAGGCTCCCATGGGCGCACGGGCTTATCGCGTATGCTATTTGGCAGCGTGGCCGAAAAAGTGGCGCAACATACCAAATGCCCCATATTGCTTTTACATCCCCTAGAGAGCCAGGCTCGGGATGAATAAATGAGCAAAATATATGGTTTTTCTCTCGCTTGCACTTTTTTAACTTGGATATTGCTTATGGTTGGGGGTCTCGTAAATCCAAACGGCGCCTCCATGGCTTGTCCTGATTGGTATTTTTTTCCCACCTGCCATGGCCAGCTTTGGCCACCTATGGTAGGCGGGGTCTTGTATGAGCATGGCCACAGGCTAGTAGCATCGCTGGTCGGTTTTTGTGTGCTCATCTTGGCCCTATGGTGCTTTTTTTCTCATAAGGTCGATGGCCTTACCAAGCGCTTAGCTTATATAGCGCTTTTTTTAGTCGTTTTACAGGGAACTTTTGGAGGTATTACTGTGCTCTTAAATCTGTCAGCTTTGGTGTCAACTCTTCATCTGGTTTGTGCCATGATCTTTTTTGGGCTTTTAATATGCATTTCTTTTCGCCTATCGCCCGCAAAAAAGCCTATATATTTATTTGATAAAAGCCAAAGCTGGCTGTTTATAGCCATTACCCTCACTTTTCTTCAGCTTCTTTTAGGTGGAGTAGTGCGACATATGGGGGCGGGCCTTGCCTGTGGGGACGATCTTTTTGGCTGTGGTCCTAGCTTTTGGCCTAGCTGGTTTTATGGGCAGCTCCATATGAGTCATAGGATTTTAGGCTATGCTTTGTTTTTGGTAGTGATCTTTTCTTCTCTCAAAGCTAAACGCCAGGCTTTGCTGCGAGATAATAAAAATTTGGCTTTTTTATCGATATTGCCTATCGTGGTTACTCTTACCCAAGTGGCTTTAGGTTTGCTGGCGATTTATAGCATAAGAAATCCCGTGGTTTTAGCTTTGCACACCGGCTTTGGCGGTCTTTTATTAGCATCGCTTTTAACTATCTATTTGCTAGGCCTTGAGACCCGTGAAGCTTGGGTGCAAGCGTGAAAAAACCGGCTATTATAGCTAGTGCTCGAACTCCTATCGGTTCTTTTTTGGGCAGCTTAAAAACCCTTTCGGCCCCTTTACTTGCTAAGTGGGCCATCGAAGCTGTGCTCTTGCGGGCTAAAATTAACCCAGAAGATATAGACGAAGTGATCTTGGGTCAGGTATTACAGGGGGGATCGGGACAAGCTCCGGCCCGCCAGGCAGCGCTTGCGGCAGGGCTTTTAAGCAAAACCCCATGCACAACTGTGAACAAAGTCTGCGGCTCTGGCCTTAAAGCTATCATGATGGCTTCAGATCAGATCGCTTTAGGGCAAAATAAAGCCATTATCGCTGGCGGTATGGAATCCATGAGCAACGCACCTTATATTTTGCCTAATGCTCGCGATGGCCTTAGATCGGGCCATCAAAAAATTTTAGATCTCATGATACATGACGGCCTTTTTGATCCCTACGGCCAGTCAGCCATGGGCGGCTTTGGCGATATTTGTGCTAAAGAATTTTTGATAACCCGAGATATGCAAGACGAGTATGCTAAGAAAAGCTATGAAAAAGCTTTATCTGCTCAAAAAAATGGCTATTTTGCCGAAGAGATCGTCCCCGTTAAGATCCGCCATAAGCAAGGCGAAGATATTATTAAACATGACGAAGAGCCCAGGAATTATAAACCAGAAAAAATGGGTTTTTTAAAGCCAGCGTTTAACATAGACGGCAGCGTCACGGCTGCTAATGCTTCTAAGATAAGCGATGGAGCAGCCGCTTTACTTATTATGGAGGAGGAAGAAGCCAAAAATAGGGGGATGAGCAGTAAAGCAAGGATAATGAGCCATGCTACTTTTGCTCAAGGGCCGGAGTGGTTTACCACGGCCCCTATAAAGGCCATCAAAGAGGTTTCCCGTAAAGCCGGTATAGCCCCTCAGGACATAGATTTATTTGAGATCAACGAGGCTTTTAGCGTAGTGCCCATGGTAGCCATGCGCGAGCTTGGGCTTAATGCTCATAAAATTAACGTTTTTGGTGGAGCGGTTGCTTTAGGGCACCCCATAGGCTCTTCTGGCGCTAGAATTTTGGTCACTTTGGTAAATGCCATGCATGTTCATAAAGTTCGCTTTGGCTGCGCGGCTATCTGTTTGGGAGGCGGCGAAGCTGTGGCCATGATCATAGAGAGGACTGAGAATTAATGCATACCGCAAAAGTTGGGATAGTAGGCCTTGGACAGATGGGGCTTGGTATTTCTGAGGCATTCTCTCAAAAGGGTTTTTGTGTTGTCGGAGCAGATCTAGGCCATGATCTTGTAAGCCTAGAAGACTGTGATCTAGTTATAGAAGCTATTACAGAAGACGCAGAAGCCAAGAAGGCTATATTTGGCAAGCTCGAAAAAATCGTAAAAAAAGATGCCATATTTGCTTCTAACACTTCTTCTATTTCTATTAGTTTGTTAGCCAGCAGCGTTTTAAGAAAAGATAAATTTATTGGCATGCACTTTATGAATCCCGTGCCGGTTATGAAATTGGTCGAGATCATCAAAGGCCATCAAACTTCTCTTGAAACAGAAAAAATAATCCAAGATATAGCTAAGAGCTTAGACAAAATTACTACGGTTTCTGAGGACTATCCTGGATTTATCGCCAATCGCATCTTGATGCCCATGATCAACGAGGCTTTTTATGCTCTTATGGAAGGCGTCGCGAGCAAAGAAGATATCGATACGACCATGAAGTTTGGCTGTAATTTCCCTATGGGGCCTCTAAAACTTGCTGATCTTATTGGTCTTGATGTGTGTTTGGCTATCTTAGAAGTTTTACATAAAGGCTTTGGTCAAGATAAGTATGCACCCTGTCCCTTATTAAGAAGATATGTGCAGGCAGGAAATTTTGGTAGGAAGACAAAAAGGGGAGTATATGTCTATGGCTTATGAAAATATTTTTACCAGCGATTTTGGTCCTATTAGGCTTATTACTATCAACAGACCTAAAGTACATAATGCGTTAAATAAAAAAGTATTTAGTGAGCTTGAAAAGAGCCTACTTGAGATCGAGCATAATCGCGATATTCATTCGGCTATCATAACTGGCTCAGGCGATAGAAGCTTTGTGGCTGGGGCTGATATTTCTGACATGAAAGGCCTTTCGCCCCTTGGAGCCGAAAGCTTTTCTCGCTTGGGCCATCGGGTGTTTGATCTCATAAGCTCTTTGCGCGTTCCCGTGATCGCGGCTGTAAATGGCTATGCTCTTGGTGGAGGGTTAGAGCTCGCTTTAGCATGCGATCTTATCTATGCTGACGAGAAAGCTAGTTTTGGTTTGGTTGAGGGAAAACTTGGGCTAATTCCCGGCTTTGGCGGCCTTGGGCGCCTTATGTGCCGAGTAGGTATAGCCCATGCCAAAGAGATGATCTTCTCTTCTGCTCAGATCAATGCCCATGAGGCCTTGCGCATAGGCCTGATTAATCGCTTAGTAAGCGAAGGCGAGGCAGTAAATGCTGCCAAAAAGATTTGTGAAAGTATGGCCGATAAAGGCCCACTGGCTTTACAAAAAGCTAAAAAATTATTTTTTGAACATGAGCAGTTTCTGTTAGCTCAGCTTAATAAACTTGAGCAGTCAAGCTTTGGTTTAATTTTTTCTTCTAAAGACCATCAGGAAGGCATAAGTGCTTTTTTAGATAAACGGCCAGCATGTTTTACGGGAGTTTAGTACATGAGTTTTCTTTTAAACAATAGCCATTTCATACTGCAAAAAAGCCTTAGGCAGTTTGTGCAAAAAGAGCTTATACCCCATGCTCATAAATGGGATCAAGATCATGAATTTCCTAAAAAAGCTATTCTAGCTATGGCCGATCTGGGCCTTATGGGTGTCTTTATCCCAGAAGAGTGGGGTGGGGCTAATTTGGACTTTTTGTCGTATGTTATAGCCATGGAAGAGATCGCTTCTGGTTGTGCGTCTTCAAGCGTTGTCATGAGCGTAAATAATTCTCTTTTTTGTGATCCTATTTATCGGTTTGGCAGCCACGAGCAAAAAGAAAAATATTTGCGGCCTTTTGTCAGTGGCCAAAAATTAGGCTGTTACGCCCTAAGCGAGCCCGGAAGCGGCTCTGATGCTGCGGCTATGACTACTACAGCCAAAAAAGACGGGGATTTTTATATCCTAAACGGCACCAAAGCTTGGATTACCAATGGCTATGAGGCCAGTAGCGCGATAGTTTTTGCCACGCTTGATCCAAGCCTCAAGCATAAGGGTGTTACAGCTTTTTTGCTAGATATGCCTACTTTAGGGCTCTCTTTAGGTAAGAAAGAGAAAAAGCTTGGTATCCGGGCTTCGTCTACTTGTAATCTTATTTTAGAAGACTGTAAGATCCCAAAGAAAAATATTTTAGGGGAAGAAGGCCAGGGATTTTCCATCGCCATGAGTGTCTTAGATGGTGGAAGGATCGGCATTGCTGCCCAGGCGTTAGGCATAGCTCGCGCTGCTTTTGAGCTAGCTGCTAAATATGCCAACGAACGCATAGCTTTTGGTAAGTATTTAGCTCAAATGCCGTCTATTCAAAACAAATTTGCCGATATGGCTGTAAAGCTTGAGGCTTCCAGGCTTTTGGTCTATCAGGCAGCTATCTTGAAAGATCAAACCCAGAATTTCACCAAAGAGGCAGCTATGGCCAAGCTTTTTTCTTCAGAAGCAGCCCAGTTTATTACCCATCAGGCCATGCAGGTGTTTGGGGGTAACGGCTACGTAGAAGAATACCCGGTAGAGCGCCACTTTCGCGATGCTCGCATTACTGAGATTTATGAAGGAACAAGCGAGATTCAGCGGCTTGTTATCGGTACCAAAGTTTTAAAAGAATTTTGTGCCTGATATGCACAAAGCAATAAAGCTTATGGAAGTAGGTCCTAGGGATGGCCTCCAAAACGAGAGCGTTTTTGTTTCCACCCAAGACAAAATAGCTCTCATAGAGGCCTTGGTAGACACTGGCCTTAGGCGCATTGAAGTTACCGCTTTTGTAAGCCCCGCTTGGATACCTCCTTTGGCGGATCATATGGAAGTGGCCTCAGGCATAAAAAAACAGCCCGGCGTTAGCTATGCAGCTTTGGTACCCAATCTCAAGGGCTTTGATCGGGCTATGACCTGCGGCATCGATGAAGTTTCTTTTGTTATTGCTGTGACTGAAAGCCATAATAAAAAAAATATCAATGCTAGCACTGAGGAAGCTTTTATGCGCTATCAAGAAATTTCTAAGCAAGCTATACAAAATAATATACTTTTTAGAGCTTATCTTTCTTGTACTTTTGGTTGTCCCTACGAAGGCAAAATAAATACCGAAAATATTTTAGAAATAAGTAAAAAATTGCTCGATTTAGGGGTTTATGAGATAGCTTTTAGCGATACTATTGGGGTAGCTCATCCCAAACAAACTTTGAGCATATTGGAGCATATTTTAAAAATAGTGCCTTTAGAAAAAATAGCCCTTCATTTTCATGATACCGAAGGCATGGCTTTGGCTAATATTTTTGCTGCTCTTTCTTTGGGAGTATCTTCTTTTGATGCTTCACTTGCCGGCATGGGCGGCTGCCCCTATGCTAAAGGCGCTTCGGGCAATGTGGCTAGCGAAGATTTGATAAATATGCTTAATAAGATGGGACTAGCCACTAATGTTGATCTAGAAAAAATGGTAAATATTGCAGGGTATATGGAAGAGCTGTTAGAAAAAAAACTTCCAAGCAAAATGCTAAGAAAAATGGGAGCATGTAGGGTATTGTGAAAAGAGCGAATTATTTATATTTATTTTTGTTGTTAATTTTATCTTGTACTGCTTTTGTTTTAATACGCAATTGCGGCCGCTCAGGTATAGTTATAAATAATATATTATTAGATATCCCCGAGTCGTTTAATAAGTTATCTTCTGACGATGGAAAAGAAGTATTAAGAGAAGAGATACAAAAAATTATTAGCCGTCATAATAATTATAAATATAATCCTGAGAGAGCCTCTGGCCAAATGCTAAAAATTATATTATCTATGGCTCATGGTGAAGAAAGAAAAAAATCTATCTTAATGACCGCTATATTAATGAAACCAGATGATGATATTCAAAGGCGTTACAAAGCTTGGTCAGAGATTTCTTTACAAAATGGCGAGCTTGTGAGAGAAGATTTCTTGTCGTCCGTAAAATTAATTTTAGACAGCCTTTATCGCTTGCGCATGCGTGGGGCCGTAAATAACGATAGCCAAATAGAAAAAATTGAAAAAAAATTAAGAGGCGAAAAAGTTTCTGAAAGCGAAATGCTAAACGCCATAGCTATTTTACAAGAAGCTAAAGATAAAAGATCTATTGAAACCATGGTTAGGCTTTTAGAGCACACTGAAGACTTGCTCATAGGTAACGCGCTGATAATGGCCCTGGGTGATATGGGCGATGAAGAGGCTTTGCCTGCCATACTTGAGTTTGCCGAAAGAAAGCCCTCAGTGATAAGAAGGCAGGCGATCATTGCTGCTAGGCATATTGGGAGCAAGCTTGCAGCGGAATGGCTATTAGTAATGGCCTATGGCCACGATGATCCCATAGTGCGGGAAGAAGCGAAAGCTGCTTTATTAGAAGTAGAAAATAATTTGGGTTTACTAAATGACTAATGGAAAATTAATAGTTTTAGAAGGCATAGATGGCAGTGGTACATCCACGCAAATAGAGCTTCTATCGTCTTATTTAAGAAGTTTGGATAAGAGAGTACTTGTAAGCAAAGAACCAACTGACGGTCCTATTGGTCGGTATACGCGAGAACTCCTAAAAAAAAATTTAGCGGGGGAGGAGCATTTATCGGCTACGCTTGCTTTGTGTTTTGCTGCTGATCGCATGGAGCATATTCATAATATTATTATGCCGGCGCTAAAAGTCTATGATTTTATATTATTAGATCGCTATGTTTTATCAAGTTTAGTATATCAGGGCCTTCATCACAAGTTAGATTTTATTAAAGCTATTAATCAATATGCTATTTTGCCAGATTTTACTATATTGCTTGATATAGACGAGAAAATAGCCATAGAGAGAATAAATAATCGCTCTTTAGAAAGAGACTTTTTTGAAGAGATTTCTCTCTTAAAGCGCCTCAGAAATTCTTATTTAGAATTAGTTAAAAAAGAAAAACATGTAATAATAGACGCTAGTAATAAAAAAGAAGAAGTTTTGCAAAGTATTATTTGCGAAATAAAAAATATATATGCTATATAGAAACCCAGTTATTATGGGTATACTAAATATCACCACTGATAGCTTTTCTGACGGGGGAAATTTTTTATCGCTAGATCGTGCCATAGCTCAAGCTAAATGGCTTAAAGAAAACGGCGCTCATATAATCGACATAGGCGGCGAGTCTACTGCCCCAAGGCGAGTTTCTATCAGTGCTGACGAAGAATGCGCTCGAGTATTGCCCATCATAAAAGCTATTCATGAGCAAAATTTAGGCCGCATCTCTATAGACACTAAAAAATCTGCAGTAGCCCAGGAGGCTTTACTATGCGGGGCAGAATGGATCAATGACCAGTCGGCTGGCTTATTTGATAAAAATATGCCCAAAATTTACCCTCAGGCACAAAAAGTAGTGCTCATGCATCATGTAAAAGATTTTAGAGGAGTAGATGAGGGAGAAAAAGTATCTTATCAAAATCCCATAAGCCAGATTATGTTATTTTTTACGCAAAGAATAGAAGCACTGGTATCTTATGGTATTGATGAAAACAAGCTTATCATCGATCCAGGTATTGGCTTTGGCAAAGGTTTAAGCGACACGCTATTGATCATAAAAAATCTTGATAAATTAAAAGCCTTAAAAAAAGATATCTTAATCGGTGTAAGTAGGAAATCTTTTATCGGTAAAATAATAGGCGAAGATATCCCCCACAAGAGAGATTATGCCAATATGATACTAGAAGGCGAGCTTATAAAAAATGGCGCTGACATAATAAGAACCCATAACGTGAAAGCATTAAAAGATATGCTTAGAGTGTGGGAAGAACTCGAGTTATTAAAGCTCCGCAATTGATATTTGTTCTTCTCTTATTGTTTATAAAAAAATAATATGCCATATTCTCGTCTATATACCTGGTAAGATGGTGAGATTATGAAAAAAATAAGTTTTATGTGTTTTTTTGCTTGTAGCTTTATGGCTTTTGCTATGAATCCTGAAAAGATGTATTTTTATGATACCAATGGTCAATTATGTTTTTATGATGTTAGTGGTCAATCTCCAGTTTATGATGTGTAGAACGTATTATTTTGATGTAAATATTGTAGTAGAAAGACTGCGGAATGTTTATAAAAATTATACATATAAAGGTGATGCAGTATGTGATATATTGAAATTAGATTCAACTGATTTAAGTTGTCAACAACTTGTATCCAATATGTTTAATTTTATAAAAGATATTAGGGGTAATCAATATAAAAAAATAAACAAATTGCAGTAGAGAAAAAAATGAAAGTCAAATATATATATGTTTATGATCTTAATAATCAATCTAATAGAATTATAAATTTTATTGTTCAAAACGGAACAACGTATTATTTGGCTATAGCTTATCAAACTACTGTTACGATTAAAGCAGATAGAAAAAAGAGAAAACTTACTCAAGATCAATACAATAATTTCGATGTTAAGAACAAAATCATGTTTTTTGAAAATACCAATGCTGAGTATATTCAACCTGAAAGCCCTAAATAAAAATATATGAGTAGGCATAAGACGTAAATATTTTATCGCAGCTTATAAAAAATGGCGCTAATATAATAAGAACTCGTAATATTAAGGCTTTAAAAGATATCCTTAAGATATGGGAAGTGATAGATGAAAATTTTTAGAATAATTTTTTCTTAAATTACTGATTAATTACTAGATCTGCCTTGCGTATCTCCCCTATTTTAATATATAAAAATAACCTATTAGGTGGAGGAAAAAATGAAGGTTAAATTTTCTGTCTTTTTTTGTTTATTAATATGTAGTAATCTTTATGCTTTGACTGTAAGAGAGATTAAAGATGATCAATTAAAGCAGGTTTGCTCCAAATGGAGAGAAATGCCTTTTGCAGAAATAGATATAACTCCAAAGGATAAGGACTTAATTAGTGACTGGAAAATTATATTTGGTTTGGCATGTCATGCTCAGGTTTCCTATGATGAGCGATATGAAATTTATATAGCCTGTAAGGAAGAACAAGGCGAATGCGCGGACGAAAATCTTATAGCTCAAGGAATTTTAATTGGTACGCCTGACAAGGATGACTATCGTAAAGAAAAGTGGCATTATACAATTACTGATTTAGTAACTGCGCCATTTAACCTAGGTATTGAACAAAATAGGCTGAAAAGAACTAGAGGTGCTGCGACTTTATTGATCAATCATATAAAAAACCGCGCAAAAATGTTGGAGATGTCATATTTGCTCTTGACACCGCTAGGAACTTCAGTGGAGTTTTACCTTAAATTAGGATTTGAAAAGCCTCATCCACTAAGTAAATTATTAAAATTTAATCTAGACCCGCTATAATGCATCAAGAATATTCTTAACTCCTAGGATGTGGTCCGCGGCCGGACCAGGTATATGTCTTGCCGTTTGGTCTTTGTGCGAATCACGCACACGCGCTCGTCTGATAGTAGGCATTATTAAGCATGAGGCATTAAGCTTCCCCCAGATAGCAAACAATCCAAAAGCTGTTAGAATAAAGCAGGATAACCATGGTTTTTTTGACACATAACATGCCTATGGGCCGTATTAATAGAGAAAAATAACCCGAAATGGGATGATTTATTTGATACTTTGTTGTGATTTTTGGACCCCGCGGTCAAGCCGCGGGGCGACACACATGGGGAAAACCAACTGGCGCTGCGATTGCAATGCCTGTGGTTCAGGCCTTAATGAAGTAAAATAGTGTTGATATATTATTTTATCCTGCATAAGTAAGTTTTAGATGAAAATATATACAAAACGTGGCGATAAAGGTCAGATCGAAGCACTCATATCTAAACGAGGTAATTTCTTAATCAAACAAGGTAATAAGTCAAATAATTACCTCAATATGTAATCTGAATAGCATAAAAAACGGGGTAATTTATTGATAAACAACGTAATAGGCGTAACAGCTACCCTGTTCAATCATTTGGAGCCTTTTTTGAGGTTAGGGAAAATTTTTTGCGAAAACTTGACCTAGTTTAATCTAATTAGTACAATATATTGTACACCACAGGTTTTTCTGGTTATGATAAAAATTTACAGATCACCAGAATTCATCGAATGGTTTTCAGGCCAGAGTGAAAAATCAAAGGTCCAGATTGATGACCGGTTATCAAAAATACAAAATGATGGGTACTTTGGGATTCATAGATTTGTTGGTGATGAAGAAGCTGAAGTTTGGGAGCTTAAATGGAAAAATGGCCGAAAAGCCAAATTATAGTTTTGCTGGGAGGATTAAAAAATGCTCAAAAAAAAGACATTAAAACCGCAAAAAATCTCTTTATTAAATATGTCGAGTAATGAAGAACCGAGAAAACTAAAACTTGGCGAAGGATTACAATCCTATGATCCGACTAAGGCTTTATTGGATGAAGATAGAATAGGGCGAGCTATTTGGGAATGCTTAAAAAATGAAGATATTGAAGGGGTAATTGAAGTGATCAGCATACACCTCGAAGCAGTAAATAAATCCCAGCGTATAAAAGAAGCAAAAATTCCTAAAACTACCTTTTACCATAGCCTAAGAAGCAAAAACCCTACGCTAAAAACCTTGGCTAAACTTATACATGCGTGTGCTTAAATGAAAAATAAGCTGCTTTGGTATCCAATTATATTAACATATTATGGCGTTATAATACACCTCTTAGGCTTTTTAGGGCTTGCGGCCTCATGGACACCACCATGGTTACATATATTCAGGACTGTTACTATATAGAAAATGGGGATTGTTTCTGGCGGTTTTACTTTATATACAGCAATCAATCTTTCAAAATTGATTTTTGGGTTGCGCACATGGGCACAAAAAGAATAGTTGCTCCCTGGAGGGCTACTGGACCCCAGGCTATGTTGGGGAAACAAATGTTTGGGAAATTATTTGGCTCCCGTCCCTTACTCACTTGACAGTATAAAGGCCATTTTGCACTCTCTATAAAAAGTAATATGTTTAACCTACGGAAAATCTTAGATGAAAATATATACAAAACGCGGTGATAAAGGTCAGACCGATCTCTTCGGTGGCATGAGGGTATCAAAAAGCGATATTAGGGTTAAAGCTTACGGGCTGATAGATTCTACCAATAGCGCTTTGGGCTTGGCGTTAAACAAGTGCGAACATATAAGCGAACTTAGAGAGCCTTTAAGATTTCTTATGAACTTATTGTTTTCTTTAGGCTCAGAAGTGGCCTGTGCACCTAAAAAATCGGCCCAAGAGATGCTAAATAAGCATCTAAAAATCTTAGTAAAAGATAAGCATATTTTATATATGGAAAATCTTATAGATAGCTTAGAAAAATCTCTTCCAGTGCTTAAAAATTTTATACTCCCCGGTGGAAGCGAGCAAGCATGCTTGCTTCATAACGCTAGATGCCAGGCGAGGATAACTGAAATAGAGCTCGTTTTCTTAAAAGAAAGGGATCCAGAGCTAAGAGATGAAATATTAAGATTTTTTAATAGGCTAAGCGATTTATTATTTGTTATGGCTAGATTTGCTAACTTTATTTTAAATATGAAAGATGAGGAATGGGATAAAGACTAAGCTAAATCGCTAACTATTTATTTTTGCTATGTATTTTATATCTCGACATGTAGGCAACAAATGGCTATAATGTATTCATGAAAACGCATGCAAAACGACAATATACCATTAGAAATATTCCTGCCAGTATTGATCTAGTTTTACATGTAAAAGATGATGAATGTGGTAAAGAAATAAGCAGTCTTTAGATTATAAGTCAAAAGGAGATTATATATATGGCAGTTTTAATAGATAATGTAGGTCGTATTTGTGTTGATAGTATTAATAATTTTTTAAACCCAGTATTGGTTGGTAGATTTATTGTTTCAAATGCAGGTAAAGAATTTATAAAAAATAAGTTAACTTCAGATAATATTAACTTATTATTTCAATATTTACCACCAGATATGGAGAAATTTTGTTCTGATAAAAAACTAATTAAAACCAAAGCTTCCATGTTTAAGAAATCAGCTCAAGATTCAGATCAAAAAAGATCTGATGCCAGTGAAAAGCCCCACATCAATGAGGGCAATGAAGTTCATTTTATCTTTGCAGGAGGTTATATTTTTTGTTTTAACATTAACGATCAACATTATTCGTTAGTTGTTCAAGAAGGTGATTGGATATATATCGCTTCTGGTGTGGAACATTGGATCAAGCCAACTGAGGATGGTTATCTCTTGATAGCAAGCTATCACAGTGAGCCATTTGATACTTTTCATAAAAAAGTAAAATATACTGATCTTGAGGACAGGGCTTTTATATAAATATTGCATCTGTGTCCTAACACGGTTCACCGCGGTGTCCATGGATTGTCGCTTTCTCTCGGCTGAACCCAGCTATCAAAAGACTGGTTAGGGCCGTTGACAGCTGCTCCCAATATGCCATATTGCCTCACATTGACCCCTGATTATCCGGTGTAATTATCTGGACAGGTGGTGACGGAGATAAATTATGCAAAATCTGCAAACACAAGAGATAATAAAAAAATATGCCAAGCACGATTCCGATACGGGATCGACTGAAGTTCAAGTAGCCCTGATAACTTTTAGGGTTAATAGCCTTACTGAGCACATGAAAGCTAACAAGAATGATAATCACTCTCGCCGCGGTCTTTTGATGTTGGTATCCCAAAGAAGAAGGCTGCTTAATTATCTAAAGAAAAACGATGTTTCGCGATATAGAAATATAGTTTCTTCTCTGGGACTTAGAAAATAACTTGTATAGTCTTGCTTGCAATTAAGCGAAATTTTTTGATGAGGATTAGTCATGCGCGATAATAATCTATTAATGCACAATAGTACGTTTTTTCACCAAACCAAAGTTTTAGTTGCAAGCGAGCCTTTCGTCTTTGAAAGCGGCCGGCTTGCCAAACAGGCTGAAGCAGCTGTTTGGGCACGTTGGGGTGATTCTATCGTCTTGGTGACGGTATGTAATTCTGGAAAGCCGAAAGAAGGAATATCTTTTTTCCCTTTAACTTGCGATTATTTAGAAAAAACCTATGCTGCTGGCCGGATTCCTGGGGGCTTTTTTAAAAGAGAAACTAAACCCAGAGATGCTGAGATCTTGATCGCCCGGCTTATAGATAGGTCCATAAGGCCTTTGTTTGCGGATGGTTTTAGGGAAGAAGTGCAAGTAATCGCTACTGTGGTGTCCCATGATGGTATTCACGATACTGACGTGCTGGCACTTAATGCAGCTTCCATGGCCCTGCACATGAGCTCTTTGCCGTTTTCTGTAAAAAGCGGCCCTATTTCTGGGGTAAGAATTGGCAGGGTAAATGGTCAGTTGATCGCGAATCCTACCATAGTGGAGATGGCCAAGTCTGATATCGATGTTGTTGTTTCATCTACCAAAGATGCCATTATTATGGTTGAAGGCAGTGCCAATGAGCTCGGTGAAGACGAGCTTGTTGAAGCTCTATTCTTTGCCCAAAAAGAAGGATTAAAAATTATTGATGCCTGCGAAGAAATGCGCAAGGCCATTGGTAAACCTAAAAAAGAAATATCTAATAATAATAGAGATGAAGAGTTATTTAAGAAAATAAAAGAACTGTCTTTTAATGATAAGCTTGGGGAAGCATTAAAGGTCAAAAATAAGCTTGATCGATACCAGAAAATAGATGAATGTCATGCGTCTATGTGTGCAGATTTATTATTGCAATTAGGCGAAGCAGCATATAAGCAAAAACTATCTTTAATAGAAGAATACTTTGGCGATATTAAAAAGGACGAAATGCGCAGCAGTGTGCTAGAAAGCAAGCTGCGTATCGATGGTCGTTCCTATGACGAAATACGACCTATTTGCTGTGAAGTGAGTGTTTTGCCCAGAGTGCATGGCTCAGCCATTTTTACCAGGGGAGAGACCCAAGGATTAGTGACCGCTACTTTAGGAACCGGCGACGATGAGCAGAGGATCGATGGTCTTCTTGGCGAGTCTTCGCGTAAGTTCATGCTTCACTATAACTTTCCGCCTTTTTCTACCGGTGAGACCAAGATGCTGCGCGGTACCTCAAGAAGAGAGATCGGGCATGGCAATTTGGCAGAAAGAGCCATATTACGCATGATCCCTGATGAGGGTGATAATTTTCCCTATACTATTAGAATTGTTTCTGAGATCCTAGAAAGCAATGGATCTTCTTCAATGGCTACTGTTTGCGGCGGAACTTTGTCTTTGCTTGATGCCGGGATCAGTCTTAAAGCCCCCGTTGCAGGTATTGCCATGGGCATGATTAAAGAGGGCAGGAAAGTAGCTGTTTTGAGCGATATCTTGGGCGATGAGGACCATTTGGGTGATATGGACTTTAAAGTTTGTGGCACTAAAAATGGTATTACGGCTATACAAATGGATATCAAAGTTGATGGGCTCAGCAAAGACATACTATCCAAAGCGCTAGAGCAAGCAAAAAAAGGGCGTCTTCATATACTTGGTGAAATGGCCAAGGCTTTACCAGAAGCGAGAAAAGAGATTTCTAATACTGCTCCCAAGATCGTCCGCTTTAAGATTAACCCAGATAAGATCAGAGATGTCATTGGTCCCGGCGGCCGAATTATCCGGGAGATTGTAGCCAAAACGGGTGCTAAAGTTGAGATCTCTGACGATGGTATCGTGCAAATAGCTGGCGTGGGCAAAGACTCGGTAGAAAGAGCCATAGCCATTGTTGAAGGCATCACCAGGGAGGCCGAGATCAACAAGGTTTATAAAGGCCTTGTGCGCCGCGTGACCGACTTTGGTGCCTTTGTCGAGCTTTTTCCAGGAACTGAAGGTTTGGTACATATCTCTGAGCTTTCTGATAAGAGGGTAGAGAGAGTATCGAGCATTCTTATGGAAGGCGATGAAGTAAACGTAGCAGTGCTAAACGTCGATCGCGAAGGCAAGATACGCCTAAGCCGCCGCAAAGCCATAGGGAAAAAGCCTGGAGATATTATATAAAATCTATATAATATTTTTATGGCCAGCAAGAAAAATAAAGACTATTATTTATCTGACGAAGATAGGGAGCTATTTTTACAGGCTTTTTATCGCGGCGCTATTCATGATGCCAATAAAAATCGCCAAGAAGAGATAGACGAAAAAGATATTTTTTTGCATGCTGTAAAATCCGGTAAAATCCCTATAAAAAAAGAATATGAGTCTAAAAAAAATATTATAAAAAAAACACAGAAAAATAAAGATATAGATGCAAAAATCGATCTTCATGGCATGTTTTTAGAAGATGCTGTACTATCGCTTTATAAGTTTATCGATGAGCAAAGAAGATTAGGCAAAAAAATTCTCTTGGTTGTACATGGCAAGGGTAGGGGTACTTTACGTGAAGGTGCTTTAGGGGTCATTTCTACTCATCCGGCAGTTTTTAACTATAAAATTGCCCCCATGCGCCATGGAGGCGATGGTGCCATGATCGTTTGGCTTAAATAACAGAAATCTTTATCTTGCTATAAAAATCTAAATATATATAAACTATCTTTGGGTGAAAAAATCTCTAAAAATAGGCGTTTAATATTAGCTAAAACGTCTTCGAGAAGTCTTATTGCTTGTTCCATATTGGCAACATATTCACATATCTCACTAAGAGGCAAGTGGTTACCGGAAAACCCATAATCTGAGTTATGTTAATAAATTAGATGAAAAAAGCCATTATAAAATGGGTTCTGCGCTGGCTAATATCGATGAGTCTAGTTTGGAACAAGAAACGAAAAGAATGTTACAACATACTGTGCAGGCTTTTAGAAGAGCTGGTATTCATAAGGACGATGATACTAGAAACAAGATTAAAGCCATACAAGATGAGCTTGTGAAATTGGGACAAGAATTTGCAGACAATATTAGAGAAGATAAGTCTAGCATAGAATTAGATACAACAAAAGATTTAAAAGGGCTTCCTGAATATTATATAAAAAATTATAAACCAAAAAATAATAAAATTAACGTTCCAGTAACTTCTTCAGCATATACTGCTTTTATGAAATATGCTGAGAGTGAGCAAGTTCGTAAGAATTTTATGTCTACGTACCTAAATTGCGCTGAAAATAACGGTAATGTCTTAAAGAAGATGATCGAAAAACGTCATGAGCTGGGTCTGTAAACAAATCTGTGTAAGTAGCAATTCGTTACAGAGCAAATCGGCCCCCGAATTCAATACTAAACCGGTTGGCCGCAAGTGCCCAATCTCTGATCGGCATGGTCCATTTTTTCTCAATGTTCTTCAGCGCCAGATAGACTAACTTTAGCATGGAATCATCGTTTGGGAAGGCCCTCTTGTTTTTGATGACTTTTCGTATGGTCATATTCAAAGACTCGATGGCGTTGGTCGTATAAATGACCTTACGAATCTCAGGGGGATACTCAAAAAAAGTGATGATATTCAGCCAATGACGCTGCCAGCTGGCAGAAATGCTCGGATATTTTTTGTCCCATTTTTCGGCAAAGCTAGCCAAATTTAGTTCTGCCTCAGCGACTGTGGCTGAACGATAAATCTTGGCTAAATCAGCTGCCAACTCTTTTTTGTCCTTCCAGACCACATATTTTAGGCTGTTGCGCACCATGTGAACGATGCACAGCTGAACCTTGGTCTGGGGGAATACTCCAGTAATAGCGTCGGGAAAGCCGGTTAGGCCATCAACACAGGCAATGAAAATATCTTTCACGCCTCTATTTTTAAGCTCAGTCAACACAGCAAGCCAAAACTTAGCACCTTCGTTATCGACGATCCACATGCCTAAAAGCTCTTTATGCCCTTGAGTATTTACTCCAAGAGCCAAGCAAATAGCCTTATTAACAATGCGCTTGTTCTCATGGACTTTCACTACGATGGCATCAAAATAAACAATCGGATAAACCGCATCCAGAGTACGCGATTGCCAGGCATGGACTTCATCCATCACAGCATCGGTGACATCAGAAATCAGCGTTGGAGACACATCAACACCGTACATTTCTTTAAGCGCCGACTGCATATCCCGCGTGCTCATGCCGCGAGAGTACATAGCGATGATTTTGTCATCGAAGCCATCCCACCGACGCTGGCCTTTGGTAACAATTTTAGGCTCAAAACTCGCATCGCGATCTCGAGGAACCAAGATTTCAGCCTCGCCAAAATCACCCTTTAGCTTCTTGCTACTATGACCATTACGCGTATTATCCACGCCAGAAGGCCGTTTCTTGTGCTTATCGTAGCCAAGATGATCGTCCATCTCAGCATTCATTGCAGCTTCAATCAGGCTCTTAACCAACCCCTTGAGGATGCCTCCTTCACCTAAAATTTCTTCCCGACTTTTGCCTGATACCAGACTCTTCAATTCTTTCTCATTAAATAGCATCTTCTAATCTCCTGCTAGGATTGTTAGTGATGCTACTTACACAAATTTATTTACAGACTCTTGACTGTGGCCTTGTTCTCGGTGGTCTTGTCAACATGACTGGGCGTGCGTTTGCCTTGCCCATTCAGCAACGCGGTTTTATCGCGCATCCAAATCCTGAGCTTTTGGTGCAATTGGGTTTTGCGTTCTAAGCTCTGAACCTTCTTGCACGGGCTTATGCCAACATCGCTCAAAAGCTTATCCCGAAACTCAGGTTACTTAAGAGGAGGCAGTCAATGCTCACCCCGGTAATCAAAAAAATGGAATAAATATCATTACAGATATCCTTTTAACATCAAAGCGGAGGGATACCATGAAAAAATTCTTTTTTTTTATATTGTTAGTGTCATCTTTAAGTATGGCTACAATACATGGAATGTTGATAGATAATGAACAAAATCCTAAATCTATTAGAACAATAAATATTGAAGGAAAGTGGGCAATTTGTATTGAGAGTTCACAGACTTTTAATCCAGTGCAGATATCATGGGGGTTTGTGCTTAGCGATACATTTAACTATCGTGATGATGGTTTTATGGCAGTTACTATTTCATTAAATCACGCTGATTTAGAACTGTTTCCTGAGTATAAAAATAGAGTAAGATATCAAGATGGAAAATATTATCAAATCATGTATATCGATAAACTATTAAATATACTTCCAAGGGGAGATGATAGGTATATTAAAGATATAGATTTTATTGATAAAAATAAAGATAAAGTATCTTTATGTTTTATTTTTCAATGTTTTGATCCAAGTTCTGATGCCTATGACAGCCAACTAGTTTTTGGGGAAGTTTTACTTGGTAGCCTCAGTGAAAAATATATTTATCAAAGCAAATTTTGACAAATTTTGCAGATCTCGCTTATCTCCTGAAAGAACTAAAGTTCAAGTGCAATAGAAAAGTTGTAAGATAAATATTTAAAAGGATAAACATGCGTCTTGATATGTTTTTCAAAAATCGTTTTATGAGAAAAATATATTACAATAAAAAAGTAAAATTAGTTTGTGATGCCATATTATGGCTAAAAGAGGCTAAGGAGCGTCCATACAAAATATGTGCCATAGCGAATAAGAACTCAGGTGACAAGGAGCCATTTGCATATTGCTGAACACCAATCCCCTCATACTCTTTTAGCTACGGCTGCGGGCATCACCTATCACTCAAACAGCCCTAAAACATGCTTTAATTTAAGTACAGCTAAATTTACGCCCAAGTTTTGCGATACAATAGCTATCTCTGCTGTAGCCAAGCTATTGCTGGCATCGGTGAATTCTAAATAATTAGCAACCTCGGCTTTTAGGCTTTGATCGATAATTCTAAAATTTTCTCTAGCCAATTCTAGTTGTTTTTTAGCTTGTTCTAGATTGGCATCAGCGCTATTTAGATCTAATTTGGCTATCTCTATGTCTCTTTTGATCTCAAGCTCCTGTAAGCCCCTTTTAGCTCTTGCTTCTAAAGCTTTGCCGTTGGTCTCATAGATCTCAGCTTCTCTAGAGCCCCCATCCAAGATATTCCAAGTTAAATTTAAACCGATAGCCCATTGGTCTTTTCTCTTGCTAGCTATATTTTCTATATTAGATAGACTATATTGGGAAAATAGGCTTATATTAGGAAAATATCTAAGGAATCCCCAATTTTTTCTTGTTTGGGCTATGTCTTCTTCTAACTTAATAGCTCTCAGATCAAAGCGCTTATTATATATATTGTTTATATCTATATCTTCTCTAGTTAAACTCTCTGGGTTGGTGACATCGAAATCAGCATCTTTGTTTAATAAAACTGCCAATGCTAAGATAGCTGCTTTGTAAGTGTTTTCGGCTAAGACTAAATCCTGTCGGTTCTTAGCTGTTTCTATTTGAGCTCTGAGCAATTCTGCTTTAATTACATATTCTTGTTTAAATCTTGATAAGGCGTTTTTTTCATGAGCTTCTCGGCCCAAAAGCAAGCTCTTTTGGACTGCTATAGCCTCTTTGCTGGCTGCGGCTTTATAATAAGTCTGAGCGATACCAAATAGCATCTCGCGTTTAGCATGCTCAGTTTGCAGCTTTATTGCTTCGCTATATTTTCTTAAGCTAGTTAACTGGGTGATTAGCCAAGGCGATACTAGCATTTGGTTAAATTCAGCTTGGGCGCTAAGCTGATTAAGTGGCTTTATCGGCTTAGCTTCTGGCCTATTATGGATATAATTACCTGTAAGGGTTAATTTAGGCAAATAGCTAGACAAAGTTTTATAAAATAAAGAATTAGCTTGTATAAATTTAGCTTTAATAATTTGCAAGTTATAATTACTATCTTTACGAGCTATGTTTAAAGCTTCTTCTAAAGTTAAAATTTTTATCTCGCTAGAATTAGCATAACAGCCCACAAAAAAAGCAAAGATAACTAGCTTATAAAAATATATCATAAATCACTCATTTTTTTAAAGAAAATCTGTCCATGTATATATAAACTACAGGAACTACTATGAGGGTTAAAAAGGTCGATACTATCACCCCGCCTATGACAGCCGTGGCCATGGGAGCTCTAAAAGCAGAGCCTTCGCCGCCGGTTATAGCCGTGGGCAGCATGCCCAAGACCATGGCCGCTGATGTCATAAGAATGGGCCGGAGTCTAGTCGGTCCAGCCTTAAGAAGCGCCTCGGTTATGCTTGCTCCTTGTTCCCTTAGGGCATTAGCGCAGTCGACTAATAAAATAGCGTTTTTGGTCACCAAGCCCATCAATAATACTATGCCGATCATGGAAGGCATACCGATAGCAAAATCGCATAAGAATAGCAATAATAAAGCTCCGACTATGGCCAAAGGCAACGTGGCCATAATAGTAAATGGATGTATAAAAGACTCAAACTGAGAAGCGAGTATAAAATATATAAAAAATATAGCTACAAGGAGAGCAAGTAGCATATTAGAAAAAGTTTCTTTCATGCGCTGGGTTTCGCCACCAAAGACAAAGCTATAACCGCTAGGTTTTTCAATAGTTTTTAGCTGCTTTTCAATATTGGCCGATACTTCTCCCAAAGATCGACCTAGGGTGTTAGCTGAGACAATAATTTGCCGCCTTCTATCCATACGCTCTACTGTGGCCGGGCCTACTTGTTCTGATAGAGATGCTATATCAGAAATCTTTACTAGAGTCCCCGAATTGCTCATAACAGCAAAGTCTTTTATGGCTTCTTTATAAGATAGATCTTCTTTAGAAAGCTGAAGCCGGATATCGAAATCATGATCGACTTCTCTAAATTTTCCTACGATTTCACCTTCAATGGCTATTCTGGCTATTTGAGCGATAGAAGCGATATTTACCCCAAGATTATAAGCTTTATGCCTATTGGGTATAATTGCAAGTTCTGGTTTACCTCCCCTATAACTTAAGCCTACATCAGTAGTTCCCGGTACGCTCTTTACTTTTTCTAAAACCTCTCTGGCTAAGCTTACTAAAGTATCGTAATCTTCGCCTCTTACATATATAGTAATAGCTAATTCTTGGGGGCCGCTTTCGATCATTCCTATTTCAGCAATACTAAAAATTAGGCTTGGTATAGCGCTTAATTTTTCTCTTATGCTATTTTGGATATCTCGTTGGCTAACGCCTGGTCGCTCACGGGATTTTAAAGCATAAACTCTTATATTAGCTTTGTTCGATTCCCCGCCTGCGCCTATGATAGTAAAAAAAGATTTAATATAATGATTTTGCTTGATAATATCTTCTATATTAGCGATAACTTTTTCTGTTTCTATAAGAGAAGTTCCTGCTGGAAGCTCTAAATTAATTCTAAACTCGCCTCTATCGCCGTTGTTAACAAATTCTTTGCCCATAAAAGGCACTAGCGCTAACGATGCTATGAATATACCCAAAGCAAGCGAAATAACAGTTTTTTTATGAGAAAGAGCCCAAGACAGTATTTCGTAATAATAAAAATTTAGTGAGTCTAAGAATTTGACTATAGGACCGAATATTTTATGCTTTTTGAGATCTTCATGATTCCCTGGCTTTACTGGCTTCATAACTCTGGCTGACATCATAGGGTCAAGGGTAAAAGAGACAAATAAAGATACTAGTACGGCAGCTGTAACAGTCATACCAAACTGCTTAAACATCTTCCCAACTATGCCGTTCATAAAAGCGATAGGCACAAATACTGCAACAATTGCTAAAGTAGTAGCTAGGACGGCTAAAGCTATTTCAGAGGTACCCTTTTTGGCAGCCGTTATCGGATCTTCTCCTAGTTCCATATGTCTATATATATTTTCTCTGACTACCACAGCGTCATCTATGAGCAAGCCAATAGCCAAAGATAGTCCTAACAAAGACATCATGTTAAAAGTAAACCCGAGGCACCACATGACAAAAAAAGTAAATACTACAGATATGGGCAAGGCAAGTGATGATATAAAAGTAGAACGCCAGTCAAGCATGAATAAAAATATAATTAATATAGCCATCAAGCCGCCATATATTAAAGCTTCATTGACATCTTCGATATTTCGCCTAATAAAAATCGATGAATCGGCGACTGTTATTATTTTCACATCCTTAGGCAAGTTGATCTTAATATTATCTAATATGTTATAAACATTATTAGCTATATCAACAGTATTGCTGCCACCTTGCTTTTGGATATCAAAAGTTACAGCATCTATGCCATTCAGTCGAGCTATAACTTTTTCGCTTTTATAGCCATCTTCAATGCTGGCTATTTCCCCTAATAAGATTTGCGAACCATTTAGATGGGCTCCTATTACTAAATTGTTCAAATCGCTTAAGTCATGAAAACGGGCAGAAGTTTTAACTGCCAGATCTTCTTGGGGAAGACAAAGTTTTCCAGCCGGAATATCAGCACCGGCAGAAGTTATCTGGGCTGCTAATTTATCAAGGCTTAAGCCTAAAGATTCTGCCGATGTTCTATCTATTTTGATATGTATTTCGCGTTCAAGGCCTCCTACGATATTTACTGCTGCCACTCCGTCTACTGCTTCGATTACAGGTTTGATCTTGTCTTCTATTATTCTTCTGGTTTCAGCAGAAATTCTATCAGAAGAGACAGCATAGGTTAAAATAGGCAGAGCCGTTAAGTCCACCCTTTGGATAACTGGCTGTTTAATATCTTTGGGCAATTTGCCCATTATAGCCGCTACCTTATCCCTAACATCGGTGGCTGCTGATTTTATATCAGTTTCTAATCTAAACTGTATGATAACTGTAGAGTGAGAATCTCTGGAATAGCTTCTAACTTCATCAACGCCATTGATCGAAGAAACAGCTTCTTCTATAAGTTTGGTAACTAAACGCTCTACTTCAGCAGGTCCTGCTCCAGGATAAATTGTATTGACAGAGACTATGGGAAAAGAGATATCAGGAAATAGATCGACCCCAATATTTCTACTAGCCAGTATGCCCAGCATCATCATGCAGAGCATCACCATGGTAGTAAAAACTGGCCGCTTTATGCTTACATCTGATAACAACATTTTATTGCTCACCGGCGCTTACTTCGACAGTCTCACCATCGCGTAGCTCAGAAAGGTCGCTTATGGCGATCAAGTCACCTTCGCTTAGACCTTCTAGTACTTGGGAATTATTTTGATCTCTTAGGCCTAATTTTGGCGTGGTCATATTAACTTTATTATCTACTATTTTAAATATATAGATCTTATTATGTAATACATATAAACCCTTATTAGGGATAATTAAAATATTATCTAATTCTCGCAAATTCAAAAAGCCATCAATAAACATATTTGATACGATCTTATTTTCAGGATTAGTTATATCTATTTCTATCGCAGCCCTTCTCGATTTAGGATCTAGGCTTGGTGAAATAGTCAGAATCTTGCCAATAAAAGATTTCCCGACAATTTGATCAAAAGTTAATATAGCTTTGGTGTTTTTACTAATATTCATAAGAGTATTAGCATCTACCGAAGTCATAAGCTTAAGCTTAGAGATATCTTGTATACTAAATACAGAATTGTTAGGCGATACGTTTGCTCCTAGTGTAATAGTCTTTTTAGTAATAACTCCAGCTATAGGCGAAGTTATAAAAGCATTTTCTACTTGCTGCTTGGCTATATCTCTTTGGGCTTTACTGCTCAAGCTTTGTGCTTGTGCTTGCTCGAATTTTAGCTCTATCCCTTCCAGATGGGCCTTAGAAACAACTTGTTCTGAAAAAAGCTTTTTAGTGCGTTCTAAATCATTATAGACCGACTTCTCGTTGGCTTGAGCGATAGAAAAGGCTGCTGAGGCAGCTTTTTCTTGTAAAGCAAGTTCTTTATGCTCGATCACCCCTAATATATCGCCAGCTTTTACTTTATCGCCTATATCAAAATTAATAGAAGTCATACGGCCTGATATTTTAGGATAGATGTCTATTTCGTTAAATGGCTTAATAACGCCAGAAATTTTTACTTGGTCGACAATCTGACCTTTTGTTATCTTATGAGTTTTTATAACTAATACTTTTTTAATAGCTAAATCTTTTTGGGAATTTTTTTTAATACTAGCTGCTATTCTTATTCCGGCCAATATAAATAGCCCTAAGATAAGCACAGCAATAGCTATGCGAATAGATTTTTTTTTCATGAAACAGATTATATATCCTAGCTTAAGCTAAAAGAAAAGGAGAAGTTTATAGGAAAAATAAGCAGCCTTTTTCAATAATGCAAGTGGCTTATTTTGGGAAAGAACTAAATCTATTTTTTTTATGCTCTGCATTCCATACTGTCTGTGTTAAAGGCAAGATCCAGTTATCGGTGCCGAATAGTTTTTTTTCTTGTTTGCCCAAATCTACACTGGGATCTATAAGCCTTTGGGGCTTTCGGCCATTTAGACTAATTTTAGTATCAGCATAGACTTCTATGGGAGTTTCTCCCGGCAAGGTATTTTGATCGCGTAAAAAATGAGCAAATTGCAATATGAGATCTGGCCTTGTGGCCATTTTGCTATTTTGTCTTTTGGTTAAGTATAAAAATTGATTGGCTTTATAGCGCTGGCCTGTGCTTGGATCTTTAAGCCAAAATGTTATGCTGCCTTCTTTTTGTCTTAGTTTCATTTGCCAAGAGAATAGATGTCCCTCTTCGGTCCAGCTTACGTAGTTAGGGTATATAAAATGTCTTAGGGGAATAATTATTTGTATAAATATATGTAATCCCAAAATTAAAAGTCCTAAATTTTGTATAGTATAAGATTTTTTCTTGTCAGAATCTTGAGCATATGTAATCTCTTTTTTTCTTATCCGGCTTAAAAGCTTTGAGGCCCAATCGGGATCAAAGAACAGCGTAGTAGCTGCCATCATAAACCAGGGAAAAACGCCAATATTAAACATGAAGTGATTACTTAGATGAAAACCTATGCTAAGACAAAAACCCAGCATTCTAAAACGGGGTATAAGCAGCATGGGTATAATAATTAAATCGTATAATAGCCCTCCGTATACCAGAAAATATATCGCTATGGGCGAAGATATAATATATGTTTGAGCCCAATCAAGAAGAGGCATGCCATTAAGCCAATCCACGTTCATTTTAGCCAAAGCAGCATAAAAATAGACCAGGCCAATTTGAAATCTGACAAGCCAGATACACCAGTAAGGTATAGTATTTTTGGCTATATTTTTGCGAAAATAAGCATGTAAAGACCAAGCTCTATGGCAGGGGATAAATAGCATTATTAAGCTAAAAACTATTATTAAATATATATGATTTAAATAATTGCTTGCTTCAAATAAAAATAAATATGAAATTATGGCGCACGCAAATATAATAGCTATGTGATATAAAAGCCCCAAACATATGAATATGCCAGCCATGCCTAAAATTATGTGTAATATTTGCATGTTTTGGAGGGATAGGGGCTCTATCCATTCAAAGTAGGTAAACTTAAAGTTAAAGGGGTGTTCCAAATAAGCCACGGTAAATGCTTGTAAATTTACATAGCGAAAGCCCTCGTAAATTATAATAATCCCAAAGAATATTCTAAAAATGGCCATGCTAGAAATGTCTACGGGTTTAGATAAATAATTTTTAATATTATTTATCTGGCTTATTTTTGTCATATTATTTATATTAATAATAAATTAAATTAAGTTATATTTAAGCGCATTTTTTTATTTTTTATTTTTTAAAAACAGTAGGTTAGTTATCAAATTAGGGAGACAGGCTATTTTTTTAGATCAGGCTGGTAAAAAAAATGAACAAATTTATTTTTTTTCTTTTTTTAGGTATTGACAGGAATGAACTTGATTTTTAGATTGATATTACATCATGGTACCCTCGCCCGGCCTTGCCCCCCCTAACCGGGCGGGGGTTCTTTTTTGATGTATGTATTATTAATTTTTTGACAATCAGATTAATCTGGGTTGTCTTTTTTAAAAAAGAGTTTTACTTAGGGACATTAGAATTTGATGGATTTTGTCCTTTTTGATCAAAAACATGTTTTTTGAGCGGAGTAGTTGAATTTCATGGCCTACGCAATACAGCAAAACTTCGCAGCTCGGAAAAATTTTGCAAAAATCAGAGCTAAGTTAGAAATTCCTAGCCTGATAGCTATTCAAAAGAAGAGCTATGCCAAGTTTCTTCAGACTGATGTTCCTTTAGAAAACAGAGAACCAATAGGTTTACAAGGTGTATTCCAGTCGGTTTTTCCCATAAAAGACTATAACGAAACAGCGTCTTTGGAGTTTGTCAGCTACCAGCTAGATAAGCCCAAATATGATGTGGATGAATGTCGCTCTAGGGGCATGACCTTTGCAGCTCCTATTAGAGTGGTAGTTCGTTTGGTTATTTGGGATATAAACGAATCTACCCAAGAAAAATCTATTAGAGATGTCAAAGAGCAGGAAGTTTATTTTGGTGAAATACCTCTGATGACCGATTTTGGTACTTTCGTTATTAACGGTATCGAAAGAGTTATTGTCAGTCAGCTTCATCGAAGTCCTGGTGTCTTTTTTGATAGCGATAAGGGAAGAACTCACGCTTCAGGTAAGCTCTTGTATAATGCCAGAGTTATCCCCTATAGAGGCTCTTGGCTTGATTTTGAATTTGATCATAAAGATCTGATCTATGCCCGTATAGACAGAAGGCGAAAGTTTTTGGCCACTGTTTTGCTTAAGGCTTTGGGGTATGGAACAGAAGAGTTGCTAAAATACTTTTATAATTTTGAAACTTTGCTTATGCCTGAAAAAGGCGTATATGAGAAAGTGATAGATTATGATCTGCTTTTAGGTCAGCGCTCTACTAGAGACGTAAAAGATCCAATAAGTAAAGAAATTTTAGTTAGAAAAAACAGAAAGTTTACCAAGTTGTCTATTAAAAAAATGCAAGATGGAGGTCTTAAGACTCTCAGTATTTTTGAAGATGAAGTAGTTGGTCTGATTTCTGCCCAAGATGTAGTTGATGACAATACTGGTGAGATCTTAATAGAATGCAACGAATCTTTGTCTATTGATAAGCTTGAGGCTTTGCGTTTAAGCGGCAAAGATAGCATTAAAGTTCTTTTTATCGATGGGCTTAACGTTGGATCGTTTTTTTCAGATACTTTAAGGCAAGACAAAATCTCTACTCGCGAAGATGCTATATTTGAAATATACCGTAGGCTTCGCCCTGGTGAGCCTCCTACTATTGAGACAGCAGAAATTTTGTTTCAAAATCTCTTTTTTAATCCAGAGCGATATGATCTTTCTGAAGTCGGTCGTCTTAAGTTAAATCACAAGTTTAATATAGACGAGCCTTTGGATAATCGAGTTTTGACTAAACGAGATATTTTAGAAGTAGTAAAATATTTAATTAATTTGAGAAATGGCACCGGTGATGTAGACGACATCGATCACTTGGGTAACAGGCGGGTCAGAGCTGTAGGCGAACTTATTGAAAACCAATATCGCGTTGGTCTCGTAAGAATGGAGAGGGCGATCAAAGAGCGCATGAGTGTGCAAGAAGTAGATACTCTTATGCCTCATGATTTAATTAACAATAAGCCAGTGGCCGCAGTAGTAAAAGAATTTTTTGGTTCTTCTCAGCTTTCTCAGTTTATGGATCAGACCAATCCACTATCTGAAGTAACTCATAAAAGAAGGCTTTCTGCCCTAGGACCAGGCGGTCTTACTCGTGATCGGGCTGGTTTTGAAGTGCGCGACGTGCATCCGACCCATTATGGTAGGATCTGTCCGATTGAAACTCCGGAAGGACCCAATATCGGTTTGATCGCGTCTTTGTCTACTTTTGCTAGGGTTAACGAGTATGGTTTCGTTGAGACTCCCTATCGCAGGGTAATCGATGGGCGGCCTACGGATGAAATAAGCTATTTTTCGGCCTTGCAAGAAGAAAATGAAATTATCGCTCAGGCTAATACCAAACTTGATCCTAAAACTAATAAATTTATGGATAGCGTCATACAGGTAAGAAAGGGCGGCGAGCCAACTATGGTTCGCGCTGAAGAAGTGACTCTTATGGACGTATCGCCTAATCAGTTAGTTTCAGTGGCGGCTGGTTTGATACCGTTTTTGGAGCACGATGACGCAAACCGTGCTTTGATGGGCTCTAACATGCAGCGCCAAGCTGTGCCGCTTCTTCGCTCTGATGCTCCTTTGGTGGGCACCGGCATGGAAGCTGTGGTGGCTAGAGATTCGGGCGTATGTAAAGTAGCCAAAAGAGCTGGCGTAGTAGAAATGGTCGATGCTACTAGAATAGTAGTGCGGGTATTACCTGATGAGATCGATGATTCCGGATCGCAGGTAGATATTTATAAGCTTTCTAAGTTTCAGCGTTCCAATCATAGCACTTGTTTTAACCAAAAGCCGATCGTGCAAGTAGGCGATACCGTTGCTCGTGGTGACGTATTAGCTGATGGGCCTTCTACCGATTGCGGTGAACTTGCTCTAGGGCGAAACGTGGTAGCTGCACTTATGCCATGGGGTGGTTATAATTTCGAAGATAGTATTTTGATAAGCGAAAGACTATTAAGAGAAGATTATTATACTTCTATACATATCGAAGAGCACGAGTGTATATCTCGTGAAACTAGATTAGGGCCGGAAGAGATCACTAGAGATATTCCCAATGCTGGTGAAGAGATGCTCAAAGATCTCGATGAAGCTGGTGTTATAAGAATTGGCGCAGAGGTAAAAGCCGGAGATATTTTAGTTGGCAAAGTTACCCCTAAGGGTGAAACCCAGTTATCCCCTGAAGAAAAGCTTCTAAGGGCGATTTTTGGGGAAAAAGCTGGTGACGTAAAAGATTCAAGTTTGAGAGTTCCCCCTGGCGTCCAAGGCACTGTCATCGGTGCAGAGGTCTTTACGCGAAAAGGCGTAGAAGAAGATAGCCGTGCTAAAGCTAATAAAGAAGAGCTTGAGGCTCAGTTACTAAAAGATCAAAACGATGAAATTCGTATAATTAGAAATTCTGCCATAGAACGCATGGTAACCCTTCTTAATGGACATGTGGCGATTAATAAGCTTGTAGACGAAAAAGGCAAAGTTTTACTCAAAAAAGGCGATGAGCTTACGGAGAGCTTGCTGGCTGAAATCGACTGGCGATATTATGGCGATATTCCTATTTCTGATAAAGATATTAGAGACAGGGTAGCTAAAATAGTCAAAAGCACCAATCAGCAAGTAGACATTGTCAAAGAAAATTTTGGTGACAGGATCAAGAGACTTAAAGATGGAGATGAGTTGCCTCCTGGCGTTATCAAGATGGTTAAAGTATTCGTTGCCGTAAAAAGAAAACTTCAGCCTGGCGATAAAATGGCCGGTCGGCATGGTAATAAAGGTGTAATCTCAAGAGTGCTTCCTGAAGAAGATATGCCCTTTTTGCCTGATGGCACGCCTGTGGATATAGTTTTGAATCCTCTTGGCGTTCCTAGCCGTATGAACGTAGGTCAGATTCTGGAAGCCCATTTAGGATGGGCAGCTAAAGGCATTGGGAATCAGCTTAGTAAGATGCTTGAAGAGCGATGCGATCATGCTGGTATTAAGAAACTAGTGTGTGAAGTCTTTGGTGACAGTATCGATCAAAATATGGTGGAGTCGTTAAATAATGTTGATATCAAAAGACTGGTTGATAAGTTAAAAGACGGCACCGCTATGGCTACTCCAGTTTTCGATGGCGCCCCTGAAAGCAGCATAAGAGAGCTTTTGGAAAAGGGTGGCAGAGAGCAATCTGGGCAAAGTATTCTCTTTGATGGTAAAACCGGTGAGCCTTTTGACCAGGATGTGACTGTAGGTGTCATGTATATTTTGAAACTTCACCATCTAGTAGATGAAAAAATTCATGCGAGATCTATCGGTCCTTATAGTCTTGTGACTCAGCAACCACTGGGCGGTAAGGCTCAGTTTGGTGGTCAAAGACTTGGTGAAATGGAAGTTTGGGCTATGGAAGCATACGGCGCTGCCTATGCACTGCAAGAGTTTTTAACTGTTAAGTCTGATGACGTTGTTGGTAGAACAAGAATGTATGAGGCTATTGTCAAAGGTGAGCATGTTCTTGAGTCTGGTGTGCCTGAGTCTTTTAATGTCTTAATTAAAGAATTGCAGAGTTTGGCTTTAGATGTTCAGCTTTTAGAAGAAGTACCAAGTAGAAATTAGTAATAAGGCGAAAAATTATGAAAGATATTTTTAATTTTTTCGAAAAACCAAAAGAGTCTCTTGGTTTTAATGCCATTAAGATTCAGCTTGCGAGTCCAGATAAGATTCGCAGCTGGTCTCATGGGGAAGTAAAGAAGCCAGAAACGATTAACTATCGGACTTTTAAGCCGGAAAGGGATGGTCTGTTTTGTGCCAAAATATTTGGTCCCATTAAAGACTATGAGTGCATTTGCGGTAAATATAAGCGCATGAAGCACCGCGGTGTTGTCTGTGAAAAATGCGGTGTCGAAGTTATTCCGGCTAAAGTCAGAAGAGAAAGGCTAGGACATATTTTACTGGCAACTCCCGTGGCTCATATTTGGTTTTTAAAAAGCTTACCAGGAAGAATCGGTGCTTTACTCGATGTAACCCAAAAAGACTTAGAAAAAGTTTTATACTGTGAGTCTTACATGGTTGTCGATCCAGGTATTACTCCGTTTAAGGCAGGCGAGCTTCTTACTGAAGAGCAGTATCAGGAGGCCCTTGATGAGCATGGCGAAGATGCTTTTCTAGCACGTATGGGCGCTGAGGCGGTAAGAGAGCTTTTACGGCAAATTGAAAGGGGGCCAAACGGTGATGGCAAAGGCTTGGAATTTTTTTCCCAAAGCCTAAGAAGAGAGCTTGCTGAGTCTTCTTCTGAAGCTAAAAGAAAAAAAATATCTAAACGTCTTAAAGTTTTTGAAGCTTTTAGGAACTCTTCTAATAAACCAGAGCATATGTTATTAGAAGTGATTCCCGTTATTGCGCCTGATCTAAGGCCACTTGTGCCACTAGATGGTGGCCGGTTTGCTACTTCTGACTTAAACGATCTCTATAGGCGGGTAATTAATCGAAATAATAGGCTAAAAAGATTGCAGGAGCTTAACGCCCCAGAAATTATTATTCGTAACGAAAAGCGTATGTTGCAAGAGTCAGTAGACGCGCTTTTTGATAATGGCAGAAGGGGCAAAGTTATCACGGGTCCTAATAAGCGTCCGCTTAAGAGCTTAAGCGATATGCTTAAAGGCAAGCATGGGCGTTTTAGGCAAAATCTTTTGGGTAAACGGGTAGATTATTCTGGACGTTCGGTGATCGTAGTAGGTCCTGAGCTTAAATTGCACCAGTGCGGCCTTCCCAAAACTATGGCTCTCGAGCTATTTAAGCCTTTTATTTATAACAAGCTTGAAGAAAGGGGATACGTTACTACTATTAAGTCAGCCAAAAGAATGGTCGAGCAAGAAAAACCCGAAGTATGGGACGTATTAGATGACGTGATCAGGGAGCATCCAGTTATTTTGAATCGTGCTCCTACTCTTCATAGATTGGGTATGCAGGCCTTTGAGCCGGTTTTAATAGAAGGCAAAGCCATTCAGCTTCACCCCTTAGTATGTAGTGCTTTTAACGCTGACTTTGACGGCGATCAAATGGCCGTTCATATACCCCTATCTGTGGAAGCTCAGCTAGAAGCACGTGTGCTTATGATGAGTACCAATAATATTTTATCTCCGGCGTCAGGAAAGCCTATTATTGTCCCTAACCAAGATATCGTTCTTGGTTGCTATTATATGACCAGAGGGCGGCCCTTTACTAAAGGCGAAGGCATGATCTTTGCTAGCTCTGAAGAGCTTAGGGCAGCCTATGATTCTGGGGCTGTGGGCCTTCAGGCTGTCATAAAATGCCGCATGGATGGCAAGCTGGTTGAAACTACCGTTGGTAGAGTTTTGTTCTATGACGTTATACCAAGAGAAGTGCCTTTTTCGGCAGTAAACAAAGTTTTGGGTAAGAAAGAACTTGCTGGCCTAATTGACCGATGCTATCGCTTGAAGGGCCAAAAAGAGACGGTTTTATTGGCAGATAAAATTCGTACTTTAGGTTTTACCGAAGCTACTAGATCAGGCATATCTATTGCTATGATCAATATGGTGATTCCCGAAAAGAAAAAAGAAATCTTAGAAAGATGTCGCCAAGAAGTAGAAGAAATAACTAACCAGTATGTTGAAGGTCTTATTACTGACGGTGAGCGCCATAATAAAGTTATCGATATTTGGTCTAAAGCTGCTGAAGAAATTGCTCAAGAAATGATGAAGGTAGTCTCGACTACAGAAATAGTTTCAGAAGATGGTAAAGAAAAGAAGATTTCTCCTTCTTTTAATCCTCTCTATATTATGGCTGATTCAGGTGCTCGTGGTTCTACCCAGCAATTAAAGCAGCTTGCGGGTATGAGAGGTTTGATGGCCAAGCCCTCAGGTGAAATTATTGAAACTCCTATTACGGCTAATTTCAGAGAAGGCCTAACTGTACTTCAATACTTTAACTCTACCCACGGTGCCAGAAAGGGTTTGGCAGATACGGCGCTAAAAACAGCTAACTCCGGTTACTTAACCAGAAGGCTTGTAGACGTAGCTCAGGATTCTATTATTACAGAATATGACTGCGGTACTTTGGATGGCATAGAGATTACTCCGTTAGTTGAAGGCAATGACATCATAGAAGGCATCGGCGATAGGATATTGGGCCGCGTTACCCTAGACGAGGTAGTCGATCCCTTGAGCGGAGATGTTATCATCGAGTCCAGCAATGAGATCGACGAAGCATTGGTAGCAAAAATTGAGGACGCTGGTATATCACGGGTAAGAATACGATCGGTGCTAACCTGTCAAACTCGCCGAGGTATTTGTGTAAGATGCTACGGACGAGATCTGGCCAGAGGACATCTAGTAAACGTCGGTGAGGCTATTGGTGTAATAGCTGCTCAGTCGATCGGTGAGCCAGGAACTCAGCTTACCATGCAGACTTTCCATATTGGTGGTATTGCTTCTGGCGCTGCGCTTGAATCTAGCCATGAATGCCGCGCGGAAGGACGAATTGCTTTTGAAAACTTGGAAGTAGTTCGCCGTAGAGATGGTCGCTTGGTGACAGTTAATAGGCAAGGCGCAGTAAAAGTAATTGACGATACCGGCAGAGAAAGAGAGACTTATCCTGCTGCTTATGGTTCTGTGGTATTGGTTAACAATGGTGATGTCGTTCAACCTGGTACTAGGCTAGTAGAATGGGATCCTTATTCTGTGCCCATTTTGACCGAAGCTAAAGGAACAGTGCATTTTGGCGATCTAGTGGAAGGGCTTTCCATGGTAGAACAGGTCGATGAAGGTTCAGGTTTATCCCACAAAGTGGTAACTGAAAGCCGAGATCCAAGTGCTCGTCCTCGGATCACTATTAAAGATGCCCAAGGTAACGCTGTACCCTTAGGTAAGGGGACAGGGGTTGCCCGCTATATGTTGCCCCTAGGCGCGATTATTTTGGCCCAGGATGCCGCAGAGGTTGAACCTGGTGATGTACTAGCTAAAGTCAGCCGTGAAGCTGCTAGAACCAAAGATATTACCGGTGGTCTTCCTAGGGTAGTTGAGCTATTTGAAGCTAGAAGACCTAAAGATCATGCCGTGATATCAGAAGTGAGCGGCGTAGTATCTTTTGGTAAAGATACCAAGGGTAAGAGAAAGGTAGTAATTTCAGCTGAAATTGGCGATCCGAGAGAATATCTTATTCCTAAGGGAAAACACATCAGAGTAAGAGAGGGTGATTTTATCCGTGCAGGCGAGCCCCTTATGGATGGATCGGTTAATCCTCATGATATTCTAAACGTTTTAGGTGAAAAAGCCCTGGCAAAATATCTGGTTGAAGAAATTCAGGAAGTATATCGTTTGCAAGGTGTTAAGATTAATGACAAGCACATTGAGACGATAGTGCGTCAAATGGTTAGAAGAGTAAAAATAAAAGATCCCGGTGATACTCGTTTTCTAAACGATGAGCAGGTAGAAAAACAGGTGTTTGAATTAGAAAACGATAATGTCATGCAAGCAGGAGGAAATCCAGCTATAGCCGAGCCGCTTTTGCTCGGGTTAACTAAAGCTGCTCTTTCTACCGAGTCGTTTATCTCTGGGGCTTCTTTCCAAGATACTACCAAAGTCCTTACTGAGGCTGCTGTATCAAGTAAAGTTGATCACCTTAGGGGACTAAAAGAAAATGTGATTATCGGCCGACTGATACCCGCTGGCACTGGTCTTCCTAATTACAAATACTTAAATGTAGAAGTGGAAGATGACGGCGTGCTTAGCGAAGGTGGATTAATGCAAGGCGTTCCCATTGAGCTTTTGGAAAGTGCGTAATTAATCCCCCCGCCTTCGGCGCCCCCCTTTTTCAAAGGGGGGTAAGCAAAGTGCAACGCAGGCTGTCACAGAAATTTTTGTAAAAATTATGACAAAGTTAAAAGTTATATTTTTTTTGTATTAGTATTATTAAAATATAATTTTGCTTTGGCTGTAGATTATAACAATATTTTATTAACAGATTTGCCTGATGAATTAATATTAACTATTTTTAGTAATTCACACAAGAAAGACAGGCATAATTTTATTTGTTTTTCAAAAAAAAATATATAATATTATAAATAATAATATTTCATATGTGAAAATAAATTTTAAATGTAAAGATAGAAATATCGATATTTTTAATAATATTATTAGATCATGCTCAAGATTAACAAGCCTTGATATCAGTGGTGTTGGCCAGATAACCGATCAAAGTATTATTAATCTTACTAATTTAAGAATTATTAAAACATGTATTAATAGGCAGGTAACTGATGAAAGCATTAGTAGTCTAATCAATCTAACAAATATTTATATTAGTTATTCTAATATAACTGACGAAGGTATTAAAAGCTTAACTAAATTAAAAAGCATAACTATTCATAATAGTAAAAATATAACTGACGAAGGTGTTAAAAATTTAACTAAATTAAAAAGCATTATTGCATGTAATAAAAACATAACAGATAGCGGCTTAAAGAATCTAATTAATCTTACCAGTATAGATGTTAATTATAATGAAAATATAAGCACAAAAAGCATGGGTAGGCTTACTTGTTTAAAAGATCTTAAAATTAGCATGCATAACAGAAACGAAAATATTGTGAATTTAATTAAATTATCAAGCAAATTAACTGATTTTTAATTTAAGCCATACAGCCTACTGGGAGTGACAAAGCGAAGTGATTATGGCTGTAGCAAGTTTTTTAGGATATTTAGCAGAAATTTAACTTAAGTTATTTGACAAAGGCCGGAAAATACTAAATAAGAAAGATGATAAATTTTAGCCAAAAAACCACGGTTAGGACTTGTTAGTCCTTCCTGTTTTTTTGTAGGGCCATTTATTTGGCTATGTCGAGGGTTGGAACTTTTAGTATGAGGAAACAGGAAAATATAGATTTAAATGATGCTGAGCTTTCTTTTAAAGATCTCCTAGAAGAGCAATATGCTCGCGATGAGGTTCGTGAGGGTGAAGTTTTATCTGCAACAGTTTTATCTATTACAAAAGATCATGTATTGGTAGACGTTGGCTTTAAGTCAGAAGGTTTGATACCTTTAAGTGAGTTCTCCATAATAAATGGCGAAGCACAGATCAAACCTGGCGATAAAGTAGATGTTTTAGTCGAATCGAAAGAAGACGATTCGGGCCATATGGTATTAAGCAAAGAAAAAGCTGATAGACTAAAAGTTTGGGATGAGGTTTCTCAAGCTTGCGAACGTGAAGAAATAGTTGAAGGCGTGGTTTTAGGTCGTGTGAAGGGCGGGCTCCAAGTTGACATTGGTGTGAAAGCATTTTTGCCTGGAAGCCAAGTTGATCTAAGACCCATACGCAGGCTCGACGATCTTATCGGTAAAAAGTTTAAGTTTAAAGTCATAAAGTTTAATAAGAAACGCGGCAATATTGTTCTTTCTAGAAGAGTGCTTCTAGAAGAAGATAGAGAAGTCAAACGCAAAGAAACTTTGAAACACCTAAAAGAAGGCGCTGTCATGGAGGGGGTAATCAAAAACCTCACTGATTACGGTGCGTTCGTAGATCTCGGCGGTGTTGATGGGCTCTTGCATGTGACTGATATGAGCTGGGGACGTCTACAAAATCCCACCGGTCTTCTTGAAGTAGGCCAAAAAGTAAAAGTAGTTGTTCTTAAATACGACGAAGAAAATGAAAGGGTTTCCTTGGGTATGAAACAAACCCAGGAAGATCCGTGGCTCATGGCTCAGAGAGATTTCCCTGTGGGCACTAAAGTCAGCGGCAAAGTTGTGTCTTTGACTGATTATGGCGCTTTTATCGAGCTTAAACCTGGCGTGGAAGGGCTTATCCATGTCTCAGAGATGTCCTGGACCAAGCGGGTAAAGCATCCAAGCAAGATAGTAAGCATCGGTGATGAAGTAAACGCCGTTGTGCTTGATATCGATCAAGAAAACAAACGCATTTCTTTAGGCATGAAACAAGTTGAGCCCAATCCATGGACATTGCTTGAAGAAAAATATCCAGTTGGTACGGTTATTCGTGGTCAAGTAAGAAATATTACCGACTTTGGTATCTTTATCGGTGTAGAAGAAGGGATAGACGGCCTTGTGCACATAAGCGATCTTTCTTGGACTCAGCGAGTTAAGCATCCATCGGAAATGTTCCAAAAGAATGACGAAGTTGAAACCGTAGTATTAAATATAGACGTTCCTAACGAGCGTTTCTCTTTGGGTATTAAGCAGCTTCACGAAGATCCATGGGGCAAAATACCCCAGCTTTATCCAAGGGGAGCTAGGGTAAAAGGCAAAGTTAATAAAGTTACTGATTTTGGTGCCTTTATTGAGATCGAGCCAGGTATCGATGGTCTTTGCCATGTTTCAGAATTTTCTGAAGAGCATGTAGAAGATCCTAAGTCTTTCTTAAAGCCCGGTGATGAAGTGGAAGTCATGATCATCGATAACGATAAAGAAGAACGAAAAATCGGTCTTTCGATCAAAGCTGTTAAAAAAGCTGAAAAAGGACTTGATTATAGGGCTTACCTAGCTGATCAAAGTAATACTGGAACCAAAAAGAATAATATGGGCAAGCCATCATCTACTGGAATGGGAACTTTGGGAGATGCTCTAAAGGGCAAATTTAACCAAGGTGAATAAAGCTGGTATTTAGAGGTTTTTGCTAAAAAAGCGCGTTTTATAAGACGCGCTTTTTTATTGGAATTTACATGGAAAAAGCAATAACAAACGAAAACGAAGCAGGAAAAAGCCAAAATAGTATTGCTATTGGCGCTTTGATATTTGGTTTTTTTACTATATTATCAAGGGTTTTTGGTATGGTAAGAGACCTTATGGTATCGCATATCTTTGGCGCTTCTTTGGTAACAGATGCCTTTTGGCTAGCCTTTACTATTCCCAATACTTTGAGACAATTTTTTGGCGAAGGCTCTTTTGGCGTGGCCTTTGCCCCCGTGCATTTTACTACTTTAGAAAAAGAAGGAAAACCAGCCGCCAAAAAATTTTTCCAAGATGCTTTTGGCTTTTTGTTTATCTTGCTTTCTGTTATTTCTTTAATCGGTGTAGTTTTTCCCCAAATATTTACTTTTTTATTTGCCTTTGGTTTTAGAAAAAACCAAGAGCAATTTCTTTTGGCAACTAGTTTAACCCGTTATATGTTTCCTTATGTTTTGCTTATCAGTTTAGTTGCGCTTTTTGGGGCCTATTTGCAGTGCTATCGCAAATTTGCTGCCATGTCGGCCTCGCCCATTATACTTAACTTATCTATGATCATAGCTATGCTTTTAGGCAGCTATTTTACTCATCATATTTACTATTTAGCTTTCGGCGTAATTATAGGCGGTATCTTGCAAGTAATCTTAATGATCATAAGCTTAAAAAATAATCATCTTTGGCAACCACCTACTTTTGATTTTAATACAGAAAGTATGAAGCATTTAAGAAAATTATTATTACCTGGTTTATTTGGTATATTTGTTTATCAATTGAATATACTAGTCTTAAGACAAATAGCCAGTTTTTTAGGTGAAGGACAGCTCACCTATTATTACAATGCCGATCGCTTGACTCAGTTAGCCATAGGTGTATTTGCCGTATCTATTTCTAGTGCATCTTTGCCGGAAATAAATATAAACTATAATCGCTTTGGTGAGCGAGGACTTTTAGATACTTTAAGATTTACCATGAGCATGATCAGTTTTATAATCACGCCTTGCGCTTTTGGTTTATGCTTTTTTGCCAAACCCATTATTAGCATATTATTTTTGCATGGAGCTTTTACCCCTGAAGACGCTCATATTACAGCTAAAACGTTGGCAGCTTTTTCTCTGAGCCTTATACCATTTTGTTTTACTCGCCCTTTGATCCAGGGCTTTTATGCCATAGGTAATACTAAGATACCAGTAAAAATTGGCGTAATTACGCTAATATTAAATCTTATTTTAGGATTATTGCTTATTAAGCTCGAAGTTCCTGGCCTTGCTTTGACTATTTCTCTCTCGAGCGCCGCTCAGTTTTTTTTATTATGGTTTTCTTTAAAAAAGCAGCTAGGTTTAAATATTTTATTTGCTCTTAAAAAAACTTTTATAGCTCATGCTTGCTTATCTTTCTTTTCTTGTTTAGTTATATGGCCCATATCTCTTTTTGGTATGTGGGACCAAGGACCTACTATTTCGAATCTAATTATTTTGGCTATCTGTATAATTTTATGCTCGTCTTCATATTTTTTATTGGCATATTTTTTTAAGCTTCAAGAACTAATAAACATAATAGAAAAAATAAGAGTTTTAATAGCGAGAAAAAAATGATAAAAAAACTTTTGCTTTGTCTTCTAGGTGCCATAGGTTTAGGTCTTTCTCAGCCTTTTTTTATTAAGCTTGAAAATTTTGAGTTTTCGCTACTTAGCGACTATTGGGGTCTTTTATCGCTTGTATCTTATGTCCCATGGTTTTGGGCGGTAAGCCGCTCTAACCTAAAACAAACTTTTGGCTTAAGCCTTTTTGCCGGTACTATCCAATATAGCATAGTGCTTTACTGGATTTATATCGCCTGTCATGACTATGGCTATATCTCACCATGGCTATCTTTAATAATTACTTTTTTGCTAGCTCTGGTTATGGGTTTAGAAAATGCGCTATTTTTTACCATAGGCAGGCATATTAGTATTAAAAGCAATCGCTCTTTTTTTATTCTTGCCCCTTTTATGCTTTTGTCTTTGGAGTATTTTAGAAACTACCAACTTTTTGGTGGTTTTCCCTGGGGTAATCCTGGCTATTCTTTAGGACGAGTGGCAGAGTTTTGCCAAATAGCTTCTATTTTGGGCATATACGGATTAGTATTGCTAGTAGGAATAAGCAATGCCATTTTAGCCTATTCTATAAGTTCTTATTATTATAGTAAATATCGCTTTAAAATAGGCCTATTTATTTTATTTGGTTTTTTATGTTTAAGCTATCTTTTTGGTTATTTAAAAATAAATCAAGATTTAACTGGCGAAAAAAACATAAAAATAGCTTTACTGCAGGGAAATATTCCCCAAAGCTTAAAAAGCTCCCAGCGAGCTCATTCTTCTACCGTGCTTAATACTTATAAAGAACTAGTTAAAAAAGCTAAAGAAGAGGGAGTAAAATTAGTAATCTGGCCAGAGTCTGCTTATCCTAAGCTCTTAAAAGAAGATATTTCCCATACTCCAGAGGATCTTGACCTAGGGCTATCTTCTATTATGGGCGCAGTAGCCTATGGCTTTTCTGATAAAGACCAGAACGGCTATCATTATCAAAACTCGGCTTTTTTGATCGATTATAATAATAATATAACCGGACGTTATGACAAATCTCATCTGGTGCCTTTTGGGGAATATGTTCCTTGGCCTTTGCACGGTATTGTAAAAAAGGTTATCCCCGGTATGGGGGCATTTTTACCAGGGTTTTCCTATAAGCCAGTTTTATTGCCCATAGATAGCGAGACAAAAATAAGTCTTGGCGTGACTGTTTGCTATGAGGGAATTTTTCCTGAGATAAGCCTAAGCTATGCGCAAAAAAATGCCGAGCTTATGGTCAATATCACGAACGACGCTTGGTATGGCTTTTCTTCCGCGCCCTATCAGCATTTGCTTATGTATCGCATAAGAGCTGTAGAAACAGGACTTTCTTATATTAGAGCTACTAATTCTGGTATTTCGGCTATTATAAACCCCTATGGACATATTTTATCCCAAACCGGTCTTTTTACTCCTGAAGTTTTAATGTCTCAAATAAATATATTTAAATCTAATAATTTATATAAAAATATTGGCGATTTTCCTGTTAAAATAATTAATATTATATTTATGTTTTTATTTCTATTTTTTTCGTTGCCCGTTTTAGCTTTATTAAAAAAGCCGCCATTGATAAAAATTATCTTAAGCTTAGTGATCTTATTGGTTAGCTTTTTAGCGCAATATTATTATTCAGGAGCTAAATTTATCACCGATGAATCGGCTAATACCAAATCTTTGCTCATATTTACTTATTCTTTTATTATAATCTTAGGCCTACTTAGTAAAGCTAAGCAGGCTAGCTTAGCATTAAAAATAGCCGGGGCGATTTTATCAATTTTTGCGATAATTTTAGGTTTTATGGAGCAGGGGGCATTCTTTTGGGGATTGTTATTTGGTATAGGTCTTATGCTTTGGGGATTTAAGAAAAAAAGCTTTTGAGGAAAAATTTTATGTCATTATCATTATTGGAAGAACGGCGAACTCATACTTGCGATGATTTAAGAATAGCTGATTTAGCAAAAGAAGTTATATTAATGGGCTGGGTGCAGAGCCTGCGCGATCACGGGGGAAGAAGGTTTATTGATCTTCGCGATCGTTACGGGATAACCCAAATAGTTTTTAAGCCAGAAACTAACTCCATTTTGCACGAGCAAGCGCATTTATTAAGACCTGAGTGGTGCATTGGTATAAAGGGCATTGTCGAAGATAGAACTAAGAACGGCGGAGCCCCCAATGAGAGGTTAAGCACAGGCGCTATTGAAGTAGACGTAAAAGAGCTGATAATTTTTTCCAAAAGCGATACAGCGCCATTTTTGATCGAAGATAATATCGATACCAGTGAAGATAAGCGTTTGGCCCATCGCGTGCTTGATCTAAGAAGGCGCTCTTTGCAGCAAAACTTTATTTTAAGACATAAAGTTACCCAAAGCATAAGGCGATATTTCGATACAAATAATTTCTTAGAGATAGAAACCCCTACTTTAGTAAAATATACCCCCGGTGGGGCCAGAAACTTCTTGGTACCAAGCCGTCATATTCCTGGTAGCTTTTTTGCTTTGGCCGAAAGTCCACAGCTATTTAAACAGATGTTCATGATGAGCGGCTTTGATCGCTATTTTCAAATAGCCCGGTGCTATCGCGATGAAGACCTAAGAGGCGACAGGCAGCCTGAGTTTACCCAAGTAGACGTAGAGATGAGCTTTGCCACCGAAAGCATGGTCATGGACATAGCCGAAGGTTTAATAAAAACTATTTTTAAGCAAGTCTTGGGTCTTGGTCTAGAAGAAAAATTTAAACGTTTGACCTATAACGAAGCCATGGACAGATACGGCTCAGATAAACCAGATACCAGGTTTGGTCTTGAGCACTTAGATTTAACTAATAAAATCAAAAGCTTAAACGGCGCAGGAGTACCGCTTTTTATCAGTACTTTGGAAAACGGCGGTATTATCAAAGCTATGCTCATAGACAGCAAGTATGAGCTATCAAGAACCGAGCTTGATAAACTCGAAAGCCTAGTAAAAGAAATGGGCGGCTTTGGCCTAGGCCGAGCCAAAGTAAGTGACAATGGCGAAAACTGGAGCCAGTCGCCCTTTGCCAAAAATATGTCCAAAGAAGATATCAAAACTCTTAATCAAGCTTTAGCTGCCAAAGACGGCGATTTGATCTTGTGGCAAATGGGCAAGCCCAAGATGGTTCATACCGTTTTGTCAGGCCTTAGGCTCTTTTTGGGCAAAAAATTTGGCCTTATCGAAAGCGAAGGCCAAAAAGCCAAAAATTGGCACATATTATGGGTTACCGATTTTCCCTTATTTGAGCATGACGAAGAAAGTAACTCCTACATGGCTGCCCATCACCCTTTTACTTCTCCTAAGCTTACAGACATAGACAAGCTAAAAACCGACCCCAAAAATTGCTACGCTAGAGCTTACGATTTAGTGCTAAACGGCAACGAAATTGGCGGTGGGTCCATTAGGATTCATGACGAGAAGATGCAGATGGCCGTTTTTGATGCCTTGGGCATATCTCCTGACGAGCAAAGAGAGAAATTTGGCTTTTTGCTAGATGCCATGCGCTTTGGCCCCCCTCCCCATGGCGGTATTGCCATAGGCCTTGATCGCCTATGTATGCTCCTATGCGGGGGAAAATCTATCCGCGATGTCATAGCTTTTCCCAAAAGCCAACGGGGAACCGATCTTCTTACGAAAGCACCATCTCATGTAAGCTCTGAGCAGCTAAAAGAGCTGCATATAAAAAATATATGACAAAATAAGCTATGGCAGTTATAGATAGATGTGGTTCATCTTCTAAAATATTCAAATAATTCTAATAAATTATTGGCCATAGCTTTATTAAATTCTTCTGCTGTAATAAAAAATTCTTCTTTGGTTAAATAAGTTTTATTAGCCATCTTTTCCAGGTTATTAATAGCATATAAAAGTGAAATATTGAATCCAGGTTTAATTCCTGTAAATATACTAAAAATGCAGTCTATATCTTCGCCGATTTTTGCCTTTATTTTATTGTCAGCTTTTTCATGTTGATTAATTAATAACTCAAATGCATTAAATTTTTGATTTATGCTTAATAAATATTCAAAACAGTTTTCTAAGGCAGAAAAGTAGTGTTCATACTCCTGATCTATTGAGTTTATAAGCGATAATAAGATATTATTATTTGGCGTGTTAGCAGTATAATTATTTTCCAGGCTATATTGTGTAATATTATGGAGCATAGTATGGAACACGTAATTCTTTTCTTCAGCGGGTAATCTATTTATTTTAGCTATGCCATCTTTTTTAGTGATAAAATCATAATAGTCATCTACATCTTTTAGCTTATTTATTTTCTTAATAATATAATCATATACGCTGTAAAATCCTTCAGGCAAAAGATCTTTTGGTATGGCTTTAATTTTAACTAATTCATCAATTATTTCTGCGCTTACACCACACTTTTCAAAAATCAACGGCAGGCTATTCTTAAAGGCTCTGAGCAGTTTTGGCTTTTTTCGATAGTCAGAAAAATAGCTGCGACAATTATTGGTTATAAATTTGTTATTGTATCCATATTTACTGTGATAGAATTTAATGCCACTGTTTCTAATGAGTTCAATATTATCTATACTATATCTAGGAAGGACAGTTTCTCCATTATAGCGATACATCTTTCGGTTAAAATCTAGATATAAATCTGCATATATAATAAAAATTCTATTATTAACAATACATTCTGAAGTATTGGGTCGTATTTTATATATAATAATTTTTTTAGAATTTGGGTAAATCGCAATAGCCTGATCGTTGAATATTTTTATGTAGTGTTTTATCTTTTTTTCGTATCTTTTAATGCTTGCATCTATTGTTCTATAGTCATCTGCGATGTATATTTTATTTATATATGAATATTTTTTATCTCGAGAAAGATATTCATGAGCAATTTGATCATTAATGTAATGTTTTAGTGCCTTATGTTTGCAAGAGTAATGGTTTAATGTTATGTCTTTTGTTGATTGGTTGTATTCATATTTATTTTCTTTATAATCAAATTCTTCAAAATTAAAGTCATTATATTTTTTTTGGCTATTCATGGCTGAAAGCGAAGATGTAAATATTGTCGATATAAAAACAATGTAAAAATATCTAATCATGATTTCCCTTTGTTTATTCTTGTGTGCATTGTAGATACTATGGATATAAACAAAGTCAATAGCGAGATGAAAAACATGTCTACTATGACTATATCTCTAGCAATTGTTTATTGCAATTTTTTCTTTGGTATCATTTAAAAAATTAATATAGTCATCATATATAATTTTAAATTGATTAAAATTATTATTTTCTTGCTCTGGTGATTTATTTTCTTTTACGCAATTAATTACTTGCAGCTTGAATGGTTTAATATTATCTATTAAGCATTGTCTTATGGTTGGTTTATTAAGTTCAATATCATTATCATTTTGTTCTGAATGCATTTCATCAATATTGCTATCAATAAATTGTGCTATAAGGCTCCTTTCGTTCATCGCAATATTGTTTACCCAGGATGAGCAAAGCTTGACTTTAGTTATAAACTTATTTTTCTCAAACGTAGGCTGTTTATGATAACAGATACAGAGCTAAAAGCCATAGCGGCACTAGCGATGATAGGGCTTAGTACCACACCAAATATAGGATAGAGTATACCCGCTGCAATAGGAACACCCAGCGCATTATAGATAAAGGCAAAAAATAGATTCTGCCTCATATTCTGCATGGTTTTGCGACTTAAGTGCCGAGCTCGCACAACGCCCATTAAATCCCCCCCGATAAGGGTTATTCCAGCGCTCTTTATTGCAACATCAGCGCCTGTCCCCATTGCTATTCCCACATCTGCTTGAGCAAGCGCTGGAGCATCGTTGATACCATCACCTACCATGGCAACTTTCATTCCTTCTTGTTGAAGGTTTCTGATGACCGCATTTTTTTGCTCCGGTAAGAACTCAGCACGAACATCTTCGATACCTACCTCTTGAGCCACAGCCTTTGCGGTAGTTTTATTATCACCAGTGATCATAATGACGTTTAAACCGTCAGCTTTAAGTTGCTCGATTGCCTCTTTTGTTGTCGCTTTAATCGGATCTGCTACAGTCAAAATACCTGCGATTTCTTCATCAATGGCAATAAACATGGCTGTATGTCCCCTAGCTCGTCTATCTTCGGCTAGCTCTTCAAGATTGCTGTAATCTATGTTCATAGACTTCATAAGCGATAAATTGCCCAGAGCAGTGCGGTGTCCATCGATTACGCCGGCAACCCCCATGCCAGTAATGGACCTAAAATCGCTTACGTTAGACAGTGTCAATGATCTTTGTTGAGCTCCTTCTATAATTGCCTCAGCAAGCGGATGTTCACTGCTACGCTCAATGCTTGCAGCGTAGAATAGAACAGTTTCATCGTCAAAACTTTTTGTGGAAACAATATCGACAAGTTTTGGTTTTCCTTCGGTTATAGTTCCGGTCTTATCCAATATCAACGTATCGACTTTAGCAAATATCTCTAACGCCTGTGCATCTTTAATCAATACACCGCTTTGCGCTCCTCGGCCAAAACCGACCATAATAGCCATGGGGGTAGCAAGACCCAAAGCACAAGGGCAAGCAATAATTAGCACTGTTACCGCACTCAAAAGGGCATAAGTAATGCGCGGCTCGGGTCCTACGGTTCCCCAAATGAAGGCAGCAATAATAGCAATTATGATTACTATGGGTACGAAATAACCAGATACGCGGTCTGCTAGTCGTTGTATGGGAGCGCGCGTGCGTTGTGCCTTACTTACCATGTCAATGATTTGAGCAAGCATAGTTTCGCTACCTACTCGCTCTGCTCGCATGGTAAAACTACCTGTGCCATTAATAGTTGCACCTGTAACTTTATCACCTGCTGACTTTTCTATCGGTATTGATTCGCCGGTAATCATTGATTGATCCACAGCGCTGCTTCCTTCAATAACCATGCCATCTACAGGGATTTTATCCCCGGGGCGCACCCGCAATACATCACCGCGCTTTATCTCAGAAAGTGAGATATCCTCTTCGGTTCCATTGCCATGAACTATTCTGGCTGTCTTCGGGGCCAGGTTTAGGAGTGAACACATTACAGAGCTCGTCTGCGCCCGCGCCTTAAGCTCTAATACCTGGCCAAGCAATACCAGTGCTGTGATGATAGCTGCCGCCTCAAAATAAAGTTCAGGTCTCCCAGATTTTGTAAACGTTGTGAAGAATAGCTGTGGTGCAATTGTCGCTATTATACTGTAGACATAAGAAACCCCTACACCAAGCCCGATGAGAGTGAACATATTGAGATTTCTCTCTTTAAGAGAGAGCCAAAAGCGATAAAAGAATGGCCAGCCACACCCTAATACAACTGGTGTTGCGAGTATAAGCTGTAACCACGACGAAATATCACTCTCAAGCAAATTGTGGATCACTTTAAAAGGTAAAAGATGGGTTCCCATACCAAAAAGAAGCAGTGGCACTGAGAAGATGGCGGCAATCAAAAAGCGAATCGTCATTCCTTTCAGCTCAGTATTTTCTTCATCTCTGCTCTCCATCGTAATTGATTCCAGTGCCATGCCGCACTTGGGGCATATTCCAGGACCAACCTGCTGTACCTCGGGATGCATGGGACATGAATAAATCATTGCTGTTTTCGATCCGCTTTTAAAATTCTCCTGCTTTTCCCGCTGATCTAGGTGACAGCAAAGTTGGTTTTTCGTCATGCTTAATCCTCGTTGATGAATAGGTTTCACTTTAAACTAAATAAGTTGATATAAATAGGTCTAATAGCTGTCTAAAAATTAAATTTCACTATACATAGCGAAGTCGCACTAGAAATAATTACCTTCTAAAATATTCAAATAATTCTAGCATTTTATTGGCCATAGCTTTATTAAATTCTTCTTGTGTAATAAAAAATTCTTCTTTGGTTAAAATTTTATCTGCCATTTCCTCTAAATTATTAAGGGCATTTAAAACTGAAATATTAAATCCAGGTTTAATGCCTGTAAATACACTAAAAATGCAGTCTATATCATCGCCGATTTTTGCTCTTATTTTATTGCTTGCTCTATCATGCTGATTTATAAGTAAACAAAATGCTTTCAGGTTGTGATTTATACTTAATAAACATTCAAAACAGTTGTCGCCGACATAAACTATTATTATTTACTAGATTGTAATCGTCTTTAATATGTACTTGAGCGAGGTGATAGACATGCCTACTAGGACTGATATCCCTAGCAATTGTTTGGGAAAG
>JADMIO011216328.1_pt1 | contig 68654 bp, 57 predicted proteins | sample 8958161 | NCBI WGS metagenome assembly JADMIO01 (sample SAMN16585339, study PRJNA669376) | soil metagenome | isolation source: Crop rotation soil | place: USA: Cullars Rotation, Alabama | collected 2011 | reverse complement strand
GCCGCGACTTCAAGTCACGTGAATTCCAAGCTTCGGATCCCACTGTGCTGGAAAGCATGCCCAATGCAGTCCAACAACAAACAACACCGTTAAGGATATCTCTACAAGATTTTTTCCTATTGAGAAAAAAGCAAACTGGACAGGTTTGTTTTGGAGTCGTGCGATCATCATTACAGTTTCACCAATCATGATCCACCAAACAGTCAGCGGCATGACCCAAACCCACACTTCTGATACCTTTAAGAACCGGCTGAGCGGATGCTGAAAAATAATACATAGCAGGGTAAAGAATAATACACTTACTAACGGAATTGCATTGGCATTTGTAAAATATGCACTGTATGTTTCTTTTGGTCTTTTATAGTATTCAACGGATAGGGGATACAAGATGCCCCCACTTATGAAGGGCATAAGGAAGATCAGGAATGAACTATACAGGTTTATAATGCCATAATCTGTCGTTTCTAACCTGTTTGTCAACACGGAAACGATCGCAAAAGAAAGTCCTGCATTAATGAAATAGGATAAAAAATAAATATAAACCTGTTTGTATAGCTTCACGAATTATCCTTTCAATGATCGTTTAATTATTGGAGCATTCAAACATGATTCCCTGATGATATATAAACATGGTTGCATGATCATCACTTCGCCATCCAATAAATAGTTATGTTATTGGTCCCCCTAGGTGTGGGTGCATCATAGGTCACATATATTTTGCGGGCATCATGCGTCAACTTAAAAGCTCCCCGTGCATCATCGCTTCCCGCAAAGGCGCCGATCCATGAAGGATCAATACCCATTCCATGTATTATCTCAATAACACGGTTTCCTCCATTACCGGTAAACGTGCCGGTCTCAGGAGATTTACCGGCAGTCTTAATAGCGGCCCAGGTTCCCGGAGTACCGCTGGATATACATCGCCAGGCCAATATGGACGTATCGCTGGCAATGTTCCAGGCAATCTCACCGGCTGCATGTTCACCGTACATCGGCGGTGATCCCTTTGTTGTAATGATCCTTCTTGAATAAGAAACATCATTATTATTTGTCATCATGTACCCTGAGTATGGATAAGCAATAATGCCCGGCGGTACTTTAGTCAGTCCAAATTTTGAAGGATTGGGATATCCCCTGCCAATGATCTCCATTCCCAGGTAATCGATAGAATTATTTCCAAACAGCTTTACTGTTCTGTCGGTTTCAAAATATTTCATTTGAGCGGCATAATGTCCGGGCTTACTGCTCCCTATCTCTAATCCAAACTGATCAGTTAATCCGGCATAGGTCGATATAGAATCTCTGTCATCAACCTGCAACGCTGTACCCTGGTATCTTACCCGTGAATCCTGTCTTCTGAAATAACTTGATTTAGTAGGAATAAAGCCGGCTCCATGATCACCAAAAAGAGCGACCGATATAGTATTCATGATGCTGGCCCCTTCCCCTGCTTCTGAATAACAACTGACAAATGTAGAGTAAGCAGGTTGCGTAGCTACGACATAGGCCCCCGTTACATAGTACATACTGTCTTTATTATATAGCGGGATCAGAACGGTATCCTTACCCCTAACTATGTTGGGATTGGCAAACCAATGTTCTTCCCATCCTTTTGTCACCCCCGGCTGAACGTTTTTGGTTCTGTTCAGGATACATTGCCATATTTTTCCTGCAGTTCTTGTAAAAACCTTTCCACTACCTGAAGCAGCCCTTCCCCCGGTAGATGATACATGACAACCAAAAAAGTGATTCCCAAGAAACGAACTATCATAGACGCCGCACATCGCATTGGCGCTAAAATCACTTGCGTATACTGTGCAGTTATTGCTTTCCTGGCCTACGAATTTTATCCCGTTGCCTGCATTATAAAACCCGGCTATATTATAAAACAGGGAATTGTTTGCATTACCGCTATCTCTTGTTTCAATAGTAAATCCATTTCCCCCAAAGTTGTCACAGGTAACGTTGTTGATCTCTACTCTTGTGTTGGTCCATATACCATGCGCATTGGAATCCGTTGAATTGCCCGTTGCACGCAAATACAGGTTAAACAATCGGGCTGTTCTGGCTTTGGTAAAATTCGCATACCTGGAGATCTTGATCCCTTTAATATTCGGAGCGAAATTTAATCTTGTCTCCTGCGCATCATATATACCACTCTCTTCTCCCCTTATACATACAACATCAGTTATCTCAATGGTGGACGCACAGTAATAAGAACCACCGGGTATGTATACTGTTCCAACACCGCTATTTCTGCTCGAATCAAAATCGGTTGATGTCTTTAGCTTAATCGCTGCCTTCATAGCCGCATTGATGGCCGGTGAAGCATTAGTAACACCATCACGCTTTGCACCAAACCAAAGAATATTCACTTCCCTGTCAAATACTCTTTTCCATCGTCCCGCACCTTTGACGCCGGCGGGCTTGATAATAGTGCCGATATTGTCTGCAGCCGTTGATGTATCATCGAAATAAAATTGTCCGCCACCCCCGTCATTGTTTGAAGAATATCCCGATAAATTGGCAAAAGAATAATTCTGGTAATGGTTCTTGGTTTTCAATTCCGAAATATTCTTTACCATAACAGTATTGGCGGGAGTGGGCTGTTGAGCCGCACCGCCTATCGAAACGAGAGAAACCAAAAGACAGAATAAGACTGTTTTCATAATTGATTTTCTTAAGCTGAAAGGATCGTATGATCAATTGAATCCTGGCACCAGCTTTATTCCTGTTTACCGTCTTATAATTCGTTGCAGCTTTTCCATTACTTTGTATGCCCTTGACTGATGAACAGAATCAAGATCAGTTTTTATTTTTTTAACCAGGTCCCCCGCAATCGTTTTATCAACGTTCATCATCCCGTCAAACTCCTTGCGAAAGAGATCCCAGTCCTCGTATAGCAATTCAGTCAAATAAACAACTTCATTCTCCCGGAGCTGCACTTTCAGTGCACTCTTTACATTCTCCTCAAATGGCTCTGTCAGCAAGAAACTGATCGTCTTCATCATGTTGGCAGCATTTGTTTTTACTGACTGGCCGCTCCATGCACCCGTTGAATGTTCCCGGTGGACCGCCATTGCATCGGGAAAATATTTGATCTTGCCGAATTGGCTGTTTAACATGTGTAATGGATAGTCTCCCACCGGCGCCTGCACATACCATGCGGGAAGTTTCGTAAACAGTTTGTTCCGGTAAACAACCGACGGCGTAGAGACCAGGTTGCCATGCCTTGCCATCATTTCAATACTATAGTCAGCCTCTGTTGATGAAACGTATTCATCGGGATACAATTTCGCTCTCTGATTATTTCTTTTTTTATAAACCCTGTGACAACAAATAGCATAACCCGGGTTTGCTTCCAGGAAACCCACCTGTTTTTGAAGTTTATTTGTATCGCACCAATAATCGTCTCCATCAAGAAGAGCGATGTATTTTCCTTTTGCTGCTGAAAGGTTTGAAATGAAATTCACGGCGCCGGGAGGACCCTCATTTTTTTTTTGATGAAAAATCAGGTTGATCAACCCGGGATGTTTTTTTTTATAGCTTGTCATGATTTCCCTTGCCCCATCCGTCGAGCCATCATCACCAATTATCACTTCGTACGTAAAATCCGTTTTTTGTTCTAGCACACTCTCTATCGCCTGTTTAATATATTTTTCCTGGTTATAGGTGACAATACATACAGACAATGTGATATCTCCCGTTGTCATTTATTAACCACGTATAGGACCGAGGTGGGAAAAATACCGGCTTGTTCAAATTCATGCGCTCCAAAATAATTTATACCAAGCTGATCAACCCCGAAACCAGCTGCCTGAAGCCGGTTGATAAAATCATTTTTCGCATACATTCTGACGTGATCATCCTGGCCATACAATTTCCAACGCGTAGCAACATCCGTGACGGAACTGTCTTCAACTGTTGCCGTCATTCCAAGGATTATCGGCGACATCACAATTCCCTTCCCTCCCTGCTTTAATACTCTATATAATTCCTTCATGGCCTTCTTATCATCCTGCACATGCTCCAATACATGGGAACAGATAAAAAAATCAAACTGCTCGTTCGTGTAGCTGCGCATATCAGTGATGTCGAGATTGTCATCGACTTTTTTCATTGCCAGGTCCATACTCCGGTAGGTAACCTGCGGAAATCTTTTGAAAAAAACAGTCAACGGTTTAGAAGGAGCAATATCTAATAAGGAAACTTGTTGTTTGTTTTTCAGGTATTCTTTTAAATACAAGCCAAACAGCCTTTCCCTGTCGGTAGCAAAACAATTTTTGCAGCTATAATGCTCAAGGTTCAGCGTTTCACTCAAAAAAATATTGTGTACAAATCCGTAGCGCTGTAAATCCGCAAAGTAATGAGTCGGAAAAGGGGCCAACCCAATATTTGTTTTGCTGCATACCGGACAGGTAAAAGGTCCATACTTATGTCTTGCAGTGAGTTTGGTCCAGATCTTTTTTATCATGGTATCCTGATTTCCTCAGGAAGTATGAAAACTATATGTCCAGGTGACCAGATCCTGTGGCCTTACAACCCCGATCCATTTCCCGTGCCAGTGGAAGTCCCTGCTTCGCTCTTCCATCTTAAAACTTATTACATCTTCAAGATCGAATAACGCTCTTGAGGCATTTTCTATCAATAATATCCTCACCCGGTAAAAATCATCATTCAGCAAGCCGGCAGGTATCTGGCAAACGGCTCCAAGGTCCTGCCCATTAATTTTGACAGGCGTACTGCCAACATTAAATACCGGCACTTCACCATTACTGATCAAAACCATGCTAAAGCTCAACGGCTGATCGGAAACAGTGTTAAGGCGTACTTTAAATAGTATATCCAACGGTTCATCTATAAAAAAATTACCATCCGCGGAACTCACTGTTACGCCGACAAGCCTGGCCGCTTCTGTTCCAGGCGCATCCTGCCATGACCAGGATTTGTTTCTTTCTATATCCGTTGTCTGAGTGTATTTGATAACCACCTCGTCAATTGTACCAGTGCTGCTGATAACTCCTTTATCAAGCAACAATCCTTTTTGGCATAAACTTTTTACAGCAGTCATGTTATGGCTAACAAATAAAACAGTCCTTCCTTGTTTCCGGCTCACTTCGTCCATCTTACCCAAACATTTTTTTTGAAACTCAGCATCACCCACCGCAAGCACTTCATCTACCATCAGTATTTCAGGCTCCAAATGTGCTGCCACGGCAAAAGCCAGCCGCAGGTACATTCCACTGCTATATTTTTTTACCGGCGTATCCAAAAACTTTTCGACACCGGAAAAATCAACGATAGCCTCAAACTTTTTTTTTATTTCTGCACGGCTCATTCCAAGGATAGCACCATTCAGAAATATATTTTCCCTGCCTGTCAGCTCAGGATGAAAACCTGTTCCGACTTCAAGCAATGAGGCCACTCTTCCATTGATCCCGATACGACCCACAGTAGGTTCTGTAATGCGGCTGAGTATTTTTAATAATGTGCTCTTACCTGCACCGTTTCTCCCGATAATACCAACAGCCTCTCCGCGTTTTATTTCAAAGCTTATGTCTTTTAAAGCCCAGAATTCTTCTTTAGTTGCCCGGCCGCTCTTATTGAATAGTCCTTTTGTCTTGCGCTGGATGACATCCCGCAAGGCTGTATATTTTTCCTGCGATTCATGTGAGATGATATATTTCTTTCCAATTCCTTCTGCTTTTATTACAGTATCACTCATACAAGGTCAGCAAAATTTTTTTCCATCTTCCGAAACTGGTAAATGGCCAACCACAACAACAACAAAGCAGTTCCCAGTGAAATATAAAAAGGATATTGCAACAGGGGATTAGGAGCATCCTTTACAATACACCAGCGAAAACCATCGATCACACCTGCCATTGGATTCAATGAATAGAGCCATTGCCATTTTTCCGGGATCACATTGCTGCTAAATCCAACCGGTGATATAAATAAACCAAACTGTACAATGAAGGGGATGATATAACGGAAGTCGCGGTATTTTACATTCAAGGCTGTAAGATAAAGGCCGGGGCCAATGGACGCAATAAATGCCATGACCCAGAACAAGGGCATGAAAAAGATCTGAACCGGCGGAGCATAAGTATAATAAAGAAATAACCCCACCAGTATAATAAACGAAATAAAAAAATCAATAAAGCTTGTAATGACTGAACTGGCTGGAATGATCATTCGCGGGAAATAGATTTTGGTGATCAATTTCTCGTTGCCGATCAAACTATTGCTGCTTTCCGTCAATGCATTGGAAAAAAATTGCCAGGGTAATAATCCTGCAAACACAATGATGGCATAAGGAACGGCACTATTGAATTTCATTCCTGCAACGGTACCAAAAACAAAAGTGAATATCAGCATGGTGAGCAAGGGACGAATGATGGCCCACAGTATACCAAGTGTAGTCTGTTTATACCGGACCTTTATATCACGCCAGCTAAGGATATAAAAAAGTTCGCGGTAGCGCCAAAGATCTTTCCAGTAATTCTTTTCTGTTCGCCCCGGTTCAATGATAGTATGAAAGTTCATTCCCTGTCAACGAGCTTTTTGAGATATTGACCATACCCGCTTTTGCTCAATGCCGCAGCACTTTCCATTAATTGTTTCTTTGAAATAAACCCGTTGTAATAGGCTACTTCTTCAATGCACCCAATCTTTGTGCCCTGTCTTTTTTCTATCACGCGTACAAACTCGCTTGCATCACTTAGTGAATCAAAGGTTCCTGTATCGAGCCAGGCGGTACCCCGATCGAGTACGGCCACTTTTAATTTTCCCTGGCGCAGGTATTCTTTATTGACATCGGTGATCTCATATTCACCTCTTGCTGATGGCTTGAGGTTTTTTGCGATAGACACCACATTATTATCATAAAAATAGAGACCGGGAACTGCAAAGCTTGATTTAGGTATTGCAGGTTTTTCTTCAATAGACACTGCTTTCATTTTATCATCAAACTCTACTACGCCATAACGTTCCGGGTCTGATACACGGTAAGCAAATACATACCCGCCTTCAATGTCTTTCAGCTTTTGTAACTGGCCGCCCAGCCCTGCGCCATAGAAGATATTATCACCAAGAACCAGCGCCACATTATCTTTTCCAATAAATGTCGCACCAATTACAAACGCCTGTGCAAGTCCGTTGGGTATTTCCTGTATGGCATATTCAAAACGACAACCTACGTGACTGCCATCGCCCAACAGTCTTTTAAACTGCGGGTTATCTTCCGGCGTAGTGATGATCAGCACTTCTTTTATACCCGCCATCATCAGGGTTGACAGCGGATAATAGATCATGGGCTTGTCATAGATCGGCATGAGTTGCTTACTGATCGCTTTCGTGATCGGGTATAACCGTGTGCCGCTGCCTCCTGCAAGGATGATTCCTTTCACTGATTAATTCTTTTGTGTGAGCCGGTCATAAAATTGCACATACCTGTCTTTCCATGCATTTACTGAATACTTATCAACTACCGTTTGTCTTCCATTCTTTCCAACTTTTTCCCGGCCGGCTTTATCTTCTGCCAGCTTACATATAATATCTACCCACTCATCTTCGGTCTTAGGCAAATATCCATTCACTCCATGTTGGATTATTTCTGAATTGACTCCTACCGGCGACATTAATGTCGGTATTTCAAGCGCCATGTATTGCAAACCTTTTAAACCGCATTTGCCTTTTGCCCATTCATCATCAGGCAGGGGCATTACTCCAATATCCATTTCAGAAAGATCCTCGAGTTCGGTAGCTGCTTTCCAGGCAACACCCTGCGTTTCGAGCTCTTTACAATAATAGGATGCGTCGCCGATTATCTTAAATTTTACTTTGTCGCCCAATCTTTCTTTCACTCTCTTCAATGCCGGAATGGCCAATGCAAAATGCTGTATAGTTGTGATGCTGCCACTCCAACCGATACAAACGGTATCAGAAACCGTCTGCTTCTTCTTCGGCACATAAATACCAGTGTCGATCGTAGTGGGTACAATCTCGATATTATTATTAAACTGTGCCGCATAATCAGCGAGGTATTGGTTGCCCGCAAATACAAGATCGCAGAGTTTAATGATGTTTCCGGTTTTTCCGGCATTCTTTAAGAAGGATAGTTTTTTATTAGCATCGGAAACATTGTCGAGCCATACGGAATCATCAAAATCAAAAATGAGTTTAGCTTTTGATTTCGCGAATCTTTTTTCAAAAAAGATGGAACCGGTCATCAATGCATCACGATAAATAAAAATAACATCGAATTTATTCATGCGCAACCAGTCGCCGGTTCTCTTAAGCAATGTCTTTACATAAATAATTCCTTTCCTGAAGTAATTGCCTTTTTTATAGAAGGCTTTATCATCTTTTGCGCTAAGGAGATAGGAAAGCTTACACTCGTACCCGTGTTGCTCTAAGTAGGAAAGGTATTCTTCAAAGCGAAAACGCTGACCGGGAGAACGGTCGCGACGATGCAAACAAATAAAAAGAACTTTCTTCATAATTATATAAAACCGAGGCGATGATTAATGTACAGGCTCCTTCTTTGCAAGGTTCCAGCCATCGGGTAATTTTTCTGTGATCTCGATATTTCCAAATTCCTGCCCCTGTCTTGCGCCGGTTTTTTTGGCCCAGGCTGCCATGCGGGCTATTCCTTCCTGCAAAGTAATTCCTGTTGGCGCACCGAAAACCCTGTGTGCTTTTGCATGATCAGAATAAGCATGCAAGACCTCGTTGCGTGCCGTCAGATGTTTGATATCCGGCGAAACCCCAAACTCGTTACACACCACCGTGGCCAACTCATTTACCGTGTAAGGTTTGTCGGCGCCGATATTAAACACCTCGTTTTGCGCAGCGGGGATATTTACACATTTGGCAATAGGAATTGCTACATCATCGATATAACTGAAGGCACGGGTTTGTGTACCATCACCAAAAACAGTCAATTGCTTTCCCTGCATGATCTGGTTCATAAATATGCCTATCACATTACGGTACTTATCGCCGATGTTTTGATTTTCACCATATACATTATGCGGCCGGAATACAACATAGTTCAATCCAAACATCTCATGCGCAGCCCTAAGGTCCAGTTCAACCGCATATTTTGAAACACCATAAGGATCTTCCGGTACGGGTGTCATTTCTTCGGTCATGGGCAACTGTCCTTTACCATACACGGCTATGGAAGAAGTAAACACAAAACATTTTACTTTTTGTTTGACCGCTTCATTGATAAGGTTTATACTTCCGATCAGGTTAGTGTTGTAATTATACCGTCGTATAAAATGCGACAGCCCTTCTGCCGCATAGGCCGCCAGATGATAAACATAATCGAATTTATTATTGGCAAACAAGTCACTGACAAATTGTTCATCTGTTACACTTCCCTTAATAAATGTTATACCATCAGGTATGTGATCTTCAAAGCCGCCGCTGAGATCATCGATCGCTATTACTTCATGTCCCAGTTGCTGGCAATGTCTCGCTACATGTGAACCGATAAATCCAGCGCCCCCGGTAATTAATGACTTAGGCATATTGTGTTTTTTATGTTATTGATTTTTGGTAGACGTTTATTAACCTTTCAAATTTTTTCATACCATCCCTTTAACGAATTGCCGACTCCAAGGATATTCAAAGCACCATTGACCATTTTTTTTGCCAGCTTTGCCATCCCGTTTTTTTCCAGGGCCCCTCTTAGCTTTTCATCGGTGGAAGTTTGACTGATGTAGGCTTCACTACCTGGCTTGCGGCTTGTCTTCACACGGGTGAGACTAATACCGGTCGTGCTGAGTTTTTTTTTCCTGAACCCGTTTCTTGTCAGTAAGTAATTAATCGTTCGCTTTGTATAATAAGACAGGTGTTCCGGGTAGTCAATTATATTATACTTTCCTTTCAGCAGGTACCTTTCAGCCGCATTAAAATTGGGAGTGGTGAAATAAAACAATCCTCCCGGCCTTAGTATCCTGTGAATGTTTCTTACTTCTTCCACGGGGTTATTGATGTGTTCGATCACTTCCAACGAAGTAACAATATCAAATGAGTTTTCGGGAAACCATTCAGGGTTCAGTTTTCCCTTGTTCATGATAATACCATTTTTTGTACATATTTCAATCGCATTATCCATAAACTCGGTTCCATATACTTCCCATCCCCTTTTTTTTGCCTCGTTTAAGAACAAGCCGATACTGCAGCCGACATCGAGGATCTTTCCGGTTTTCCTGTACTTTTCAAATTTGTCGAGCAATTCATGAAATCGCTTTACGGTAATAGGTGAAAGATACTCCTGTCTCGTATAATGGCTGTAGTGAAATATCAGTTCCTTTTCTGTTGGTATGCGTGAAGCAAAAACAAATCCTACCGGCTGGCTCTTAACCAGGTAATCTTTTTCATATCCTTTAAGAGGTTTCAATTTCCCCGAACCTGAGATAAGACATTTTTTATGTTGATCGAACTGCTCCACCACCTCCTTTTAATGTTATAAATTATATTGATGCCTGTAATAATTGATATACTCCCCGGATGTTACATGCTGTAGCCACTCGGTGTTTTGCAGGTACCAGTCAATGGTGAGGCTTAATCCTTCTTCGAACGTTACCGAAGGTTTCCATCCCAGTTCCCTATTGATCTTTGATGCATCGATAGCATAACGGCGATCATGACCCGGCCGGTCTTTCACATAAGTGATCAACTTGTCACTTGTGCCCGGAGCATTCCCCAATTTTTCATCCATCATCTTGCAAAGCAATTTGACCAGATCAATATTTTTCCATTCGTTGAAACCGCCAATGTTATAAGTATCCCGATCCTTTCCGTTATGAAAAACAAGATCGATGGCGGCAGCATGATCTTTTACAAACAACCAGTCGCGGGTATACAATCCATCACCATACACCGGCAGCGGTTTCTTTTCTATAATATTATTAATAAAAAGAGGGATGAGTTTTTCGGGAAAATGATTGGGGCCATAGTTGTTGGAACAATTGGTAACGATCACCGGTAAGTCATACGTATCCCCATACGCTCTTACAAAATGATCTGATGCAGCTTTGGATGCGCTGTACGGTGAATGAGGATCATATTTTGTTTCTTCCGTGAAAAAACCGGTTTTTCCCAATGCGCCAAATACCTCATCGGTAGATACATGATAAAATCTTCTTCCTTTTGTATCCTTCCAATGGTTCTTTGCAGCATTCAAAAGATTGACTGTTCCGATGATGTTGGTATAAACAAAATCCAGCGGTGAAAGAATGGAACGGTCGACATGACTTTCAGCTGCCAAATGAATGATACCATCGGGATCATATTGTTGAAATATTCTTTCGACTTCATCCGTGTTAAGGATGTTGGCTTTCTCGAAAAAATAATTGGAGGCCTGTTCTACGTCACGCAGATTTTCCAGGTTGCCTGCATAGGTAAGCGCATCAAGATTAATGATCCTGTAATTGGGGTAGTTCGTTATAAAGCGACGCACTACATGCGAGCCAATAAAACCTGCGCCCCCTGTTATGATAATTGTTTTGGACATAACCATTATACCATTAAACAATCAAACCTTTAAACTTCTTCTTTATACCAACGAAATGTTTTCTTCATTCCTTCCTCTACAGACACGGTTGGCGCATAGCCAAGCAATCGTTGTGCTTTTGAAATATCAGCAAGACTATGTTTTACATCTCCTAATCGTTCGGGCCCGTGGATCGGGGTGAGATCGCTGCCTGCTTCTTTTTTCAGATAATTGAACAGTTCCAGCAACGAGGTTTGATGCCCGCATGCAATATTGTATACTTCGTTAACGGCTTCGGGGTTATCTGTAAAAAGGGAAAGGATATTTGCCCTGGCCGCATTATCTACGTAAGTGAAATCGCGGCTATGACTACCATCACCATTTATCTTTGGTGCTTTATGCTCAAGCAATCCTTTTACAAACAACGGGATCACCGCGGCATAGGGGCCTTGCGGATTTTGTTTGGGCCCGAATATGTTGAAGTAACGCAAACCGATGAACTGCATTTTATATAAACTTGCATATACACGGGCATAGAGTTCCATCACATATTTTGTAACGGCGTAAGGAGAAAGCGGGTTGCCGATCTTATCTTCTATTTTAGGTAATCCCGGGTGATCGCCATAGGTAGATGAACTGGCAGCGTATACGATTCGTTTAATTTTTTTTTCTTTCGCAGCAGTAAAAATATTCAATGTGCCTGTAATGTTAACTTCATTTGTTGTCAGGGGATCAGCAATAGATCGCGGAACCGATCCCAATGCCGCCTGGTGGGTGATGAGATCTATCGTCTCACAAGCGGCCAGGCAGGTATCATAGCTGCGGATATCGCCTTCTACAAATTCAAAATTGGAATGCGCCAGGAAAGGCTCGATATTTTTTAGAGAACCGGTAGCGAGGTTATCCAATACCCTTACAAAACTAACCCTGTCATCATTCAATAATTTTTCAACAAGATTGGAACCGATAAAACCGGCCCCACCTGTAACTAAAATGCGCATAGCCAAGAAATGAGTTTATTTATTTCCTTAAACGACGGAACCATTTCCGCGGATTTAATACCGCGAGTATCTTTTCAAAAAATGAAAGCGGTGGCTTTTCTTCTTCATAATAACTGCTGCCGTAACCATAGCCGTAACCATAGCCATACCTGCCATACCCGTAGTATCCATATCCCGGCTTGTTCTTTACATCATTGATGACGATCGAAACCTTGGGTAATTTGCTTTCGCGGTATAATTCATCGATGAGAGCCACCTGTTTCTTAAATGTATGACCCTGCCTAACGAGGTATAAAGTGCAATCGGCAAACTTGCTTAATGTTAATGCATCACTCACCATTCCCACCGGTGCTGTATCTATTAATATGACTTCAAAACGGTTACCCATCTCTTCAAATAACTCGGCTACTTTTTGATCAAGCAACATTTCCGAAGGGTTGGGTGGAATAGGACCGCAAGCCAATACAAAAAGATTTTCATGCTCAGGAACCGCGGTTATTAATTCATCCAATGTCGCTTTACCCATCAGGTAATTGGTAATACCGGGACGTTTGCTGATATGTAATCCGGATAAAACTTTGGGCTTGCGGATATCAAACTCAAGAATGATCGTTTTTTTACCCGCCAATGCAAGCACTGCTGCCATGTTTGTACTTACAAACGATTTTCCCTCACCGCTGAATGATGAGGTAACAAGGATTACCGACTTGTCCGGCTTATTGACCACGTATTGCAGGTTCGATCGGATGATACGAAACTGCTCAGCAACCATCGTACGGCTTGTTTTATTAACAATAAGGGTGTTATCGGCAAAGGAGTGACCAATCTCTCCCAATATCGGCGCCTGTGTGAGTCTTTCGATATCAAATCTTGTACTTATCTTATCATTCAATACTTCACCCACAAATATCAGTAAGGCAGGAAGACCGATGCCGACAAGTATGGCCAATATTTGAATTGTTCTCTTATTGGGTTTTACGGGCACATTGGATGGGGTAGCCTGGTCTATTACTTTCGAGTTAGAAACCACCGAAGCGATTTTTATCGACACCTCGGCTCTTTTTAATTCAAGCTGGCTCTTTAATGTGAACTGCGTATTTATCAGCCTTTCCATTTCCACATAGTCCTTGAGATCAAAAGGCAGCTCTTTTAATTTAGCCTTTGAAGCTCCGCTCTTAGTTTGCAATGAATTGATCGCTGAATGTAAAGTGAGCCTGATATTATCAAGATTCTCCAGCAATTTCTGGCGAATTCTCTCGATCTGGCCTTCGGCTTCCCTCACCAGGGGATTGGACGGAGGAACATTCCCATCTATCAGGGACTGCCGATCCAATTGCCATTTATTATAAAGAGTTGTAAGTTCGATCAACGTTTGATCTTCCAACAAAAGTGCAGAAGGTGTTGTGGTGCTGTATTTATTTCTTTTATCCGTCAAGTACGAAGCGATACCATTGGCCACATTCAGCCTGTATTTTTGCAGGTCCGTTTCTTTATCTGCTTCCACATATATATTAACAAGGTCCGTTGTTTGCTTGTCGATATCAAAAAGATCATGATCCCGCTTATATTTTAAGAACCGCAACTGGAGCGTGTCCAACTGGCGGTTCATCCTTTCTATCTGGTCTGAAATAAAATCATAGGTCTGGAGGTTAGCTGAATTGTTTTGGCCTACCGTCATAGAATCATATTCGATCATCAGGTGATTGACAATATCAGCAGCGAGCAGTGCATTGGTGGTTTGAATACTTATTGACAAAATACTTGTTCCCGGAGTTTTGGGATTAACCCTGACACCGGCAGCATACACGCCGGCAACACTGCTGGCCGGCTGCCATGATACGGTATATTCACTGTTGGCAATAGCCGGAGCCTTTTTTCTCAGTCTGAATACGCCATTGGAGTTTGTAAATAATTGGTCCATGCTAAAAAGATCGGAGCTATTATCCACCCGGAATTGATGGTCATTGATAAATTTTATTCCCATCGAAAAACTTCCCAGCGAATCAGTGATCTTAAATGCCTCAGCAACAAAAGGACCCTGCGTATATATATTATAGTCTTTTATTTTTCCTTTAGCGATATAACTGAACTGCAGGTTCAGCTTTTCCACCACTCGCTCCATCAGGGGTCGCGACTTAAGTACTTCTATTTCGTTCTGAATGTTCTGGGTCCGGTCATTTCCTCCTTTTAAGATGTCTTCTAGTTTATCAGAACTCCCTCCGGGCTGTTCACTTTTGATCATCATCGAACCGGTCGCACTGTATACCCGGGTTGTATAGCGCAGGTAAGCAAAAGCAAGAAACAGGCAAATAGCAACAGACAAGAGGAACAACGGAAGAAAGCGAACATATTTGTAGAAAAGATCTTTAATGCTCAGGTTCCAAAGCTCACTTTTATTGGTATTAATCTGTTGTTGTTCTTCCATTAAATGATATTGTAAACTTTAGCAGTTGTTATTTAAAGATATTATAGATAAGCGCAATGGCGGTTATCACACTTAGTCCGAAACTAACCCGTTGCAGTACTACATCCTGTTCAGCTTTCTTGGCTTTTCTCTTTGTGGGCTGTACCAGCACCACATCGTTTTGCAAAAGATTATAATAAGGTGATATAAATAATGAATCGGAAGAAAGGTTAACGACACCGATCTCTCTTTTGCCATCTGTTTCCCTGATCACTTTCACTGCATCTTTCATACCGTATTCGCTCACGTCACCGGCCAGTCCAAGGGCTTCGAGGATCGTCACTCTTTCTCCGGGTATATTCAATACACCGGGAGTCTTTACTTCTCCCAACACCGCCACTTTGAAATTAATAAACCGGATGATCACCGATGGATTGGTTAGATTACTATCCTTCTCGTTTATTTTTCTTTTAATAATATCGGCCAGTTCTAATTTGGTAAGACCTTCTGCATGCAGTACTCCTAATCTTGGGTATTCTATATTTCCTTTTATATCCACCAAATAACCTGTTGCGGTTGGGGGTGTTTGGCCGGATGCTGAGGATTGACGGGCATTATAAAGTTCATCTACCTTCGGGTCAAGGGCTGCGCTGTATACCTGTATGAAAAGGTTATCATTCTTCTGGATCTTCAGTTCGGGAATAACTACATCTTTCTTATCACTGGTATCAGAGAGGTTCTCCAAATAATTTGGCAAAGGTTTTTGGGTACCGCAGGAAACAAAATAAAGAGGGAAAGCAAGCAGTAAAACAGTTCGGATAAGCTTCATTAAAATGTCTTTAGTGGATATTCGATTTGCAAAAATAAGCATTGGTCTTATTCGGAACGGGCCGAAGTTAATTTAGTTCTGTCAATGTAGGCTACAAGTATATACCCGAGACTATCGATAGCAACCTTCACGGCTTTACGTTGAAGGCTCAGTACTTCCCCTTCCTGGTCCATCAGTGGCCCCGTGGTAATTTTTACCCGCTGATGGACCCGCAGATCCATGGGTTGCACTTCCACATTTTCATATTCGTTCAAAAAACGTTTGATGATATTGATCTCTTTTTCTTTGATGACAGCAGGCTTTCCTTCCCAATAAACAAAATTAATAACGCCGGGTGTCATGCGAACACCGGTCCTGTCTTCGTCACTCACCTTTACAAAAACATACGATTTAAACAAAGGCTCCTCCACGATCTTCATACGGTCGCTCCATCTACGCCGCACCTTATTCAATGGGCAATAGCATTCGAATCCCTTTTCAACAAGGAGCTGATTCACTTTTTTTTCCCATCTTGGCCGGCTGTAAATCGCTAACCACTTACGGGTTGCACCATTGATTTTTTTGGAAGGCTTCGCCACCTCAGTCACACGATAGTTTTTTTAGGATGACTGGCTAAATTGTGAATAACCGGGAAAAAAGACTTCCGGGTTATTCTTTTCGGGTGCAAATATAGGGGGAAGAATGGGACTGACAAGAAATGAAAATGTGCGGATTTTGAATGAATTGTCCCCACGAGTTGAAAACTAAGATGCCGGACTAACAAATCCGTTTTTTAATTTATAGGACTTCCCGGTCTGGGCGCAAACTGCGACCCCATCTACATTAAAATTAAGTTTAATACCTGCTTCGCTTGTCCAGCCGGTTTGACGGGCCGGGTTGCCGGTCATTATTGAATAAGCCAACACGTTTTTTGTAACCATTGCACCTGCGCCAATCATTGCATAAGCGCCTATTTCTATACCGCACAGAATCGTTGCATTGGCGCCAATAGTGGCTCCTTTGCGCACGATCGTTTTCTTAAATTCATCTTTTCGTTCGATAAAGCTGCGTGGATTAATAACATTGGTAAACACCATTGATGGTCCAAGAAAAACATCATCCTCGATCACCACACCATTATATACAGATACATTGTTTTGAATTTTTACTCCATGACCAATGATTGTATGATTATCTATATATACATTCTGACCGATATTGCATCGTTTGCCCACTTTACACGTCGGCATAAGGTGACTAAAATGCCAAACCTTTGTTCCTGTTCCTATTTGTGCGCCCTCATCCACAACAGCAGTAGGATGAATAAAAACAGATTTGTTTTCCATACTGCCAAAATAGTTCATTTGGAAATTCGTTTATCTATTTATACAAGCGAATTTGTTACATTTAATAACTAAAACACGACTGCTTGAACCAACGTTTCCATTCCCTTGATGTATTTCGCGGCGCTACCGTTTGCCTGATGATCCTGGTAAATAATCCCGGTAGCTGGTCGCATATCTATCCACCGCTTGAACATGCGCCGTGGCATGGCCTTACCCCAACTGACCTTGTATTTCCCTTCTTCCTTTTTGCCGTAGGAAATGCTTTATCATTTGTAATGCCGCGGTTACAGGCAGGTGGCGATGCAATATTCTGGAAGAAAGTTGTGAAAAGAAGTTTACTCATTTTTGGTATCGGCCTTTTTCTTACCTGGTGGCCATTTGTAAAATGGAGCGATTCCGGCTTGGTGTTTAAGCCCTGGGCCTATATTGATGAAAAGGGCAATCCGCAGGGCGTGCGGATCCTCGGTGTGCTTGCAAGGATTGCGATCTGTTATTTCTTTGCTTCTGTTATTATTTATTATCTAAAACCAAGAGCCGCTTTTTATACGGGGCTGGTTTTATTACTGCTTTATTGGACCTTATGTTTTTTATTGGGTGATTATACAATGACAGGTTGGTTTGGAAACGATGTAGATAAATCTGTTCTTGGCCTCGCTCATATGTATAAAGGTGAAGGCATCCCTTTCGACCCCGAAGGAATCATGAGTACAATGCCGGCCATCGTACAGGTGATCTTTGGATATCTCGTTGGTGATTATATTCAAAAGAAGGGAAAGAACTTTGAAATGCTAAGTGGATTGTTTGTCGCCGGTGTGGCTATGCTTCTCACCGGGTTTTGCTGGGATATGGTTTTCCCGATCAATAAAAAAATATGGACAAGCTCTTACACCATCTATACAACTGGCCTTGCTAGCATCACCATTGCAACCATGATCTACATGATCGAGTTCAGGAATGTGAAGGGCTGGCTTACCCGGTTCTTTGATGTGTTTGGTAAGAATGCATTATTTGTTTTTGCATTAAGCGCATTTCTTCCAAAAGGCCTTGCGCTGATTCGCATACCCGATCACCTGAATGACAAAGGCAAAATGATCTATACCAATCCCTGGAACTGGCTCTATCAAAAAGTATTGGTCAACATTCCCGGCGATCCGAGAGTCGGTTCATTATTATATGCGATCGCTGTTATCATACTGATGTGGGCTATCTGCTACTGGATGGACAAAAGAAAGATCTATATAAAAGTATGATGCCTTTCAACACATTTACCTGCCCGATACCTTTTGCCTTACCAAAACCGACTCCCCATTTTGTAGATTTTTCGCCACACTATTCGACCCGGTCCTCGGTTGGTTTACACAAGCTGCATCAAAGCAAATAATGGCTTTCAATTTCTTGTTATCGTTTTCCTAATGGCATGAAAATTGAAATCTTCAGTATTCACGGTTAAAACGAATACTTATGAAGAAGTCACTCAAAAAATTTTTCAGCTCTTCGTTAAAGAAGTTCAGGCAGCAAAAAGATCGGATCAGGAAATTAAGCTTCTCAGCTTATAAAGAGGATTTTGTGATCACTGAACAGGAAGAAAGAGAAGGTGGCTTTTTTGGAAGTCTCAATTTCCAGTCTATGTCCAATAAAATAAATTATCAGTAAAATAGCTTTCAGAGATTTTTCTCATAAGCAGTTAGTTTTGGTTCAACCTCTGTTTCTACAGAGGTTTTTTATTTGAATCTTTTCTTAACATTTTCCTGTATGTTAAGAATACCAACATTGCATCTTAAAGAAAATTCATGCAATATGAAAGCAATTATATTATTGGCTGGAATCATTACACTTTGTTCCTGCACACCGGGCAAAAAAATGGGCGGTCAACAAACATCTTTATACAACACAAAGTGGCTTTTAAAAAAAATTCATACTGATGGAAGTGTTCAGGATGTAGCCACAAAAGCCTTCCTGCGATTGGACAAAGAAAAAGGAAGCGGCGGCGGAAACGGCAGTTGCAATAGTTTTGGCAGCAACGTTACCATTAGTGACGATGTCATCAGTCTTCAGAATATTTTTTCCACAAAGATGTATTGTGACGATGTGCAGAAAACAGAGAGTGCTTATTTCGGTCAACTTGCAAAGGCAAACCGTTTTGAAGTAAAGGATAAAAGACTGCTGCTCTATAATAACAGCAGCTGGTTGCTGGAATTTGAAGCGGAGTAGTTTCTACCTTATCCGTTGGATCAATTCATCTACTGTTTCTTTAAAGTTATTTCCAATAGGAATTTTATATTGGCTTATTACTATCTCTTTTTTGCTTATCGAAGTAATGTATGCGGTATGAACAATAAACGAGCGATGCACCTGTACAAAATCCGGAGCTGGTAACAGGCCGACAAGGGACTTCATGGTGAGATGTGTCACATGCTTCTCATTTTTCGTTACCACCTTCATATAATCCCGCATAGATTCTGCATAGAGGATATCTTCATGAACAATTTTGATAAGCTTTCCTCCGGCTTTTATATAGATGAATTTCTTTACCGCTTCGTTCACCTGTCCGGATTGCTTCAGGAATTTGCTAATCGCCTTCTTAAATCTGCTATACGTTACCGGCTTCAGCAAATAGTCCACTGCGCTTAATTCAAAACCATCAATGGCGTATCCAGAGTAAGCAGTGGTAAAAATGACTGCTGGAGGATGATCGAATGATTTCAGAAAATCAATTCCGGATACCACAGGCATTTTAATATCCAGGAACATAAGATCGATAGCTTTTTGCTTAAGGATATTATGGGCCTCAACGGCATTGGAACATTTTGCGACCAACTCCATCCCCTCTGTTTGTATAATATATCGTTCAATAACCTGTTGCCCCAATGGTTCATCGTCAACAATAATACATCTGATCATATCAATTTAGTTGGACCGTAAAAATTACTTCATATTTTTTTTCTTCATCATTTACGACAAGATCATGCTTACCCGGGTATAGCAATCGCAACCTCTCCGTAACGTTTTTCATCCCGATCCCCGCAGTATTTGAATTCCTTTCTTTGACGGCAGGCTTACTATTCCTCGTCTGCAGCGTTAGCTGACCATCATTGAACACAATGACTATCTCCGCAAATCCAGCATCCATTTCATTACTAATGCCATGCTTAAAAACATTTTCAACAAATGGTAACAACAGCAAAGGTTCAATCATAACTCCCTCTTCGATTCCCCGCACGTCAAAGCTGACGGCGATCTTTGCATCGTATCTAATTGCTTCTATTGAAACATAATTTCTGAGAAACTCTATTTCATTTTTCAGGCTCACCTTTTGGTTAGCCGTTTCATAAATCACATAGCGCATCATATCGGCCAGTTTTGCTACCATTGGCGCCGTTTCTGAAGATCTCTGCTGAGCAAGTGAATAAATGTTATTAAGTGTATTGAAGAAAAAATGTGGTTGAACCTGCGCCTTCAGGTAATTGAGGTCCGATTCTAATTTAGCCCTCTTCAATGCATTCATTTTTTCTTCCTGTCGCCCAAAATGAGTAAAATAAGCCAATGCGGCAAATACCAGTGCCTGGTTAGTAACATACACAATACTAAAATGAAATAAATTCTTGCTTTGCATCCACCTGCCGGCAGGGTCGGTAATCCCTACAGGCAGAAAACTCATTTTAGATATCGGCCAATACATGCAATAAACAATGTAACAGTTAAGCGCAAATAAAAACACTATAAAGGCCAGTGCAAAGACCAGGTATTTCCTTCTTAATAAAAACCTGTGAATGATGAACCGGTAAAGAAACAGGTAAGGCGGAATATTAAACAAACCAAATATGAACCTGCGCATCAACATTGCTCCAAAACTCTCGTCGCAATTCTGGCAAGGAGCTTCATTGATAAAATATTCAATATCCGTAAGCACCGGGAAAAGAAAAAAGAAAATAATAAAGAACACTATTTCAATCTTTGCGTATTTATCCAGTCTCTTTATTCGCCCGGGCAAATTCATTCCTTAAAGATAGAATACAACCGGGTTTCCGCTAATCGATACGACACCGCAGCCTGGCTTTTTAGACCAATAGTCCGTTTTTTTAGACTAATCTCATTTCAATTATTATCTGTCGAAATATTCCCCCGCTTTGCCGAGTAAGCCAAACTGGTCAATCTGCGATAGCTATTTTTATCACCTAAACGATAATAACAATGGCTATGCTCGCTAAAAAAAATACGCTCACTGCTGTCCTTCTTCTGCTAATTGTAAACAGTATTTATTCGCAGGCAGGTGAGCAGACTGAAAACGCTGATAAAGTTCTCAAGACAACCCTTGAAAAATTATTGAGCCTGAAACAGGTCCGGTACCAACATGTGCGTGAATCCAAATACACCGATGAAAACTATCATAATGTTTATTCACCGGAAGTCTATTTTGATTTTACCGAAAACAAAAACCTATTGGATTATCAATTCCAGTCCAGCGACAGCAATGGTTTTGTATGTTATAATGGAGCCCATTTGTTTACCCTCAGCCGGAAAAACAAAACCATGTCGATCACGAAAAAACCGGAGAGAAATGCTTTTGAAAACATTTCACCATTATATAATTCGCTGGTTACACTGAGAACTCTCATTCCAACATTGTTGACAGATAAATCCATTTCAAAGACTATCGCAGATACATCAATTGCCAATGAAGGTTATTACTTTATAAAATTTGAACTGTTCGATAAATATATTGGCAATCTTGGTTCACTTAAAACTTTTACAAAGGAATATATTGGCAGCAGACGCAAACCTTATTTACTCCTTATTAATAAAAAAACCTTCCTGCCCTACCAGTTTATTACTCTTTTTAAGGATCGGGCAAATGATTTTATCGCGGCTACATTTTCTACTATCGACACTCATCCCGAAAAACCCGGAGAACTATCATGGTATTACTCCAGTTATGCAAATGAATACTCATCGCCTAAACCTTCCAAACAATTGATTGCTGAGGGCAGCATTTTGGGAAACTGGTCATTGCCTTTCTATAATGGTTTGAAAACCGATTCACTGTCATTGTATGATTATAAAGGGAAACTAGTGATGCTTGATTTCTGGATCAAAAGCTGTGGGCCCTGTATCGCGTCTTTTCCAAAACTCAACGAGCTGCAAAAAGAATTTGGTACGGATAAATTTCAACTTCTTTCCATCAATGCAGAAGACAATGAAGACGATATCAAATTTTTTTATGAAAAACACAAGCCTGGTTACAAAATGGTTTTTGGTGCCGAGCAGTTAGCGGCCAACTATGGTGTTCCTTCTTATCCCACCGTCATCATTGTGGATAAAACGGGAAAGGTGATATATACCAGTAAAGATGGTTTTAACAGGGAAGAGATAGATAAGGTAATAAAGGCTAATCTTTGATACATTAGAAGCCGGATCAGGAGTCTACGATTTAATTACCTGAATGCCTCGATAGCAGAGGCAAGCATAGCTGGCGAAACAATGCCGGCCAGTGCTGTTTCTCTTTTATGAAAGCTGCCTTTCTCTTCATCATAATAGTGCACAATAAGAAAGTATTCCGTGTGTTCCTGGTGCACCTCTTTGATAAAAATGAATAAGATATCTTTCCAGGGAATGTTGGTATCTTCCTTAGAGACCCAAATGCCTTGGCGGGTTATTATTATGACCGGTTTATTATCCAATAAGAAGGGCAAGACGACAAGCAAAAGGGTTGTCAGCAAAATAAGTTGCGTAAAACCAAAGTTTTTTCCGGCAATAAGATACAACGATATACCGGCAACGATCATTATCACAAAAGCGACCAATAAATTGTTTCCCGGTCTCTTAAATACTACTGATTCTGTTTCGTTGATCGTTTGCGGAAATTTAGCTGCATAATCTTTTGTATGATGATAAGTTGGTGGAGGATATTGCCACATACTTATTTCAGGTGGAATTTGCTCCTGCTCCACCAATTCAATGTACTGACGTTTTTTTTCTTCGAAATCAATTTCTCTCATTATCGAAAATTGAATTGGAGCACAAAGAACACAAAAAAAACACGAAGAACACAATGGGTTATCAATATATTAAATCCGTCGTGTTCTTCGTGTCAACCTTCGTGCACTTCGTGTGCGCTGTTTGGTCCTTCTCAGAGAAGCTAATTGTTTATTCACCTGCTATTTCATCTTTCTTCTTGCCCCATGTCTTATGTTTCGCCCCATCCATCTTTACGATCTTAGGAGTGAACTTACCCACTACATCCACCAATTGTTTTTGTGATTGCATCACCACGTTGATATCCTTGTAAGCAAACGGCGCTTCATCCAAGCCGCCACCCAACAATTTCACTCCGTGCTTCTTCAATTCATCTTTTAACTGGTTGTCAGTGATAGATGCCATCGCTTTTGTACGGCTCATCTTTCTTCCTGCTCCATGCGATGCAGAATTAACAGAGGCTTCTTCCCCTTTACCTTTTACAATAAATCCATCCGCTGTCATTGAACCCGGAATGATCCCCAACACATCTTTACCTGCTGGTGTCGCTCCTTTCCTGTGCACAATAACATCTTTCCCTTCCCATTTTTCTTTCCACGCAAAGTTGTGATGATTCTCCACTCTCTTCATTGGTCTTCTTCCGAGTTGCTTTGCGATCTTTTCATGAATGATGTGATGACAAGCCGATGCATACTCACCTGCTAAGTTCATCGCTATCCAGTATTCTATTCCTTCCTCTTCGTTCATATCCAACCACGCCAGGTTATTCGCTTCACCAGGCAAACGTCTTTTTTGCTTAGCGATCTTTGTATAATGATTGGCAACGTTGGCACCTAAGGCTCTCGAACCAGAGTGAGACAATAATCCAACATATTTTCCTGGCTCAATACCCAACACAACATCTTTCTCCGGAATTTCAACAACACCAAACTCTACAAAGTGGTTACCTGAACCCGACGAACCCAATTGCTTCCATGCCCTTCCATGCAGATTCTTCAGCAATGGCAATTCATAAAATGCTTCATTCTCCATCACCTCGTGATTACTCGCCTGTTGAAACTGCGCTCCGCTTCCAAACAGAGTCGCTTCATTGATCTCTCTTGCGAAATAGGATTCCTTTTGAACCAATTCTTTTGGATCAATATCAAATATGCTCAAACACATTCTGCAGCCGATATCAACACCTACTCCATAAGGAATGACTGCATTCTCTGTTGCCAATACTCCACCGATAGGCAAACCATATCCACTGTGTGCATCAGGCATTAATGCTCCTGCCACACTCACCGGCAACTTAGCCGCCTGGTACATTTGATGCATAGCGCCTTCTTCAATATGCTCCTGTCCGAACACATTGAATTGAATACCGCTGTTGTTCAAAGAAATTTCCTGTCCTTCCAATTGTTTCTTTGGTATTAATTGCTCTGCTATCAATCCCAGCACCGCATCATTTTCATACTCTACCGGTGCTTCCAATATTTTTTTCAATAATTCCATTACTTCCTCCTTACTGTGATGCTTATAGTTTTTTTGCATCACGTTCATCGCTACACTGATCACCGGTCCTTCGGGGTATCCGATAGATCGTAATTCTTTTCCTTGTATTTTTAGTTTACTCATTGCCTTGCCTTTGATTCATTCTTTAAAACTAATTTAATTCTTGCTCAATAGAGTTACCGAACCCTGAAGAGTGCGACGCAACAGACGATCATAGTAGCACTATAGCCCGGCCCATAAAAAAATCATTGGGCTAAAGCCAACTTCAAGAATTATCAATCACCCCGGCCTGAAGGCCAGGGCAATTGATAAACGACCTATTCACCACTCACCATTCACTACTCACCACTCGCTACTTACTCACCAAAATCTGCTTCAACTGTTCCAGCAACTGTCCATTACCTCCCACGCTGATGCTGCTGATCTTGTCCGCAATCTTTTCTACATACTCCATTTCTTTCAGCTTCCACAACATCGCATTTTCTTCCATCAGTTTGGCAGTGTTCAGCAAGCTACGGGTGCTGGCAGTTTCTTCACGACGCATGATAGTGTTTGCCTGCGCCTTCTTTTCGGCAATCAACACCTGGTTCATGATCTCCTTTACATCACCCGGCAGGATGATATCACGGATACCAAAACCATTTACTTCCACACCCAGCGCTTCGGCTTTTTCTTTTACAGCCTGCAATACAATAGGCGCAATGCTCTCTTTCTTTTCGAGCAATTCGTCGAAGCTGTAACCAGCCACATACTCACGCAGCGCCAGTTGAAAAGCTACATACAATTGCTTTTCGTATTCCTTATTCAGCAACACTGCTTTTTCAATATCCCCCACTTTGTATTGCGCCCATGCGTTGATACGCAAAGCCGCTTTGTCTTTGGTCAATATCTCCTGCCCATTCACTTCCAGTTGTTGCTGACGAATATCCACCTTAGCGACATGCACGGCAATGTTGTTCCTCCACCAATAGTACATACCACTGTCCAGCACTTTGCTGTATTGACCGTTAATGAACAGCACGGCTTTTTCAAAATTATCTACGCTTACGGTACGCACATAAGGTGCTACATGCTTGCTCAGCAAAGTCGCAGGATCAATGTTCTCAGTTATTTCGATCTTGCTGATATCAGCACGAACGAAATCATATTTGATCACAGTCTTCCAGAAAGTATAACGACCAGGGGTCAATACCTGTTTCAGCAAACCGTTCTCGTATTGCAATACGATCTCGTTGTCCTTTACTTCAATTACATGCAGGATGTCGGCCAGCATGGCATCCTTCAACAGGATGTTCAGCTCAACCGGTGCAATGAACGGCTTAGTGATATCATACAGGATAACATCTTCGTTCTTCCAGAACCAGTATTTGCCACTCAGCAGCATACGCTGATAAGCTCCATTCTTAAATACCAATGCAACCTGGTATTCGTTTACTTTTACTCTTTTCATTTCATTCTATTTTAAAAATTTTCCATTTGTTTTAATAAAGTCAGCATTGCCCTCCATCCTGTATTCACGGAAGCAGATTATGATAATACTTATTGTAACAGTTTCTCAATCTTGAACTATCAAAACTTGTCCGACAGTTTATTACTGATAAAGTGATACCGTCCCTATCATCATTGACCTGCCTTCAGGTGCTTACAGGATTGCAACGCTTCCAAAGCTTTCCCACTCAGGGTACTCGCTCTTTCAAGTCATTGTTATGATGCATTGCTGCACCATAAAATGAGTCATAGGCCTGCGTTGCCGGCAAGCAGCACTGACTTTAATTCTGTCATCATTTTTATAGAAGTGATGGACTTCTGAAACAAGCATCCCTAGTGCTTTGCGTTTACCGTTCCGCAATCCCGCCGTAGGCAGGAGTGGGAGTCGAACCCACAGATTCTGCTGCTCTACCAGCTGAGCTACTTCACCGAAGTGAAAAAGGGAGTCGAACCCTTAACCCGCAGGCTATTGGTGGGTACCACATATTGATGCAACAGCATACAGCCAGTTATTACCGCTGCACTATAGTGTTTTTTTAAAACACACATCCGGTTTGCTTTCAACATGTAAATTCCCATCTTGCCGTTAAGCAAGCTTTTTAGTCAATGTTTACCATCAACAATATTTTAAAGAACTTTATAGATAAGGGCTTAATGTCAATTCATTTTCGCCGGCCCATCTGGTCAAATGCTTCATTGATTCATCGGAAATCCTCGCATTCATCCTTGCCTTGGCCTGCACTACCCGTTTTGCTGCCAGGTTAACTTCTATCGTAGCTAAGGTTTCAGTGAATATTCCCATTGAATACCTTCTCAACGAGAAGATTGCTGTTCTGCCCGCAACGCAATAGTGCACATAAGAGGCCACGCAATGTTTCATTCTCCTGCCTTCATCTGACAGCAATTTTGAACCTGTCAGCTCTTCCATTAAGATCATCTCTTCCTTTCTTTCCAGTTTATACCCTTTCAATCCACAAGCACTCCACGTTTTGACTCCTTTAATAAGTATCGATCTCCTGTGCCATTCATCACTCTGGCGAAGCAATGATTGCAACGTTCTTCCCTTCAATGAATAATTCCTGTTTGCTGTCCTGCTCTCTCTCACATAATCGATCAACTCTGTCAGATGATCGTAGTTGAACATTCCACCGTTCACCAACACTCTTATAAACGTTTCCCAAAACTCTTCATCCTCGTATGGTTTTGATCCAATCCATGAATAGGCAATTCTTTCTGCCAGCTTATCATCTCCGTTCATTCCTTTTACCTGTGTCCAGCGCAACGCTTCAGGGATACTGAATTTGGATGGCGCCTGTAAAAAATAGTGCGCCATGCGTTGCGTAAAATTGATCGGCACCCTGCACAAATCCTTTACCTTCTTACCTGATCCTACCTGGATAAACCAATTAATGAAGAGCAGGTTGGTTTGCTCATAAAATGCGCTGTATAAAAACCGCGGCACCGGATAGTGGCAAAAAAGATAATATGCCAATTCGTTTACCTGCGTCGCCGCACGGCCCGATGACGGCTTCCATTCATAGATGTCCCTGCACCAACTGTTCCTGAACTGAACCATGTTGAACACAACTTGTATGTAGTGCTCACCTGACAGTAATGTTGATTCCCTGTGCAGGTGCAGAAAAACATTTTTCAAAATGCCTCTATCATGTGAGTTTGCGCCTGACGAAGTCTTCTTGAAACAGTCATGCACTTTCCAGATCCTGCGGTCTGAAAAAAATGAACTCAGGTCCTCGCACTTGTACAGCTGAACGATCACTTCATCAAACTTTTTAAAACGTTTTTTTGAAAACTTTAAAACGTTCGCAATAAGCTCCTCTTTTTGCTGCCTGGCCAGTTCTTGCTCTTGTTTTATTTTTTTATGTTTCTTTGACATTGTCTTCTGTTTTATCCGTTAAGCAGGAATAGATCTTCCTGTTATAAACACAATAACATTTACTCATTTTATTTTTATTTACTGTTTGCCTTTTCATATTCGCTTATCCGTGTTTAATGTTGTTATTTAATTTTTTTATAGCGCCCCGATTTAGTTCATCAACTCCGCCTGTCTTCTGAACCCGATCACTTCAAACTCTTCTTTTTTAGTCTCTTTTTCATGAGGGTTTGCGATCTCCGCAATGGTCATCGGTTGATTGATGATCGTTTTGAATCCAAGATGCTCGTTTAATCGTTGCGCTTTTTCAATGCTGAGCTTCCCGAATTCATATTTAGCGATCAATCTTCCTTTTCTCATCAAGGCGCTGTCGACCGTCGTCAGCGGGCTATTGAACGTACAGATCAACTGTATATTCAGAAAGTCTGCCAGCAACCCATCTGATATGTTCAACAGGTTGGATACAGATGAGCTTTGATTGTATCTCCTGTCCCTGATAATATTCTCGGCATCTTCAATGATCAGCACAGTATTGGGATTGTCGATCAACAGATCGATCAACTCAGGATTCATCAGGTTGCCTGCAATGGATGGCGATAAGAACAATATTCTTTTTTTTATCGTACCTACCAGGTGCCGGAGGTAAGTTGTTTTACCAGTTCCCGGCAATCCATGCAGCAGCACGATACCTTTTCCATCCTCCTTTCGCAGCCGCTTTCTTATTATCTCATCTGTTTCTTTAAAATCATCTTCATAAAAAAGATCCAGGTCAAGTTTTGTGCGTTTGATCTCCATCGCCTTTAACTGGAGCCGGTTTCTTGTCTCCACGATCAAATTGATCTCCAATGGTTGTCTCCTTTGCCTTTCTTTAATTTGAACCACGGTCTCCACGATCGATCCTAAAAATTCAGCATGCATCCCATCATGCAATATTTCGCACCAGTTGTTTTCAAGTTCCACTACACAGTTGTTATCCATTATCACGATCGTGTTGTCAAACTGGAACTGTTTTTCCTGTTTCTTGTACCATTTACGTTGGTGAACGTTTTTAATGTTGCTGCCAAACTTTTCCCTGATGGCCCCGAACGTTTTTTCCGCATCAATATGTGAGATAAAGTTGATGCTTGGAATCCTATCGAAGCTGTACAGGTAAAGCATTCTGACATCCAGGAAATGATCATCAAACACATAGTTTGCATTGACCACTTTCTGGCTATATAAGCTGTCCATTTTATTTTTTTTTTGCGTCCTAAATCCTCCAACGAAGGACTTTAAGCCGTTTATAATTTAAGTCATCATTCAATTTTAGGTCTCTCAAAACCCCTCCTGCGGAGGGGCTTGGGGAGGCCTACTGCACCACTTTATTCGCACAATTCGAACTCGCAAAAGCTTCCGGCTTTGCTTTGAAAGCAAATCCCATCCCCACGATATAACCCATTGCTTCTTTCAACGCATCATTGCTTTTGAAGTTCGGGTTGGTGTTGATGTCGGCATGCACTTCCATATCTGCACTAAATGTTGAAAACACATTGCACAATGCATACGCCACTTCAATACTTTTATTTACTTCCATCAACATCCGCTGTTTGATGCTCATTTTTTGTCTGGTGATCTCGTTATGTATGTACATGAAACCACCTTTACCTTTCCGGATGAACACGATCACGGTTGCGAACTCAGTTTCCTTACCCTTCACCTGGCTATCGGTACCGATGCAAACTTTTATTTCATGACCCATTTCTTTTTCACGCATCAATACGTTGCTTACTTCATCAGCGATCGGAATTTTAATTCGTTCACCTGATAATTTTCTCCATGGCTGTTGTTCCTGTTCCATTGTTTTACATTTTTAATTCATAGCACGGGTTGAAGGACTCGAACCTCCATCCTCAGTGTTGGAGACTGATCTGTTAACCATTACACCAAACCCGCTTTTCATTTTTTACATTTGCCTTTTTACTTCATAACCATCGGCTATTGACTATTGACTATCGACTTCAGGCTTCGGACGGCCGATTGCCAACTGCCGACTGTCTTCTGTGGTGCCCCGTGGAATTGAACCACGATCTCCGGGATTTCACTCCGGCGCATGTTGTATCCATTCTGCCAAAGCACCTGATTGTTTGCGATGGGTATTGATTGATCACTATTTCCTCATCATCGAATTCACTCATCACAAACGTTGCGGAGAGTGTAAGAGTCGAACTTACCTGGGTGTTATCCCAACCTTGACTTAGCAAGCCAGTGCGATACCGCTCTGCCAACTCTCCATAATTATTTTATGTTCATCGTTCTGTTCTTTACTCAGCAACCCACCCCATACTCTTAAAGCACACATATTCCTAAACTCGCCCCTCCCGGGAGGGGATTAGTCATATATGCGGAGAGAAAGAGATTCGAATGCTGATGCTTCGATCAGCATGCCGACATTTATCGTCGGCACTCTTGATCCGCTATTAACGAACAGTCTGTTTTCAAGATGGCATCCTCGACCAACCGGACTCTCTCCCTGTGTGAGTGATAAGACTCGAACTTATTCAACCCGAAGGCAACGGTTTTACAGACCGCCACGACTCTCCAACTTCGTCGCACTCACCTCACCCTTACCCTCTCCACTTTGTGGAGAGGGGATAAGAGTCGTGCAGAAGATTCGAATGCTGATGCTTCGATCGGCATGCTGACATTTATCGTCAGCACTTCTTTCTTCCGATTTGCAGCAGGATGCATACAGCCATGTCTGCCAGCACGACATTGTTGCGAACTATAGTCATCGAAGCGGATGAAGAAAGATTCGAACTTTCAACCATCGGCTTAACAAGCCGCAGCTCTGCCATTGAGCTATTCATCCATCATTGGTTCGATGAGATTTGAATGCTGATGCTTCGATCAGCATACTGACATTTATCGTCAGTACTCATAGCTCCATCCCGGCGCTTTACCAGCCGATAGCTATCGGCTTAAGCTACAAACCAATTTCTCCTTTATTTGTACTTCAACCGTAGTCCCGCAGGGACTCGAACCCTGAACCCCCCGGTTAAAAGCCGGGTACTTCTATCCAATTGAGCTACGAGACCAACTATGTCAATCGTTAGAGTCGAACTAACATCCGCCAGCCGGCGGATAAAAGCCGGATACTCTTAATCCAACTGAGCTACGAACCAATTTTGTTGCGACTGTTGGAATCGAACCAACTACTCCTACCTTGTAACGATAGTATTCTACCGGTGAATTAAGTCGCATCCTCTCTCACTTCTCCCTCTCCACTACGTGGAGAGGGTCGGGGATGAGGTGTTAGCTTAACAAGATTCGATTGCTGATGCTTTGATCACCATGCTCGCATTCATCGTCAGCACTTGTATCTCTTCCTTCGTAGTGAAGTGTTCTCATCCTCCCGATAGCTATCGGGAGAACTATAAGCCATCGTTGTGCGGTTTCCAGGTTCGAACTGAAAACAATTGTCTTGTGTTTACCTTTTAGAAAAAAAGGAAGACAATTATGTTGCCTGTTACACTAAACCGCATTGTCTTTACTATTCCTTTTATTTCAAATAACTATATGTTTATTTCACTTACCCACATTTCCATAGTGCTGAGTAGTGAACAGAACCCCGAAGAGTGTCTCGACCCCGATTATTCATCGGGGCAGGCGCAACGAAGATGATAGTAGTAATGCAGCCGGGTACATACAAATCATTCTCGTTACTGGTTGACTTTGGGATTCGAACCCTGATCTTCCGTTGCACAGACGGATGCTTTACCAATTAAGCGAAAGCCAACATGTTTCGTCACCAGGCTCAGATTCGAACTGAGAACATCACAGTCAAATGGTGATATGTTAACCGTTACACTACCTGGCATCAAGAGCAGTATGAGTGAATCGAATCTGCCTGTCGGCAGGCAAGCACTATCCCTCCCGATAGCTATCGGGATACCCAGCCATCAACGCTTATACTGCATTCTTATCAGCGGTTCGTACGGGAATCGAACCCATAGCAACAGATCGATCCGCCAGCTGGCGGGTTAGCCGTTACACCAACGAACCTTGTAATCTGTACGGGATTCGAACCCGTATTACCCCGCTGAAAACGGGGCGTCCTTGCCTTTAGACGAACAGACTCAACAAAATCAGAATTTAGAATTCCGAAATACGAAAGCTCATTAACTGCAACTACTTTCGGATTTCGTTTTCATATTTATGCTTCCTTCGTATAGGAGACAGGATTCGAACCTGCAGCCTCTTCATTCCAGGTGAAGTATCCGGCCAATCGGAATGCTCCTATATTTTTTTCAAAGAACTTTATTGGAAAAGCTTACTTTATACATAGCAAACCTTTTATCGTTTAGCAGGCCCCGATATAAATCGGGGCATCCTCTCCGTTCCAGGCGGAGTATCCAACCAATTGGAATGCTGCTATATTTTTTCAAAGAACTTTTTTGCAAAAGCGCCCCGGCTGCATCTCGCCGGGAACGCTTATTACCCTCCTTCTGCACCTAATAATTTTATCTCAAAATGTATTCGGCAGGATGAAGAATGATCTCCTTTCTTTCATCCATGTTTTTCTCGCTCGCTTTTTTTCTTTTATTGCTGATCACTTCACTAATAAAATGAACTGCCAATACAATCATTAGGAATTTCATAGCTACCTCCTTGTCTTTGTGATGCCTGATAAATGCTTCGTTATCGCAGCTATTAGCATCAGCACTTTGAAAATCCCGATACATTCATGCATGTTGCTTTTATAAAAATTAATTTGTTCTCTTTTACCCAACTCCGTCATTGCGAGCGGAGCGAAGCAAAAAAAACCCGGTCGTTTTGCGACCGGGTCTCCTGGCAGGTAAACATCATACCTACGTATAGAAATAACACGGTCGCTTGTGATTACTATCATTCAAATTGGCTATTAGCTCAATACCCGTACCCACCGGCACATACCAATAACACCCGGGCGATGATAATTTATCATTCTGCATGATCATAAATCGTTTATGTTGTAATGACTTCAGCATTCTATTTTTTATGGTGATTAAGATTCAATTTTTTTCTATTTACACAACTCTGATCAAAATTAATTTCACAGTCTTTCTGATTCTTTGAACGCTCGGTCATTCCGACTGCGAGTATAGCGAAGCAGGAAGCAAAAAAAAGCCCCGCTATCTCTTGCGGGGCCTGTATTTCAGCGAATTCGTTATTTTAACTTATTCATCAGCTTTAAAGGCCCTGCAAACGGTATAGTCACCTATGGGACTAAACCAATTCACCGATTCAATATGTAGCGTTTGTTTACCGAGCATTTAATTTGTTTTGCGGTTGCAAAGATTGGAATAATTTTTTGATGCTGCCAAATATTGTTCAATAATTTTTAAAAATATTTTTCAATACTCTATTTGTTCTAGCTGTTCAACAGGAATAGGCGGCATATCATCGTAAGTTCTTCCATTAAGTATTCTTCCTGTTTTCTTTTTATTAGTTCCTCCCCACTGTTTAAAGAAGAAAGCAACTTTTGCTTTTACGCATTGCTGTTGAATATCAAGGACCCAGTCAACATTCATTGGCCTGGGTTTTCTACCACTTTCACCACCTACAATAACCCAATCTATTTTCTTTAAGTTCATTTTAGCCAACGGTCCAATCAAAGGTTCAAGTGAAAGAAATTTAGTTCTCGCACTTGTTTTTCGTAAGTCATCAATACGGAATTTTACTCTTTGGTCTTCGACAGAGACTCCCATCCAAATATTATGTGTCCAGTTTAAATGCTTGTGATATTTCAATAAAACATCAGAACGTTTGGTTAATACCTGGAAAGTATGTTGTGGATTTTCGTTCATTGTTTTAAAAATTTTTTGAATGAACGAAAGAGGTACATCTTTGTGAAACATGTCACTCATAGAGTTTACGAAAACGATCCTTGGAGATTTCCATCCATAAGGAATTAGTAACGCATCTTCATGTATTCGAAGTTTAAAACCATCATTATATTTATCTATTCCCATCGCCTTCAAACGACGAGACATTACTTCTGCGTAGCAGAATTTGCATCCTGCGGAAATTTTATCGCAACCTGTTGTGGGGTTCCAGGTCATTTCGGTCCATTCGATACTTGATTGTGCCATGACTATTTCTTTTTAAACCAATACAAAATATCGTTCGCTTTATAATCGCTATAAGTTAATCCAAATCCTCTAACACTGTCCAAAACAACAAGATTTTTATCAAGAATATTAATGCGATTAGCTCTTTTAAATTCTCGCAACAGTTCATTCATATGGGTCGGTTTAAACTGATTTCTCAAAGTAAATTCATATAGCATCTTATTTGAAACCTCAGCGTTCTCGCTCAGGAAGTTTCTAAAAATTTTTTCCAAATTTGAGAGACTCAAGTATTTATCATATTCTTCCAGTGTTTCGCCGAACAGTGTATTTCCCTCTTTACTTTGATTAAAACCTCTACCTAAACTATCGTTTCTCCACTTTGCTTCAATGAATTTTTCTAGGCCATAAATATGATGGCCTATAAAGAACAAAGCGTAATAATTGGCTTTATTTCTTTCAATATAATGAGAAGCAGTATAAAATTCATTATTGAAAGAAAATGCCGTTCTTAACTCTTCTATATATTCAAATATGTCAATACTATCATCCCTTATGACTCGGGAAGTACCATCAAAAAAATCAAAAATGAATTTCCTCAAGTTCTCATATGCCTTCTTATCAAAATCAGTCAGCGCTTCCTCAGTAAAACGCTTCATATGGGCGACAGGCAAAAACAAAATGATTTCCGACCGTTTTCCCTTAAGTAATGAATATATTTGACTCTTATCAATCTTTGAATAACCATATGGATCAATAAAAATCAGATTTCTTTCTCTTTGTGAAAATGAATTTATCTTTTCTGTCACAACATCAACATTCGCGAAGCATCTAAATTGTATGGTGACACATGACAATTTTTCAAAGGCAATTGATTTAATAATTCACTTACCGAATTTACCTTGCTATTATCGAAGTCATTGATGAACAATTTAACAGGTTTACCGATTTGCCCTTTCTCTTCAAAATATTTCTCGTAATCAAGAATACAAGAGGCGGCGATTAGGGGGCTGCCAATATTTCCATCGTCATAAATTCCAGTACCGCAAAAAATATCAAAAATATTTATAGCATCGATAAATGGTGAATGACCCAATATCGGTAACTATTCGCTCAAGTAAGACCTGTACAAATCAAGCTTAGCCTTCGAATGAGGAAGCAGAACTTTTTTAGGATCTGGCTTTGACATTTCAGAGAACAAAGTAAGAAGATTTTATTTCAATACAACCTCCCCTGTTCCCCCGGCCTCCTGAATACACTCGTATCCAAATGCCATTCCTCCGCATTCATTCCATACAGCTTTCCATACTTTTTATATTGCTGCGCTACCATTTGTGCAACCGCTCCTTCCCCTCGCATTCTTACTCCCCATCGCGAATCATTTACTTTGCCATCATGCGATTGTTCAAGTAAATGCCAAACCTTATCAGCCCTGTCAGGAAAATTTTTATACAACCAATCGTGAAATAAAAATTTGATGGCGCCATTTAACCGGATAAATGTATAAGCTGTGAACGTCGCTCCATTATCTCTTGCTTCTTTCATGATCCTTTGCATCTCGTGTTCATTTAATCCCGGTATCATTGGTCCCATCATTATTCCCATGCGTACGCCTGCGCTGCTGAGCTCATTGATCACTTTTAGTTTTTGTTTCGCCGTTGTGGTTCTTGGTTCCATTACCCTCCGTAAGTCTTCATTAAAAGACGTAATAGATACCATCGCCGATACAATTTTTTTCTTTGCCATCTCCTGCAACACATCTTTATCTTTTAGGATCCACGAGTTCTTTGTGAGTATGCCGACAGGCTGGTTGAACTCATTACATACTTCCAGCAATCCCCTTGTCAACCGGTAAATTTGTTCAGCAGGCTGGTAGCAATCTGTATTCCCACTCAGCATGATCGGCGTAGCATCCCATTTCGGATGCATCAAGAATTTTCTAAGCAACTGCGGCGCATTCTTCTTAATAATGATCTTTCTTTCAAAATCCAGGCCCGCACTATAACCCCAATACTCATGTACGTTGCGGGCATAGCAGTAAATACAACCATGTTCGCAACCGGCATAAGGATTCATGCTATACATCATGCCGACATCCGGGCTGTCTATTTTATTGACTATTGATTTTGACTCCTGCTCCAAATATTGTGTTGGCACATTTTCTTCACTCCAGTCGTCAATGCCTTCAATATGTTCTCTTGTCCGTTCATCCTTTAGAAACTTATTCTTTGTATTGAACTGGGCGCCTCTTCCTGCTAAGTATTGATCGGGCTTTTGTTGATTCACTTCGCCGGCTGATGCGGTATCATCTCCATTCTCACGTTTCTTCGGTGTCACCTTAAAATGATCTTGCTTTAGTTTTTCAGACATCACATTTCATTTAATCATTAGAAATCTCTTCAAATAAAAAAGGGAGAACAAAAAGCTATCACAATGATCATTCACACAAAATCTTACTTTTTATTCTCCCTTGCTTCTCACGGCTCATTCTCACACATGTTACTGTTCCGCATAAGCGGATCTTTTTTAACCGAACAGCTCTCCCTGCTTCGTTGTCACCGGCATATTCTGAAATTCAAATCGCTTTACTATTTGATATTTCATCCGATTGCTATCCGATTCACCAACCGGCCTTTTTAATAATTGCATCGAGTCTGCAATAAACCGACCGGTGAAACTTCTGTTACTATACTCCAGCCATCCTTTTTCATATTGCCACGGTTTTAACTTCCTTGCAATAGTGAGATGCGGCTCCAAAATAAAATGCGGTTTATTATCATCATTCATTTTCATCAACCGCTGGGTCTCATGCCTCACTGTTTTTACCAGGTCCTGTACAGGTATCTTGGTAACTACATTTATAAACAGGGTATGACTGGGAAAACTTCCAAAATCCTTTAGCTCTACTTTAAAAGGATAGAACCCCATCGCTACATTTTGCAAACGATTAATGAGCCGCTCCTCCATCATGGCATATTGGACAAAATTGACCAATGTTATCTGCGGTCTTCCCCACCTCCCATGATCTGATTCATACTTTTCTGAAAATTCTTCTTTCACTTTCATGATCCTGTCCCACAATTCCCGGTGAGGACCCAGTACTAATAAATATTCATTCACCCTGTACCCCGGTAAAAAATCTTTGATCTCTGGTTTCATAAAAAATATTTTTAGTCATTGTATTCATTGGGTTGCAAACGAAACACTCCCGCTTCCTTGCATTTATCATATTGATGTTGCCTGCGAAGCAATACTATCTCCGTTACGTTAAAAGACGCATTAAAATCCTTTTCCGAATAAGCTTTTATCGCATTTTCATAAACTGCGACTGGTAATCGTCGGGCTATACTTATATGCGGGTATTGCATAAACCTCGCCGGCGCACCACTCCAATCTTTAATATAAGGATCAATAGCTTTGACTGACGAGGTCAATTCATTAAATGGAGCCGGGTCCAGCACACGCAGAAAAATTGTATGAGATGGAAACCCGCTATAATTATTCAATGTAACATTGAAACTTTTTTGCCCTTTTGCTATCCGCTGCAGCCACAACGCTAGGGCATCTTCCATGGTGTCCCAGGCCAGGAAGTTTGAAATGACAATATGTGGTTTTGCTTTAATAGCCATCGGTTGATTATAATTCAGCGAAAAATTTTGCTTTTCTGCCATCACCCTATCATACACGTCTTTGACCGGCAAAACAATAAGAAGATATTCGAATAATCCTTTCGGCCGGTAGGCTGTCCTATCCGGCGAAATTTCCTTACTATAATTTTCGTGGATCATATTTTTAGTATAAATTTACTAAAAAAATTAGTACTACAAATTATTTCTAAAAAAAAATTTATGGAAGACGAATTTTATGGTGCGGCCTATAAAGGTTCCAAACAATATACACAGCAACAGGTAAAGACCGCCAACGCAACGGGCTTTGGTGCCGCCGCCGATGATTATATGGAACGCGGCATAGATCTCAACGAGCAACTGATCATGAATAAACCGGCAACCTTTTTCTTCAGGATGAAAGGGGATGCCATGGTGGATGCGGGTATTCATGAAGGTGATGTGCTGATCGTTGACAGAAGTATAAAAGCCGCTGCCGGAAAAATTGTGGTAGGGTCGCTGGATGGTGAACTGTTGATACGACGCTTTCAACAAACTTTCAATAAGACATTTCTGTTGCCAGAAAACAAAAAATATAAACCAATCGAGGTCGGTGAGTTTGTCCGTTTTGAGCCATGGGGAGTAGTAACCTGTGTGATACATATTGTAGACCCGGTCTTGCTGGCGTTTTCCCATAAAGGAAATAATGAAAAAGGAATTAGTTAACCCCGTCAGCGGTTGAAAACCCTGACGGCGGTTCGAACGTAAAAACTAACCCAAACCATAACTTATATGGATATCCAACCATTAATCGAAGGTCAATTTTTCCATATCTATAATCGCGGCGTAAATAGAGAGGACCTTTTTAAAGAGGAAAAAAACTATTCCTATTTCCTGCAACAATACAAGCTTTATTGTTCGGATATACTCGACACCTATGCTTATTCTTTATTAAAGAACCATTTTCATATGGTGATACATGTTAAAGAAAACGTGGAAGTACCCCGCAAAAACGGTGAGGGTTTGTTTCGTTTAAATGCATCAAAACAACTGTCCCATTTTTTTAATTCCTATGCTCAGTCGATTAATAAAATGTACAATAGAACCGGGTCTTTATTTGAGTCGCCCTTTGAAAGAAAGTTAATTGACAATGGTGAGTATCTCACTTCGGCGATTTGCTACTGTCATCACAATCCCCAGCTTCATGGATTTGTAAATGATTTCAGGGATTGGGAGTTTTCTTCTTTTCACGCTATTTGTAACAACGATAACACGCTTGTTGCATCACAAAAGGTAATTGATAAGTTTGGGAGTGTTGTGGCGTTTGAAGAAGCTCATAAGGTTGTCGCCAATCCTAAAGAGGTAGAATATCGAATCGAATACGAATAAATATGAAAGCTATCGTCGATTGTAATAATTTTTATTGTTCCTGTGAGCGGTTGTTTAAACCACATCTCGCCAACAAGCCTGTCGTGGTACTTAGCAACAACGACGGATGTATTATATCAAGAAGCGACGAGGCTAAAAAATTAGGAGTGGAAATGGCGGGTCCCTACTTCATGGCAAAACCCCTGATCGAAAAGCATAATGTCACGGTGTTCTCTTCCAATTATAATTTATACGGCGACCTGAGCTGGAGAGTAATGGAAACATTAAGAATGATGGTGGGTGAAAAAAATGTGGAAGTGTATTCAGTTGATGAAGCGTTTATCGACCTGAGGACATTTCCACCAAATGAACTACAAAAAATCGCAAAGGATATCCGCGAAACAACAGAACAATGGACCGGCATTAAGGTTTCTGTGGGTGTAGCACCAACAAAAGTATTAGCTAAACTGGCCAATCGCCTCTCTAAAAAACATAAAGCACAAACAAACTGCGTAATGGTTTTGGATACGGAAGAAAAGATCGTGGAAGCATTGCGAACGACACCTGTCGGCGATATCTGGGGGGTCGGTTATCAATATGCAAAAAAATTAAAAGAGGATTGGGGTATTTACGACGCATTGCAGCTAAGAAATGTGAGCGAAGAATTTGCAAGGACTTATTTAGGCGGTGTAGTGGGAGCAAGATTAGTAAGAGAACTCAAAGGCGAAGTGTCAAAAGAAATGGAGAATGAACTGGTCACTAAAAAAATGATCGCCACTACAAGAATGTTTGGCAGCCCTGTAAGCGACATTGGTGATATAAAAGAAGCGATTGCCACTTATACATCGAGGGCCGCAGAAAAATTAAGAAGGCAATTTGGAGCCGCCAAAGTGATCAGCATCTTTGTTGTAAAAAAAGATCAGAACCACAGAATTGATTTCAGAAACCGCAGTGAGAGCGGCACGTTAACGGCACATATGACCTTGCCTACAGCTACTTCATTTACCAATGAACTGATCAAGCCTGCCGTAGCATTGGTAGATTCTTTGTATAAAAAAGGTGAGCTGTATAAGAAAGCCGGCGTCATGCTAAGCGGCATTGTACCCGATGAATCCATCCAGGGCAATTTGTTTGTAACAGAAAATAAAAACTGCGAACGAAAACTCATGGACATGATCGATAACATTAATTTCAGTCAACGGGATGATGTGTTGAAGTTTGCAGCCACCGGCACCACCAGGGACTGGAAGATGCGCCAGGAATTAAGAAGTCCGAGATATACAACACGATGGGAAGAACTATTCGAGGTTCAATGACCAGCGGCTTTTTCGCGGTTTTGTTTTTGGGTTTGGATCCTCTTCAATGAATTTCGGTTTGATAAGGTTCAGTCCGCATGCGGCATTCACCTTATCAACCAAATAAACCGTCAGTTCCGGTGAAGTTGCTTCATCGTGCATATGCATAAAAAAATATAGTTCTTCCAAGCCATTATCCAGCCAGTATTTCATTCTTTCTGTCCACCCATCTATCCTCGCATAATCAGATGCATGCAAACTATTACCAACATAACGAATAAATACTTTGGGTATAGTAAGCCGCATGTGCGCACAATCTCTTCTTCCTGCAGCATCCGTAATAACGGCACCCATGTTGTGATCACGCAGAAACGAGAACATTTCTTCTCTTTCCTTTTGCTTAGCAAACCAATCCGGGTGACGCACCTCTAAAAAGAATTGCAGGTCTTTTGGTAATGAAGAAAGATAAGTAAACAATTCATCCTTCCGCTTTGGAGAAAATGTATCACTAACCTGTACGAAGATGGGACCAAGATGTTCCTTAAAAGCAGCAATGCCACGCAAAAATTCATTAGTAATAAAGTTCTTTCCTTTTAAGCTGCCACGATGAGTGACCCCCTGGAACATTTTCGGGCAGAACTTAAAATCTTTTCCTTTCGCTTTTTCCGCCCAGTTGCCAATCCCTTTTGCACCATATATCTTATAATGCGTAACATTTAGTTCAACAGCATTATAATGGTCCACATAATGCTTAAGAAAATCTTTTTCTTTTGTTTTAGCCGGATAGATCTTTCCCACCCACTCCGGACGGCCCCATTTTGCACAACCTACATATACTTTGGCGTCCTTTGCTGCTTTGCCTGTTAGTATTTCTTTGTTAGTCGCAGGCTCTTTGGGTAAACTGAAATCAATGCTATCTAATTCCTCCGCCGGTATTCTTCCAAATTCCATACTAGCTGATTAAAAAGCAAATTTAACAGGCTTAATTATTCAGTTAAATATATATTTTCGTCGTTGCGAACAAACAATGGATCAAAACCTGTCATCCGAATTCCCCGGGCGCCAAAAATTCTACATCTTCCTCACCGTTGCGACGGGCTTATTCACTATTGCTGCCTACTATACAACTTTCATGAATTATAAAAATCTCTACATGCTGATCTGGATGTATGGGCTGGTCGTACCTGTGTTCCTGTTGTCGACAGAGCTGGTTGTTGATTTGAATAATAAATATATATTCAGGATATGGCTGACAATAGGCCTTATCTTCCTTGTGGTCTATCTTTCCTGCAGGAACAGCTCAACCTCCGCGACAGGCTGGTCGAATGAGTATATCGACAAAGCCATCATCCAGTCGTTTGCAAAGGAAGCAACCTATTCATTGAAAGCATTGCCAATATTTCTCGCAGCGTACCGGATACTAAATACGATTATGAAAAAGAAGACCGGCAGGTATATTGTTAATATATTCAAACACTATCGACCGTATACTATCGCTGCTTCGAGAAAAATATACCCGGCCGACATCTTAATACATATAATTCTGTTCTCGGTGACCATCCTGGGAGCCGTGCTCAAATTTTAGCACCCTTGCGTTTTTGCAACAGCTTATTGCTATACCTTTAAATTATTAAACTCATATCATGCGCTTAACGATCGTCTTACTTTTTATCGTCAATACTGTATTTGCACAACAACGACCCAACGTCATTTACATCATGAGCGATGATCATGATAATGATGCCATCAGCGCCTACAACAAAAAATTTATTTCTACTCCCAACATTGACCGTTTAGCCAAAGAAGGGATGTTATTCAACAAAGCGTTTGTCGGCAATTCAATTTGCTCGCCGGCAAGAGCCACATTACTGACGGGTCAGCATTCCCATAAAAACGGGGTAAAAGATAATTTCACCAGGTTTGATTCCAGCAAAACGACTATCGCACATTTATTAAGTCAATCGGGTTATGAGGCAGCTCTTGTCGGTAAATGGCATCTTCATTCTTATCCAACTGGTTTTACGTATTGGAAAATCTTACCGGGCATGGGCCAGTATTTCGACACGAGGATAATCTCCATGAAAGGTGACACCACAACAGAAAAAGGTTATGCCACCGAAACATTAACCGATGATGCCATCAACTGGCTGGATCAAAGAGACAAGAACAAACCCTTTGTGCTGTTGTTTCATCATAAAGCACCTCATCGCAATTTTGTTCCTGCGTTGAAATGGCTTGAACAATTTCACACGAAAACTTTTCCCGAACCCCCTACATTATATAACGACACGGCCGGACATGGCAGCGCCTGGCGCATTCAAACCATGGGTATCTTACCCGTGATGACGCTTTGCGGTGACCTGAAAGTAGATCCGGCATATTTAAATGATATTCCCGAATTAAAACCTGATGCAAATGATATAGCTACTTACAATGCTATCATGCGACGAATGCCGGATGATCAGCGTGACCGTTTTAAAGAAATTTATGCTGAAAGAGGTAAGCTGATCCGTGAAAAGAAATTATCCGGTAAAGAACTCCTCAAATACAAATATCAATGGTATATGCAGGACTACCTGGCCTGCGTTGCATCTGTTGATGAAAGCGTCGGGAGAATATTGGATTACGTGGATAAAAATGGGTTGAAAAATAATACGGCCGTTATCTATACCAGTGACCAGGGATTTTACCTTGGAGAAAATGGCTGGTTTGACAAACGTTTTGCCTACGATGTGTCCATGCAAACGCCGTTGATTATTCGATGGCCGGGGCATATCAAACCCAATTCAATCAGCAATACTCTTGTGCAGAACATAGACTATGCTCCCACTATTCTTGATATCACGGGCAATAAAGTTCCATCGTCGATGCAGGGAATAAGCCTGCAACCACTGGTCACTGCCAAACAAAAAGATCTTTCCAGAAAATACCTTTACTATCATTACTACGAGTTCTCAAAAGACCATACAGTTATTCCTCATCTTGCCGTACGAAGCAAACAGTACAAGCTTATCTATTTTTATTCAGTGAACGAATGGGAGCTATATGACCTGAAGACCGATCCTGGTGAACAACATAATCTTATTAAGTCAGCCAGGCACCAGGCCATCACCCGGGAATTAAAGGTTGAATTAAACAAGCTCCGTGATCTGTATGATGATCACGAACCCGCTGGTGAGTTAAACTAATGTGCCGTCAATATAACTATTGTACTTCGAAAGAAGAGGTAGCTGAAACTGGTTGCCCTTTCTGGTTAATACCTTCCAGCACAACAATAAATTTTCCTTTTTGATCAGAGGTATAGAATTGCAGGTTTGCTTTCCTGGAATCATCCACTAACAACTGCGGATACCAATACAGGGTAGTCCGAAGGTCAGGTATCCGGTTTATCGCAGCATTTCCATCATACTGCGGAGAAAAAAATTCCCGCTGTAATTGCAACCCTTCATAATCGACAGCGATCAATGAAGGATCCAAATCAAAGCCATTGAATTTTCCATCATAGGTTTCAAAACTGGCGATGCCCGAATAATAACGCTGGCCATATAAATAACGTCTTGGAATCACCTCAAGTTTTTTTACTTTCAGCGGATCATAGGAAAATATCTTGTTGTAATCAGCCAGTGGCACTCCATCCAGCAACAGCAATATATTATCATGATATATTTCGCGTATCGATTCATCAAATATGCTCATGTAGAGCTGGCCATTTCGCAACACAACATTTATGGACGTTACATATTCACGCAATACTTCTTCCATGGTAGTGAAGCGTTTATAATCATCCAATAAATAACGAAATTCTGCATTCCCATAAAACGGAACAGTATCCTTAACCAACGGAACATTGAATTTCCGGATATTATCAGCCTGGTAAATATTCTGCGCCTGCATGGCAATGCTTTTTTCCAAAAGACGATCGCTGGTTTTTGTGGTTAACGAAAAAGAAGGTAACGCAGAATATGAAGGATCATCTGAGAAAGGACTGTAAATATCAATCCGGTAATTATTGTTATTGACCCGGTTTGCCTGCGCAATTAACTCTCCGGGGCCATAATAATTTCTTGTATCAAAAAAAACATTTCCCATACTGTCGCTCCGGGCTAAATAAAAACCATACGGTGACGAAGGAACACTTAACGAACAATCAGCATTGGCAACGGCTCTTCCGCTTGCAACATTAATAACTCGTCCTGAAATAATATGTCCCCTGTACTCGGGCAGGAACTTAAAACCGGCAGCCTGGCTATTATTCTCATTGCGAAAACGGCGCCACCCGTGCGTCAGCAATAAATTATCGGTTGCTTCATCCACTCCCGGCTCATTTGAAAAATAATAAGCGGGAGATTCTATCGTCCCGTTAAGATCTGACACAAGTGAAAGGTAGCCGGTAATATTTAACCCGCCACTATCCTGTAATGAATCCGCCTGGTACACAGCAACGGAACAATTAGTAATGTCTCCTGTTGTATTTCCTTTAATCAAAACAGAAAGATCAACAAGTTGCCTCGTACCAAAAACCGGTTTATTGGCATTCACCTGTGCTGACAAAGAAGACACCGGCCGGTTATATACCAATCTTTCACAAACAGGTTGATGATCTTTATTGAATAGCGTTAAATAGTTAATTCCTTCTCCCAGTCGTGCTCTATCCACATAAGAAGTCGATTCGCTGTCATACAAAATATCTAATTGCTGTGAAAGCTTTGTCAGTTGATGATTACTTACAAGCAAAAACATTTGCTCTCCTGTTTGACCCGGTTGTGCTTTTGCCTTGATCCTTATTTTCAATCTTCCTCCTTCTTCATTGAACACATTCATCACATATCCAAATTTCTGTGCTGAAGCCATAGGCTGCTCTATGTATTTTCCTCCCGGCAATAAAACCATAACCTTATAAGTCTTCCCATCCAACGGTTTGAAACTAAAGTTGCCAATACCAAACTTGTGTGGAGTAAATTGAACGATCGTATCACCGCTATTATCAATTACTATTCCTCTTGCATCAGTTCCTTTACCATTTGTGCCGGTAATGCTAAACCCGATCTTTGTTTCAATACCTTCAACCAATTGTCCTCCTTCAGGAAAAAGACCTATGCGGGTTTTAATAGCTTCATTCGATGAGTTCGCGGCAACTGTTCTCATCGTATTTACCACACTGATTGTTTTTTCAAAAAAAATTCCACTGCCCGCATTTTTCATCCAATTGGTATAGGCCCGTAAAGTGTAGTGATCAGAGTTAAGTGTAAGCGGTAAATAAAAAGATCCATTACCTCCATCAGCAGTCAAATTGATCTTTGCCTGCAAAACAGGTTTATTGTTGCGATCCAATATTTCTGCATAAGCCACTTTACTTATGTTGACCGGGCGATGATCATTTCTGTCAACACAATAGATTTTGAACCAAACTATTTCACCGGCTAAATAAAAATTTTTATCCGAATGGACATAGATCTTTTCACTTAAATAAAGTTGCGATACCTTTCCGCCGTTTGTTTGCTGTTTTATACTTTCCGGCTGTGCGTAAGTGCTCATGCTCTGCGAAAGCATCAAAAAACCGAAACAGGTATAAAAAAGATTTTTTGTCATGTTATAAGTAGGGCGGTATCTCATTAAACTGTTACCAATAAGACGGTCTTATAAGTGATGCGCCTCTTGCCGTGCAATCCACACATTCCGTATAAGAGCTCAAATAGCCAATAAGCTGTCCGTTTACCGGTGAATAAATTGCATCATACGGTAGCAATGAACCATTTTGATAGGCCAGTCTGAAACTATCCGGATGATTGGCCACTTCAAAATAAGGGCACTCTTCAATATAGCGCCAATCATTTGGCAGTTGTGTAGCTGCCGAAATAAATATTCTTTTTTCAGAAATGGTTGAAGCGCTTACATATCCGATAACAAGTTCTGCCGGGTCCGTAACACAGTGAATATTTCCCCTGACCTCCGATGGCTGCGCATCAAAAATAGTTCCGAGGCTCTCTGTATTTCTTTTCATCAGGTCATAAAAATCATAACCCTTTTTATCAAGCGCATATTGTCTCAGTAAGATGCTATACCTGACAGAAATCCTTTCTTCACCCCTTTCAATCACCCTGACAGGTGTTTCGGATATAATGTCTGACTGCAAACGGGCTGAAGAAGCAAGCAGGATGTTCTTTGAACTACCATATTTCCATCCTGTATAAACATCCTCTGCCGGTAAGACCCTTGGACGTACTGTGTTTGCATTTCTGACATATAAATACCATGAATAATAGTGAGCCCTTATCTCCCATGTCTCATCATAATCCCAACGGTAATATCTTGTATTGCCTGACGCATCATGCGCATTTACATATAAACGGACAAGATCACCATCCCTTCTCCATCCGATACTGTCAATAGCCGGTGTTTGCTTTGCTTTTACATATTCGGATAAATATTCTCTTCCGGTTGATGTACGTATCCGCAGGCGATATTCATTATTTAATACCAGGTTAAGATTGAGCGCCGAATAATTACCATTCCCGCTTGAACTCAATGTTCGTATGGTATTATCCTTGCCTTCAACAGTTACCTGTGCATTTAATTCCGCTTTGATGCCTATGCTATCGAGTTTGGTGGTCCTGGTAAGACGAACATTGGTCGGACCATTAACGTTTAACACACCTTCCACAACAAGGAGCGAACGGGACGACGACAACACGTCTGGTTTGTACTTTTCTCTGCACGATACGGCTATAACAGCAAGCAGCAGCGGCAAAATATATTTGATGCCCATCATAGTTAAAAACGAATATTAAAGTTGATAAATGGGATAACGCTTCCGAAGATCGAAAGCTTATATCCGTTCACCACCCCATTCTCCGAAACGAAATAAACCGAATAGGGATTTTTTCTTCCGAATAAATTATAAAAACCAATTGTCCATGAATTGTGAGTTTTCTGGTGCTCTTTATGATTCCCCTCTATGTTCATGGAAAAATCTGTCCGTATATAATCGGGTATGCGGTAGGCATTCCTTTCAGAATACAATACTCTCGCTGAGCCGGCATAATAATAGTGTCCGACCGGTAAGGTAATAGGGCGACCCGTGCTATACGTTGAATTCAATGAAATGCTGAACCGGTGATTCACCCTGAATGTACCCATCACTGTTACATCGTGCGGCTTATCGTAGTTAGCGGGATAATATTCTCCTTTATTTACCTGTGTTGCCAGGTCGGGATCGGAGGATTGTAATAGTATCCGCGAATACGTATAACTGATCCACCCGTTTAACTTACCGGCCGTCTTTTTTATGAGCAGTTCAACGCCGTATGCTTTTCCCTTTGTATTGACAACTTCCGTTTCAATACTATGATTCATCACGAGGCTGGCACCGGGTTTATAATCCAAATAATCTTTGATCCGTTTATAATATACTTCCACTGAAGTTTCGATGGTATTTGATTTTAAGTTCTTATACAATCCAAACGACACCTGGTCACCTTGCTGCGGCTTGATATTCGGATCGCTTAACTTCCAGATATCGGTTGGTGCGATAGCGGTAGTATTTGACAATACATGTATATATTGTCGTTGCGAATTATATCCCGCCTTAATAGAAAAACTATTGGTAAATGCATAACGGACAGAAAAGCGTATCTCGGGCCCCGCATAATTCTTTATAAATTTTCCATCGGAATAATCTTTTGTTTCTACAACATTGACAGAAGAAACCGGTAATCCCGGCGCATAATAATTGACCTGCTGGGGACCCAGGTAATTGAACATAGAGTACCTGATACCACTTTGTATCGATAATTTGTTAGAAGGATTAAAACGATGCGTAACATAAATCCCTGTTTCAAGCGCCTGCTCTGTTTCAATTTCATCAGCAGCTACTACCGAAGAATCTCCGTTTGGCGATATCGACCCGGGATGAAGTTTATAAAGTATTGCACTGGCGCCAAAGTCAAAGGAGTGCTGCTGGTTCTTATAATAAATGAAGTCAGCTTTGGCATTCAGTTGCCTTATACTAAACTGCAGGTCAAAAGCATTGATGATGTTTTTGTCGCTGGACACTTTGTACCTGTATTCATCCAACCCGGCAACCAATGAAAGATTTAATTTATTGGTAAAACTTTTTTTCCATTTTACATTAATGCTCCGGTTACTGTATTGATAAGTTGTATCGCTATTAAGTGCAAAACGGTCATTGCTGAAGTAACCGGTAAAATACAACTGGCTCAGGCTGTCAATACGATGATTGATGCTGAAATTAATATCCTGGAAAGAAGCTTTACTATTCTTATATTCTTTTGGTAATAAACCGAGCAACCAATTGGCATAAGTGGTCCGGCCACCAAAAATAAACGAGGTCCTGTCTTTAATGATCGGTCCTTCTAAATTTATCCGGCTGGTAATTACGCCAAGTCCTGCTGAGCCGGTAAAATTTTTCTTATTACCATCACGGCTGCTTATATCCAATACTGAAGAAAGTCTGCCACCAAAACGTGCAGGGATACTGCTTTTGTATAATTCAACATCTTTGATCACCTCGGGGTTAAACGCCGAGAACATACCAAAGAAATGAGAAGGATTATAAATGGTAGCATCGTTGAACAATAATAGATTCTGATCTGCGGATCCACCGCGAACATTAAAACCGGTACTTGCTTCGCCTACTGTTTTTACCCCCGGCAAAGTTGTTATTACTCTTAAAATATCTGCTTCACCAAATAAAGAAGGGACCCTGCGGATATTTTCAATATTAAGTCTCTCTACACCCATTTGCACCTGTGTGATATTGGACGTTTTTTTGGATGACACGATCACCTCTTTTAAGGTTGTGACCTGCTCGGGAATATCTGCATCCAGCTTGCCACTCGTATAGGCCATTAATTGAAGATGCGTATCTCTCATGCCAATTGCTAATATGTTCAATGTATGCTTGCCGGCAGGAACAGTCAGTGAATAATAACCATATGCATCGGTAACGGTTGACAAGGTATTATTGATAAATACGGATGCATTCACCAGCGGCTCCCCGGTCTTTGCATTACGCAGCGTGCCGGTAATGATGACATCTCCTCTCAGCACATTTGTTTTTGCCCCTATCTCATACAGTTTATTTTCAGAAACAATCCGGGTAGCTTTTTTTGTCTGCAAACCATAATCTACTATTGTGTCTTTGGAAACAGTGGGCGGTTGGTTAGCCTGGATAAAAAATCCTGTTGGTAAAGAAGTAACAAGTTTTATCCCTTTTGTAACAAAGACCCGGTTGTCCTTATCGACGGAAAATTGAAGACCTGTGTTCCTCAAAGCTTTTTCCAACACCTGTTGCACCGGTTCATTGGTGCAGGTGAGCGATACAATTATTGAATCTGTTTGGCGCTGATCATAATAAAAGAAACAAGGGCTTTGCGCCTCGATCTGCCGGAAAAATTCTTTCAATGGAATATTTTCAAACTGACCGCTGATCCTCACAGCGCTATTCTCCTGGGCATTACACAGGGAGGCGAACATGATAAGAAAAACGAAGAGGATACTATTTCTCATGTTCCGGGTGTAATTGATTATAATAGTTCACCAAAGTCAGGATAAATTGTTCCGGGTTGGTTTTATATTTCATGTTCATCCTGTCTTTAAATTGATAGATCTCCGCCCGTTTATCTTTAAAAAGACTCAGCAACTCCTGTTGTTTTTTGACAGGATGATATTTACCGTCAATCATCACATAAAAATGATCGGATGAAACAAATTTGCGGTCGACCTGCAGCCCGTTTATCTTCTCTTCCAGGTTTTTTTTCCGTTTGACATACACGACAGCCCTGCCTTTGGCAATACGATGATAGAATCCATTGCTGATAACATGCGTTGGATCACTTTCAAGGTACTCAAATGTCTGTCCTGCTAATGTAAATTCCTTTACTCTTTCGCGGAATAACAACAGGGGAATTCCGACCGGATGTTTTACGATCAGTTCATCGCGGTAGAGATCATACATCATTTCCACGTTATGATACAAATTGCCATCATAAAAAACAGAACCGGTTTTCCATTCAGTGCTTTGGTAAAATGCACTTCCTTCAATAGAAAGGGAATAACCATAAAACTGACGGCCATTATATAAAGTCAAACTATCTTGTCTTGAATAAAAAATACTGACAAGACTATCCTGCAGAAAATGTCCATCATTTAATAATGTATCAGCCGGCTGGCCATTGACCTGCGCAAAAGGAAGAAATATAAAAATGGCGGTTAATTTTCTCATGAGCCGGGTTATTCCATCCTTTAAATATAATGAAAACAATTGTTCGCTGCAGATGACAACAGCTAAAAAAGATAAGAAGCACCATCGTGCCCAAGTTGAACTTCAAAGAGGATAGCAAAAAAGATATGGAACACCCTGGAGTCCTGCTCTGCGGTGCCCCTGTTTTCGTCCGCAGTGGTCGGTGGCCTGCTTGATAATTGAGGCAGCTACGAATTGATAAGACAATCTTTAACCCTGTCCATTTTTATTTCCATACTCACTGATCAGCTCTGCCACCAATGCGGTCCAGCCCGTCTGGTGACTTGATCCCAATCCCTTGCCGGTATTGCCATGAAAGTATTCGGAAAACAATACGAGGTGTTCGTTGCCCGGTTGCTGATAAAACCAGCTATATTCTCCAAACAACCTTCGGTTACCTTCTTTATCTTTTTCAAACAAACTGATAATTCGCTTCGTCAACTCATCCGCGACTTTATTAAGATTCATTTTATTGCCTGATCCAACCGGGTATTCCACCTCTAAAGTATCACCATAAAAGTCGCCATACTTACGAATAGATTGTATGATAAGAAAATTGATAGGCATCCACACCGGCCCTCTCCAGTTGGAATTGCCACCAAACATATTGGAAGTTGAATCACCGGGATCATAACGGATCGTATACGTATTTCCTTCTACGACCACTGAATAAGGATTCTCGTCGTGATATTTCGATAATGCCCTTATTCCGCCTTCCGATAAAAATTCATTTTCATCCAATAAACGTTGCAACAAATCGATCAATCTTTCTCTTGGCACCAGCGATAACAATATCTCTCCATCATCACTTCTTTCTTCGTTGGGCCAAAACTTATTGTTCTTTTTGCGGTAATTCTCAAACCAGGTGATCCGTTTTTTGAAATCAGCCAATTTATCCAGCACTTTTTTACTAATGGTAGAAACGGCATATAAAGAAGTAATGCCAACTACAGAACGGATGCGTAAAGCGACAGGATCAGCGCCGGCCACGCATAGTACATCATAAAAGAATTTATCCTCTTTGTTCCAAAGCCGGTGTTCATTCAATGCTTCTGCTATAAAAACAAAATGTTCAAAGAATTTGGTAGCCGTATCTTCAAATGAATCATCATGCATGGCGATCTCGACAGCAATATCCATCATGTCGAGAGCATAGGTGCCCATCCAGCTGGTACCATCTGCCTGCTCCAACTGCGCTTCACCGGGGAAATGAAAACTACGGTTGAACACACCGATATTATCCAATCCCAAAAAGCCGCCTTCAAAAATGTTATTGCCACTGATATCCTTCCGGTTGATCCACCAGGTAAAGTTGATCACCAGTTTATGAAATACTTTCTTTAGAAATTTTATATCCCCGGTACCCGTATTTTTTTTCTCAATATTATAAACCTGCATAGCTGCCCAGGCCTGCACAGGAGGATTCACATCGCTAAAGTTCCATTCATAGGATGGCAATTGACCGTCCGGTTTCATATACCATTCACGCATCACCAATAACAACTGGTGCTTGGCAAAGGTTGGATCAACGACCGCCATGGAGATACATTGAAAAGCGAGATCCCATGCTGCATACCACGGATATTCCCACTTATCAGGCATCATGATAATGTCCTGGTTCTTCAAATGTGTCCAGTCGAAATTTCGTCCGGACATCTTTGATAGAGTGACAGGCGAAACACCATCACTTTTGGTCAGCCATTGCTCTACATCGAAATGATAGTATTGTTTGCTCCAAAGCACACCGGCCAGTGCCTGTCTTTGTATCTGCGCCATTTCATTACTCATACCTTTTGGTAATATGGCCGCATAAAAATCATTTGCCTCTTTTTTACGCTCACTGAAAATATCCTTAAAGTTTTTGGGGAAAGGGTTATCAACAAGCCGGTTATTGAGGCGGCAATAAACCGTTTTGGTAGCACCGCCGGCAATCTTCATTTTATAAACAGGCGAAAACTTTGTTCCCTGTTTTTTCTTTGAAAGGTCCGAAAGATTCTTTCCCTTTATGATCGCATCATGAAAAGCATCCTTGACAAAAATGGTTTTGTTAGGCTCACCGGTTACGATCGCTGTGTTCGTTTCGTTTTCAGTAAAAAAAATCCTGTCTGCCGGCTGAAAATAAAAATAATAATCCCCCAGTCTTTCATGTTCGGCTTTTACCGATGTCTTATTAAGATAGCTGATCGAAGGTTTTTGTTTGAGCGTACCATGGGTCCAGCGGTTATAATACCATAATGTAGGCAATAAGGTTATTTCGGCTGCCCTTGAATAACGATTGGTAATATCGATCTTAATAAAAATATCTTCTGCTCCCTGTTTAGCATAGGTGACCAACACATCGAAATACTGGTTGTTATCAAATACACCGGTATCCAGTATTTCATATTCTGCATCGTTCTTGGTCAGCTTTTGATTTTCTTCCCGCAATTTATCGTAAGGAAAAGCCTGTTGAGGATACTTATACAAATATTCCATGTAGTAATGCGTAGGAAGATTGTCGAGATAGTAATACAATTCTTTTACATCTTCCCCGTGATTACCTTGCGGATTACTCAAGCCGAATAGACGTTCTTTTAATATAGGATCGTTACCATTCCAGAGCGCAATGCAAAAACAAAGGTTGCCAAAATAATCAGATATACCGCCAAGGCCATCCTCACCCCATATATAGGCACGGCTATGCGCATGATCAAATGGAAAATAATGCCATGCATCACCATGAGCACTGTAATCTTCTCTCACGGTGCCCCATTGTCTCTCACTCAGGTAAGGTCCCCACTGTGCTAATGGAATCGGTTTTGTTGCATTTACCGTCAGTCGCTGATGTTCTGCTGTCATTCTTTTTATTTGCAGCTATTAATTACCGGCAGCCTATATATGATGTAGCCAGCTGTGTTGCTACTATCAACGTCCCTTGTTGAGAGAAGCGAAATCCCGCGGTATTGCGGGACAGCGCACAATTATTTCCCACCAATTCTACTCAGCATATCCAAATTTCATACAGCAATGCAATAGCTAAATGATATAAGTGGCAAAATTAACTGATCTGGCTTAATTAAATGCAGGCAGTAACAGAATGAGTGTGAACAAGCCTATCGCGATTGAATAAAGTAATAAGGTTTAGAATGTGGAGAGATACTCTGCTACTAAGGTAATAGGGCATCTCTAATAACCTCGATTTTTTATAAGGTTATTGGTCCTGTGAATTTTCTTGAATTTGATTGTCAATTTTTAGGATGTGTTTTTTGTTTTAATGCTCGTGTTTCTAGCAAAAAGCCTCTCGTTTGCCTGTTATTTTCTCAATTCAACATTCAACTGGACTAATCTAAACAGGTTGTATGTGAGATTCATTAAGCCAATTCCGATCTGGTTTCGAATTAAGCTCCTGTACCTTAAAAACATTCCATTCATACTATTAGTCATAAAGCCAAACACATGTTCTATTCGACTTCTTATCCTGGAATTTTTTGTGTTTGCTTTTTTGTCTGCCTCGCTGAGCTTTTTGTATCGATAGCCTTGTTTGATCACCTTGTTAATAAGGCTCTTTCGCTTATAACATTCATCCAGTTCCTTGCTGCTATAGGCTGAATCGCCATATAGGGGTTGACCTCCGTCCTCCTTTTTGTCCAATAATGAATCAGCTATGTGGTTGTCCATTATATTAGCTACAGTTACCCGAAAATCTGTAATCAGCTTGGTGTAGCTGTCGATCTTGATATGATTCTTATACCCAAAATAATTTTGAAAGTGCTTTCTGGTCCACTGTGCATCTGTATCTTTTTGCCTTATTTTATTTTCGCTCCAGTCTTCCGGTATTGTCCCCTTCTTTAATTGATCGATCTCCCCTCGATCATTATTTTGCTTTGGAACCTCTACTACAGATGCATCTATTATTTTACCTTGGTGAACTATGACTCCATCTTTATCTAATTGCTTATCCAAAGTGGCAAATAATCGTTCCACCAAATTCAGCTTCGTCAGCGTATCGCGGAACAACCAAATTGTTTTTGAATCTGGTACAGGGTCATTAATTCCCAGACCTAAAAACCGCATAAAGCTCAACCTATCCAGGATTGCATACTCCATCGCATCATCACTTACATTATAATATCTCTGCAAAATCAAGATCTTGAACATTAACACTACGTCATAGGCAGGACGGCCTCCTTTGCTTTTTTCCACACCTTTAATCAACGCTTTTTCCAGAGGTTTGCGAAAATATTCGAAATCGATATGGCTACTCAATTTCTCCAATGGATCCTGCTTCTTGCTTAATCTCTCCAATCGAATTTGCTCATCGAATAATCCTCTTGATTTTGACATCTGATAAGTTTTAAGCATGACAATATTTATTCGCAAAATATTGCATCGTACCTTAGGTTTTTAGAGATGCCCAATAAGGTGGCACTCGAATAACTGTTATAAACCTTATTACCTTAATAGAAACTCGATTTACTGTATCTCCGGCTTTATTACCTTATTCACCGATCAACAAACAAGGCCGTAAAAGGTGACAGAGACAGTTCAAACCTTACTGGTATTTCTTTTCCAAATCAAAAAGGATCTTTTTATCTGTATCACTGATCGTCTTTGTAGAATCTGTCGGCGTAAAATGTATTTTGAAAGATTGAATAGCATTACCCGGATTCTTAATATCATAACCGATTATGCGCAACGCCTGCATTTCATTAAAACCAACCGGCACCACTACTCCCGTTGTATCATACCACAATCCATAACCTTTTTCCGATAACTTCTGCCAGGGAAACTGGCGGCTGGGATCAACCTTTCTTCCCGGCGCCACATCCGCATGACCCACAAAATTGGTCGCCGGAATATTGTAAGCTCTTTTTAATCTTCCCAGCAATTCTATCAAACTATTTATTTGTGCATCGGTGAAAGGTTCAAAACCGTTATTGTCTATTTCAATCCCGATGCTGCTGCTGTTGATATCTGTTGCATTGCCCCATTTGCTTACACCCGCATGATGTGCCCTCAACAGATCATTCAGCATGTGATGAACCGATCCATCGCGGCAAACAACATAATGAGCACTCACCTGTGTTCTTGTCAAGGTAAACGTTTTCAGTGTCTGATCACAACTATTTTGTGCCGTATGATGGATGATCACAAAATTGGGACGCCGCATAGTAAAGTTGGTCGTTCCTACCCAGGAAGCAGCATAGTTAAGACCGGCCGAATCATTAACCGGGTATTCACGCAATAATTTTGCATATTGCTTTGACTGTTTCTTATAATCCTTGTTAGTGGTAGCATAAGGATTGCGGGAGCAACTATTGATCAAAACGAATGCTGAACAAAGAAATAATAATCGCAACAAGTTGGTCATAGAAATATTTTTAAGAAGATAACGGGACACAAAGTTATATAGCTGACGTAACTTCATATAAAGTTTGTTGTATGGCCGCACATTTTGGAATGATAGGATTAGGAACAATGGGAAGCAACCTTGTATTGAACGTAGCAGATCACGGCTTCGAAGCATGCGGGTATGACCGTGATCCCAAACAACAGAAAAAACTATTGGAAGAAGCCGGAAAGAGACCTGTAACAGCCGCTGCATCATTAGATGAATTTGTTAAAGCGTTGCAGTCGCCACGTATTATTATGCTCTTAGTTCCTGCTGGTAAAATTGTAGATAATGTGCTCGCTGACCTTTTACCCCTTGTTCAAAAAGGAGATATTATTATTGACGGAGGCAACTCTCATTTCGTCGATACAGAAAGAAGATATAAAGAACTACAAACCTCCGGTGTTCATTTTATCGGCATGGGCGTAAGCGGTGGTGAAGAAGGTGCAAGAAAAGGCCCCAGCCTGATGCCGGGAGGGAACAAAGAAAGCTACGAGCTGATAAAAAATATTCTTGAAGCTATCGCTGCAAAAACGGATGATGGGCCCTGTGTATCCTTTATGGGAAACGGAGCAGCGGGTCACTATACAAAGATGGTGCATAATGGGATCGAATATGCCGTCATGCAATTGATCAGTGAAGTCTATGGTATACTAAAGTCCGTTGGAAAGTTTAGCAATAAAGAGCTACATGATCTGTTTAAAGCATGGAACAATACCGAGCTTCAATCTTTTTTAATAGAAATAACGGCTGATGTATTCAAGAAAAAAGATGAGGGCACATCAAATGATCTGATCGATCTCATATTAGACAAGGCAAAGCAAAAAGGTACAGGCATGTGGACAAGCCAAAGTGCCATGGACCTCAACGTGCCCATACCAACAATTGATTCGGCGGTAAGTATGCGCTATATTTCCGCATTAAAAGAGGAAAGAGTTAAGAATTCAAAACTATATTCATTTGATGCAGTTAAGAATTCCGTTGACAGGGAACAACTCGCAGCTGTTTGTAAAAACGCATTACATTTTGGATTCCTGCAATCTTATGCGCAGGGCCTGCAGCTACTTAGCGTTGCTTCGGCCCAATACAACTATGGCGTCAATATCAGCGAAGTCATCCGGATATGGAAAGGAGGTTGTATTATCCGGTCTGTGTTATTAAATGATCTGCGCAAGGCTTATTTGCAGGATAATGCTTTAGTTACCATCATTGCTTCTTCCCTATTTCAACCTGTACTACTTCAATTGAAGAAGGATGTGATAAGTTTGCTCAAACTGGCCATGGATAATAATTTACCTACTCCATCTATGGCCGCATCGCTGAATTATTTTGATGCATGCATAACAGAAAGGCTGCCGGCTAATTTGATACAGGCGCAACGGGATCATTTCGGTGCCCATACCTATGAACGAACCGACAAAGAGGGTGTCTTTCATTCTGAATGGGAAGACAAACCTGCCGTCGTCACATCAGAACAAAAACCAAAAGAAGAATAAAAAAATGTTATGAAGAAGAATGAAACGAAATCAGCCAACATTGTCATCTTCGGTGGTAAAGGTGATCTTGCCTGGAGAAAATTGATCCCTGCTTTTTATAATCTTTATACCCATGGCTATTTGCCGGCACAATTTACCATTTATGGCGTGCATTATGAAAAAATGGAAGAAGCCGCTTACGAAAAACATTTGCTGGAAGGTGTAAATACTTTTTCACGAAGTGGTAAGGTTAAAAAACAGGAATGGAAAAAATTTACGCAACATATCTTTTATTTTGAAGGTGATTTTACAGCCGATGACACATTCAGAAGATTATGCGAGACCTTAACTGCGAATGATAAGGCCTGGGGAGAACGTGCCATCCGTTTGTTTTATTATTCTGTGGCGCCCCGGTTTATTGAACCGATCTCTTTGTTCCTTGCCAAACATGAATTGGCAAATGACACTTCGATGGACAGGATCGTGGTAGAAAAACCATTTGGCAGCGACCTTCACACAGCACATGAATTGAATCAATTGCTGACAAAACATTTTAAAGAGAAACAAATATTTCGCATCGATCATTACCTGGGTAAAGAGACGGTGCAGAATATGATGACATTTCGCTTTGCCAATATCGTATACGAATCTGTATGGAATCACAACTATATTGATCATGTACAAATAACTGTAGCAGAAAGTATGGGGGTCGCCGGTCGGGGCAATTATTATGAACAAGCAGGCGCACTAAGGGATATGATACAAAATCATTTGTTGCAACTGCTTTGCATAACTGCCATGGAGCCTCCTGTGTCAATGGATTCGGAAGATATAAGGAATAAAAAAGTAGATGTGCTGAAGTCGGTAAGACCATTGACGAAAACAGCGGCCAAAGAAGATGTGATACGGGCTCAATACGGAGAAGGGAAGGTCAATGGGAAAAAACAACCGGCTTATCGAAAAGAAAAAAATGTAAACCCCCGGTCAACCACTGAAACTTTTGTTGCCTTAAAACTTTTTATTGACAACTGGAGATGGCAAAATGTTCCCTTTTATTTGCGGACAGGTAAATGCCTGGAAAAATCAACTTCGCTGATCGTTATTCAATTCAAAGAGGTGCCTCATTCCCTTTTTGATAGAAAAACAATTGATGATCCAAGACCAAACCAGCTTATCATCAGCATTCAGCCGGAAATGGAGATCACTTTATTGTTTCATGCCAAGGAACCCGGTGTTAAATTGCAGATCAAACCGGTGGAAATGGATTTTACTTATAAAGAGAGTTATACTGCTGCTGTGCCTGAAGCCTATGAAACATTATTGCTGGAAGTGCTGGAAGGGGACGCTTCTTTTTTTATGCGGGCCGACCAGGTAGAGGCAGCGTGGAAAGTAGTCACCCCGATATTAGAATTATGGAAAAAAGAAGCGGCGCCACGTTTTCCAAACTATGCGCCTGGAAGCTGGGGACCCAGAACTGCGGATGCATTAATAAAACAAGGCGGCTGCGACTGGACCTTACTTCCCGAAAACGGAATCATTAAGAACGTGATGAAGAAAAGAAAATGAAAACGATCCCCGACAAGACAATTTGGAATGATCATGAAGCGATGAGCGTTGCGGCCGCACATTTTTTTGTGGCTGCCTGTCAACAGGCCATCGCAAAAGAGGGAAAATTTTCCGTTGCCCTTTCCGGTGGCGATACCCCAAAACATTTTTATGAACTATTGGCCTGGCCCGAATTCAGCAAAAATATCAATTGGAAAAAAGTGTTTCTCTTCTGGAGCGATGAACGATTTGTTGTGCATACCTCGCCCGACAGCAATTATAATATGGTAAAAAAAAGTTTGCTCAATAAGATCGATATACCTCCAAAAAATATCTTCCCGGTGCCCGTTGATGGGGATCCGGGTAAAAGTGCTACACAATACGAAGCCACTATTAAAAAATTCTTCAACAACAAACGAACAGCGTTTGACTGGATATTGCTTGGAACCGGCAAGGACGGACATACCGCATCCTTATTTCCACATACACCTGTTTTAATAGAAAATAAAAAATTAATAAAACAGGTCTGGTTAGAAGACAAGCAATCCTGGCGCATCACTTTTACATACCCGCTTATCAATAAAGCAAAACAGATCGTCTTCCTGGTATCAGGTAAAGAAAAGGCTCCCGTGGTAAGAACAGTTTTTCGCAGACCGGTAAAGCGGATTTATCCGGTGCAATATATCAATGCAGAAAGATCGTTGTGGCTTATCGATAAGGCGGCTGCAGGCTAGAGAGGTGTCACCTCTGCGAAACAGCTTTAGTTTTCCACTTTCTTATTCATGGTATCCTTTTTGGAATGTTGATGCTGTTGAACTAATTACTCATCTTAAAAACTACATAGTATGGCAAAGCTTAGTGATAAAAAAGTGGCGATCCTTACTGAAAATGGTTTTGAAGAAGTAGAACTAACCAGTCCGAAGAAAGCATTGGAAGAAGCCGGCGCAACGGTGCATATTGTTTCACCGCAAAATGATAAAGTAAAAGGATGGGACCATGATCACTGGTCAATCGAATTGCCAGTTGATGTGGTTGTTGGAAAAGCAAATGCGGATGATTATGATGCGTTGGTTATTCCCGGTGGCGTTATCAATCCGGATAAAATGAGAGTTAATAAAGATTGTGTGGAATTTGCGCAACAATTTTTAGAAGCCGGCAAGCCTGTTGCAGCTATTTGTCATGGCCCGCAACTATTAATTGAAACTGGCCTGATTAATGGAAGGAACATGACGTCTTATCCCTCTATAAAAACGGATTTGGAAAATGCAGGTGTGCTATGGGAAGACAAAGAAGTAATCGTTGATAATGGATTGGTGACGAGTCGCAGTCCGAAAGATCTTGAAGCATTCAATAAAAAGATGATTGAAGAGATAGCTGAAGGCAAACATGCACCGGCTGCCTACTCTCCGACTCCTTCTCATTAAAGCAGGAGTTGTCCCTATAAATCAAAACCACTCAAAAGGTGGTTTTTTTTGTTTTTGCTGCTACATATTTCTCCTGTATTGTCCGCCGACTTCATAAAGTGCATGAGTGATCTGTCCCAGCGAACAGAACTTCACTGTTTCCATCAACTGTTCAAATAAATTTCCATTATTGATCGCAACCTCTTTTAACTTTTTCAGTTGCTCTGCCGTCCTGGTTTCATTTCTTTTCCAGAAAGCTTTCACATTACTTATCTGCAGTTCCTTTTCTTCAGCTGTACTTCGTATTACTTCATTGGGAATAATAGTCGGACTTCCTTTCTTATTTAAAAAGGTATTTACACCAACCAATGGCAATTCACCAGTATGTTTCTGATGTTCATAATACAAACTTTCTTCCTGTATCTTGTTACGCTGATACATTCTCTCCATCGCACCCAATACGCCACCGCGTTCCGTTAAGCGATCGAACTCTGTCAACACAGCTTCTTCCACCAAATCAGTCATTTCTTCGATCAGAAAAGATCCTTGATTAGGATTTTCATTTTTTGCAGTTCCTAATTCACGGTTAATGATTAATTGTATTGCCATCGCTCTTCTTACACTTTCTTCGGTCGGTGTTGTTATCGCTTCGTCATAGGCATTTGTATGAAGTGAATTGCAATTATCATAAATAGCATACAAGGCCTGGAGTGTCGTTCTTATATCATTAAAATCTATTTCCTGCGCATGCAAACTTCTGCCCGACGTTTGAATATGGTACTTCAGCATCTGGCTTCGCTTATTGGCTTTGTATTTATACTTCATCGCCTTGGCCCAAATTCTTCTTGCCACTCTTCCGATCACACTGTATTCAGGGTCCATTCCATTACTGAAGAAAAAAGAAAGGTTAGGAGCGAAATCATCGATATTCATTCCGCGGCTGAGATAATATTCTACATAGGTAAACCCGTTTGACAGGGTAAACGCCAATTGAGTGATGGGGTTGGCACCTGCTTCTGCAATGTGATAGCCACTGATCGAAACACTATAAAAGTTGCGGACCTTGTTTTCAATAAAATATTCCTGCACGTCGCCCATCAGTTTTAATGCAAACTCTGTGGAGAAGATACAGGTGTTCTGTGCCTGGTCCTCTTTTAATATATCCGCCTGCACAGTTCCTCTCACCTGTGATAAAGCGTCTGCTTTTATTTTTTCATACACATCTTTTGGTAAAACATCCGAGCCAGACAAACCAAGCAATCGTAATCCTAAACCGCTATTACCATTGGGTAAGAGTCCGGCCCCCCTGCCCTCCGCAACCGGGTTCTTAGCGTCCGAAAGTTGAGGGAGGTCCTTTGGATGAATAGGTTTACCGTCGGTTCCAACGTATCTCGGCAGATCATCGATGTTATATTTCGCTTCGATGATCTTGTTGACCTCCTCTTTTAAATTATTCTCTACAATATATTTTTCACATTGCTGATCGATTGCAGCATTCATAAAGAAAGCAAGCAGCATTGGCGCAGGACCGTTGATCGTCATGCTTACCGAAGTTCGCGGATCACAAAGATCAAACCCGCTGTATAATTTTTTGGCATCATCAACGGTAGCTATGCTTACTCCGCTGTTACCCACCTTTCCATATATATCCGGACGATGATCGGGGTCTTCACCATATAATGTTACACTATCAAAAGCTGTCGATAATCTTTTCGCCGGCTGATCTACCGATACATAATGAAATCTCCTGTTCGTTCGTTCAGGCCCACCTTCACCGGCAAACATTCTGGTCGGATCTTCGCCCTCTCTTTTCAATGGGAATACACCGGCCGTAAATGGAAAATGACCCGGAACATTTTCCTGCGCCTGCCATTCTAATATATCACCCCAGTCTTTGTATTTTGGTAAAACAACTTTCGGAATCCTTGAACCACTCAAACTCTTGCTGAACATTGGTTGTTTGATCACTTTATCCCGGACCGTATATTCATAAAAATCTTTATTGTATTCTTTTACTTTTTCTTCCCAATGCTGAACCAGTTTTTTACTAACGGGGGTTAATTGATCCGTATAAAAGCTGATTTGTTTTTGAATTGAATCTAACAAAGAGGCATCAGTTTGCTTTTCCTTTAGTGTTTCCAATGCACCTTGAAGCTGGTATAATTTAGACGCAATCGCAGCCTGGTCCTTTACCAGTTGATCGTAGTTGCGATTGTTCTCTGATATCTCCGATAAATAACGAACACGACTGGCGGGAATAACAGCCTGGGATACTTTCGCAGTTTCTGCAAAATGATATTCACCGAAGCTGGTTTTTGTTTTTGCCTCAATTTTTTTCAGCAACAACTCGAATAAATGATTTACGCCATCATCATTGAACTTACTGGCCATTGTACCCACAATGGGCAATTCATTATCCTTTGCTGTAAATAACTGGTGATTACGTTTGTATTGTTTGCGAACATCCGCCAACGCATCCAGGGCACCAGCTTTATCAAATTTGTTGATGCAAATGAGGTCAGCATAATCCAGCATATTGATCTTCTCCAGTTGAGAAGCCGCACCATACTCCGGCGTCATCACATACATACTAACATCGCAATGATCCAAAATAGATGCATCACTTTGTCCAACGCCGGCAGATTCAAGGATCACCAGGTCATATCCTGCGGCTTTGCAGATATCGATCGCCTCCTGTACATGTGAACTCAATGCAGTATTATCATCTCTTGTGGCAAGGCTGCGCATATAAGCCCTGGGATGAGAGATGGCGTTCATTCGTATCCTATCGCCCAACAAAGCGCCACCGGTTTTTTTCTTTGAAGGATCAACCGAGACAACAGCAATTGTTTTATCAGTGAAGTTGTGTAGGAAACGACGAACGATCTCATCGGTAACTGATGATTTACCCGCGCCACCTGTACCGGTGATTCCCAATACAGCCCCCCTGCCCCCCGCAAGGGGGTTTTGAGTTTCAGATAATTTAATAAGTTCTTCGAGTTGGTCAGAGTAGTCTTCTCCTTTTTCGGCCACACTTATCGCCCTTGCAATTCTTCTTACATCTTTCACTTCATCCAATGGCAATTTTCCATTCCACTTAGAGGGTTCTGAAATCCCTCCGCCAGCCGGCGGAGATGGGGGGGCCGCCGTTTTGATCACATCCTCGATCATCCCTTCCAATCCCATCTTTCTTCCATCGTCAGGTGAATATATTCTCGTGATACCATATTTATGCAGCTCTTCTATTTCATCCGGCAGTATCGTGCCGCCACCACCGCCAAATATTTTTATATGGCCACAACCATTTTCTTCCAGCAGATCCTTCATGTATTTAAAAAATTCTACATGTCCGCCCTGGTAAGAAGTAATGGCGATCCCCTGCACATCTTCTTCGATAGCTGTTTCCACAATTTCTTTTACTGAACGGTTATGCCCGAGATGAATGATCTCCGCCCCCTTGCTTTGCATGATGCGGCGCATGATGTTAATGGCGGCATCGTGACCATCAAATAAACTGGCGGCAGTAACGATACGGACCTTATTGAGAGGTTGATAAGCCATAGCTTGTTATTGGCGGTAAAATTAAACTTTTTAATGGGAAAGCTTAACAGTTGTTAGTGCTGTAACTTCAATGCCGGGTATTTTGTTTTTTTATTGCAAAATTCTGAAGGCCACGGCACAATGGAATAAGATTTGTCAATATAAATACAGCATCAAAGGCATTGATAGTATCAGATAGTTTTTTTAACCCATAACGACAAAGAATGGCATTGCGTCAATTTATTTCCCCCGAATCGTTATTATGGCCCTTCAACATTGTAAAGAACACAGTGCTCCGGGGATGGAATGAAGTAGCCAATTTGCTTGGGCTGGATGAAGATCTTTATTTCAATCCTCTTCATAAAAAATTAGCAAGGCCTGTCAACGTAATCCTTATCGGGGCCGGTCACCGCGGCAGCATCTATGCCGACTATGCAAAGAAAAGCCCGGCTGAGATGAATATCATTGCCGTTGCCGATCCCAATCCTCATCGTTTACAAAGAATGGCCCGCTCTCATAAAATAAATCCTGCCCATTGTTTTACTACATGGGAAGAAGTTCTTAATAAAGAAAAATTTGCCGACGCCGTCATTATTGCTACGCCCGATCACCTGCATAGTGCACCCTGCCTGCTTGCATTGGAAAAAGGTTATGATGTATTATTAGAAAAACCAATTGCCCCTACAGAGGAAGAATGTCGTCACATACTGGCCAGGGCAAAAGAATCCGGCCGCATCGTTGCCGTTTGCCATGTTCTTCGTTATACTCCATACTTCCGCGAGCTGAAGCAGATATTGGATACAAAGATGATTGGAGAAGTGATCAGTGTACAGCACCTCGAACCAATTGAATACATACACATGAGTCATTCTTATGTGCGGGGAAACTGGCGCAACAGCAAAGTGGCAACGCCAATAATATTGGCTAAATCATCTCATGATGCGGATATCATACGATGGCTGGTGAATGATCCGACTGAGAGTGTGCATTGCTTCGGTAACTTAAAATGGTTTAAGAAAGAAAATGCTCCTGTTGGCAGCACCGAACGGTGTACAGATGGTTGTGCTGTTGAGAGCACCTGTCCATTTTCTGCCTTACAGATCTATTATCGCGACAGGAAAAGATTATATGTATTCGATCTGCCGGACGATAAAAGTAAATGGGATAAAGCGATCATGAAAGGGTTAAAGACCACTAACTATGGCCGTTGTGTGTATAGAATGGATAATGATCAGCCCGATCATCTTACAGTAAATATTTTATTTAAGAATGGAGCCACTGCTGCCTTTTCTATGGAGGCATTTCTTTCGTATGAGGGTCGCCGGACCAGGATCATGGGATCAATGGGTGATATAAACGGCGACATGGAAAATTTTACATTAACCTCGTTCCGTACAGGAAAAAAATTAACCTGGAGCATGAAGACCGATTCGCATGGCGGGGGCGGTCATCCCATGGTGAAAGACTGGATACAGGCAGTGGGCCAACAGGACCGTTCTTTATTGAGTTCTTCTATAGATGTCTCCGTTGAAAGTCACATTATGGCCTTTGCCGCGGAGAAAAGCAGGTTGAACAGAACCATTGAAAATATAATTATCTAACGCTAATTGACGCTAATCTTTATTTTTGGCGGCAATATGGCAAAAGCATGTCTCGTCATAGTCTTTAATCACCGCTACGATAAGAATATCCCGGTACTGGAAAAAATCTATTCGGCTAACTTTTCCAATATATTCTTTCTTGTTCCTTTTTATGACGGTAACCATCCTAATGTTATCCCTGTCTATGAAAGTTCAAACTTTTTTCAGTCGTTTTTTGCGCAGGGCTATCATCGTTTTTTTCGAGAAGAATTCACTCACTATATTTTTACCGGTGATGATTGTTTGCTGAACCCCTCGGTGAACGAAAATAATTTGCTGGAACAAACAGGATTGCCACAACACACCGATCTTATCTCTGGAATAATTGAATTACATACATTAACGGGACGTCCCTGGTGGCATGCACACAAAGCCGTTGATTTTTTCAATAACCGTAAAGGTGCCGAAATAAAAAGAGAACTGCCTTCCCGCGAGGAAGCAGTTAAAAAGTTCAATCATCATGGGTTGGAAGTAAAATTGTTGACCAAAGAAAATATTTTCGGTACTCAAAATCCACCGGATAAAAAGGGGTGGCAATACTGGTTGTTCAAACAATACCATCTGCGTTACAAATGGAAACAATTTAAAAAGGAAGGAAAGATCGAATTACCTTATCCAGTGGCAGGATCCTACTCTGATGTGATCATTGTTACCAAAGAGAGTATCTATAATTTTTGCCGTTATTGCGGTATCATGGCGGCCGCAGGATTATTTGTCGAACTGGCAATACCTACCGCATTGCTATTGGCTTCAAGTAAGATCATGCAGGAAAAAGGTATTCGTCTAAAAGGAAAAGCGTTATGGTCGGCGGCCGAAGTAGAAGAAGTAGAAAAAAAATTTGTCAAATCCCTGTCGGCACTGATGAAAAATTTTCCGGGAGAGCAATTATATTATCATCCTGTTAAACTATCGAAATGGAACAACGACCTCTGAAAAAGTTTATCGTCATTACCAGCATATTCAAACCAACCGAAGCTATAGAAGCTTTTTCCCAATTAAAAGATCATCATTTAGTAGTGGTAGGTGATAAAAAAACGCCGTCCGACTGGCAACATGAAAATTGCACCTATTTAAACGTAAATGCTCAGATCGATCTTGCCTCATCGTTGGCTACCGTTATTCCTTTTAACCATTATGGAAGAAAGATGATCGGTTATGTATATGCTATGCAACAGGGAGCCGATATGATCATTGACACCGATGATGATAATATTCCTTATGCTGACTGGACGTTTCCTGCGTTTGAAGGAGATTTTATTACCTCAAAAAATGACCTGGGCTGGGTAAATATTTATCATCATTTCAGTAATGCACCCATCTGGCCAAGAGGTTTACCACTAAGAAATATTAATGACAGCAGGGATAAGTTACAGTGGCAAAAAGAAAAAACAACACATAAGATCGGTATCTGGCAGGGTCTCGCCGATGATGACCCGGACGTAGACGCTATTTACCGGCTCACTTCCAATAAACCCTGCACCTTTCAAAAGAAAGAACCTGTGGTATTGGAAAAAGGGACGGCCTGTCCTTTCAATTCTCAAAATACAGCCCTGCGAAAAGAATTGTTCCCGTTATTGTTCCTTCCTTCATTTGTCACCTTCCGGTTCACGGATATTTTAAGAGGGATCATTGCACAGCCTGTTCTATGGCAACATGGTTACCGGCTTGGATTTACCGAAGCTACCGTCATTCAAAAAAGAAATGAACATGACTACTTTAAGGATTTTGAAAGTGAGGTGCCAATGTATCTCCATACAGAAAAATCACTGGATGCTGTAAGTAAATCTATCAGTAATGTTCCGGTAAAAGACAATTTGTATAACGCCTACGAGGCTTTGCTAAAAATTAACGTGGTGGAAGAAAGAGAAATGACCGTATTGAAAGAATGGCTCAAACTATTTTGATACATTTGCTCCATGCAATCATTGATTGAAGGCATCAAAAATCTATATACCGAATGGAAAGGCACCGAACCCGCTTCCATTGATGTATTACCTATCTCGGGAAGTGAACGCAGGTACTTTCGTTTACACGAAAAAAATAATACGATCATCGGCACCTTTGGCGCCAATGTGAAAGAAAATGAATCGTTCATTTATTTCTCCGACAATTTTCATAAAAAGAACCTGGCTGTTCCCGAGATCTATGCTGTCAGCAAAGACCGCATGTATTACCTGCAACAGGATTTTGGCAATACTTCCTTATTGAACTGCCTGGAAGCCGATGGTTTTACACAACCCGTTTATGATCTTTTCAAAAAAAGCCTGGCATCACTCGCTTCCCTCCAGGTTAATGGTGACAAAGGGCTTGATTATAAAAAATGTCTGACCAATAAAGAGTTTGGTAAAGAAGCGATCATGGCTGACCTGCTGTATTTCAAATATTATTTCCTCGATGCCTTGCGCAAGCCTTATGACAAACAAAAACTGATCAAGGACTTTGAGGCTTTAAGTAATTATCTTACTCATACCGAATATAAATATTTTATGTTCCGGGATTTTCAAAGCCGGAATATTTTCGTGACCGGAAGAGATAGTGGAGACACGAACCCGGGCGATGTTCATTTCATCGATTACCAGGGCGGCATGAAAGGTGCACCGCAATACGACGTAGCGAGTATGTTGTGGCAGGCAAGAGCGAATCTTCCGGAAGAATGGAAAGAGGGATTGCTGGCAGATTATATGAATGTATTTGAAATGCTGATCGATGCCCCGCTGGATAAACTGATCTTTCGCAGTCAGTATAATGGCTATGTATTGATAAGATTGTTACAGGTTCTCGGGGCCTATGGTTTCAGAGGTTTATTTGAAAGAAAGGCGCAATTCCTTACCGCTATTCCCCTTGGCTTACGCAACCTGAAAGAATTTTTCCAACATCAAAGCATCGGCATCTCGGTTCCTGAATTCAGAAAAGTATTAGATATGTGTGTGGCGGATGAGGTCATTCAACAATTTACCCCCACGCAGGCAACAGATAAAACGCCTTTAGTAGTAAAGATCTGCAGCTTTTCGTATCGCAAAGGAATACCACAGGATGAAACCAGTAATGGCGGTGGCTTTGTATTTGATTGCCGCGGCATTTTGAATCCGGCTTTCCAGCACATTGGGATCCTAAGCTTAGAATTCCACGTGGACAAGTTGTCGCG
>JADMIO010970509.1_pt1 | contig 68663 bp, 54 predicted proteins | sample 8958161 | NCBI WGS metagenome assembly JADMIO01 (sample SAMN16585339, study PRJNA669376) | soil metagenome | isolation source: Crop rotation soil | place: USA: Cullars Rotation, Alabama | collected 2011 | reverse complement strand
GAAGCCAGCGGCGACAATCACGGCGCGGCGTTGATGAAATCGCTGCGGGAAAAAAATGCGGAAATTGCGTTCGCCGGGCGCGGCGGGCCCCAAATGAAGAGCATCGCGGGCGAAAATTTTCGCAACTGGATCGCGGAAGCTGCCGTGGTGGGACTTTGGGAAGTCGTAAAAAAATACGGATACTTCCGGCAACAGTTCGATGAAACGATTCGCGAGATCACCGAGCAAAAGCCGGATGCGGTTGTGCTCATCGATTATCCCGGATTCAACCTGCGCCTGGCGCGAACGATCAAGCGGCTTCGCCTAACGAATAAAATCATCTACTATATTAGTCCGCAGGTTTGGGCCTGGAACCGGGGCCGGATCAAGCAGATGGCGAAATACCTCGATTTGATGCTGTGCATTTTTCCGTTTGAGGCCGATCTGTATAACAAGTCCGGGCTCCGGACGAAGTTCGTGGGTCATCCGATGATCGATCGACTTCGTCCCCTTAAAATCAAGGCCGAGCGGGATCCTAATCTTGTCGGTTTCTTCCCAGGCAGCCGGCGCCGTGAAGTCAGCAAACATCTGCCGATCCTTCTGGAAACAGCTCGCGAACTTTTTCGGGCGAGGCAAACATTGCGTTTCGAGATCGCCGCAGCCTCCAAAGAGCTGGCTGACGAAATAGAAGAAGCGATTAACGATGCCCGAATGAGAGAAGGCCTTTTTAGCATGGTCACCGGTCAAACTGCGGCGACCATGCAGCGGGCGACAGTTGGAATTGTGGCTTCGGGCAGCGCCACCCTGGAAGCGGCGTTTTTTCGTCTTCCATTTGTCCTGATCTACAAGGTTTCATGGCCGACGTATCTGGTCGGCCGCACACTCGTTAGGGTAAATCATCTTGGAATGCCAAACGTGCTGGCGAACAAGGAGGTGGCGCCGGAATTCATTCAGCATGCGGCCAAACCGAAAGCGATAGCCCAGGCGGTCTTGGATCTAATGGCCAACGCCGATGCCCGGGCGCAAATGGCGGCCGAATTCGACACGATCATTGCTTCGTTAGGTGAAGGCGGCGCCGGCGAACTGGCCGCTCGCGAGATTGTGCAGGAGATCGCGTGAACCGGACCTTGCTCGGCGTGGTGGGCGTGCTGATGGTCGCGTTGTTTGCATCGGCAAATCTCCCGTGGCAATTGGACGATTACGACCAGGCCAAGCAGGCCTACACCTCGTTTGAAATGGTGAAGGCAGGTCACTGGCTTTACCAACACACGCCGCATGAACGTGTCGCGACGAAGCCGCCCCTCGTCGGATGGATCTCGGCAATCCTCTACGAGATCACCCGATCGTGGGATCTGGCGTGGCGATTGCCTTCGTTAGGCGCGGCGATCGGATTGGCGATCCTGCTGTTTCGAGCAGGAAATATTTATGGCGCGACCGGTGGACTGATTGCGATGAGCGCGTTCGCTTTCAATCTGCTCACACCCCGACTGGCCTCACTGGTACGGACAGACATGCCCCTGGCGCTGATGATTTCCCTCATCGGCCTGTTGATCTGGCGAAAAATTCGGGAAGGTCAGGGATGGGAGCGCAGGGATCGCATTTTATTGTTTGTCTTGCTCACGGCGGCCATGCTGATCAAAGGCCCGATCGTTTACGCGTTTCTGCTCCCGGGAATGATCGCTTTGATGGCCGTGTATCGGAGAACGCAGCGGAACGGCCGGCCTGGATGTGGCTGGTGGCCGTGGATTGGATCGTTAGGCATATTTCTCGTTTGGGGAATCGCCGGCAGTCTCTCGGTCCCGAATTTTTACGAGCAGGTCGTGCAGCGGGAATTCCTCGGCCGGTTCGGGCAAACCGTGCACCGCCCCCAGCCGTTTTACTTCTATTGGCCACATCTGCTGCACAAGTTCGGTCCCTGGAGTGTGCTCATGATCGTATTCGCCATGATCGATCTTCGCGCGTCGCGGTGGAAGCTGCGTGAAATGAAAATCGCGCCCGAAACAGTTTGGTTGTTAGGCTGGGCGCTTGGTGGATTGGTGGTGATGTCGATTATTCCTTCCAAACGGGTCGATCGAATTTTCCCGGTGATTCCGCCGCTTTGTTTGCTGCTGGCAGTTCAGCTGCAAAACCGAGGCGAACTGGTGCGACGCTGGGGTGCGGCGATTTTGGTGGTTGCCGTTTTGTTCTCGGGCGGTTACGCGGCTTACAAAGTTTCGTCGGGTTACCGGATGCAGCGGGACGGTTTGGTGCGATTTGGGCAAAGAGCGCTCAATGAGATCAGAGCCAACCATTGGCGTTATGAAGTTGTAGACGCCTCCGATGAAGGATTGCTGCTGTACCTCGATAAGCTGCATTTCGTGAAGACTGTTCCAGGGCTAACGGATTTTGCGGACGGAAAACTTGATGCGTTAATTGTGCCCAAGGGCCTCCGGCCTCCGGAATTTCCCGTCCTTCCGGACGGAGCATTTTCTCCTCACGATTTTTCAGAACGGTACGAGGGACAGAATTACGTTCTTATTGTCCGTAGCCGGTGAAAAACATTGCGACGGTCAGGGACCGCCGCTACAGAAGCAAGAGATGGCGGAATCGTTTCCCAGGCAGGAACTTGAAAAGCTTTGGGCGCCGTGGCGCGTGGAGTATTTCGAAAAAGAACCGCGCGATAACGATTTTCTGGGGGCCGCGGCGAGAGCCAGCGACGACGCCGAGCATTTGGTGATCACGCGACGAAAGACCGCCTTCCTGATGATGAACCGTTATCCCTACGCGGTCGGTCATTTGATGGCAGTGCCCTACAAAAAAACCGCGGAGATGAGTTCGTTAGGCGATAACGAGGTGGTGGATCTTTGGAACCTGGTGGTGCACGGCCAAAACCTTCTGCGAATGGCCGCGAAGGCGCAGGGCTTCAATGTGGGGCTCAACCTTGGAGAATGTGCCGGGGCCGGCGTGGCCGATCATTTGCATGTGCATATCGTGCCGCGCTGGAGCGGCGACACGAACTTCATGCCCACGCTGGGTGGAACGCGTGTTCTGTCCGACGGACTACACGAGCTCTATCAAAAGTTGATGGACGCGCAGGCTAAGATCGGCCTAGAAAAGCGCGCATGACCACCTGGATCGAGCCGCCGCCGCGCCGGGAAAGTGGATCGGGCTGTTTCGCCAAGGGCTGCCTGATTCTGGTCGTATTCTGCATTGTCCTTTTTATCGCCTTCGTCGGCGGCAGCATTTATGCAGTGCGGCATTTGCGGACAACCTTCTTTACTCACGAAAGCGTCCAACTTCCGCCTAACCGAGCCACGCCGCAGGAACAACAGCTTGCGCTTGCGCACTGGCGCATCTTTGAACGATCGGCCCGGGCGCATCAGCCGGCGCAAATTGAAATGAACGCGGATGAGTTGAACGCGTTGATTGCCGCCTATCCGAAACTTCGAGACAAGGCCTACGTCACGATTGAGGGAAACACCGCGCGTTTGCAATTGAGTCTGCCTCTCGAAGATGTGCGGTGGTTGCGCGGTTATTATTTGAACGGCGAATGCACCATTCGATCGGCAGCCACAGGCGATCCTTCCGGGGTGCGAATCACCAACGTGACCTTGAACAATCACGCAGTCGATGAAGCCGCATTGGAGTGGCGGCACCCATGGTCGTTACGGACGATTCTGGGAAAGTGGACCGACGAGAACGATTTGAAAACGTTCGAAATTCGCGACGGGAAAGTGTTCCTGGAAACGAAAGGCAGTGGTTAGGCGATCACTGCATGATCTCGCGCGCAAACACGTTGAGCTGACCATCTTCCTGTTTGCGGACTTCGGTGATTTCGAGCGGTCGCGCCTCATCGCGGTTAACGACTGAGCCCTGGGCCGGCGGGTTATAACCGGCGGGAAATTCCACCACGATACGGGTGCTCGGTCCGCCCAAATGGAGCATCGATTTGGCCAGATTCGTGCGCGGCCGCAGCACTGCTCGATTTGCATCGGATGCATTCACGACGAACTGGCCTTTGAGATATATCCGTTCGCCGGCCATTCCTTTGTCGGCCAATTCCTTGAGGTCGTTAGTCGCTACGAGGCGACCGATCGGCATTTTTCCAGCCGGAAAGGTTTTCCAGGCGCCGCCACCCGCGGTTGAAGCGAGCGCGCCCGAGGTATCAGCCGGACTCGGCTGGGGCGGAGCGGCGGAAGGTCCAGGGACGGCTTGAGCCATTGCCGGAGTCTGGGCGGGTTTGGCGGTTGGGGCCGCTGCAGGCGCGACAGACTGCTGGGCAACTGCAGGCGGCGGAGATAATGATGGTGCGACAGACGGAGCAGGCGTCGCCTTCTGGCCCTTCGCCAGCTTGCCCTTGTCCTTCTTCAGATCAGGCGTCGGCTTGGCGCCGGGTTTCCCGTTCTTGCCGGTTTGGGCAACCTGCGGTGGCTCGACTGGCTGGGCCGGTTCCACCCTAACGAGAGCATTGGCCGATGGCGGGACCTGGGCGGGCGAGAGGCCGGGGATCGGGGCAGGCGCTCCGGGCAATTCCGTTTCGCGACGATGTTCGGCGTATTTGAGTTCGCTTTTCAATCGGCTTTGTTCCTTGTAGAGCGGCCAACCGGCCTCGAGATGCAGGCTTAACGGCGGTTCGAGCGTAAACGTTCCGGTGCCGCGCGTGACCGTGTAAGTCCCATAAAGAAGCGGCACGGCAGTCAGCAACAGGCGGCCATCGCGCAATCTTTCGGCGTGGATCACCGCTGAGAGATCGTGGGTCCGTTCCAGCTTGAGCTGCAAACCGATGGTCAAAGTTTTCTGCATCAGATCGAGCGCCTGTGGATCTGCCGGATACACATGTTCCATGAGCAACTCACCATGATCGATCGAATCGGTGAGGGCGACCATGCCTGACGTGAACAGGTCGTTAGGCCCAAGCTCTCGCGCGTCCATGATCACGAAGCGTCCAACCACGTAGGGCACCTTGCCGCGCACGCCCTGGAAATTACGAATGTAATTACGGGCGAGTTCGGCGTTAGCCCTCGCCAGTTCAGCCGAGCCCATAGCATTATACCGATCGAACAATTGCTTGGCGTCCAGAAACTCGCCCTGGGGCGCCGCCGTCAGTTCAAATCTCTTTGGCGGATCGACTTTGTGAAGTTTTTGGAGGATGTGATAACTCTCGGGGCGCTCCGGTTGACCGAAGATATAAAAGCTCGCGATCCAGGCGGCAAAGGCGAAGCCGGTGAGTAGAAGAATCGCAATTGTCCAAGCGAAGTAATTGATGCGGCGCCGTGGACGATTGTATCCGTAAGGTTCGTCGTATCGGTAAACTCCGTAGTCCATGTGTCAGGGGAGAACGTGAATTCGGCCCGATTTCACGCTGGGCGCGCGACGTCGAACGACGACCCGCAGCCGCATGTGCGAGAGGCATTCGGATTAACGATCTGAAAACCGACACCGGTCAGGCCTTCATGAAAATCCAGGGTGGCGCCTTCGAGATAGGCAGCGCTTTCGGCATCCACAAGAAATTCAACGCCATCCTTGGCGGTGACGGAATCGTTAGGTCGCTTGTCGTCGAGCGTCATCTCGTATTGCAGGCCCGAGCAACCGCCCTTGGCGATTTGCACACGAAGGCCCTTGCCGGTCTGATCAGGCTTCGATTGGAGCAAGGTTTTCAATTGCCGGACGGCCGTGTCCGTAACGTGGATCATTGGATGATAAAAGGTTACGGCAGCGGGTATTCAAGTCAACGGCTGCGCGGCGGTTAAAGGGTTGAAAGGTTGAAGGCTTGAAGCACCAGAGGATATTAGTCGCTTCAACGCTTTAACTCTTGGCTTTTCTGTTTAACGCTCTCTCTAGATGAGTCGGATTCGATTGCTCCCGGAAACGGTTGCCAGCCAGGTCGCGGCCGGCGAGGTGATCGAACGCCCGGCGTCAGTGGCGAAGGAGCTGGTGGAAAACAGCATCGACGCCGGCGCGCGTAAGATCGACATCCTGGTGCGGCGGGGAGGGGTTTCATTGCTGCGAGTGATCGACGACGGCTGCGGGATGGATCGGGATGACGCCTTGCTGTCGCTCGAGCGGCATGCGACGAGCAAGATTCGCAGCGCTTCGGATTTGGAGGCGGTTGCGACGCTGGGTTTTCGGGGAGAAGCGCTGCCGAGCATCGCCAGCGTTTCGCGTTTTCGCCTAACGACTCGCGAAAAAGATGCCGTGGCCGGGACCGACATCGTGGTGAACGGCGGAAAGATCGGCGTGGTCCGCGATGGCGGCGAAGCCGCCGGTACTCAGGTGGAAGTGCGATCGCTCTTTTACAACCTGCCGGCGCGCCGAAAGTTTTTGCGATCGGAAAACACCGAAAGCCGTAACCTTGAGCATCAACTTCATCTCCTGGCGATCGGACATCCCGAAATCGGGTTCACCCTGGTGCGTGAAGATCGGATCCTGTTTCAACTTCCGCCGACCGCCAATCTGGTGGATCGACTTCGCGATTTGTATGGACCGGAACTGGTCGACAAGCTGTTGACGGTTGAGCGCGAGGCTTCGGCGGCCGTTCGGGTGCGCGGATTTATTGGGAGAGCGGGATTGAGCCGTTCCGCCCGTGATCAGCAATTGCTTTTCGTGAACGGACGCGCCGTCGAGAACGCGGTGTTGAGCGCGGCGCTGCGGGAGGGATATCACACGGCGCTGATGAAAGGACAGTATCCGGTGACGTTTCTCTTCATCGATGTCGAACCGGGCGCAGTGGATGTGAATGTGCATCCGGCCAAGCGCGAAGTGCGGTTCCGCGATCCCGGGGGTGTGCGCGAAGCTGTCGTTAGGGCGATTCAGCGGACGCTGGAGAGCGATCGAGCGGGTTGGCAGGAGAAATTTCGGGCGCCGGATCCGGTGGTTGGAGGGGCGCGCGCCGTCGTGCCCCAGATTGCGGTGCCGGTGGCCGCGCCGCCGGAGCTGCCGCAATTGGAAACAGAATTCGCATTGCGCGGACAAGCAGCTCGGATCGATTTACCGAACCGGTCCGAAACGGACGGGCCTAAGCGGGCGATTGAGGTCAATCGCCCCTACCTGGAACCAACCCAAGAAGTCCAGCGCACACAGCAATTCCAGATCATCGGTGTCCTCAACAAACTCTACGTGTTGATGGAAAACGCGGAGGGGCTGGTTCTGGTCGATCAACATGCGGCGCACGAGCGGATCCTGTTCGAGGAACTGCGACGGCGAATGGAAGAGCAGGGCGTGCCGTCACAAAAATTGCTGCTGCCTCAGACGTTCGATCTGCCGCCGAAGGATTCGGAATGGATCGCGCGGAACATGTCGATCTTGCAAAAGATGGGAATTGGCATTGAAGAATTTGGGCCGAACACGTTCAAGATCGACAGTCTTCCCCAATTTGTTAGGGCGTTGGATGGCGTGCAATTTATCCAGGCGGTGATCGACGAGCTCAAGAGCGCGAGCGACAGCAGTTCGCCGCTGCGGTTAGGCGAAGATATGATTGCGAAAACGGTTTGTCGTCACGCGGTGAAAGCGAACGATCCGCTACGGTATCCGGAAATTGAAAAACTGATTCAGGATCTTTTGGAATGCGATTTGCCTTACTGTTGTCCGCACGGGCGGCCAACCATGATTCAGATTTCGCATGCGGAGTTGGAGAAAAAATTCGGACGAAAAGTTTGAGAGATCCTTCGACAGGCTCAGGATGACAAAAGTGGAATTGGGAAAGAAGTTCGGAGGGAAGGTCTAACGACTGTGGAGATTCAAAAAGTAAACGTGCTGGGAATCGGGATCAGTGTTCTGGATCAGGACCTGGCGCGCGACTTTTTATTTCAAAGTGTGCGTGAGGGGCGACGCGGTTATGTGGCGGTGACCGGGGTCCATGGTGTGAGCGAGGCACAGACCGATCCGACGTTGCGCGATATTTTGAATCGGGCGCTGCTGGCGACGCCGGACGGGATGCCGATGGTCTGGATGGGCCGGTTGCAGGGACAACAATCGATTCAACGTGTTTATGGTCCGGACCTCATGTTGAACCTTTGCCAGAACTCGGTTGCGGAAGGATTCACTCATTTCTTTTACGGCGGGGTTCCCGGGGTGGCCGACGATTTGCGGGACAAACTCACCGCGCGGTTCCCCGGACTTCGAGTGGTAGGGACGTTCACGCCGCCGTTTCGGCGACTGAACGATGCCGAGCTAGCCGATCTTCAGAATCGGGTCCGGCTGGCGCGGCCAGACTTTTTCTGGGTGGGATTGAGCACGCCGAAGCAGGAGCGATTCATGGCCCAACATCTGTCGATCTTGCCGGAGGCGAAGATTTTTGTCGGAGTTGGGGCGGCATTTGATTTATTGACGGGCAGTTTGCGGCAAGCGCCGCGGTGGATGCAGGGGATGGGTCTGGAATGGCTTTTTCGGCTGTTGATGGAACCGAAGCGGTTGTGGAAGAGGTATCTGATTAACAATCCGCTATTTATCGTGCGGGCGGGGGCGCAATTACTCGGTTTACGAAACTACTTGCTCCCCGGCGCAACTGGCGCACTGTAAGCTCCCTTTTCCTCGAAATGCGTGCCGAAAAAATCGTGGTCTGTGGTGGCGGTGGGTTTATTGGCGGCCATTTGGTGGCCGACCTCCTGAAGCAAGGCAAACAGGTTCGATCGGTTGATGTGAAACCGATCGACGAATGGTTCCAGGTTTTTCCCGAAGCTGAAAATCTCCAGCTCGATTTGCGCGAGAAAGAACCGTGCGAACAGGCGGTAGCGGATTGCGCGCTGGTTTACAATCTCGCGGCCGACATGGGCGGGATGGGATTCATCGAAAACAACAAAGCGCTTTGTATGTTGAGCGTGCTGGTGAACACGCATTTGCTGATGGCCGGCAAAGAAGCTGGTGTGCAGCGATTTTTTTATGCGTCGTCGGCCTGTGTTTACGCGGCGGACAAGCAGACGGATCCCAATGTGACCGCGTTAAAGGAAGAAGACGCGTATCCGGCCATGCCGGAAGATGGTTACGGGTGGGAAAAATTATTCAGTGAACGGATGTGCCGTCATTTTCGCGAAGACTTCGGCATCGCGACACGGATTGCCCGTTACCATAACGTCTACGGTCCCAACGGCACGTACGATGGCGGACGGGAAAAAGCGCCGGCGGCGATTTGCCGGAAAGTCATTGCGGCGAAGCTGTCGGGTAATCATGAGATTGAAATCTGGGGCGACGGCCATCAGACGCGAAGTTTTCAATGGATCGATGATTGCGTGAAAGGGACGCAAATGATCATGCACGGCGACTATGTTGATCCGCTCAATCTCGGCAGCAGCGAACTGGTCTCGATCAATCAACTTGTCGATCTTGCGGAGGACATCGCGGGGGTAAAACTGAAGCGAAGTTACAATTTGAAGGCGCCGAAAGGAGTCAACGGACGTAACAGCGATAACACGCTGATCAAAAAGATTTTCAACTGGGAACCGTCAACGCGGTTGCGGGACGGACTGGAAAAAACCTACCGCTGGATTTACGATCAGGTGGCGCCGGCAGCGCAACAAAAGAGCCAGGTCGCCGTCGCATCTCGCTGATGAACGAACCGGGCGAACCCAACAAAATCTCCAATCATTCCGGTTCGAACGGCTTCTCCGGGGCTGTCGCCTGGTCGCGGGCCAATCCGCTGGATGCGTTTCTTGTCGCCGCGATTGCCGGAGCGCTCATCTATTTTTTTGGATTTGTTAAACTTTTTAGCACATGGACCCTTTCCACGTGGGTCTGGGGCTGGCAGGCGTGGAACACTGAGGCCAATCTTGAACATGTGCGGCTGCTGCCATTTATCGTGGCATTTGTCGTTTGGCTCGATCGAAAAAAAATCGCGGCGGCAAAAGTAGGAACGTCCCGTTGGGGTTGGTTGTTCATCGCGATCGGGATTTTCCTGTTTGTGGTCTCTGGCCGGACTTTGCAGGCGCGACTGGCGATTGGAGCTATTCCGTTTCTGATTTTCGGGATCGTTCTCTACGTTTGGGGAAAGGAAGTCGCGCGGGCTCTTCTGTTCCCGATTGCGTTCCTGTTTTTCATGGAGCCTTTGCAGTTTCTCACGCAAGCGACGGTGCGTTTGCAGCTTTTTGAAACGGCATTCGCAAGCAAGATCTCGAATCTTCTCGGTATTGCGGTGCATAACGTCGGCGCGATCATCACCGCGGCTAACGACTCATTTCGGTTCACGGTGGATGAAGGGTGCAGCGGCGTTCGTTCGTTGATGGCCATTGCGATGTTGTCGGCAATTTACGGGCATTTCACCCAGGACCGCCTGTGGAAGAAGCTGGCCATCTTTGCGGGTGCGCTGGTGTTTGCGGTGATCGGAAACGCCGGCCGGCTGGTGTCGATCATCGTTGTGGCGAAGCTGTTTGGGCAAGATCTCGCCGGTGGGCCGTATCATATCGTTTCGGGTTATCTCTCATTTCCGTTTGCTCTGGGGGCCATGGTGCTTTTTGGAAAGCTCCTGAACATTCGCCGGAAAGAAGCGACCGAGCCACGGAGCGGGGTGTCGACATGATTACCAGGCGTTTGATCCAAGTGCTGGTGGTCGTCGTGGTCGGCATGTCCTGTGTATTCCTGTTGCCTCATGCGCTGAAGAGCGGTCCCTCCGGGATTGCGATGCAACTGCCGCGCTACATTGGCGGATGGATCGGTGACGACGAACCGGTGACCGCGAGAGAATTGGAAGTGCTGGCGAAGGACACGCAATTCGCGCGGAAGTTTTATTTCGATCTGCAGGGCAATCAGATCCTGGTTTCGATCGTGTTGTCGGGCGACGACATGACGATGAGCATTCATCGGCCGGAACGTTGCCTTCCAGCGCAGGGTTGGAATGTGATGGCGTCAGAGCGACGGGTGGTACCGTTGCGAGACGGGGGCAGCGTGGAAACGACGAAACTCCGAAACATGCGGGCAGATGATGTGACACAACGGAGCCCGATGAATCTGACCTATTATTGGTTTGTCGGGTACGACGACATGACGGCATCGCATTTGGTGCGAACGGGCATTGATTTGAGGGACCGGATTCTGCATGGCGTCAACCAGCGCTGGGCTTACGTGACGATCACGACTAATTTCAATCGCAACCAGCCTAACGAAAAGGAAGCGGAAGCCAAAGCTTCGCAGTTACTGGAACAGTTCATCAGTGAGCTGGTGCCGACTTTGAAACGACCGGACGGCACCGCGCTCATCGCGGCCTCCAAAGGTTAAATCGTGCGACTATTTCGTCGCAGCACGGCCAGCAGGCCAACACCGGCAGGAAAGTGAACGTGCCGCTGGCAGGCGAGATCGACGAAACTTTTTTTCAGAACACGATTGAGCCATTTCGGCGGAATGTTGTCCTCTGCCCGGTGTGAAGTCGGAAAAATCGCGCGAAGTTTTCGGCTGAGCCAGACTGGCGGAAGGGCGACAACGTTGATGAAGTTCCAATGTTCGGTATCGAAATGGGGCGTGGTAATGAGTCGCAGCAGACTCTTGCGATCGTAACGGCGGAAGTGATGTAACGACACATCCCAATCGCTCCAGAGAAGGTTAAGCGCCGGAACGGTGATGACAGCAATCGCGCCCGGTTTCAAGACACGGGCAAATTCGACGATCGCGCCTGAATCGTTTTCGACGTGTTCCAGGACATCGAGCGCAGTGAGGCAGTCCACCGATTGATCTTCAACCGGCAAGGCAAGGCAGCTGCCTCTTCTTACTGCTGATTCGCCTAACTTCGATTTCGCTATTGCGAGAGATTCATCATGGTCGTCGACCGCGATCACCTGGCAGACGGCTTGCATTTCTGCGGCGAACTGCCCTGTGCCGGCTCCGCAATCGACTAAAAGCGAATTACGAGAAAGCGGATGAAGTTTGTTGATCCAGTAGCGAACGATGTCGCGCTTGCCGGAGTAGAACCAATGTTCCTTCTCCAACTCGTTAAGTTTGGTGTACTCATCGGGATTCATGAGGCCGTGCCGGGTCGCGATTGCTGCACTTCCTCGACGACATAAATCGGACGGCGTTTCGATTCCTTATAACTGCGGGCGACGTATTCTCCGATGATGCCGAGACAAAGAAGTTGGATTCCTCCCATGAACAGAACCGCCACTGCCAGCGTGGTGAAGCCCATCACTTCGAGGCTCCCGAAAAATCCAAAGACTTGGAGCAGCTTGATCAGGAGAAGGGCAGTGGCGTAGAGAAATCCGCCGCATGAAATCAGTAACCCGATAAAGCCGATAAATTTCAGCGGGAGCTCGCTGAAGCTGGTTACGCCGTCCCACGCATAAGCGAAAAGTTTGCGAAATGTTTGCTTGGGTATGCCGACTCGCGCCGCGCGATCGTAGGTAATGATCTCCTGTCTGTATCCGAACCAGGAACGAAGGCCGGGAAGGAAGAGGTTCACCTCGGGCAATTGCCGAACGTGATCGGCCACCACCCGATCCATTAAACCAAACGTGCCGCTGTCTTTTGGCATGACTCCGCCGGTTAACATCTTGAACAGGCGGTGGAACTGGCGGAGCAGCAAGCCGCGAACGCCTTTTTCCGGACGAGATCGTCGGCAACCGACCACCACCTTTGCCCCAGCTTTCCAGCGTTCGATCATTTCCGGTATGAACTCGGGCGGGTCCTGCATGTCCGCGTCCAGAAAAACAACGGCAGCGCCGTTTGCCCGATCAAGGCCCGCTCGATAGGCAGCTTGTTGTCCGAAATTCCGGGATAAGCGAACAACCGTCCATCGTTGGATGGATGAAAGAGCGTCGTTTAATTTCGCGAGAGTTTGATCGGTACTGCCGTCGTCAACGAAAACAAACTCAACCTCGACGGTGCATTTTTGCTGCAAGTCTGCCAGGCGACGCAGCAACGCCGCGACGTTTTCTTCTTCGTTCCAGAGCGGTACAACGATCGAGATCAATTTACGTCCTCGCGGGTGTTTCGTTTCCAGATCGAGAACGCCTGGAGCGTTTCGATTTTGGTGAAATGTTGATCAGCAAGCATTTTGGCCACAGCGCCATAAGCGTCATAGATGTCAGGCTTGGATAATATCACAGCGGTCGGCCTCGGAAGGTTGGGAATCGCGGACTCGTCCGGATTTCGCACCCAGCTGGCGGCGTGCGCCGAAGCAGGGTTCTTTCCTTCGATAGGCAACCGATAAAACGTTCCTGCTTCCCAACTGGCACACCACCAGACCGTTTCGTTCGCCTCGAGGAGCTGGCGTGCGGCGGCCGCTGCCGCGCGATAGTCATCCTTTGCGTGCCGTGAGGCGAACCGAATACTCAGCGATGACAAGATCGACAACGCGATGAAAAAAACAGCGACGATTCGGCTGAGCGCGTTCCGATTTTGCAGGAGATACGCAATCCCCGTCGTAGCGATCATTAATACAAAAGGTAAGACAGCGATCGCATGTCGCGCGAGGGCGCTAAACTGAATAAGCGCGCCAAGGATCAGGATAAAGATGGCCGGCGGGAGCGCGAACGCTGCGCCGATGAGTAGGGGAGGTTGGCGAACCACATCGCGTGACGCGCGCGCCAGGTAGGCGAGGATTGCCAGCCACGCCCCGAAAAATGCGATCATCGGAACGGCGAACGCTTTAAAACTATGGATTCCTTGGAGACGAATATCGAAACGGCCTGGCCCAAGTCCGGAAAAGCCGCTGAGCTCGTAAATCATGTAAACGATGTTTGCGGCCAGGCGAACCGATTGGCCGGCGCCGCGCGCGCCGAGCGAAAGAGTCCAGGCATAATAAGCTGCCAGACCGGTCAGACAGAGCAGGCCAAATAAAATGGGCAGGAGCGCGGGACGTTGACGTTTTTTTAGAAAAATGAAGATCGCGATCAAAACAGCGGTGCCTGACCATCCTACACCTAACAAATTCGCTCCGGCCATTAGCGATATTCCCAATACGAAGAGCCACAGCTGAGAAGCCTTGATATTATCTGAGCGCTCAAAGGCGCAGAGAACGTAAATCAATAAGCACGCGATACTGTATTGCATGAGATACGGGCGCGCCTCGTTAAGGTAAAACCAGACTAACGGATGAACTGCCGCCAGGCTGATAAACAACAAACCTTTGTTCCGGTCGCGCCAGATGTGGGCGGCTGCAATCTGCCCAATGACAAACCAGGGATAATTGGCGAGGCGCAGGACCCACTCTGAGTCGCCAAAGAGTTTGTCCCAACCCCAGATATAGACCATGTAAAAAGGCATCTGCAGATCGGATCCATTGACGATCCGCAAAGCCGTCCAGCAGCCGCCGAGCGTACCAGGCCTGGCGGCGTTTCCGGTAATACCTTCATCGATCCAGAAGCTTTGATTGCTGATTGCCAGCAACGGGAAAAGTAACGCGAACAACCAGACGGCCATCGTGAAACCCTGTAGCGGGCTCCCTGATGAGTCCGCAAAGTCGGCCGGCTTACGCGGGCTGGCTTTTGTCATCGAGGGCCCTTCGTGTCTGTTTCGTTAGGAAAATCAACCGGACGGTGAACGGTGAAGACGATTTCCTGTTTCCAATAGGTCAGCCGCTTTTGCGGCAAAAAAGCCGGACGCACTTCGGCTTCGAGTCCGATGATATGAATTTTGCCTTTCCAGGGAATGACGAAGGCGCGGCCTAACGAGCGACCGGTTTCGGAATCGACGATGCGGGTTCCAAAGGTGTGCGCGAGCCAAAGACCAAGTGAGCGAATGAGCTTACGCATGACTTAGTTCCACAGGAATTTTACCGGGTGGAGAGTCCAGGCAGCTCGAGCCCGGGCCTGGTCGACTTGATCGGTCGCATCGCGCAGCACTTGAACGAAACGTTCCTGGTCGGCGAAGCCGCGAACGCGGTAACCAAGATGATGTGCGAGCGTAGGCAAATATAACTCCAGATAGATCCGAAACGGTTCGTTATGCCCGGCAACCGCACAAAACGCCTCCCTCGTCCAAAAGCTACCGCTTCCGAACATAGACAATACAACGCCGGGATCGGTACGACGGGTCATTTGTTGCCAATAGGCTCCAAAGCCAGGCTGGGATTGGTGATAGAGGAAGTGCGCGTTGTTCGTGCCATCTACACGATGAAGGTGAAATCCGAGCACGTCGGCCTTTTCTTCGATGAGCTTCTGGATTTGGCGTTGATTCAAATCGCGAACCAGCGGGACATGATCGAACTCAAGAAAATGCACGTATTGAAATTGGGGACGGGATTCGAGGAATCCGGCGGCGCGTTGGAAAATGCCGGTATAACTTTGGAGCTCGCGTTGATGATCTTTCGTTCGCAACGTCGAATCGTCGATAAACATTTTCGCGGGGTGCGGAATCGCGTCGAACTCGGGCTTGGTTCCCCCATAAGCGAGGAGGATATTTTCGGGCGGAGCATAATCATTCCAATAGCGAAGCATTTTGGAAACGGCTTTCGCAGATTGATGCGTAAGGATCAAGTTGAGAACGGGATTCATGCTGACGGCGGGTGGCGCTTGGCCAGTTTCTCGAATTCTGCAAGCGCCATGCCTACCACCTGGTCCATGTTGTAATATCGGTACGTCGCCAGCCTCCCCACAAAGCTCACATTGTTCTCCTCCTCGGCGCGTGCCGCATATCGTTGGTAAAGCGCCTTCGTGTCAGGGGCGGGCACTGGATAATAGGGTTCCCGGCCCGCGAGAAATTCCTGGGGATATTCGCGGATTATTGTCGTTACCGGAATTTTTTGCCCGGTGGCATGCTTAATCTCGAGCACCCGTGTAAAATCATGTTCGTTAGGATAATTGACCTGCATTACCGGCTGATAAAATTCCTGGGGCAGCGTTTCCGGTTCGAACCTCAACGATCGATAGGGAAGGTGACCATAGCAATGGTCGTAATATTCGTCGATCGGGCCGGTATAGATCAGACGATCGAATTGGTATCGCGATCGCGCGTCGCGATAATCGGTGTTCAGGGAGACTTCGATATTCGGGTTCGAAAGCATTTTCTCGAACATGGCAGTGTAACCGGCTTTGGGGAGGGCCTGAAATTTCTCGGACAAATAACGATCGTCTCGATTTGTCCTGATGGGGATACGGCCGCATACGCTTGGGTCCAGCTCCTTCGGATCGCGGTGCCATTGTTTACGGGTGTAATTCTTGAAAAACATTTCGTACAACTTCCAGCCGACCTGCGAAACAATGACTTCCTCGGAATTCGCGGGATTGTCGATCTTGACACGCCATTCGGCGAGCTGCGCTTCCATTTCCTCCGTGGTAGATGGCCGGCCGATGAACTGTTCGAACGTATTGAGATTAATCGGGAAGTTCCAATAGCGTCCATCTGTCCACGATAACACCTTGTAATCGACCGGGTGCCATTCCGTAAACTGACTGAGATAGTCAACCACCCGTTGAGAGTTGGTCCGAAAATAATGGGGGCCGTAATCGTGAATCAGGACGCCGGCCTTGTCGTAATGATCGTAGGCGTTACCGGCAATGTGATTACGCCGTTCCACGATCAGGCAGCTTTTGCCTAACTGGCTGGCGATACGCTCGGCCAGGACCGCGCCGGCAAAACCAGCGCCCACAATGAGGAAATCGACTTTTTTCGCCATCCCAGATTTTAGAAACCGCCACCCACGGCATTCTCCGGTCCGCGGTACGATTTCAGCCAGTCGACTGTTTCCTGAATACCTTGCTCCAGTGAATAGGGATTTTCGCCTAACAAATCAAAGGTGCGTTGCATGGGCGTTTCATAATTTGTGGTCATGCTGCGAAACCTTGAACTGTTGATGAGGAAAGGGCGGCCTGTAAGGCGGGTGGGAATATCTCCTAACAAAGCCATGATGCGTAACAATGGGCGCGGCACGACTCGAACTTCGCGACCGGCAAGCGCTTTGGAGAAGCCGTTGGTCCAATCGAATAGATCGGTCGGCGGATCGCCCAGATACAGGGTCTGGCGATCCACCCGGTCGCGCGGCGCCTCCACGATTTTCAACATTTGGTGCACGACATTTTTCACGTAGCCATAACAACGAACAACCGGTTGCCGGCCTGGATGAACATAGAGACCGCGTCGAACCACATTCCAAAACTCCCGACGGTAACGAAGATGCCACGGTCCCCAAATATTGGTCGGACGCACAATGGTCCAGCAGCAGGAAAGATTTGCCTGACGCGTGAGCTTTTCGGTGACGACCTTGCTTTCGCCGTAAACGGTCTCGGGAAAATAATCGGTGTCATTTTGCGGTAACCGGCCAGGCGCGCAAACGAACTGGGATGAAGTGATAATCACCCGGTCCACCGATGGTGTTGCCCGAATTGCGTCCAGGACGTTGGTTGTTCCCCGGGTATTGACCGGATAGCCGGCTTCAACCGTAGTGTTCTCATCGCATTCCGCGCGCGCGGCAAGATGCAAAACCCAGTCGGGCTGAAACTCCCCGAAGGCGGAGATCGTTTTATGCGCATCAAGAATATCACCCTCGCGCCAATATTGCGTCTGTTCGCGATCAAGAGGGGCGTGATGCGAGTAATTCAGAACGGCGTGGCCTTTGCGCAAAAGTGCGTCAACGACGTGCTTGCCGATAAATCCGGAGCCCCCGGTCACCAAAACCTTCATCTGCTAGACGCTTACCCGTTAAATCAAGGAAGTCGAAAATGAAAACGTGATGTGTCGTCTTTGGACCGAACTACGCTAGGGTTCAGCACGAGCGTAGACGGTGAATTCGTTTTCTCGCGCGAGTACTCGAAATCCGCTGGTTTCCAGCCAATCCATGGATTCGGGCGCACGATAATGGTGTCGAAGCCGTCGCACGAATTCAAAGGGACCGCCTAGCTTAGGTAGAGGCAAAGTGACGACGGCGTAGCGGGCCCGCTCCAAGGCGGCTTTGCGATATTCTTCCGGAGTAAAGGCGGTCCAGACAAAAGTAGGCCGTTTCCCGTAGTAACCGAGCACCGCGTTGTAGGGATAATCGATCATGTCGATCCGATGATTTGGTCGAAACAGGATCACGTCATTTGGCTGGGTATTTGCCCGAACCCAGAGCGCGGCATCAAATATTTGTCGATCTTGCTGGAAGAGGTATCGCCAGACGGGAATCGCGGGAAGAACGACTAACAAAGAGAAGCCAACGATTGCTGTGCGCTGCCAGCGAACAAGATATTGCGTCGACAAAATATTTTGCATTCCGATTCCGAACAAGGCGCAGAGTGGAGCGACTGCCGGAAGATTGTAATAACTGTGGTTGGTCGCGGCATAACCGAACCAGAGTAAATAAAAAATCGCCAGCGAAAGCAGCCATAATCCCAGGATCTTCCCGCGCTGGTGTCGCAGGAAAATCCAGAGACCATATCCAACGATGAGAATAGCGGGACCGGAAGCGACAAAAATCGTTAGGTATGCCGCAATCATCGTCCAGGGCGCCAGAGCGAACCGACTGTTCGTTATTCCGATATAGGTGTGCAACAGACGTTCGCGGGATGAGCCGAAAGACAAGGGCCCAACGTTTACGGTGTCGGAGAAACGGCTCCACATTATGAGAGCGCACAGGGTCAGAGCAGCGGCTATTAAATAGCGTGGCCGCAAGAGCCGCCTCCATCCTTCCCGGCTGAACACCAATCCGATTAGAATAATGTAGAGATGGGCGATTTCCGTCGGCTTAACGAGCATTCCGATCAGCCCCACCAGGACACATGAAGCCCAGCGGCCGATCGTCGGGCTTTCGAAATAACGCATCGAGAGCAACACGAGCAAGAAAGCCAGCAGTTGCACCAGCATCTCCGGCATGAACGCTTGACCGAAAAACACTTCCAACGGCGCGAGGACAAAGAGCAGGTTGGACCAAAGGGTCTGTTTGTGATCAAGCAAACGTTTCCAGACAAATTGCACGCATACAAACGAAGTCGCCCACAAAAGAATAGTCGTTATCTTCGCGCTCTCATCCAAGTTGCCGATGACTCGGACTAATCCGATGACAAGATAATTGTAGATGGGTAATTCCTGAAGATAGCGCTCATCGATGTCTCCCGACCACGGCGCGCGAGAAGTGAGATTAATGCCGGGCTGACTCAACAAGCTTTGAGTTGTCGCGGCGGTCTGACACTGCCGGCCAAGATGGGCATCAATCAGCGGCTGGTTGATCGCCACGCAACGCAACGCGATTCCCAGCACGAGAAATAACCAAAAAGACCGATCGAGATTAAAATGAATCATGCGCGTAGTCATGAATGGTAACCGATTGACCGGCGGGACTGGTAATTAGAATTTCAGTTGCCCGGCCCGTCACTGGCTTACACCTCCGTGGAAAAGGGGTCGAACAAGACCCGTTTTTGCCCGATGATGGGATACACTTGAGCCCTTTGAAGAAACCGCGAGTTGTAGTGGCAGGACAGTTTCCTCCTCCGTTCGGGGGCCAGAATCTCATGATTCAACGGACGGTCGAACAGTTCACGAAGTCTGAGCGGTGTCGCGCTGTCTATTTGCCTTTCGTTTTCACGCCTGAAATCAAGAGTGCTCAGCGAGGTCAGCCGCGCAAGGCGTACGAGCTGATTCGCGTTCTGGGGCGGCTGTTCCGAATTCGAATGCGCGGTCCCATTGATCTTCTGTTGTATCCGACGGGCGGGCCGCAACGCGTTGCCATGATTCGCGACCTGCTCCTTTTGCCGTGGGTTTTCCTGGTTTCACGGCGGGTGGTGTTGCATTTTCATGCGGCCGGGATTGCTGATGAACTCGAGCGCAAACCGGCCGGCTTGATCGCAACGCTATTGAAATTTGTCTACAGCAAGGCGTTTGCGGCGGTGGTGATGACGAACTTTGGCCGACGTGATCCGGAGGCGGTTGGTATCGGCCGTATCCTGGTGGTTCCCTGGCGGGTGGCTGACGACTTCGAGCCGGCGCGCATCCATCGGAATCAGAATGGCGTTGTTAGGCTGTTACATATCGGGCATTTGTGCGCGGATAAAGGAACTCCGCAATTGCTAAAGGCGTTCGCCGAATTTAGCGACCGGCATCCTAATGTGGAATTGGAGCTGGTTGGACAATGTCTGCCGCCATTCAGCAGCGAACAACTGGAGAACTTAATCGACGCGCTCGGGATCCGATCGAAGGTCCATGTGTCCGGCCTCCTCAGGGGGGATGACAAGAAGAATGCATTTGGCCGGGCAGATCTGTTCGTATTTCCGACCGTAGCGCCTTACGAATCTTTCGGATTGGTGCTGGCTGAAGCGATGGCCTGGAAATTGCCAATTGTCGCGAGCGAATGGCGGGGCAACCACGATGTTTTGACGTCGGACGCAAAGGCGGTGTATTGCCGCGTATCGCCTTTGTACTCGCAGGAAATCGGTGTGGCGCTGGAAGAAGCGTATCGCCAACGCCCGAGCTGGACTTCTTGGGGCGAAACAAATCGAGCGATCTTCGAAAAGCGTTACCGCGACAGTGAGGACGATGAATCGCTCCTGGACGCGCTGCTTTCCACTCTCGAATCGAGGGCACGTCGAAAACGAATCCTATACATTCATAACAGCGCGGATTTGTACGGGGCGAGCCGGTCGTTGTTGCGACTGCTCCACGGGGCGGATCGCGATCGAATCCACGCGACGGTCGTGCTGCCCCAGACCGGCCCGCTCAAGGACGCAATCGACGCGCTTGGCATAACGGTGTTAATCGATCCAACACTAGCCATCGTTACTCGTTATACTTCGTGGGTGTCGGTGTTGCTCTATCGATTTCCGGTTTCGGTGTGGAAATTAGCCAGGCTTATCCGAAAGCTCGATATCGATTTGGTTCACACGAATACGGGAGTCATCGTTAGTCCGGGCATCGCCGCCAAAATCGCGGGCGTTCCACACATCTGGCACATGCGCGAATCGTTTCGAGAAGGCCGTCCGCTTCTTTGGAAGCTTTACTCGGCTTATATCCAAATGGTGTCTGATCGAATAGTCGCCGTGTCTCATGCGACCGCCGCTCAATTTTCCAACCGTCGCAAAGTGGTCGTCGTTCACAATGGTTTTTCGGTCGATGAATTTGTGGTCGCTCCGGAACGGCGTCATGAATTTCGGCAACAGTTAGGCATTGCGGACAGCGATTTGGTGACGGGATGCGTCGGGCGTATCAAATGGGGTCGCAAGGGGCAGGAGCACCTGATCCAGGCTGCGCATTTACTCAAGAAGCGCGGGATTATTTCGAAGATCCTGATCGTGGGTTCGCCCTTTCCAGGGAACGAGATTCACCTCCAAAGGCTTCAGGAACTGGCTCGAGAATTAAGCGTGGAAAACCAGGTTGTGTTTGCCGGCGAACTGGCGGACCCGAAGCCAGCCTATACCAGCATGGACATATTTGTGCTGCCGTCGGCGTATCCGGAGCCATTCGGCGGGGTGGTGATGGAGGCGATGTGCATGGCGTTGCCTGTCATCGCTACCAATCTAGGCGGCTCCCTCGACCAGATCGTAGAAGGGGTAACAGGCTTCCTCGTCCCGCCAGCGGACCCGGAACATTTGGCCCAGCGCCTGGAACAACTTGCGAAGGACCCTGACCTCCGACGGCGCATGGGCATCGCGGGGAGGGAACGAATCACCCGGGAGTTTGCCCTGTCCGAAATGGTCAAGAAAATCGAAACGTTATATGCTGAAGTGTTGTCTAAACCCGGTTACCGCCACGAACCAGAGCACGAATCGCAAACGACTTCGGCGGCGACAATAAGTTCATAAGATGTGCGGCATTGCGGGATATGTGAGCTGGCAGACACCTCCGAGCGCGGAGGTGCTGCGAGCCATGGAGCAAGCTGTCGCGCATCGCGGCCCCGATGAAGGCAGTATTTGGCACGATGGCGTATGCGGATTTGCTCATCGCCGGCTTAAGATCATCGATCTTTCACCGTTGGCGGCCCAGCCAATGTCGAATGAAACCGGCGATGTTAGGCTGATTCTGAACGGCGAGATCTATAATTTCCCGGCATTGCGCCAGGAGTTAGAACAGTTAGGCCACGATTTCAAAAACAAGAGCGACACCGAGGTTTTGGTTCATGGCTACGAATCCTGGGGCTACGATCTCTTCCGAAGATTGCGAGGGATGTTTACCATCGCAATCTGGGATGCGCCCAAACAAGAACTGATTTTTGCGCGAGATCGTTTCGGCAAAAAGCCGTTTTTTTACGCAGAGCACGGCGGCCGATTTATTTTTGGATCGGAGCTGCCGGTTTTCCGGGAAGTGCCTCGACTTTCTCTTTCGATATCCCGCCCGTCCTTCGCCGAGTATATCGAATTTGGGTACATTCAATCGCCCCAAACAATCTTTACTGAAATCCGGCAGCTGCCGCCGGGACACTTCGGAGTATTGAATCGAAACGGACTGTCACTCCAATCTTTCTGGAAACTTCCCGATACTCCTCCGGCAACGCGAGTCGATGTCGATCTTGCAGAAGCGGCGCGAAGACTGGATGGGCCGCTGCAGGACGCGGTGGCGTGCCGGTTGATCAGTGACGTTCCGTTAGGCTGTTTCCTAAGCGGCGGAATCGATTCGAGTTTGATCGCGGCGCATGCGCAGGAGGCGATTCCGGGCCGGCTGAAGACTTATACAGTTGGCTTCACGAACACTTCAATGGACGAAACCGAACATGCCGCACGTATCGCCCGGCATTTGGGAACGGACCATCACGAAATTACGGTGGATGCCCAGTCGGTGATCGACGAATTCGTGGACATTTTCAGCCGAGCGCCGGAACCCATTGGCGACGATTCGTTTTTGCCAACGTTCGTGATCTCACGCGAGACCAAGCGGGAGGTGACGGTGGCACTTTCCGGCGACGGCGGTGACGAATTGTTTTGCGGCTATGACAAGTATCGGCAGTTCCTGGCAGCGAGCCGGTTGCGGCGAATGGTCCCTCAGGCGGCGCGGGCAGCGGCGTTTTCGATTATCGGCGACAGAGGTGGCGACGGATTTCGAAAGCGTCTGGAGGCGCTGGCTGCGCCTAACGATGAAAGCGTCGCGCGCTGGTTGTCGACCTTATGGAAGGAATCCGAGCTCGTGAATCTGATCGAGCCAACTTTTCGATTGTCTCTGCAGTCGGACGGGTTTGCATGCGCGTGGAACCGACGAACGAGCTTTCAACCGCTGGAGCGGTTCATGATGACGGACATAGAGACCTATTTGTCGGCCGATATCCTGACGAAAGTCGACCGGGCAAGCATGGCTCACGGCCTGGAGGTGCGGAATCCGTTTCTGGACCACGAGTTCGTCGGAGCGGTTCTGGAGATGCCAGTAAGGGTTCGGCCTGGTAAGCCGTTACTGAAAGAAATGCTGGCGCGGCGAGTCCCGCGCGAGATGTTCGAGCGCCCTAAACACGGCTTTGGAATGCCTATCAACGAATGGTTTCGTGGTCCACTTCGTTCCGTTCTTGAAAAATATACAGCACCCGAACGACTGGAGCGGCGTGGTTTGCTGCGATTCGGGGCTGTCCAGGAATTCGTCCGGGCCCACTTGTCGGGGCGGCGAAACTTCGGACGCAAGCTTCAGGCAATCGTGGCGTTCGAGATCTGGGCCGACCGCTTTTTTGGCGATGGGTCCGCGGTCAGCGCGCAGTAACCGGCCAGAAAAATCCGACCCACTTGGAGATCGGCCGACGTTGTGCGGGACTCGCTCCCGTGTAGACCTCGATGTCTACTTTTCGAGGTCGGTAGGCGCCCGCGAAGAGCTTCCGAATTCTGTGCCACAAAATCATAAACGGCCTGCCAAACCGGGTTGGCTTTTCTCCGACCGGCAGCCAGCTAGACTTCTCCTGATCTGCAATTGTGCTGTGTGAAAGATTACCGCCGGTGAAAGTGAATACGCTGAGCGCTTTGGAGACGACTCCCATGGACACGCCTGCACGGAGTAGTTCAAAAACCCAGTATTGATCACCGGCAACTTTCAAGTGAACCGGGAACAGATGGCCACGATCAAGAACCCTTCGTCGAAAAAAGGTCGCGCACGTCAGCGTGTTTAGCGGAGCCGCTCGCAAGTGACTCAAAGTCGGCAGCGTGGTCCGCCGATAGGAAAGTGGACTACCGGTCGAATCAATCAGAATCGCATCGCCAAAAAGGACATCCACATCTGGATGCCTCGCAAAGTAATCGCTCACCTCACGCAAGGCACCAGGCAGATACTGTTCGTCACAATTCAAATAGCCCAGGATTTCCCCCCTCGACTTTGTTAGGCCACGGTTAATGGCATCGTACATTCCCTGATCTTTTTCCACAACCAGGCGCGGAATGTATCGAGCCGAGGCGCGGGGCGCGGTCTGCTTCTCAAAAAAGGCGTGGATGTTCTCGGTCCCCGCGTCCTGAACGATGTGTTCGACTTCGACGCCCGTTTGATCGGCGACGGATGCGATCGCGAGTTGAAGCCAGTCCGTTTGCCGGTAGCTGGGTGTGACGATCGAAATCAATAGCTTTCGCGACAATTAGGGACGGTTGTGTGTCTCGGTTAGGAAGGCACGAGCTGCCGAACGTGGCCGGAGCCGAGGGGATTGGGGGAGTGCCGCTTCTTTTCCTGCACCTTCGGAGCAAAGTCGCGTTGCAAGGCCAGGAAGACACTTACCAGAGCAAACTCACGCGACAGAAAAGAGCCGAGATCCTGCGCCCCTACCCAGTAGGAAATGATCGACACCATCAAATAGAGAGCCAAAAAGCGAAGTGCAAACGCTGCGGGAGACTTTTGCTGGAAACCAATCCGGAACGTCTCTCGCAGGATGCGCGCGTTCCAAATAACAAAGAATATTGTTCCGATGATTCCAATGCAGTCGACGGATGAAAAAAAGCCGTTATGGATATTTCCGGTCTCAACAATCTGGCGGTAATCCGCCGCCTGCCGATATTGGACGGATGTCTTGGTCCATTCGGATTTGAAACCGAAGCCTCGACCGATCCAAGGATGCACCGGGAAAAATTCTTTTCTCCACATTTCCCACGTTTTCTGTCGGAACTCGTTGGATGCAGCTGCGTTACTGGCCATGTCGACATCCCAGTCCCCTGGTAGAAACGCGAGACCCCGCTGAACCTGTTTAGGCAGTGGAAAGAACTGGGAATGAATAATAGATAGGGAAAGGAAAAGGGCCGCGACTATTGGAAGCAAAGCCAGCACGCCCATTCGCAGGTCGCGAATTCCGGCTCCCGCGCCAAGAATTAAAGTGTTCAGAATGGCGGAGCGGAACCCGGAGTAGAGGACCATGAGAAAACCGCCCACAGCCGCGGCAAAACGGGCAAAGAATTGCGGATGCAGAATTTTCCGGATCGAGACCGAAGCCAGCACCATTGTTATGATGATGAGTCCGAAGTTGCCAAATGCGCCGAGGCGCTCAGTCACATCGGTCCGGCTTCCCTCGAGCAGTTCTTCAACACCGAGAATGGAGACTGCGGAATAGAATGGGTAGATCTTGTAGATCGACGATGGCCAGACGGTGGTAATGACAGTGATGAGAAGATCAAAAAAGGTCACTGCCAGGATCGCGTAGGGGAGTTTGGCCCACGCACTCGCCTTTATCGGGATGCTTTGAATAACAAAGAATGCGGCCAGCCCCACCAGCGCGTTTACATAGTTGCGTCCGCCCCAGATGCTTGAGCCCAGGAACCTCATCCCGAGGCGATGTTGAATGGCGTGAAATATGAGAATCGCCATGAAACCCGAAATCAATACGACTTGATTCTGGGCGCCCAGACTGAGCCTCGTTCTTCGCAAAACCATGTCGCCTACGACAAACTTGCCGACACCGATAACCATGAGCAGCTGGAATGGTGTGAATTGACCGCCGAGAATCGGGAAAGTGCCGCCTAGAAACGATGCAGCGACCGTGAGAATCCAAAAATATCGGCCAGACAGGAAAGTAACGGACGTCACTATCGCAATGGCAGTAAGAAGAACGAGCGGGTAGTAGTTTTCGGAACCGATGTTCCACCCCAGGATGGCGGCGAAAATCAGTCCGATGCCGCAAAGCACCAGGACTTTGAGCTGTTGAGCTAATGCGGGATTTTCCATGGTCGAGCCAGGCTAGATTATGCCTTTGTCCGGGACTTATAGCAATCTTCGCTCCCTACGGCATCGTCGCCCAAGGCTTTCGAGATTCTCGATGTCTTTGCAGGTTGTGTCGGTATTGTGTGCGACAGGTTTGAACCGGTAAGATGACTAACCGTAACACCAATCCTCCCATCGACGTCGTGACGGCGGCGAGACGCCGAGAGCTTCGCATCCTGCGAATCGCGCTCGAACGTCTGCAGAGCTTTGCGAACATGAAACGTCTGTTCGTGATTACGGCTCGGGAAAATTTTGGGCGGTGCCGACGAGTACTCGGCAGCGAGGTCGAATTGCTGGACGAAGACACGATTGTACCAGGACTGACCTTGAAACGATTGCGTTCCTATTCAGCTCCCGGGTTGCCAAAAGGCGCCGGATGGTATCTGCAGCAATTCGCGAAAATGGCTTTTGCGCTGCGGGAGCCGGATGACGATTACTACCTGATCTGGGACTCGGATACGATTCCGCTGCGTCCAATGGAGTTTTTCGATTCGCAGGGTCGAATGGTTTTTACCATTAGCGATGAAGAGCATCCTCCGTATCTGGAAACGTACAGAAAACTCTTTGGTGAGGAGCCTAACCGCGAGTTCTCATTCATTTCCCAACACATGATTGTTCAGAAATCGATTGTTCGGGAAATGGTCGGCAAAATTGATAGTCGATTTCCGGGTTCTCAATCCTGGGCCGGTAAGATCATGGATAATCTTACCGGAACGAGTTCCAATCTGTTCAGCGAGTACGAAACCATTGGGCACTACGTGAAAAACAACTATCCGGATCGTGCTGTTTATCGTCGGCTTCCCTGGCTGCGAGAAGCCGCCTTGGAGACTAACGGGATGTTATCGGAAAAGAGTCTCGCCCGGCTCGCAGAGAAGTATTATTTCGCCGCGTTCGAATCGCAGCAAATGCCGCTTCGCAGATTCGTCCACGGCTTGCGCAGGCTCCTTGCTCCAAGGACCCCGGAATTCCGTTACAAGTAGCTGCTTGTCAGCTTTCCGTTACTCGGCCTTCGCTAACGCGTCTCCTGATATTTGAAGGCATCATGCGCAGGACGAAGGCGCAAACTTTCGCCGGTAAAATCGCGGCGGCGATCTCTGCTGGTTCCAATCGCAATCGTAGCAATTGAGCGTTGGCGTCGCGACGGCTCGCTTCGGATGGTTGCGCAGCGCGCTTTTTAGCGATGAAGAGACCTTCAGTGCTTATATCGTGGAGCTGCGATTTCCAGTTATCGAGTCGACTAACATAAGGCACCAGCCATTTGCCTTTCCGCAGCTTGGCGTCGTGTGACATTAAGGTCGCGCCTACCGGCATGTGCGAATCGATTAATCTGAATTCGTCGATCTGTTCGCCAGGATTATTTCCGCCATCGAGAAAAGCGAAGTCGATCGCGAATTGTCGATCTTGTTCGGCTAACCAATTTGGAATCACATTTTGGGACAAGCCAAACAACGGCGTAAATCGTTCGGCTGCGTCGGGCACGGCGCCACGAATGTTTTTCAACATTTGCTCGTAAATCGAACGGTCTGCTTCGATACCCCAAAGGTGGCCGTCGCCATTCTGTTGCAATGCATGCAGGATCGTTACCGTGCTTCCTCCGCCTAACCAGGTTCCGACTTCCAGCGCCACTTTGGGTTTCGTCGCAGGATCGACAATCGCGGAGAAAATGAGTCGCCGTTCTTCCGCATTCAGCTGGCCGGGAATTTCATTCGGCATGTTGCAAGAGCTCCTGATAAATCCGGACATGCTGTCGAGCAATTACTTCCGGATGATAACGCCGGCGCATTTCGCTGGCGGCGGTTTGAGGCCGTGGGCAACCCGTTGCCAACCACGTGCCGATCGCGTCGGTCATGGCATCGGACCCAAGCGGAAATAATTCTGCGCCGTCAACTCCGTCGGCAATATCTGGAATGCCACCGAGCCGGTTACCGAAGAACTTGAGATTCCTGGCCAGCGCTTCCGCTACCACCAGCCCGAAGGCTTCTTCAAACGGTGCGTGAATCAACGCCGATGCCGAATCGAAGGCCGCAAGTAACTCCGTCAACTCCAGATCTCCGGCATAACGAGCAAATCCGGCGCGCTCGGCGTCCTTGATCTTGCGAAGGAAAGCTGCCGCGTAGGAATCTTGGGGATCCGCCGCGCCTATGAATTGCAGCTCGAATAATTTACCGCGGCGATGCAATTGTTCGGCCTGATCCAGGATTTCGACTTGTCTTTTACGCGGAGAAACCGCGCCTACGTTCAGGATTTTTGGAATTCCAGACAGGGTTTCGGTTGGAAGGGGAACATCAAAAAATTCGCGCCTTAGCGCGTTTGGGACGCGCCAGGTTTTTCTGGCATACCGTTTTACCAATGTTTCGGTGTAAGCCGAGTTGCAGAAGACGCCCCCGGTCCGGGGCAATGTGACGCGCTCCAAAATTCCCGCGCACCAGTAATAGCTGGCCGGTTTTGCGCGAAGAACGCGAGACAATTCAATCATGTTGCCGTGGAGTGTTACGACATTCGGGAATCCGGAAAAAACCGCGCCCAGCCCGCATTCCCGTTCGGTGCCTTCACCGTGCACGACATCGGGTTGAAGTTGACGCATTTTACGGCGGATCGCCCGAACACATCCCTGGTAAGCGGTCCGCAGCCACCCGATTTTGGGCACATGGAGCAGGTGAAAATGGGTATTGGCAAAAATCTTTTCCGGCGCGCGCATGGGTCGCTGCGTGCAGGAGATGACATGGACTTCGAGATCTCCCAGCGTGGCGAGTCCCTGGAGTACTGCCTCGATGGCGGGTCCGAAGTACGGCTCGGGCAGGTCGTATCTGCGATGGTGCTCCCGGTTGTCAGTAGTTAAAACGGCAACGCGCATTATAGCCTAACGAATGATGGGTTGTTCACTGCTGAAGCCGGGCACGAGTGATGCCCGCGCATTTTTCGAAACAACTGAAAAGGACCGAGCGCATACGATCCGCGTCGAACTCGGTTCGAGCGCAGTTGCGAATTGCGTCCGCATAGGAATCGCCGGGAGCTGCCTGTTTGAACGCATTTCTGAGCGCACTGGTTAGTTCTTCTCTTGTTGATGCCGGCGAATAAACCCCGGTGCCATACTTGTTAGCCATTTTGGCGACGCTGCTCTCGGGGTGACCAATCGTGATGACCGGTAATCCCGCCGAGAGATAAGTAATGAATTTGGTGGGAAAACTGAATCGATTGTACTGCGGGTCGTCGTCTTCCAGGTCCATCAGGGACAAGCCCCAGGTGCACGCTTGAAGCTCCCTAACTAATAATTTCTCCGGCAGATTTCCGTGTTCATGCATCCATGCCGGGTCGAACCATGTTTGGGTGCGATAAGTATGCGCGCTGAACAGATGAAGCTCGATCGGACGCATCAACTCCTCGCGTAATTCTCGAACCGCCGCAACGAAGAGCGCAAAAACATCCGGCAAGATGATCGTCCCAGCATAGGCGATGCGGACAATATCGGAGGGCGACGAGATCTTTGTCTCAAGCTGGCGAAATTGCTCGGTTTCCAAGCCCGCATGTAACATTTGAGCAGCTTCCTGTCCGGTGCGTTCCCGAAGATCATCGATCATGGGGTGGGAAGTTGCATCGCGAGTGGTAGCGGTCCGGTAGAGATCGCTCACTGCCGCCATCATCTGGCGACACGTCTTTTCCCCAAAAGCAGCAATGTTCCGCAGACCATCCGGATAATCTTGAACCGTAACGTGGAAGCCGCGAGAGCTACCCGGCAATGTCCGGGCGAGGGCCGGAATGGACCATTGATGAGGTATGGCCCAAACCACGTCAGGATTCAATTCGGAAATAGCGGCGCGCAGATGTCGTGTCGCCCATGGTTTCCATGCCATTTCAAGCAAACCAGTTTTGAGTGTCGTTAGGCGTATTCGCGGATAAAGTTTTTTAGGAATATTTGCGACGCGATGATCCGAGACTTTGAAATCGAACACTTCGTTAGTCTCCGGAAAGCAACTCCACCAGCAGATTTTTGCGGCAGGCCAATCCTTCAACATTTGGCGAATGACTGCCGGTCCGCCACCAGCGGCATTTGGCGGAAATTCCGTTGCCACCAACAGCCTGGGCACGGTGGGACTCATGAGGATAAAAATTTCCGCCTGCGCCAATATTCAAGAGCAATGAGGCAATGATGAATTCCTCCTGAGACACTCGCTGACGGTATGAAGCGGCGCTCGGCGCGCCACAAATCACGGGTCGCCAGGACGGGCCATTTAATCAAGCGCTGCACTGCGGTCGTTAACGGCCGGTCCCGGATTTCCTGCCAGACTGGCGGCCATTGCGAGCTGGTCCAGCGCCAGCACGGCAACTGGCTCGGACTCCCGAGTAAAGACTGCGCGATGACACGGCGCCAATGATAAGCCTGTCGACGGAACAGAATGTTTCGCACACCGTACGATTTGCGCCGCGGTCGATGTTCCAGAACGAGCGGAAGAGCCTCGAAATGGCGGTCAGGGACCGGGACTTGTTCGACCATCCCGAAAAAGCGAACGCGTTGTTTGTGAAACAGAAAAATTCGGCCAGAGGGCCAGCACTTCGTCACGATTTTCGCGCCATCCCAAAGTGGCCAGCAACACGTGTAGCCGGAAACATTTTCATCGGGCTCCGGCTTATTCCGGAAATCTTCGAGCCATTGCTTGAGTTCCGCGGAAGGGATTTCGTCGGCGTCGAGACGCAGGATCCAATCGGTCCGTGCCTCCCCCCAGGCAAATGGCCAGTGAGGTTCCTGCTGGAATTCTCGCGGCCTAACGAAGAAACGGCCATTATACTCGGCAACTAATTGTTCAATCTCCTTAAGAATTTGATCGCTTTCAGGTCCGTCCTGGACGACCACGAGGTCATGGCAAAGGCTCCTCGTCTCCACCAACAGACGCCGAAGTAATTCAATCTGGTTTGCAACGCAAACGACCAGCGAGAAGGCAGGCATTACGAAACAGCAACGGACCTTTCTGCCATGTCTTTACGAATCCACAATGCGTTGCCGCTGTAATTCCATCCGTCAATGCCGAGTCCAACACACATGAACCCCGCATTTTCCAGCGTGGTCGTTAGGTCCTGGAAGAGCAGCGTTCCTCGATAGGGCGACGCGATTAAAGCAACTTCCATGAAGATGGACGAAACTCGGCTGAGCGTTTTGCCGCCGCCCCTCAAAACGTGGCCTTCAGCCCCTTGAACATCCATCCACAGGAGATCGATGTGGTCCAAAGTCTCTGCTTCATGGTCCAGGGTGCTCACTTTCACTTCAAACTCGCTGACTTCATTATTCTCGATTTTGTTGAACTGAGACCAAAAAGTTTTGTCGGGAGCTAGAAGGGAACCGTTTCCGGCCAGGGGCAATTCGTGGAAAGTTGCGGTGCCGGGCGCATCGCTCAACGCAAGTTTTCGACTTTCCACGAAACCGGTATTCTCAAAATTCCGCATCAACTCGGCGTGCCATTGAGGCGAAGGTTCGAAGCACAGAAACCGGCTGCGTGGATAACTTTGCCGAAGTCGCGGAATTTCGCTTCCATCATTCGCGCCAACGATCACGATTTGGGTGACTTGCTCCCGCGACAAATGCAAATAGCCGTGGAGTCGCCGTTCTACCTCGAGTTGAACCGCCTCGTACGGCGGAGGCAATTCCATCTCGGGATGGGCAAAATAATTTGAGCCGAGCCGTCGTCGTGCCGCTTTTGTCAGTGGTGCATGGAATGGACGCACCAGATCCCAGAATGTTTTCATTCGCTGGCCGAAGAAACTTAAGCCTACATCAAGTAATAGCGACGCTGGTTTTGTCAAAGTCTGCAACCAGTGTTGGTTTAGCTCGCATAACGACCGGGGGTGGCTCAGGCGCGACGAACATGGCGCCACTGATGCAAGCGCGCCCAATAATAACGTGGGCGAAGCGCGAGCTGGTCCCGCAACGAATGTCCGAATTGATGACGATCGAGATAGCGCGCGGCAGATTTCGCTTTGGCAATGTCTTCTCCCAGACGTTTGTTAGTCGCACCGGCCGCGGCCGATTGCAACGCGTTCTCCAAACGATTCGTGGACTCGCCCGGATCAGCCAATTCGCGGATGTGGGCTTGTGCCTTCAAGCCGAGTCGCGCGCGAAGATCGATATGGTTGGCCAATTTCAAAACTGCGGTTGCTATCGTCCGGGGTGTACTGGCAATAAATCCGCATTCGCCGTGCCTAACGAGTTCAATCTGCGCCTGATCGAGCCAGGGCGTAGAGTTCGCGATAACCGGTTTGCCGTAATTCATTGCTTCGGCGATACCGTAGCCAAAGCTTTCTCCAATACTGGAAGTATGCAGGACGAAATCGAGAGCTGAGATTGTCCGGGCCAACTCAGTTGCGTCACGGGTTGCGGGAAGGATCAGGAAGCGATCGTTGTCGGGAGATGATCGAAGACGCGCGGCAACATGGGGCGGCGGCTCGCGCAGAAGAAGTTTGAGTCGTGGGTTCGCCTTTAGCGCCAGCCGAAAGGCGTCAATGGCGAGGTTGCTCCACTTGTTAGGTTCAGGCCGGGACAATCGGCCCAGGAGAATCTCATCGTCACGGACGCCATGACTTCGTCGAAAAGCCTTCGCGTCCAATTCCGAAGGGCCGTCGTCGGCATCGACCGGGTAAACGCTCACGCTCGCACTGCGAAAGAAATTTTCGTCCAAGGGCCGAAAGTATCGCTGCGCTGCCTGGACGCAGCTCGTCCACGAAATGAAGAGGCGGAAATCCGTCCACGCATCTTCTTTAGGATTTTCGAGCTGCCCAAAAATATTGGTTTGGACGACCGGAATTTTTTTTATTCCTCCTAGTGCGTCGCCCAGCACATCACCGGGATGGGGATGACCCGGGGCGTGAGCGTGAATAACGTCGGGTTGAAATTGTTGAATCAGTTCCCGGATCGGCCCCGGTTCCGAGAGCGGAATTTCGACAGCGATATCACACTTCTCGAGATCCCTGCGACGTGGTCCTTCGCCAAGGCTGATCACGGAAAGTTCGTGGCCGCGGCGCTTGAGTTCTCCGGCCCAACGGCAGGCGGCCTTCTCGGTGCCACCGAATCCGAGATGATTGATGAAGACCAGAATGCGCATGTTATCCTGATTTTCGCGCAAGTGCGTAGCAGTTGTGCCGCAACACTGAATCGGCAACCCCGGGCAACGTCCGTGATGTCGCCACGATCAGGCCACCGTGCTCTTCAAGCCACCATGTGATATCCGTTAGGCGAGGCAAATGCACTGCGTCGGCATCGATCGAATATTTGGCGCCGTGGAGTATTCTTGGTTTCAAATTGATCCAAAACGCGCCCCGAGGTGCAGACTGCGCTCGCGATTTCCATTTTGGTGCGGCGAGAGCGAGATCGGTCAGATGAGAAATGGCGTCGCCCAAAGCCAACTGCCGAATCTTCTGTCGTAAGCGTTGCGCCGTCTTCCCGTAGTAAAAGCTGGGCGGCATTCCTGCGCCGTCGATGAAATCAGGACAAATCACGGCGATGAGGCCGCCGGGTTTGCACAGCTTCCACATTTTTTCCAGATAGGCAGGCGGATCAACGACATGTTCGATTGTGTACAAGCTCGCGACGATATCGAAGCATTCCGAGAAAGGAGTGCTGATTGGACAAAACCGGGCGCGCGGATAATGCTCACGATTTTTCATCAACAGTTTCTCGCTGTGATCGATGCCAACGTATGCGGCGCCGGCAGCCTCGACGTGAGGGCAAAGATGCGCCGATCCGCATCCCATTTCCAGAACCGACATTCCCGGCCGGACGTGGCTAACGAGATCACAATGAAAAGGCTGGAGTTCGGGTGTGTATTGCTGCGAAGCTTGATCCGCAATTTCGTAGTAGGATGGCGGCGGGTCCGAATAATACCTAACAAGTTCCTGATTCAGCTGCTCCAGCACCCCGTGGGGCAATTCTGCATGCGGTCGAACGTCAATGCTCACACCTGAACCTCGAGAGAACGAATGCTACGCACTGCACCAAATGTGAAAAGAAAGCTCACGGTGCGGCGAATCATAATCGTCATAAAACGTGATCGTCTGGTACCCTGCAGCCTTGATGAGTTCGACTGCATCCTGCCACTTCCGATGTTGTCGTGCCAGGTAGGTCGGATGGAGTTCCAGCCAGAGGCGGGGTTTTTGTTTAGTTAGGCACTCTCTCGCGCCTTCGAGAACCTGCAGCTCAAACCCGTCAACGTCGATCTTGATCAGGGTAGGGGACACGGCGTTTTTCTTCGAGTAAAGGTCGATGGACGTTGTCGCTATTTGAATAGGGTGTGAGGAGGCCGATTCGTCGCCTTCACGGAGCATGGAATCCTTTTCATTTATCACGCCCGTCATGGGTGATCCCGCGCCGACCGCTTGCGGGGCGACCTTGAATCCCTGCAGCTGATTTAAATGCGCGATCGCTTCGATCGCCTGAATATTTTTAGGAAGCGGCTCGAACGCGTGCACCTCTATTTTGTCGCCAAAGGCCGCCTTGATCGCCACCGCATATGCACCTCGAAAACTTCCGACATCAAAAACCGTGTCTCCGGGCCGGGCACGAGCGAGAAAGTATGTCAGCTCGGCAATACCTTGCCGCGATTCGCTGAAGAACGAATAGCTTTCGTAAAAATCGCGATGCGGCACATGAACGAGCCGCTTTGCAAACGGTAGCGCACAGGGGACGGTTCCCGATTCGTTTCGTCGCATCCAGCCGCGGATGAACTGCCAGCGAAATTGCGCGGGCAACTTCGAAACCTGGACAAGTTTCCCAGCGATCTGCTTAACGTGCATTCATGACCTCGGCCGTCGTATCGAGCGACGGGCGGGATAGAAGTTTTTCAATGGGCCGGCGCAACAACCAGACACTAACGAGAAAGGCGTGTAGCCCGGCTGGTATGACTTGCCAAAGGGCACTTCGGGCACCGATCAGCGCGGTTCCGAGGAAAGCAAGACCAATGAAGAGTTGCCCGCCAAGATGTAACCAGGTTCGGAGCGCGAGCCAACCTCCTGCGCCAACCAGCCGAATCAAATACAGATCCTGCAGAACCGGAACAATGCGGCTAATGAGAAATGCAAAGGCCACGCCGGTTAGGCCATTCCATTTCCATCCCAGGTAAACACCGCAAATAAGCACAATACAGGTGGTGACATTGAACAGAATTCCGGTGCCCACTCGATTGAGCGAACCAAGCTGTGCTGCCGAAATATTACTGATCGCCGTGATGCAGCAGGCAATAATGATAGGCACCAAGAGCGGTGACACCGCGGCTCCGAGTTCTGGTCCAAGCCAGACTCGCAGCAATACCGGATGCCAGATCGTTACCCAAATCGATACCAGCGCGAACCACGGAAAAGTGAAATCGAAAATCTCGTTGTAAACACCGGCAATCATTTCCCGATTTCCTCCGCCGATCGCGCGGTTGGTGTTACTAAAGACTGGTCCCATGACCGCTCCACTGAGCCCCACGATCCTGGCGCCGACGTTGGTGCAGATGGCGTAGTTTGTGAACTGCGCAGGTGCGGCCAGTTTGCCGAGGACGAGCCGGTCGACCGATGCCAGCAGTGAGTTAACAATAAGGGAAACGAATGTCTTGCCAGTGTAGGTTGCCATTTCGCGCGCGCGATGCCAGGCCGTCTGTGTGAGTTCGAACCTCATCGTGTAATGTTTGTTCGCGTGCCAAATCAGGACGATGAGTTGCAGGAGAGCCGTTCCGGTTGCCCACATGATGAGGACGAGAGGGCTTCTCGTTAGCCATGCCAGCCAGATCGACGGAACGACCTGTAATAGACTAATTGCGGTTCGGACCAGCGAAATAAACCGAAAATCCAGGTTAGCTTGCGAAAGGATCAACCAAAACTGTCCGTAGTAAGATAGAAACAGATTGATGCCCCCGATCACAAACGACCAACGGAGAAGATTGAAAAACGATTCTGAAATATTAAACCACTTCGGGCCATAGATCGCGCCGATCACTGCGAACACGGTTGCCATCACCAGAAGCAACGGAATGGCGATGGCGTTACCCGTTCCCCAATACTCCTTCACTGCTTGTCGATCTTGTTTGCCTAACGCCACCCCGACATAACGGCCAACCGCGACACCCAGCCCAAGATCCATGAAACCAAAGGCGCCCGTGAAAGTAAGAACGTACAACCAAAGCGCATAAAGATCAGCTCCCAGGAAACGATAAAAAAGTGGTACCGACACGAAGTTGACCACCGTCACCACAAGCAACGGCGCCATGCTCCAAAGGGTTTGCTTCTTGAGGCTCATTCTGGTTTTCCCGTTACCACAGCGGCGGGCGGGGATAGTCTAACGAGCTCTTTTCGCACGCTCCGATGGTGGCACTTTGATCGGAGCGCGGCTCACCAAAAAAATCTCGTTTCACCTCCGGTAGAATTTGGCCGGCATGGATGGCCGGGCTGCCGTTCAACACGCGAAAGTCGTTCATTGCCGCCATGGCGAATCGAGGATCAGCTTCACGCGAATGCATGTCGCGTTTTGTTATCCGTTGCCATTCTTCGAGTGTAAAGGTGGTCTCGCCATCCCAGCCGTTCCTGGCGAAAATGGCGCCAATCGCCAGAAGCAGATTATGGTCCGAAGTATTACCGGTGGTGTTCGGGTCAAGGCCCTCTTTGCGAAGAATTAACTGCGGACCCTTGTTGTAGACAGTGATGTTGTTGAGTATCTGGCAATCGCGAGTGGACATTTTATCGCGGACGGGGCCTTCCACTGTGATTCCGCCACCTTCATTAAGATAGCACGTGTTATTAAAAACGCGGGTTTGCGGGGATGACGAAACAAAAATCCCCAGTCCGCCGCCGCTCCGGTCGATCAAGCTGGACCGGGTTTTATCGTTGAGCATTTGTGTCTGAAATGCGGGTCCGGCGTTTTTTCCCGCTTCGGGGTTTGGACTCAAAAACTCTCCGGCGAGGGGATTACGATTTGTTGTACTAATGTTGTTAACGATTCGATTGCCGGCCGAAACTTCAACCATGATGCCGGGCCCCTCGTTATCGTGACAATAATTCGAGGCCAGTTCGTTTTCGTTACAATTGCCATCCAGCCAAAGTCCGGGCCCGATGTTGTAGCCAAATTCGTTTCCAATGATCCGGCCGTTGCTGAAGTTCGGGATTATTTTGGCGCCGCCGCCATGCCAACCGGGATCATATCGATCCAGGTTATTGCAGAGTACGCGGCAACGTTCGATGGAATGTCCGTTGCCGGTTCCGCCGATGCCGGCGCAACCGTTGCATCCAATCGTGCAGCGCAAGAGCGTATGAGAATTGCCGCTCACGCTGACTCCGGCAAAATCGCCCCAGGTGATCGCGCAATCCTCCAGCCGGTTATGATCGCCCTGAATATTACAGGCCGGCCAATTCGAGATCGCCAGAGTACTGGCGTGTCGCATTTGTATTTGCCTAACGATCACATTGCTTCCGAGAATATTGAGCCAGGCGCCTCGCACTGCGGCTTCGATTTTATACTTGTTAGGGTCGTCCGACGCCGGCAACCAGACGTAAAGGAAACGGTTTTTGGTGTCGTAATAAAAGCTGCCCCGCTCCATTTTTTCTTTCGCGGTAATGCGCCGAAGATGGATGGCGTCCAGTAGCACGCCGTCGCGGATGAAAACCCGGTGGATATCGTTCGCTATCCAAAAGGATGCATCAGCCGTGTCGGTCGAACGATCTGCTGGCTTTGGGACACTGGCTTTCCAGATCGCCCCCTGATCGATTGTCCAGCCGCCGATTTCATCAGAGCCTTTGATCACCACGGTCTCGTCAGGTGCGGCTTCGATGGTGATCGGCGCATCCTTTGTTCCGGATGATTTCAGAATCACCGTTTCCCGGTATTCGCCGCTGTGAATTAATACTTTGTCGCCGGCCTGAGCCTTTAGGGCTGCCGCGGAAATTGTCTTGAGCGGCTTCTCGACGCTGGCCGGGTTACGATCGGAGGCGTTCGGGCTCGCCTGGTTTACGATCAAAACGGCCCCGGGCGCCACGTGCAACGCTGTCGTCAGGGCGAGGAGCAGAGAAAGGCGTGGCACTTCCATGCGGAAAGATCATCTACGCCGCATTGAAAAAAACGAAAGCCCGGGGGGCGAGTGGGAACTGGCTTGGGCAAACGCAAACCGGGGTGTGCACGAAACCTGCTAAATTCGGCGCATCCAGTAATTATGGCTATTATTACCCCTAGAACCCTCGCCATTGCGTTGTCGTGTGTCTTTTTCGCTGCCCCCGGCCAAGCTGCCACCCGAAAAGTCTCAGTTTCGGTCTCTCCCTCAACCGTAAATACGGGCTCCTCAGCCAATTATAGTATTCGACTCAGTAAGGTAAACGCTGGGTCCCCAACCACGATCAATTTTGCCATGTCGGGAACCGCGGTTTCGGGCCGAAATTATACCCTTAGCCGCTCCAATACGGCCGTTATCCCGGCCAACGCCAGTTCTGTGAATGTTGTACTGAGCGCGCTCCCGTCCACGACTACCAGTACTACGACGGCCACCATGACGCTGAAGACCGGCTCTGGTTATGCCGTGTCGGCGGCGTCCAAAAGTTCGATCAGCATCAGGTATGTCGCGCCTTCTCCGACGCCCACGCCGACCCCTACGCCCACTCCCACTCCCACTCCCACACCTACGCCAGCACCAACTCCGACCCCAACCGCAACGCCTACGGCCACGCCTAGTGTAACGCCAACGCCCTCTCCTTGGCCAACCGCGACTCCATCCGCGACTCCGACCGCTCGCCCCTATCCGACCAGGGAAGTCTGGGTAGCTCTTCGTACCGACAACGTTCCCGGCGCAGGAACGCAGGCTGATCCCTATGATGGCAGCACCGCGAACAAGTTCGACGCCGTCCTCAAGGCAATCCCGGCCGACACCGTGATCCACCTGGGGCCCGGAACATTTTTGACGAACGGCATGCAGGATTACAACCTGGCCAACAAGGGTTTCCTCCTGAAGCGCAATTGGAAACTGAGCGGTGCGGGAATGGACGTGACGATCGTTAAGCTTGTTTCGCTCTGCGACCGGCCGAACGGCCTACCGCGGAATCGCGGATTGGTTTTCGGCGCTGGTTGGCAGGACCTCAGCGACACGGTGGTTAGCGACCTAACGATTGATTGCAATGCCTCTAACTTGAGCGCCGGAACTGTGAACGGCACAAATTACACAACCGCCGGTATTGAGCTGGACGGAAATAATTGCGTGATGCGCAACATTCATTTAATCCACGCCTACGGGGATTGGGATTCACTTCTTGAATGTTTTGCGATGTCGATCGGAGGCTGGACGGATGGATATAGCTGGCATCCTTCGCTTAACGCGTTGATCGAAAATTGTGTCGTTGACTCAAGTAATCTCAATTACGGAGTCGCGATTCAATTAGCTAGCGATGTAAGCACTTATGTCACCGGCACAGTTCGCGGTTGCACGGTAAGAGACTGGAAAGGTACCTCAGCCTACGGAGTCCTCGGCCGCGATTGCTTGTTCGAAAATAATACCGCCGAAAGATCTACCAATTTTTTGCGGAACGACAGCGGTACAGTTCAGAATTGCGTCTTCCGGGGAAACACCGCCGTGGAGTGCGACAACTTCTTCTGCATGATCCCTTCATTTCCTGACTCTTGGTTCCACGATTTGTTGTTCGAGAACAATCACATGTTTACCACCGGCAATATCGCCTGCTTTTTCGGCGTTTCCGGGTATGCCGGCGTCGGACATGCGCGCAATTTTACCGTCCGCAACAACACGGTTATCTCCAACGATGGTCAGGGCTTCCACCCGTATTTCTTGTCCAATACGGACAACGTGGTTTTCTATGACAACGATTTTGAGGGCGCCAAAAACTCCTGGGGTGTGCGGCCTGATGCGACAAACGTTCAGTTCCTCAATGAGGAAAATTTCACCGGATCATTTGCTGGTTCTGTAAAAGTAACCGGAACATTCGGGACGAGCGCGTATCTCTGGTACAAGTTTGCCGGAGCTTACACGATTGCACCGGGCGATCGTCTTCAGTACGAAATCTTTAGCAACAAGAACAACACTTCGTTTCAGCCTGACGGATTCTTGTTCTTCTCAGATGCGACCGATTGTCGCTACATCTTCGATCAATGGGGCGTGGGCGCCTACTGGGGCGACCTTCAAGGTCACGGTGCCAATAAATGGTTCAGCCGCGATTTCGATCTCACTCCTTACGCCGGAAAGACCACGGCTGATTTTCGATTCGGTGATACTGCGCACATCGCCGGATCAATTACTCACTATTTCCGAAACGTTCGTATCGTGGATAGTCAGGGCAACGTGAAGAAGGTTTTCTTCAACGGGACGCAGCAGCCCACCTACGTGACCAGCAGCGCTGTCACGGCCAATACAGCCGCGCCGTTAGTCGTGACCGAGCGTCTGGCTCAGGCCGACGCAGCCACTGCCTCCGGCACACAATCCGTCGCCGATAGCACCCGTAACGCATTTGATTTTTCAAATATCAAGACCGATGCCGGCGGCCTGCTCAACACCTCAACCGACCGCATAACGAGTCCTTCGACGGGAACGATGGCCATCACCTGGACATGCGGAGTGCAGAATGTCGCGAGCACTGGCTATTTTCGTGTCGAGATCAGCAAAAACGGCGCGCCCTTCGCCTATAGCTACCTGGCGAATGCAACGACTGGAAATTATCCTGTTCGAATTTCCGACGACGCAGCTAACGCCGGCGATTACTACACCTGCACGGTTTACAATGCGACGGGTGATGTGCTTCAAATTAGTCGGGACCCGAGCCGCACATCTTTGGAAGCGCACTTCTACCCGTTCTTCCGCCCCTAACTGCAAATCCTGCCGTATTATCGAGCGCGTTTGTAGGCGCGGAATTCTGGTTCTTGAGCAAAAGGCATAAAGCCCGATTCCTGTAACCAATCCACCGATTCGGGTTCGCGAGGCGCGGCGCGAATACGGTTAACGAATTTCAACGCTCCCGCGGGCTCGCGACCACCGTCCGGCAGGGTCACCATCGCCCAGGTGGCGCGTTCGAGCGCAGCACGCTTGATTCTTTCATCAGCGCTCTGCGTCCAGATAAACGTCGGCCGTTCGGAATAATATCCTGGAACGGGATTGTTGGGATAATCGATGACATCGCCGCGATGATTGGGTCGGAACAGAATGATGTCGCCCGGTGGCGTATTGCGCTTCGCCCACACGGCGGCGTCGAATAGATGTCGATCCTGCCGGAAAAGATGCGCGTAGGCGGGAACCGCGGCGCCGAGCACAAGGGCGATTGCGATGGTCGCCGCGATCGGACGCCACGATTCGAAAGCGCGAAGGCCTAACAAACGAGCCATTCCGATTCCAAACAGTGCGCAAAGTGGCACGAGCGCAGGAAAATTGTAATAGCTTTGTCCGGTGGGCCCGGCGTTCCCAAACCAAAGCAGATAGTAGACGATGAGGGCTACTAGCCACCTGACCAGGATTGCGTGATCTTGAAAACGCCTGACCAGAGACAAGAAACCATAGCCAATAGCCAGAAGGCTAGGTGCGGGCGAGACCAGTCCGGCCAAATAAAAGCAAACCATCAGCCATGGCTTGAGCTGGAAGCGATTCGTTAGGGTTCCGACGAAACGCTCCAGATTACCCCGGGTTGTCCATTCGGGAACGTACTCCACATTGATGGAGTCGGCGTAATGCGTCCACAACTTGACCGCCATCAAAGTAACAATTGCGCCAATCCAATAACGCGGGCGCAACAGCATCTTCCATTTCTCGCGTTGCCAGACTACGAACGGCAAAATCAGGTAAAGATGAGCGATCGCCGGTAATTTGATGAGGAGGCCTAACAACCCGAGTCCTGCGCAAAGCATCCAGCGATCGGCCGCCGGGTGCTCGTTGTACCACAGGATCGAAACAACGAAGCTGATCGCCAGTAGTTGAATGAGCATCTCGGGCATGAAGGCCTGGCCATAAAAAACATTCAGCGGCGCCAGAACAAAAAGCAGATTCGCCCAGATCGCTTGATCGCGATCTAAAATGCGCCGCGACAACGATTGGAGAACGACGAAACCGGCCACCCAAAGCAGGATGCTGGTGACCTTGCCGCTGGCGTCCAGATTGCCAAGCAGATGATAGATTCCGATGACGAGATAGTTATAGATAGGCAACTCCTGCAAATAGCGCGCGTCGATATCTCCGGCCCATGGAATCCGCGAACTAAGGTTAAAACCCGGCTCGTCGATCAGGCTGCGAGTTGCATCCGCTGTCTGGCATTGGCGGATCGCGTGGGCGTCCACCAATGGTTGAGTAAGGGCGATGCAGCGCAACGCGATCCCCAGCGCCACGAACAACCAAAAAGAGCGATCGAATTTCGGCGCCAGATTCACTCCGACTGTCTCTGGTAGTCGCCCCGGCTGAAATACTTTTCGAGCCAGACGTAAAGCACGATGAACAAATAGCGACTTCCCATTTCCTTGATCTTTAGTTTGGCCACGCCGGTGCGCCGATTGCGCCAGGTGATCGGGATCACCTTCCAGGTGTAGCCCCGGACGATTGCTTTCAACGGGATTTCCACGGTGAGATTGAAATGGGGAGAGAGGAAAGGCCGGCAACCGTCGATCACTTCGCGTCGATAAGCCTTGAACGCGTTGGTAATATCGTTAGGCCGAATCCGAAAAAGCACGCGAATGAAAAAATTCGCACAGCGATTGATCCATAATTTGAGCCACGGATAGTCGATGACGCCGCCGCCTTTGACGAATCGGCTTCCGAATACGCAATCGTAACCAGCGTTCAGAGTTTGCCAGTAACGCACCACATCGCGGCAATCATCCGACTCATCAGCCATCATGACCACCAGCGCGTCACCTTTCGCCTGATCGAAACCCAGCACAATCGCGCGTCCGAATCCATGCTGACCATTGTTTTGAAACGAACGCAGGTTTTCGATTCGCTTTTGTGTCTCCTGCAACACAGCCCAGGTCTGATCGGTGCTGCCGTCATCGATCACGATGATTTCGTGCGGCACATTGTTCAGGCGCAACTCAACATGCAAATGTTCCACCGTGGAGGCGATGCATTTTTCCTCGTCCCTTGCGGGAATCACGATGCTTAAGAATTGCAGCGGGCGCGGGTTCATTTTGGCGAACTCAATTCAAGCCAGTTCGGGTTCGCCCTCGCGTGGTCTGCGATCTCGTTGAGGACGGAATGAAGATCGCGTTTCGGTTTCCAGCCAAACTGTTGCGTTACGAGCCGGTTATCCATTATCACCCAGGGAACATCGAAGCGGCGCGGAGTTTCATCGGAAGCAATTCGCATTTCCCCAAAACGTTCTGCGCACCAACTCGTTAGTTCGGCTAACGACATGGCGTTTTGCGCGCCGCCGCCGACATTGAAAGTGCTTTCTTCCCTCTTGTGCGAATCATTCATCTGGAGCCAGACCAGCTCGGCCAAATCATCCGGGTGAAGAGCGTCGCGCACCTGTTTGCCTTTCCCATCGAAGCCGATGTATTTCAAAGGCCGTTTCGCCGCGAACGCGTGGATCCAATACGAGAAGATGCCTTGCTCTGCTGTTCCGAATTGTCCCGCCCCGGCCATGACTCCGCAGCGATTGATCCAGACCGGTAACGAAAACGCGTCGGCATATTCCAGCGCCATGATCTCAGACGCGAGTTTTGTGCTGCCATACAACGATAACGGCGGTTTGGTGGAAAAATTGACGTCGATTCCAGCTTTGGACGCGCCGGGCGGAGCAGGCGCTTTATCGTTCCATCCGAATGCCGTGTCGCGACTAACGAGTGGCACGGAGCATAACGCCGGCACCGAATACACGCGACTCGTGCTCAACAAAATGAGCCCCGCATTGGCCGCCTTGCAAAACTCCAGCACATTGAGCGTGCCGACCAGATTGTGGTCGACGAGTTCGCGCGAGCTGGTCCGGCCGTCGATCCCGGCCAGCACGCTGGGATTCGCCGCGGCATCGATGACCCAGTCGGCTTCGGAGAACGCTTCAAAGTCGGCCGGATTACGAACGTCCCCGCTCTCCACCTTCACGCCTAACGAGCGCAAAGGCTCTCGGTTCGTTTCGCTGCCGGCCCGGATGAAGTTATCGATTCCTGAAACTTCAACCGAGGAGTGGTGATGCCGGAGCCATTTGGCGAGCGAACTGCCGACAAAACCGCATATACCGGTGATGAAAACCTTCATGAATCTTGTCTCATTCCGCCTCGTGGCTTCGAGGATGGGGTGGGAAGCAGCGCGAGTGCCGTGGCGAAGATGGATCGTCCCGTTGATTATTCAACTCCGGTAACCGATAGATCTTTCATGCCAACGGTCGTCGAACGCCGTAAGCGGTTTCGCGAGCTCCACCAGAGCGGTTGCTTTGCCATTCCTAATCCGTGGGATATCGGCAGTGCGCGATATTTGCAACATCTCGGTTTCAAGGCGCTCGCCACCACTTCGGCCGGGTTCGCCTTCTCTCGGGGTTTGGCCGATGGCGCGGTCGGCCGCGACGCCATGCTCGCGCATATCAAGGAGATGGTGGATGCAACCGATGTTCCGATGAATGCCGACTTCGAGAATGGTTACGCTCATGATCCTGAAGAAGTGGCCGCGAACGCACGGTTGTGTGTTGGAACCGGTGTCGCCGGCTTTTCGATTGAGGATAACAGCGGCCTCAAGGATCACCCGTTATACGATGTCGATCTTGCGGCGGACCGGATTCGCGCCGCGAAAGAAGCGATGGCCGATAGCGGTGCGGTATTGGTTGCGCGGGCCGAATGTTTTCTGGTGGGGATGGATGACATCGCCGAAGTGATCCGGCGTCTCACCGCTTACGCGGAGGCCGGGGCGGACTGTTTGTATGCGCCGGGAATTGCCACCCGCGAAGAAATTTCAGCCGTCGTTAGGGCGGTCGCACCCAAACCGGTCAACCTGTTGATCAGCGCTCCCGGTGGGCTAACGATGAAAGATGCCGCTGAGCTTGGCGTGCGCCGAGTGAGTGTAGGCGGTGCCCTGGCTCGCGCGGCATGGGGTGGATTTAGTCGCGCTGCCAAAAATCTGGCTGAGCAAGGCACATTCGATGGTTTTGCCGGCGCAATGCCTCACGGCGATCTCCAAAAGTTTTTCGCGACGAAGGCGTAGTTCTAGATCTTCCGCGAATCATAAGCCCAGTGAAGCAATGCCTGGCGCTGTTTGCGCCGGCATTTCAAATCGCCGCGCGAGCAATGCTTCTTCAATTGCGCGATGTGACGGCGAACCGCTTTCCAGCGTTTGATCTGCCTCTCGTCATCGACACAACGCCGTCCCGTGTAATAACGGCAATACCATTGAAACCAGCCGCGAGGGTCCTCGCGGTAGATCCAGCCTTTGCGTTTCCATTCAGACAACGTTTGTGAGGCGTTCACGCCGAAAAAATTCAGGGTTGGATCAGGTCGATCTTTGCAGAGCTTGGCGCCTTTGAACCACGCGGCAGGGAATTCTTTTCGACAATCGTTTAGATATTTCCCGCCGAAAACGCCGAGCCGAAGCATCTGCTTGGGCGAGAGTTGCGGGCGAAAATCGAAACGAAAAGCGCGGCCGACCGGTTTGGTTCGGTAGTAGATGTAGCGCTTTTGCATCCTGTCGCTCACTTCAACACGAATCGGTTTCATCCTGATAATCCTAAGTCCGGCCGCTCACGCTAATGCGATCCTTTCTGGGAAGGAACCGTAAGATCGCAATGATGAAAACAGTGGCAGATCGGGTGCGACGTCACACGGCGGAGCATGTGAATGAGAAGATTGGTCGGGAAACCGAACGCAACGTCATTCGTGCGGCAGGGCAAAACAAAACTGCGATGACGCGGCGTATTAGTGCGCTTGACGAAGAATGGGATATCGAGCGTTACCTGGAAATGAACGCGGCGGCGCTCGCTTTCACGGGAGTGCTTCTTGGCATTTTTGTGAACAAGAAGTTTCTCGCGATTCCCGCTGTGGTGTTGCCTCTTCTGTTTCAACACGCCGTTCAAGGTTGGTGTCCTCCCGTACCGTTTCTGCGTCGTTGGGGAGTTCGCACCCGGAAAGAAATCGATATCGAAAAGTTCGCATTGAAAGGTTTGCGCGGAGATTTTGATTCGCTTCGCATCTCGACCAATGGCGGCATCGATCGAGCGCGCGAGGCCTGGCAGGCGGCAAACTCCTGAGTGCAAGGAACCGGGCGGGTTGGCTCGCTTCGGACTGCACCGTAAGCCGCTTACGGTGGAGCAACAGACGAACAAATCTACCGCACGAGCAGGAAACTGGATTGCCGTCTCGAGAGCTGCACCGTAAGCCGCTTATGGTAGATCAACCGACGAACGAATCTACCGGACGAGCAGGAGACAAGCGATTGCCGTCTCAAAGACTGCACCGTAAGCCGCTTATGGTGGAGCAAATCACGGGGGGGGTTCGTTAGGCGACGGGAACGTTGTTGCTCAGCTCCGCGATGCGTTGCTCGAGCTCTTGAGTTCGCTCTTTCACTCTTTCCTCAAGAAGACGCTTTTGATTGCGCCATTGCAGGTGGAGAAAACGGGTCTGCAAAAGATTCTCGATTCGCAATAAGACTTCCACGTCATCGAATGGCTTCGACAGGAAGTCGGTGGCACCCATTTTGAGTGCGCGACGTTTCGCATCCGACGTGCAATCGGCGGTCAACACTACGATCGGCAGAAAAGCATTGGGCGAACTCATGTCGCGCATGGCCTGCAGAAGTTCGAACCCGTCGGGATGCGGCATATGCAGATCGAGCAGCACAAGATCGGGATCGTCGTCTGTGAACATGGCGACCGCTCGCTGAGGATCGGTTGTCATGGCGACATTTTTGTAGCCGGCTTTTTCCAAGTATCTACCCAGGAGGCGGACGCTGGTTTCCTCGTCGTCGATAATGAAGATCTTTGCCTGGTGGATTATTTCAGAATTCATGGCGTGAATGGTTTGGGTTAGAGAATCGGGCCGGCGAAAAGTTGGCTTAAATTGCAGCATAAATTACGCCCCGGGAACGGCTTCCGGCGGTTGTTCTCCCGAGTTCAAACGGCGCAAATGCTGCTACTAAAACCGCGCTTCTCCCGAGGCGTAAACCCAGAACAACATCAACACCACAGGAGGGAAAATGAGAGGGCAGGGGAAGTCAGTCGCACGCGGTATTGCCGCATTTGTCACATCAGTCATCGGTCTTTCGGCCGTTCACGCCGAGCGCATCAATCACGAAGGTCGCATTCTTGGCCCGGCGCCGGTCGTGGCCACACCAGTCCTCTTCAACACCGCACAGGCCGACGCCGTCATTTCGGCCATGCAGATTTTGCCGGTCACCAATCCGTGGAACGAAGACGTTTCACGCCGGCCGTTGTTGTCGAACTCAGGGGCGATGATCACGCAGATGAAAGCTGACCTGTCTTCGAGCCGGCAAACGCTTCGCGCTTTTTCCGAAATGAATTTCGTTCTCGTTCCGGACAACCAGGCGCGCGTCACGATTCCGTTTCTGGATTATCCCGACGAGTCTGACCTGGATGGCGGCACCTATCCGAATGGTCGTTACCCGATTCCTTCCAACATGCCTATCGAATCGTGGCCGCGCGATACTGGCGGTCTCACGTTGCAACAATGGCAAATGGACGTGAACAACAGCGGCGGCGATCGTCACGCGATTATTGTCGCGCCGGGCGTGGGCGTGATTTGGGAAATGTGGCAGGCGAAGTTGACCCAAAGTGGCTGGCAGGCATCGAATGGCGCCAAGTTCGATCTCAACTCCAACAATCTTCGGCCGACCGGTTGGACATCGGGCGATGCCGCGGGGTTGCCGATGTTTCCCGCGGTGGCGCGTTATGATGAATGTGAGCGCGGGATGGTCGAGCACGCGCTGCGGTTATGCGTCCCGAAAACCAGGAAAGAATATATTTATCCCGCGGTTCACTCGGCTTCTTCGATTCCGGCGACGTCGGTGAACTATCCGGCGATGGGCCAGCGATTCCGGCTCAAGGCCGGCTTTGTTGTTCCGAGCGGCTGGACCATTGAGGAGAAAGCGATTTGTTATGCGCTCAAGAAATATGGCGCGCTTGTCGCCGATAACAGCGGCGGCTTTTTTTCGATCTCGGTTTCGCCCGACGATCGATTCCCGGCCAATGCCTTTAATAATTTGTCCACGATCGACGTGAGCAATTTCGAAGTTGTGCAATCAACCGGACCTAACGAAGGACCGCGCACATCCGGGGCCCCGACCGCGAACGCGGGTGCAGATCAGGCCGTCAACAGTCTGAGCACGACATTAAATGGCACGGTGGTCGACCCAAGCGGCCACGCGACCGTTACGTGGAAATTGTATTCCGGACCAGCGCCGGTGAATTTCGCCAACACCAGCGCGGCGAGCACGATGGTCGTTTTCGGAACAACCGGTGTTTACACCTTCATGTTGAGCGTTGATGACGGCGTTCACGCGGTGGCGTACGACGCGGTGATCGTGAACGTTCAACAAGGTTCGCCGTCGCCAACACCGACGCCAACACCGAGTGCGACCCCGAGTCCGACAGCGACGCCAACACCCACGCCCGCGCCTTCGGCAACACCCAGTCCGACACCGACACCATCACCTAGTCCTGCGCAAACGCCGACGATCAGCGTTTCCGTTTCCCCGACTCGAATCCTGGAAGGCGCGGATGCGACGTTCACGGTTTCGAGTTCGGCTGTAGTCTCGCAATCCGTGACAGTCGGTTATGTCATGCGAGGCACCGCGCGACCAGGCACGGATTACACGTTAGGCGGAACCGGCGGACGAGTCACAATTCCTGCGGGGCAGCGATCGGCCACTGTCTCGCTGCACGCGAACACCGATCGCACCAGAGAGCGCAGCGAAACCGCTATCATGGCGTTAAGCAGCGGCACCGGTTACAAACTTTCCACAATCACCAAAGCCACGTTGACGATCCAAAACAAGTAACGGTGTATCGTTGGCTGGCCTGTCACGGGCCGGAGACAAACGCCTTTCCGCTGCTACAATGTTGCGGAAATGAAGTCTCGATACGATGTCGTCATCCTCGGAGCGGGTCATAACGGGCTGGTTGCCGCCACCTATCTCGGACGCGCTGGCCTGAGTGTCCTGTTATTGGAGAAGAACGATTACATCGGCGGCGCCACCACCTCGCAGAAGGTCTTCCCCGACTACGATGCCCGTCTGTCGCGTTATTCGTATCTCGTTAGTCTGTTTCCCGAGCAAATCATTCGCGATCTGGGATTGAAACTGGAATTGCGCCGGCGGACGACCGGATCCTTCACGCCTTACTTCAAAAACGGGAAGCACCAAGGGCTGCTCTTGAGCAATGTCGACGACGCGTTGAGCCGGCAATCGATGTTCGATCTTACCGGCGACGATGCTGAGTTCGAGCAGATGAAGAAGTTTTACAATCTCTCGCGCGTTTTTGCGGAGCTTTCCTGGGACAGCATGCTCGAGCCGCTTGTGGGCAAGGATGAATTCCAAAAGCGATTCGATGCGGACGAACTATCGCGTGAAGCATGGCGAAGTCTGGCCGAGGAACCGTTAGGCAAATCGATTGAGCGTTACCTGCGAAACGATCTGGTGCGCGGGTTGGTGTTGACAGACGGGAAAATCGGGATCTTTACCCATCCGCACGATCCATCGTTAGTCCAGAACCGTTGTTTCCTTTATCATCTTATCGGCAATAAAACGGGCGAATGGAAAGTGCCGGTTGGCGGAATGGGGGCCGTCGCTTGCGAGCTGGAGCAAGCTGCCCGGAAAGCCGGAGCAGAGTTCCTAACGAATGTCGATCTTGCGAAGGTTGAGCTTGAGGGCGCGACGAAAGCGGTGCATTTCGATGTTGAAGGAAAGCGTCAGGCGGTGGAAGCGCGTTTCATCCTGATCAATTTCGGGCGAAACGTTCTGGCAAAGCTCACAGGAAAATCTTATCGGCCGGGTCCGGTGGACGAAGGATCCGTGTTTAAAATCAATATGCTGTTGCACAAACTTCCAAAGCTAAAAGCGAAGAAGTATCCGGCGTCGGAAGCTTTCTGCGGGACATTTCACACGGATGAAGGTTACGAACAGATGAATTCGAGTTACGAGCAGGCGGCGAAAGGCGCGCTGCCGGACAAGCCGCCGGGTGAGGTTTACTGCCATACTCTCACCGACGACAGCATTCTTGCGCCCGAGTTACGCGGGAAAGGTTTTCACACCATGACATTGTTCGGCATCGACACGCCTTATCCGATTTTCACCAATGACAACGCAGCGATGCGGAAGCAGGCGGAGAAGAAATTTCTCGCAAGCATGAATCAATGGCTGGAAGAGCCGCTGGAAGATTGCCTGGCGGTTGCGCGTGATGGCAGTCTTTGCATCGAAAGCAAAACGCCCGTCGATATCGAAAACTCGTTAGGCATGTATCACGGGAACATTTTCCAGGACTCGCCGACATGGCCATTTGCGATGACTAACGAGACGGTGGGAACGTGGGGAGTCGAAACCGAATACGAAAACGTTTTTCTTTGCGGATCGAGCGCGCAGCGCGGGGGCGCGGTAAGCGGAATTCCGGGACACAATGCGGCGAGGAAAGTAATGGAGGCCGTAAGCAAACGTCCAACGCCCGGCACTCAACGTCCAACATCCAATGTCGGAGAAGCAGTATCACGCTAACCCGGCCGACGTCTGTTCGATCGACGCCATTATCATGGCGGCGTATGACGGGATTTCCGGGCCGAAAGGAAAGAAGCGGGACTGGAACCGCGAACGTTCGTTGTACTATCCGGGCGCGCGTTTAATTCCGACCGCAAAGGCTGGTGAGAACGGCGGTAATCTTGCGCCGAACATTCTGGATATCGAGGGCTTCATCAAAAGAGTTGAACCTTATTTTGAGAAGGACGGCTTTTACGAAAAAGAGATCGCGCGGTTTACCCAGCAGTTTGGAAAAATTGCGCACGCCTGGAGCGTTTACGAATCACGGCATAACGAGAACGACCCGGAGCCGTTCATGCGAGGGATCAACAGCATCCAGCTCTTCCATGATGGAGAGCGCTGGTGGATCCTGAACATCTACTGGCAGCAGGAAGACGCAGACCATCCTATTCCGGCGGAATATCTGCGAGGTTGAGGGCGTCGACGGTTTCGGGCCGCGTTTCTGATTTGTCTGTCATCCTGAGCTTGTCGAAGGATCTCAAATTTTCGGCTTAACCAAACGAGCGTCCCCGTTTTGGCTCGACGACAGTTTGAGGTCCTTCGACTTCGCTTCGCTCCGCTCAGGATGACAATGAGAGAGGAGGAGTGCGTGGGTAAATTTTTTCGCCAATCGGGAACCACTCGGCCCGTTTCTCACGATTCAGTCAGAAATCGGAGGAGATATTTATGCGTTTTCGCTGGACCCCAGCCCAGGTCGACAGCCGCCGCCCGCGGTTATTTGTCATTTCGTTGTTGCTCGTATTCGCGCTGTTATTCCTGACCGGCGCATTCATGAAAGGCGGGCGAAAGGCTCCCCGTTTCCTCCTCCCGGAGCGGGAGCGAGACGGCGGATTGAAATCCGCTTCCGCGTCGCCAACGCCGTCGAATCACTGGATCATCCGGCATCACGGCGAGTGTTGCGAAGGCAATCTTGCTGCGGAGGGGCAAAGTTCGTTCCTGCTTCTGCCCATTTTGCTCACGGGCAATCAAATCTGGAAAAGTGAGGATAACGGCGTGAATTGGGCGAAGAAATACCCGCCGGTGGATGCCTCGGCGCCATTTGGAATTGAAGGCGATCTCAATGCCTTTCACAACGACGTTGTCTTCTTCGGAACGCTGGTGGCACAGGGTGTGGCGGCCTTCAGTCGCGACCGCGGTGAAACCTGGACAACGGTCCCGATCCCGGTTGCGTTTCCGGCTAACGACCAGGCCTGGGGTTATCTCGGTCCGTTTTCGAATCTCGTGCCCGGACAGCTGGCAAACTACGTCATGGCCGGGTGGTACCGCATAGGCTCGGTGGTGCTTTTCAGTCTGGACGGAGGAATGACGTGGCCGATTCAGACGCCGTTGCCCGCGGAGGCGCAATCGCTTCATGTGATTTGCGAGCAGACTGCACACGCCCCTAACGATATTGGCGACACCCGCAATCCGAACGCCGATTTCAAGAACCACAAAGCCGGCCACTACGGCTGCTGGGGAACCGACCGGAAGTTTTACTGGACCGAGCCGGTCTATCCCGATTTGTACGTATGCAAGACCGACAATTTCGGCGCGACATGGACGGGAATAAAACATCCGATCCAGTCAGGCCCGGGGCAGAGCTATTTTACTTCGCACTCAGGATTCGATAGCAAAGGCACGCTTTACGTGCTGCATGGCGACAAAGTCTACGTGAGTTTCAATCAGGGCGAGAGCTTTAAGTACGTCCACACATTGCCGCGCTACGGTAATGCCGGGTTGTCCGATCCCGGCGCGGATCACTGGTTCGTAGTGAACTGTGGCACCATGCACGTCGGCATTGCCGAGGCTGGAGCGAATGGCAATACCAACATCTGGTATCTGCGCGGCTCGTTCGTCGATACCGCGACGCCAGTGTGGGAGGAGGAGCTCGTCGATGTTGTCGGCAACAACCGTCTCGATTTTTTTCAGATCGTCCTGAACGGAAACAACATCCCGATCATGAGCTACACCGCACCGGGAACCGAAGTCACGACAGCAGCGCGAGACATGCCTTTGGCTTCGTTAGGCGACAGTTGTGGAAGTATCCTCGATCGATTCGTCAGCGCAGTGTCGCGCAAGGTCCATGGTTCAGCGGGCACATTCGATATTCTGTTGCCCTTGACCGGCACACCCGGCATCGAATGCCGAACAGGTGGAGCGAATGGCGATCACGATATCGTGGTCAGTTTTAATGGACCGGTCACGATGGGCTCGGTGACGGCATCCGAAGGCTCCGTGAGCGGCACCAGCACGTCCGGAAATGAAACCACGATTCATTTGACCAACGTTCCCACTGCTGCGCGATGCATGGTGACGCTCAATAACGTGAACGACGGATCCAATACCGGAAACATTTCGATTCCAGTGAACTTCCTTCTGAGCGATACGACAGCTGACGGCGTGGTGAATTCGCCGACATTTCCCAGACCAAGGCGCAATCTGGACAGGTATTGAGCGGTAGCAACGCCCGGGAAGATGTAAATGTGGATGGGGCGTTGAACAGCGCCGACATTTCGCTGGTTAAAAGCAAGTCCGGAACGGCGTTGCCCTAACGAATCAACTGCGACCGAACAGCACGATTTGACGGGCGAGATCGGCCAGGAGTCGCGGATCTTTCTCGTCAGCGTAGCGGAGCGCGATGTAATTGCCGATGATCCATTGAATCCGCGCGGATTCGTTAGGCAGCAATTGCGCGGCGCGCCGGCAGAAATCGAAGGGGCCTTCGGCCGGAGAACGGGTCGCGCCTAACCGCGCGGCTTTCCGGCAAAACGTTTCGTAAAGCTCCCTGAGTTTATCACCGCGCGCGGATGTGCGCAGGACCATCCACCAAATGTAAAATCCAACCAGGCCGATGACCGCGCCAACCACCCCCATGATTCGCGCGCTAAATCCGAAATCGGTGAGTCCGATATTCGCCATGAATGCCTCCTGGGCGTCGCTGTCAAAACTCACCACGCGCGTGTCCCATTCGTAATTGAGGGTTTGCCAGGCCAGACGCGCCCGGGCAAACAGCGGCCATCGCGCCAGTTTCGGGCCGAGCCCGGCGTTTTGTCCGGCCACCTGCCCGGCAATGGCGCGTCGCTCCAGAAAAGCGCTCAACCCAAGATTCACTCGATCGGGGGCCACGACTGCGGTTGGGTCGACCCGCTCCCACCCGGTTCCCGGCAGCCAAACCTCGCACCAGGCATGGGCATCCGCTTGCCTAACGAGAAAGAACTGACCGAGCTCGTTATATTCGCCGCCCAGGTAACCGGTCACAACGCGCGCCGGGACTCCGGAGAGCCGCATCAAGGTGGCGAAGGCAGCAGCGTAATGTTCGCAAAACCCGAGCCGGCGTTGAAAAAGAAATTCATCGATATCGCCCTTCTTATATTCGCCCGGCGACAAGGAATATTGAAAACCTTGAGTCTTGAAAAACTGCAGGACTTCGTTCACCACTGCGCGCGGGTTGGCGTTCTTCGCTCGCCACGGCTGGACTAACGACCACAGCTGTGGGCTGGGAGGCTGTCGCACATGCAGCATGAGCTTGCGCTCGCGTTCTCCTAAACCCTTGTCCCGAATTTCGGAATAGGAAACGACTTCGTAACGTCGCTGCCGGTTAAGCGGTTGCCAGTTCCACAAATAATTGCCGGGAGCGAGAATGGATCCGGGCGGTGAGCTGGCGGGCCAATCGAGTGCGAAAAGCCAATGTGAATGGTGCGGTTCAATCGTGATTGCCTGGTGGATTGAGTTGCCGGCGGCTTCAGCGCGGTTTGTTCGCGGCAACGCAGCCGGCGCTTCCGACGCCTGCCATTCCAGGCCGCTCTCGCAGCGCCACATCACGACGCCGCGCCAATACATCGCGCCTAACGTGGGAATGTTTCCCTCGGGGAATTCGGCGCGAAAAGCGATGCCCGATGAATTGGCGAGCGAACTGACACTACCGGGGGAGAGTTGTCCTGAAAAACCGGCGGCGGCGTTTTGCGAAGAACCGATCTGCAATCGGAAGCCGGTGGAGATGCGCGGAAAGAAAACGAACAGCAGTGCGATGAGCGGCACAGATTGCACCAGCAGCGTCAGAGCAACACGAACCGGCGGCCAGAAAGTCGAAGAAGGCCCGCGATGGAATTGAACCAACGCCACCAGCAGGAGCACGAACGCGAACAGGATCGACAGCGCGATAATAAGATCCTGGGACAGAAAAAATCCGCAGAGACAAAGCACGAAGCCGATCAGCACCATGATTTGGAACTCGCGCGCGGTGTGCGCCTCCAGGATCTTGATCGACATCAGGAGAGCGATCAGCGAAACGCCCGGCTCAATGCCTTTCACCGTGCCGTAGGTCCCGAAAATTCCGGCGAAGGCGACGGCGGCGAGCAGCAGCTTGATTGGCACCGAGCGCAACCGGTATCCCTTTGGTTCCATCAGGAATTTTGCGACCAGCGCAAACAGGAACGCGCCCGGCACCCATGGAGCGAGGTTGCCGAACATCGGCGGGAGGGTGAAGACTAACGACGCGGCAAGCCAGAGGAGGGGTTTTCTTGGGATTCGCGGGTCGCGTTTGCGATGTGATTTCATTGGAACAAGGCGAGCGCCCGCAAACAGCGATGGAAATGCATCTCGCCTAACGAAGGCGCGATCTCGAGTTCGTTAAGCCGCAAGCCATAGGGTCTCCGCATCCGTTCCGCCTCCAGGACCCAGAGCGCCAGTTGCGACAAGCGATCCTCCAAATCACCCGCTCCGGCATCCGCAAGATCGACATAGAAAGTGCCGCCGGCTTCGGTTGTGAACTGTTTCGTCATCAGCTCCTGGCCGCGAGCGACTGCTTTCCAGTCAATGTGGCGTTGGGATTCGCCTGGAACGTAAGCGCGAACGCCGGCGAAATCGTCGCCTTCGCCGAGTTGGGGTTGCGGATGGTCAGGCAGCTGTGCGGTCCGATCGATCGGAAGCTGGGGATCGCCGGCGGGTTTCGGATAAACCACGAAAGATTGATCCGCCTTGACCTCTTTTGTTGCCCTAACGAATCCGAATGGATAGACGGTTGCCAGGCGGAGCCGAGCGACGCGGTATTCTCCGCGTTGCGGAGCGACAAAACGCAATGTGGCGCGGGCAGCCTGCTCGGCTCGAATCTGGTCCAGTTGTTCGTCGGAGTCGGGACGATCGGGTAAACAAATAGAGACGCCAAAACGCGCGGCACGCGCGCGGTTGTCTATCTCGACCGGGACTTCGACGTCGTTTCCGGCGAAGGCTGGTTTAATGGCTTCGACGGTCGCGTGGAGCCCGCCGAGATTCAAGAAGGTGCGCGGAAGAGAAACGACGAAAGCACTCGTTAGGGCGAAGAACAGCAAATAGGCGGCGGCGTTGTTCTGGCTGGAAGCGGCATACCACATTGCCGTCAGGACAAATGACAAAGCAGCCAGATTTCGTGTCGGAGAAAAAAACCGGGATTTGCCGCCGCTCATGGGACCGGCACGCTGCTCAACAAATTCTGGGCAAGTGTTCGTCCGCTTTGCCCCGGATGCTCGAGGTCGTGTCCGAGACGATGTCCCATGACCGCAATAGCAACAGCCTGGAGATCTTCCGGCAGCACCATTTGCCGCCCGTTCATCAAGGCCCACGCCTGCGACGCATGCAACAAAGCCAGACCGGCGCGCGGTGAAAGACCGGTGCGATGACGCTGGCGCGAAGCGTCCAGCAGGTCCTGCAAATAATCGAGGAGCGCATTCGAGGCGTGAACGTTGCGAACGGCAGCCTGAATCTCACTCAATGTTTTTGCGTTCAACACCGGCCGCAGTTGCGGCAACATTTCCCGGCGCTCCATGCCTAACAACATGGCGCGTTCGCTGGCCCGGTCGGGCACGCCGAGCTCGATCCGCATGAGAAACCGATCAAGCTGCGATTCGGGAAGCGGAAAGGTGCCCACCTGATGCTGCGGGTTTTGGGTGGCGATTACGAAAAACGGCTCGGGCAAATCATAAGTCACGCCGTCCGCGGAGACATGGCGTTCTTCCATCGCTTCCAGTAACGCGCTCTGCGTTTTGGCGGTGGCGCGATTTACTTCGTCGATCAGCACGACCGGCGAAAAGAGCGGGCCTTGATGAAACACGAACCGTTGTTCATCGCGATCGAAGATCGAATTGCCAATCACGTCGGCGGGCAACAGATCGCTGGTGAATTGGATACGCTGAAAGGCGAGGCCGACCGATCGGGCGAGGGCCTGGGCGAGGGTCGTTTTTCCAACGCCGGGAATGTCTTCTATTAATAGATGGCCGCGCGCGAGGAGGCAGGCGACCGCGAGTTTGACGCTTTCGGTTTTACCGACAATGACCTGGCCGATTTGTTCGGTGAACGCTGCAATCGCGTGAGTCGAGTCGCCGTAAGCCACTCGGGACGGTTCGTTTGCAAGCAGTGAAGGCATGATGTGCGACCTGGAAGTGTGCCTCTTTTCGAGCAGCTTTTATGCGCCGCGAAGCCGGCTTAGATGCGTCGGGCGCCTACTGACAAAATGAGGTGCTGCGATTTTCGCGCGTTTACGGTAAGATTGCAATATGCCCAGCAAAGCACGTTTTCTCCCTGCTGTCCGAGTCATGGTCGCGTCGTTCCTGTGCGTAATCGCCGGGTTGTTCGCTGCATCCGGTCTTTTCCAACACTACCCGACATCGTCGCGCGGAAGGCTGGCGAATTTCCGAACGGAATTTCCGCGCGTGGATTTGCTGGCGGTAAGGGAGGCGCGATTCGGAGCGAAGCACAAAGCGCCGCTGAGCCCGGCCGTTTTCTCGGCGAATACGCCCACGTTTGGCAACCCGGTGATCAGCGGTATCGGCGGTGTGGGTTTTGAGCAATCGATCCGGATCGATCCGAACCCGATCAATGCGCAAAGTCCGATCCATCGTATTTACACGAGTGCGCCGGGAACTTTGTCGGCGGACACGAGCTGGGTTTGGAATTCGTTAGACGGAGGCAAGACGTTCAAGTGGGTGATTGGTGCCGCGCCGTTTGAGGGAAAAGTGACGACGTGTCATGGCGGCGGCGACAGCGAGATCGCAGTCGATTCAGCGAGCCATTTGTATTTCAACGATCTGACCTTGCCGAATTTCAGCACGTCACGCTCGGACGATTTCGGGGCAACGTTTAGATGCAGCAACACCGGCGTGCCCGATGCGGTGGTAGACCGGCAGTGGTATGCGGTGGATGGCGATCCAACGAACGGCGGCACGATTTATTTGGCTAATGACGAGATTGGGCCGGGCGGAGTGAATTGCAGTCCTAATCCGGCGACTATTGCCGGCAACAACGTTTTGGTGATGTACCGGTCGCCGGTTGATCCGCTGTTGGCGCAGACGACGGCGGGAATCGAATTTGGGCCGCCGAATCGCATCACCGGGGTCGGCACCTGCGATGAAGCGATCATGGGCAACGTGGAAATAAGCGACATGGCGACGCCGACCGGACTTCCCAACGGTTCGCTGCCGGTGAAACACATTTACGTTGTGCACGACAACGTTGCACTGAACAAGATTTCGATCGGGCGTTGTTTCCCGGTGGCATTCGGCGCGCCCATTCCAGGGGTGAGCGATCCGAGCGGATTGAATTGCACCGACTTGTTAGTCCGCGATTTAGGGCCTAATGCGCGAACAGGCGCCAATTTCCCGACCTTGGCGATCGATAAATCGGGAAATCTGTATGTTGTTTGGGAAGAGGCGCCGTTGACCGCGGGCGTTATCAGCGGCGACATTTCGTTGAAGTTTTCCTATTCGACTAACGAAGGAGCCACATGGTCGAATCCGGTTACGATTGACACGTCGGGCGCGCCGGGGGGCATTCTTCATTTGAACGTTTTTGCCTGGATTAACGCGGGCGACGATGGGCGGGTGAATATTGCTTGGTACGGAACGCACGGTCCGCCGTTGGCCGGAGCGCCGGTTTCTCCGGACGATTGCAGTAGTTGTCGCTGGAGCGTTTGGTTTACGCAATCGCTGAATGCGCATTCGGCGAACCCCACGTTTATCGCGCCGATCGAAGTCAGCCAGCACCCGATTCACACCGGCACGGTGCAATCTCTCATTGGCGGACAAAATCAGCTTTCCAGTCGTTCGTTAGGCGACTATCTGCAGATGCGCACAGGTCCGCGCGGCGAAGCGCACATTGCCTATGTTGATTCGAACAATATCAGCGGATCGGCGGCGGGACACGCCATGTATGCGCAACAAAACGGCGGCACACCGATCATTAGTACATCGCTCGTTCACACGCCCGGTCTGGTGCAGTCCAACGCGGTCTCGGACCCGGCTGCGGACGGCAAATACGAAGCTGCTGGAACCAGCAGCGCGAGCATGCCGCAGCTCGACATTCTAAAATCGAGCGTGACCAAAGTGACGACAGCTCCGTGTTCGGCGGGCGCGCCTTGTTACAAGGTGTTCATGCAGTTGAATGATTTAAGTCTCGCGCCGACGCCCGCCCAGGATACCGACCCGGATCTGGTGTGGCATACGCAATGGTTTGTCCCATCCAGCACCGACGGGATGGGCGGCAAAAACTTCCACGTCTATGGGGAGTCGCTGAATGGCGGCGCGTTACAATGTTATTTCGGCGAGAACGCGGTCATGCTCGTGGGCGGCGGCGGCATCATGACTTATCCGGGAGGAACCACGGCGTTGCCGGCGTCGAACTGCCAGTCGACGCTTGGGCCTAACGGGAATATCACGATCTACATTCCCCTCTCGAATGTGGCGGAAGCGGGCGCGATCGATGACCGGCTTCATGAAGTCACGGCCAGCACGATGACATTGACGCAGCCGGCCAACACCAACCCTTCGTTAGGTGGAATTGGGGGAATCTTTTTCAATCTCATCGACGTTGCCCAGAGTTACATTTATGATCCGGCGCTCGTCAGCGTCTTCTCGCGCAAGGTGCACGGAGCCGCGGGCACGTTCGACATCGATTTAACGCCTGGCTCGGCGGCGATCGAATGCCGCGGCAGCGGCCCGACGAATGATTATCAGGTGGTGTTTACTTTTGCATCGCCAGTAACGGTGGTGGACGGCGCGACGGTAAGTCCACGCGTGGCCACCAGCCCGGGCCTGGACGGAACCGGAAGTATTTCTGGAAGTCCGATCATCGCCGGCAACACCGTAACGGTGAACCTAACGAATGTGAGCAACGCACAAACGCTAAGCGTTAATTTGTTTGGGGTGACATTAAACCTGGGGCTGAACACGACCACCGCCAATTATTCCGTCAATATGCCGGTCCTCGTTGGCGACACGAATAATGATGGCTCGGTCAATTCTGCCGATATCAGCCAGACCAAGGCGCAGTCAGGTCAGGTTGTGGGAGCTGGAAATTTCCGCGAGGACGAGAATGTCGATGGCGCACTTAACAGCGCGGACATTTCGCTGGTGAAAAGCAAATCGGGCACGGCATTGCCGTAATTTGGGTCGGAAGGCGCGCTCAAGGCGCCCTCTATGAAATAGCAAAAAGCTTCCACCGGCCACGACCGTCAGGCGGGAGTAAGAAAAAATCTTACCCAAGGGTAAGAAAATCTTGCATTCGTTTTGTGAAACCGATTAGTGTCGGCCTCGATTCCCGGCTCTACTTGCTCCCAAGCTCCAGCTCGGAAGGGGACCAGCGCGCGGCGGCGCCCGCGACGTTAAACACATCCTCAACCCAGCAAATCGAAAGTGCGATCCTAATTAATCCCCTTTGCTCAAATTCATTTGGCCGGTGGATTTGTTAGGCGCAACTCTCGGTTTCATTCAGCTCCCATGAAAAAACATCCCAGCACCCGTTCCGCATTCGTTTATCTACGTCTCCTAACTATCTTCGCATTCCTGTGCGCCGCCGTGTTTCTCGCGGTGATCGGCCTGGGATTGTTGTCGAAAGCTGACGCCGACAATAAGGAACGCAAGAAGATCGATCCGAAGGAAGAGGCGGAGCGGAATGCCGTGGAAAACGGGCCGGGCGTCCGTGTGATCAACTCCTATTATAACGACGTCTCTCGCCCGTTACGGGAAGCGCCGCAGATTTGGCCGCCAGTGAGATATCGCCGGGAGGATCCGCACGAGGCCAACCCCAACCCGAAAATCCAGCATAAACCCGCCAACAGCCCGGATCCGGTCATTCAAAACAATTTTTTCCGCCGATTCATAGCACCTAACATCCCGGCCCCGATTCTAAGTTTCGCGGGCGTCCCCTTTCCGGGTGTTTCGTGTAATTGCGCGCCGCCGGATACAAACGGCGCGGTCGGGAAAAATCACTACGTGCAGATGGTTAACGAGGGCTACCAGGTATTCAACAAGGCTGGAACGTCAGTGTTGGGGCCAATTTCGATTGAATCGGTTTGGATGGGGTTCGCGGGGGTCTGTGAAACCGCGGGCAACGGCGACCCGGTGGTGATGTATGATCAACTGGCGGACCGGTGGATCATTACCGAGTTTGCCGGCAGCACCGGCACTGGCGTTCCCGTGACCGATCAATGTATCGCTGTTTCCACCACGGGCGATCCGACGGGCAGCTATTACCGTTACGGCTATCACCTCGGTTCCAATTTCTTTGACTATCCGCACCTTGGTGTCTGGCCGGATGCCTATTACATGAGCATGAACGTGTTCAATGCGGCCGGCACCGCGCAACTCGGCGTTCAGCCGTTCGCGTTTGATCGGGCAAAGATGCTTATCGGCGCTCCGGCGACAATCGTTACGACAGGTTTCGCGCCCGGAGGCGCCAATGAGGAATACTTTTTGCCGGCACACCTGGATGGCATCATCCCGCCGCCTGCCGGCGCCGCAAATCCGTTCGTGGAATTTCCGGGGTCGACCGGCGTTTACAAAGTTTACTTGATGCACGCCGACTTCGTTACCCCGGCGAACACCACGTTTACACTGCTGGCCAGTCCGGCCGCCGCAGGATTCACCGCTTTATGTCCAACGACGCGCGCTTGCGTGCCGCAGCCTAACGGGCAGACGCTGGATGCCATTGGCGATCGACTCATGTTTCGAAATGCGTATCGGAAGTTCCCCGATGGCCACGATGCGCTGGTGAACAACTACACGGTAAGCGCGGGTGGCGTAGCCGGCGTGCGCTGGTTCGAATTGCGTAATGTTCTGGCCGCTCCCGTTGTTTTCCAGGAAAGCACTTACCAACCGGACACGACGTGGCGTTTTTTAGGCAGCGCCGCGATGGATAACCAGGGCAACATGGCAATTGGTTTTAGCGCCTCCAGCTCCACGGTGGTTCCGGGCCTTCGTTACGCCGGCCGTCTTGCGGGCGATCCAGCGAACATTCTTGCGCAAGGTGAAGCGACCCTGTTTGCCGGCCAGGGCAGTCAATCTTCCGGGACGGGGAACCGCTGGGGCGACTATAGTGCACTGACCGTCGATCCGGTGGATGATTGCACCTTCTGGTACACCAATGAGTGGTACCCAACCGGGTCCACCGACTTTAACTGGCGCACCCAGATCGGGAATTTCGCTTTTACTCAATGCACCGCGCCGGCCAAAGGCACAGCACATTTTACTGCTACCATTTGTGATGGCGGCGCTCCCCTAACGAATGCATCGGTATCGATCGACGGGATGCCTTACGGCAGCACCATCGCGGGCGGTGTCTACGATGTGGTTCTGGCTCCCGGCAACCATACTTATTCCGTGTCCAAGGCCACTTTCGGGACGGCAACGGGCAATTTCACGATTACGAACGGAAATATCACGAACATTCCTTTCTGTATGACAGGAGTGCCGGTGATGGACCCGGCGGGTTCTTCACTCGTCTCGGAAGGTTGTTCCCCGTCTAATGGCGTGATCGATCCTAACGAAACCGTCACCGTGAACTTCGCGGTGGCAAACAACGGCGGGTTGAGCACCACCAACCTGGTGGCGACGCTCCAAAATAGCGGTGGAATCACTCCCATCAGCGGCCCGCAGAGTTATGGCGCGATTGCCCCCGGGGGAATGAGCCAAAAAGCGTTCCAGTTCACAGCGCCGAACGGCGCTTGCGGCCAGTCTTTCGTCGCCACCTTGCAACTACAGGATGGCGCGAACAATCTGGGCTCGATCACTTATAATTTCAGCACCGGCACCGTGGTGGTGGGTAATTACGGCACCGGCAATATTTCGGTTCCCATTCCGGACAGTCCTGCGGCCGCAATTAACATCCCGATCACCGTCGCTGACGTGATGACGCTGACGGATGTGAATGTCAGCTTCCGCATCAACCACACGTTCGACGGCGACCTGGTGATAAGTCTGGTTCACCCCGACAACACGGTCGTCCCGCTCGTGACCAACCGCGGCAGTAACGGGGTCAACTTCGGCTCAGGCGCGCAGGATTGCGCCGGTACGCCGACGGTTATGGACGATCAGGCGGCCACGGCTATTTCGGCTGGCACCGCGTCGTTCGTGGGATCATTCAGGCCTGAATCGCCTTTAAGTGCGCTCAATGGCAAACCATCCAACGGCACCTGGAATTTGAGAATCCAGGACACTGCCGGCCAGGATGTCGGGACGGTATACTGCGTTAAACTCGAATTGAACAAGCATCTCGTTTGCTGCGGATCGTTGATGGCGGCAGCGCCACCGGCAGTGGTGCTGGCGGAAAGCGCATTTCCGCCTAACAACGCAGCAGATCCAGGCGAGACGTTGACCGTCAACCTGCCTCTGCAGAATCTCGGGCTCAGCAACACGTCCAATCTGGTGGCGACATTGCAACCGACCGGCGGCGTAACCGCTCCGAGCGGTGCCCAAACTTATGGTGTGGTCACCGGCGGCGGGCCGGCCGTCGCGAAGCCGTTCACGTTCACCGCGAGCGGAGCCTGCGGCGGAACGATTACACTGACGCTGGCCTTACAAGATGGCGCGAGCAACCTCGGCACGGTGACGTTCACGATGCCTTTGGGAACGACACAGGTGACTTCTCAAACGTTCACTAACGCAACCACCATCACGATTCCTGCCACTGGAACCGGGGCCACTACCGGCGCGCCGGCCACGCCGTATCCATCCAACATCGTGGTCGCAGGTCTCCCCACCAGCACATCGAAAGTGACGGTCACTCTGAATAACATCAGTCATAGTTTTCCGAGTGACGTGGATGTTCTACTCGTTAGTCCGACCGGCCAGAAGTTCATCCTGATGTCGGATGTGATCGGAGGCACGGATTGGAGCGGACAAACCTATACCTTCGACGACGCGGCCGCGGCGTTGTTGCCTATCTCGGGTTCACCGCCGGCGAGCGGGACGTTCAAACCCACCAACTACGGCACCGGCGATGCATTCCCGGTTCCTGCGCCGGCTTCGCCGTATCTGACACCGGGAACCGCGGGAAGCGATACGCTCGCCTCGGCCTTTGCCGGCCAGAATCCCAACGGGACCTGGAGTCTGTTCGTGGTTGACGATGCCGGCACTGACACCGGCACTTTCGCTGGCGGCTGGTCGATCACGATTACAACTGCCACGCCGGTCTGCGCGGCGCCAATCACAGCCGGCTCGGTCAAGACACAAGGCGGAGCGGGCGCCATGGCAATCGGAATGCCGCTGGCCGGAACGGCCGGTGTCGAAAGTCGTAGCGGCGGCGCGACAAACGATCATTCGGTCGAGGTCTACTTCGCAACCAGCGGTTATACCGTGAACGGCGCGACACAGGCTCAGATCATCTCCGGCACCGGAATGATCGGTACCGGCGGCGTCTCCAATGGCGGTGCGGTAACCATCAGCGGAATTCCCCCTAATCCATCCATCTGCACGATTCCGCTTACCGGCATTACAAACGCACAAACCATTATGGTCCGGCTCAACAATGTCACCCATGGCGCGGAGACCGGTAACGTGTTGATTCCAATGTCGTTTCTCACCGGTGACTCCAATGGTGACGGTGCCGTCAACTCGGCGGATGTCAGCCAAACCAAGGCGCGTTCTGGCCAGGCGGTGGACGGCACGAACTTCCGGAGCGACATCAACGCGGACGGCAACTTGAACAGCGGCGACATTTCGTTCGTCAAGAGCCGATCGGGAACCGGGTTACCGTAGGTCCCTACGTCGAAATAGAAAAAACGTTTACCGCCGGCCACGGATCAAGCATCCGTGGCCGGTGTGTTTTTAAGAATCTCGATTTCTGTTCTTAGTGGCAACCGCGTGCGCGGCAGTCGAGACGGGGAAACGCATCGCAGGCAACACGCCCGTTTTCCACACAGTGCATTTCGCTTTAGTATTGCCAACAACGATGCGCTGACTAAGGTGCTGCGGCTTTAATCTGAACCCCATGTTTCTCCGCCGATTTTTGATCACACTTTTCGCGTTCGCCGTGCTCGCGCGCGTAGCTCCGGCAGCTGAAGCCTATTTAATAATGGACAACAAGACCGGTTACGTCCTGGAAGCGAAGGAACCAAAGCAAAAGCGCCAGGTCGGCAGCCTGACGAAAATCGCGACTGCCTGCGTCGTCCTGGATTGGGCGGAGCACAGCGGCGGCGACCTCAATCAGCTGGTGGCAATTCCTCCCGCCGCGTTCGTAGGAGCGCTCGAGAACAACATCGGTTTTGCGCCGGGCGATCAGATCACGCTCCGCGATTTGATGTACGCCGCCCTGGTCCAATCCGACAACATTGCCGCTTTCACCCTCGCTGCTCATGTCGGCTCAAAACTGACTCCGGCTCAGCCGAAAACAAAGTTGGGGCCGGTCGATCTGTTCGTTAGTCAAATGAACGCGCTGGCTAAGCAACTAAAGATGGAGAAAACGCGTTTCGTAAATCCGCACGGTATCGACGCCAATGTAAAACCGGTGCCATACTCGACCGCTGAAGACATGGCGCGGTTGACCCGCTACGCCATGAACAAGGCTGCCTTCAGGTTTTATGTTTCACAAAAGGATCGGCAAATTTCTTTCCAGCGTGCCGGAAAACCGCGTGGCTATCTTTTGCACAATACCAACGATCTCGTCGGTTCCCGCGGAATCGATGGCGTCAAGACCGGACGTACCACGCGCGCGGGCGATTGCCTGATTTTATCGGCGCGACGCGAATCCGAAGTCGTCCAGCAGGGCCAATCGACCACGGTTTATCCGCGGCACATCTTTATTGTGTTACTGGGAAGCACCAACCGCTTCGGCGAAGGACTCGGGTTGCTCTCGCGCGGCTGGGCGCTTTACGACCAATGGGCGGCCGGCGGCCGACTTGTCGATCCGCAGAAAGCGCTTTAGTTCTTTCCCGCACAATATGAAGCCGCGAATCGGCGTTCTCACCAGCGGCGGCGATTGCCCCGGACTCAACGCAGTCTTACGCGGAGTTGTGCTCGCCGCGGAAAAACTTGGATGGGAAGTTATCGGATTCAAAGACGGGTTCGAAGGACTGCTGCCACCGGGCGACTACAAGATACTCGATCGCTACAGCACGGACGGAATCATGGCCCTTGGCGGAACGATCATCGGCACAACCAATCGCGGACATTTCGTAGCCAAGATCGGCGCGGGCGATCGTGCCGTGGTTGCCGAGGAGGTGATTGAAAAAGCGAGAAAAGTGCTCGGAGAGCTTGGTGTCAACGCGCTCGTCATCGTCGGGGGCGACGGTTCCATGACCACCGCGTTGCAGCTCCAGGAAGCGGGCATCAATTGCATCGGGGTGCCGAAAACGATCGACAACGATCTCGAAGCGACCGCCATGACGTTCGGCTTCGATTCCGCGGTCGATGTGGTGGTGGATGCCTGTGACCGATTGCATACTACCGCAACCAGCCATAAGCGGGTCATGGTGGTGGAGGTTATGGGACGTCACGCCGGTTGGATCGCGCTGCACGGCGGTATTGCCGGAGGCGCGGACATTATCTTGATCCCTGAAATTCCGTTCGACTTCGATATCATTGCGCAGACGATCAAAGTACGGGACTCGGCTGGGCATCTCGACTCGTTAGTCGTGGTCGCGGAAGGGGCCCGGCCGCGGGATGGGCAACAGGTGAAACGCGACACCGACAGCGGTGAATTCCGGCTCGGTGGCATAGGAGACATCGTGGCCCGCGAGATCGCGGCGCGAACGGGAAAGGAAACGCGGTGCTGCGTCCTGGGTCATTTGCAGCGGGGCGGCGCGCCGACCACGCTCGACCGAATTCTCGGCACGCGTTTCGGCGTCAAGGCGGTCCAGTTGGCTAACGAAGGTCATTTCGGTTCAATGGTGAGTTATCAAAACTACCAGGTCAGGCATGTACCAATCGCCGATGCCGTGAATCGATTGCGTCTCGTTCCGCCTAACGGAGAGCTGGTCCAGGCAGCGCGCGACGTCGAAATCGGGTTCGGCGATTGAGGTTGGAGCTATCAACTTTCCGTGAAGATCGTTCTCGCATATTCCGGCGGTCTCGACACCTCGGTGATCCTTCGCTGGCTCAAGGACAATTATCAGGCGGAGATCATCGCGTTCTGTGCCGATATCGGGCAGGAAGAAGAACTTCACGGTCTGGAGGACAAAGCGTTGAAAACCGGCGCTTCCAAATGCGTCATTGAGGATCTCCGTGAAGAATTCGCCCGCGATTTTATTTTTCCGATGTTCCAGGCCGGCGCGATTTATGAGAACCAATATTTTCTCGGCACCAGCATCGCCCGTCCGCTGATCGCCAAACGAATGGTCGAAATCGCGCGCGCGGAAAAGGCCGACGCGATTTCACACGGCGCAACCGGAAAGGGGAACGACCAGGTTCGTTTTGAACTCACCGCTGCGGCGCTCGCGCCGGAGTTAAGCGTCATCGCGCCCTGGCGGGAAGATCGTTTTCGAAAAGAATTTCCGGGACGCGCCGAAATGATCGCCTTTGCCAAAGCAAACAAGATCCCGGTCGAAGCCAGCGCTGAGAAGTCGTACTCCACCGACCGCAACCTCCTTCACATCAGTTTCGAAAGCGGCGTTTTGGAGGATCCCTGGTTCGACGCCAGCTCAAAAGAAATGCGCGACATGTACAAATTGAGCGTGTCGCCCGAAGACGCCCCTAACGACCCCGAGCATGTCGATCTTGCGTTTGAAAACGGGAATTGCGTGAACGTCTCTATCCTGACTGGAGGGACGACCTCTGTGTCGTCCCAAAATCTGGGACGGGACAGATCCCGTGCCTCCATGTCACCCCTAGAAGTGATGCAAACCCTCAACAAACTTGGGGGCAAACACGGCATCGGGCGCGTCGATATCGTCGAGAACCGGTTCGTGGGAATGAAAGGCCGCGGTGTTTATGAAACTCCCGGCGGTGCGATTCTGCATTTTGCGCATCGCCAGATGGAAACGCTCACCATGGATCGCGAAGTCATGCACCTGCGCGACAGCCTGATTCCGAAATACAGCGAGCTCGTTTACAACGGTTTCTGGTTTTCGCCCGAGCGTGAAGCGTTGCAGGCGCTGGTGACTGAAACCCAACGTGACGTGACCGGCCTCGTTAGGCTTAAGCTTTACAAGGGCAACATCATCGTTGCCGGGCGCAAGAGCCCGAAAAGCCTTTACGATCCGAAGATCGCCACCATGGAAGGCGAAAAATCGACCTACGATCAAGGCGATGCCACCGGATTCATCCGGTTGAACGGGTTGCGCTTGAAAGTTCGCGCGGCCCTGAAATCAAAAAAGAGTTAGGGCCAACCGGCGCGATTCGCCTCGACGCCCCGGGCAAAATACAAAATGATGGAGCGGAACGAATCGGCGCTTCCCCGCCCATGGCTACTGAGATCAAGAAAGAGATCCAGCTCGAGATCGCCCATGTCTTATTCATCGATATCGTTGGCTATTCCAAGCTTTCGATTAACGAGCAGCGGGCAGCGATTGATCAACTGAACCAGGCCGTTCGCGCGTCCCGGCAATTTCAGAACGCCGACGCTGCCGGACGATTCATCAAGATCCCGACCGGGGACGGCATGGCGCTGGTTTTTTACAAAAGTCCGGAAGAGCCAGTGGAATGCGCGCTCGAAATCAGCCGCGCTTTCAGAGAGGCCTCGAAGTCCCAACTTCGGATGGGAGTAAATAGCGGCCCGGTCAGCGGCGTGATCGACGTCAACGGCCAGGCAAATCTTGCCGGGGCCGGCCTTAATATGGCGCAACGTGTGATGGACTGCGGTGACGCCGGACACATTCTCTTTCCAGCACATTGGGATCCTAAGCTTAGAATTCCACGTGGACAAGTTGTCGCG
>JADMIO011346916.1_pt1 | contig 68667 bp, 61 predicted proteins | sample 8958161 | NCBI WGS metagenome assembly JADMIO01 (sample SAMN16585339, study PRJNA669376) | soil metagenome | isolation source: Crop rotation soil | place: USA: Cullars Rotation, Alabama | collected 2011 | reverse complement strand
CCGCGACAACTTGTCCACGTGGAATTCTAAGCTTAGGATCCCAATGTGCTGGAAATTGCGGGTCGAATCCGGCAGCGGAATGCCGAGTCGCGTTAACGCTTCGGTTACTTGCTGCTGCGAATCGAGATTGATGTTCGCGCGCGGGGGCCCGAACAAAGAGGCCTGGGCCACGCCTTCGCCCAACATTTCCTGAAGTTCATTCGCCAGCTCTGCGCGCCGCTCTTCAACGACGGCGAGCTGCTCGAGCCAGCGCGTCTTGTCCATGTAGAAGCCGGCCAATTCGATATCCACTACCGGCATCACGCATTCGAATTCGAGTTTGGCCACATCGATCAAATCATTCGATTTGATTTTCTCGATAAGCTTTTCGCGCAGTGGAAGCAGCACCGCGGCATCGCGCGCGGCGTATTGCAACTGCGCTTCCGACAACTCGAATTCCCAATTGCTGAGCCGCTCGCTCTTATCTACCGCTTCGTTCAGATACCGTCCCGCGATCGCTTCCAACCCGTGACGCTCTTCAATGTCGCCGGCAGAAACCAGCTGGCTCGCCAGCAACGTATCGAACAAGCCGACGATATCGACACCCAGATTGTGCTTGATGAACTTCGCGTCGAACTTCGCGTTGTGCGCAATCTTGATCGGCCGCGGCGACGTGAAGAGCCTGCGCAAAGGCGCGAGCGCATCGCTCTGCTTCATCTCGCCGCCCGCGAAATGGTTTACATCGATGATGTAGACGCCGTCACCGGTCGATAATTGAATCAAACGCAAGCGCGAAACATGCGGATCGAGATCCGTCGTTTCGGTGTCAATGCCGATCGCATTGCGACTAGCGAGATCGTCCACCGCGCGACGAACTTCGTCCGCCGTCGTGACCAGCTGATAAGACGTGTTCATTAAAAAACCGATTTAGCCACAAGAAGGCACGAAATGCAGCAGGCGCCGTCTGCCGGGAGTCCGGCGCTTCTGACGCTAGTGCTTCACGCCGATAAAATAGATGACCGGTTCGTCGCCGGGCACAAACGCGGAATGAACCGTATTGGCAGGAAGAAAATCCCAGTCGCCGGCGCGCAGCGTGTAAGTTTCGTGTCCCACGCGCACCTCGAGCTCGCCACTCAAGATCCAATGCGATTGATCTTCGGGATGAGCGTGCGGCCCATACTTCGTTCCCGGCGCGTCGCTGCCTCGAAACACGCTGTAGCCTTGGGCGTGCAGCAGATCCTTTAGCCGGCCGGCATCAGGACTATCCGTTTCACACCATCTCTGTATCTCAATGCTCATATAGTTCAACGCGAGTTTGCTCGCCGGTTTGAATTTCGTTGCTGATTAGTTTGCGTCGAAGGTTTGGCAGCGCGCGTGGGTGTCGATGCAAACCAGCCGCGCCACCATCCGAACACTCCTCCGCCGGCGAGAGCGATCACGATCGCGCCTACGAATGCCAACTTGAGGGCCAGACGCAGAATTCGACGCGCGACGAATAGCACGATCGCGAAGATCGCTACGATTAATATCAAGCCTATCGACGTTGTAATCATTCCAGGAAAATGAAACGGTAGGAACTGTCGATCTACCTACTACCTACTACCTACTACCTACTACCTACTATTTGCTACCTACTACCTGGCGCCTTCCGGTAGCTGGCTTTCACCGTCGTCTTGATATTTCCGCGCACGTTGAAATCGCCTTCAATGTCTACGCTCAACGGCCCGCAGGCGTTCACAAAATCTTCCAGGATCATATTGATCACGTGCTCGTGAAAAACCTTAACGTCGCGAAACGAATTGATGTAAAGCTTCAAACTCTTCAATTCGATGCAGCGCGCATTCGGCACGTACTCAATCCGGATCGTAGCGAAGTCAGGAAAGTCAGAGAAGGGGCAGATGCAGGTGAACTCCGGAATTTCGAAGTTGATCCTGATCTCTTTTCCGGGGAATTCGTACGCGAAGGTATCGAGCGGATAGAGCTTCATCTCTGTCCGCGGGGTTGAGCGAATCTCGAGGCCTTGAATGTTTGTGGGCGCAAGTTCAGTTGTCATTTTCGAACAGCTTAGATGATCAATACTGCGGCTGGTTGTACGCGCCGTCGCGCGGGCGGCCAATCAAAAATGGCGTAATCAAGACCAGTCCGGCGATGAATCCGCCGATGTGGGCCGCGTAGGCGACGCCACCGGCCTGACTGCCCGAACCTAAAACGCCGAGCCCGCTGATCAATTGAAATACGAACCAGAGTCCGATGGCGATGAACGCAGGCACCGCGGTAACGAACCAGGAAATGATAACCGTCACGCGTCGCGTTGGGAAAAGCAGAATGTAAGCGCCGAGCACTCCGGAGATGGCGCCGGAAGCGCCGAGGCTCGGTATCAACAAACTCGCCTGATCGTTTCCCGCGAAAGCCACAGTCGCCAGCACGTGAGAGAGCCCGGCAAGTATTCCGCAGACGAGATAAAAGATTGCGTAGCGAAGATGGCCCATGCGGTCTTCGATGTTATCGCCAAAGATCCAAAGGAACAGCATGTTTCCAAAGATGTGCGCGATGCCGCCGTGCATGAACATCGAGGTGATCAGCGTCAGGTAAACCGGAATCCGGGTGGGCTGCAGTCCCGGTACTTTCAACTCCTGGCCGGTAACAGGCTGGACCAGAACGCGATCGGGCGTAACTTGATCCTGGCCGCTAACGATCTCTTTGGGCACCGTGGAATAGGCGTAAGTGAAACGATCGTTCGAGCCGAGTCCCTGAAGAAACACGAACACCAGAATGTTGAGCAGGATGATCACGTAATTGACGACCGGCGTGGCCCGTCGATCACGATTGTCGTCTGCGATTGGAAAAAGCATCGTTGGAGCGCAGGCATCCTTGCCTGCGGTTCACCGGCATCTTGCCGGTTTTGATCAGCCTTCCGCGGCGGCTTCCGCAAGTGCTAATTCGCCGGCGGCCAGTTCGCGCTTCACTTCTTCCGGCGTGCCGAACACGCGGGCTTTCTTGTCGTCGAATTCACCTTCCCAGCGCGCGACGACGACTGTAGCCAGACAGTTTCCCAAAACATTCACGGAAGTGCGCCCCATGTCCATCAATTCATCGACGCCGAAAATGACCGCGACGCCGATTGGCCCAAGTCCGCCGCCCATGAAACTATTCAGAGTCGCGAGGAGGATCACCAGCGCGGCGCGTGGCACTCCGGCGACTCCTTTTGAAGTAATCATGAGCGTGAGCATCATTACGATCTGCCGTCCGAAACTCATGTGGCCGATGGTCGGCTCGGCAGCCTGGGCTACGAACACGGAAGCCATGGCGAGATAAAGCGTCGTACCGTCGAGATTGAAGCTGTAACCCGTCGGCATCACGAACCCGACGATGCGGCGCGGCACGCCCAGGCGCTCCATGTTTTCCATCGCTTTCGGGAGAGCTGATTCACTGCTCGTCGTCGCGAAGGCGATCGTAAAGGGCTCGCGCACTGCTTTTAAGAACTGAAGAATCGGCACGCGCGCAATCAGCATCACAGCGCCCATGACGAAGAAGACGAGCAAGAATAGAGCGAGATAAAGCGAGCCGATCAGCTTTCCCAGATTCACCAGCACGCCGAGCCCGTTCGTGGCAATCGTATGGGCCATCGCCGCGCCCACGCCAATCGGCGCAAACATCATCACGTAATTCGTGAACTTGAACATCACCTGCGAAAGCGCTTCGCAGCCGCGCAGAATCGGCGCCGCTCGCTCGCCCATCGCCGAAACTGCCATCGCGAACAGGACAGAAAAGGCTACGATCTGAAGCACGTCGCCGCGGACCATCGAATCGATCACGCTGGCCGGAAAAATGTGAACCAGCAGATCGCGAAAACCCTGCGGCGTGGTTTTGACCAGGGAAGTGATGTCACTGCCCCCGGTGAGTACGACGCCGGCGCCGGGTTTCGTGAGATTCACAACGGCCAGTCCGATGAAAAGCGCGATGGTAGTGACGATCTCGAAATAGAGGAGCGCCTTCGCGCCCATGCGGCCAACTTTTTTCAAGTCACCGCCGCCGGCGATGCCAACCACCAGCGTCGAAAAGATCAGCGGCGCGATGATTGACTTGATGAGGTTAAGAAAAATGTCCCGGAGGAAGTAGACGTTGTTGCCCCACTTTGGACTGATGTATCCCAGCACCCCGCCGAGGACCAGCCCGATCAGGATTTGAGTAGTCAGCGACGGGCGATACCAGGGACGCCGCGGGGCAGTTCTGAGTTTTGAGTTTTCAGTTTTGAGTTTCATGCCGGCTGGCGATCGCGAGACGTGTCCTTTCGATTTGTGTTTTTGCTTTACTCAAAACTCAAAACTTAAAACTCAAAACTTCAGACTGCTTTCATCTTCCCCAACGAAGCTTGTCTCTCAACAGATCAAAATAGTTTCGATTCTTTGGCTGCACCAGATTGAAGTTCGTTTCGCTCTTGCGAATAACGACGCGATCGCCGGCCGCCAGAGGGAACCCGACCTGGCCATCGAGAGTTAAAGCGACGTCTTCTTTTTCAGTGATCAATCGGACTTCGATCACTGAATCGTCCGGAACCACGATGGGACGATTCGACAGCGTAAACGGACAGATGGGCGTGATGACGATCGCGTTCATCGACGGGAAAACGATGGGGCCGCCGGCAGACAGATTGTATGCAGTCGATCCGGTCGGCGTGGAAACTATCAGTCCATCGGCGCGGAACGAATTCACGAATTGGCCGCTGAGATAAGTTTCGATCTCGATGATGCGGGCCAGCGCCGACTTATTTATCACCACATCGTTCAGGACGCGGTTCCGGGTGACAGTTTCATCTCCGCGGCGCAACTCAACCTCGAGCATCACGCGCTTTTGCAACTTATAATCGCCGGCCAGAATTGATTCCAGCGCAGTGAACAATTCCTCGATTCGAAATTCTGCGAGGTAACCAAGCCCGCCGTAATTAACGCCAATCACCGGCACTTCAATGTCGCCGATCATCCGCGCGCTCGCGATCATCGTGCCGTCTCCGCCCAGCACCAGCATCAGATCCACCTGATGCGCGAGTTCAACATCGATCGCGACTTCGACCGCGCATCCCGTCTCATGCTCGATCTGCTCGCGCTCAATTTCAGGCAGACCAACCAGCGTGATATGTCGCTCGCTGAGCCATTGGGTCAGCCGGCAGAGGGTTTCCAGCGCGTCCGGTTGATGCGGTTTGACGACGACGCCGATGCGTTTGATTGAAGACGCAGTCATGTTTCGCGGGTAAATGAAGGAACGCGCGGATGATAGCCGCGGCCTGATCGGAGTGTCAACGGAGGTGTCAAAAAGGCTGGTGGGTAGTTTTGTTTAAAGGCGAAAACCGCTGAGGAAGTTTCAAGTTGAAATTAACAACGACGATAAATTTCCGGTAAGAAATGGAATATTTGATAGCACAAACTGGGATAGATGGGGGACGTTTCGCTAGTCCGGGTTAAGGCGCTTAAACTGGTTGTACTTTGGGTGCTAAAAAAGGCACCGTCGCCGCTTCTCTTCGGAAGTCGGACGACAGTGCGCCAATTAGCTTGAACGTATAGGAAAGATTATTTTAGTCGCCCATTTCTTACCTCACTTTTCCCATTTTATTTGGTACTTATGATGCAAAACTGGTTTTGGAATAACGCTTCGAAATGATTTTAATTTAGTGTCGAAAGCCAGATCATTTAGTCGTTGAAAGGAAGAAAAAGCCGACGGATCTCCTTCGATAGGTCTTATACCGCATGCCGCCGGTTCGCAATTGTCTTTATACTTCAAAATCACCTCCATTACAACTAGATCTGTGGGCTGCTTGATACGAGTGTACAACTCAGGTCTGTTATCTCCTGTGCTATCTTCCAAATGTAACGTAAAGTGAACCACCATTGTTTTGCCGAATCTGCTCGTTGGTCCCGTTGGATAGTCAAAGTCTATTTCGCCAGTTAGGCCGTTAACCGCCAGTGCCGGTTTTTGAGGTAACAACGGCGTCTCGATAGTTATGTTGTTTCCCTTTCCCGACCAAAACAACTTCGTTTGTATATTCTGCAAATTTGGATGGGTAATTCTGAGTACTTCAGTGTACTCATAACTCATTTGATTTGGCGTCTCAAAAATGTACCTAATCGTCCGAAACTTACTTTCATATTCATACGGATAAAGGACTCTGTTTTTCTGTCTTGCGTAATAAAGCCAAATGACAACGGCAAAGAACTCAATAACAAACAGACTAATTAATGAGGCAACTTTATATTGAGTGAAGACGATCGTTATGACTGAGACTATGACACCTAGGGCGGAAACAATGACTCCCAGAATTGAAATGGTTCGATTGCTCATCGGTAGATTGGACTGACGTGAGACCCAATACCGAAACACAAAGTGGAAAGAACGCGAATGCTTATATCACCGGCCGCCATCCCCAAGCAAATCCAGTTTGCATAGTACGGCTACCATAGGCTGACTGGGAGTGAATGCATCTGCTCTACAACTCCGACAAATACAGCGCGAGGAACTCAACGTTGCCGTCCGCGCCCTTGATCGGCGATTCAATCACGCCGCTAACTTTCAATCCCAAAGATTCGGCGACCGTGTTGACTTCGCTGACGACGCGCTCGTGCTGCGCGGGATCTTTTACAATGCCGCCTTTGCCAACTTCGCCTTTGCCGACTTCGAACTGGGGTTTGATGAGAGCGATTATCCGCCCATCGTCCTTAAGTAATTCGACGACTGCCGGCAGAATGATGCTTAACGAAATAAACGAGACGTCGATGGTGATTAGATCGAATCGGCGATCGAAATCGGTTGGTTGCAAGTGACGCGCGTTGACGCCTTCGCGGACTTCAACTCGCGCGTCGTTGCGAATCTTCCAATCGAGCTGATTGTGACCGACATCAAGCGCGATTACGTGGCGGGCGCCATGCTGAAGCAGGCAATCGGTGAAGCCGCCGGTTGACGCACCGGCGTCGAGACAAACCAAATCGTGGACGTCGATTTGAAACTCGCGCAACGCCGCTTCGAGTTTTGTCCCACCGCGGCTGACATAACGCGCGAGCGCCTCAGCCTTGATTCGGATGTTTGCGTTTAGTTCGAAAAGTTCGGACGGCTTATCAACGCGCTGATTGTCAACCAGCACTGCGCCCGCCATCACCAGCGCATGTGCCTTGGTCCGTGAATCAGCCAGGCCTCGATCGACCAGCAACTTGTCGATGCGCTCGCGCTGCATGAGCGCATTGTAACTTAGCCTTGGCCGTCAGCGACGCGCGTGTTGCTCAACGCCGCGCGGCTTGCAGGACCGCGCGCGGCGCCTCGCGCAAAGACAAGTCACTCGCGCACTGCTTGCAAAGCCACACCAACACGCGCGGCGCGTCGACCCAGTAGAACGGTGAGACCTTGCCGGCTATTCGCAACGCCTCGTCACTCTGCAGACGTTGCAGCGCCTGGACAAAAAACATGCCGTTGTAAGTATCGCCATCGGCGCCCTTGTCGCGATGGACGCATTCCCGCTCGTAAAAAAATTGCCGCTTCATAGGGGTTGACCTTCCTCTCGCGCCGCACCGCGCGAGTGTTCGGTTACACTTCGGATCAGTCGGGACTTCAGCTCTTGAGGTTTAGGGCAATTTGAGGAAGGGCAAAAACGACGCTTCGGCATAATGCCATGACGACGCGGCGACGGTCAATATTCTTGTGAGAAAGATTAGCTCGGCGGCCGTGGCGAGCCGATTGTCACAACGGATTCGGCCCCGTAAACACATTCACGATGCCACCCGCGCCGCTTGATTTAGCGGGTTTGTTGGACGGAGCGGCTTCGTCAGCCGGATGCACACGGCGTTTGCGCGTGACTTTGCTGGCGTCGTCATCTGAATTGGCCCGTCTGATTTTGGGGGACGCAGTCTCGGAATCATCCGTTTGTTTCGAAGTCTCTTCGGCACGCTTGTTCTCGGTCTGCGGCTCGTTCTTCGCCGAAAAGCCTTGTGCTTTGCCGGCCACAGTCTCACTTTCACCGGTGTCTGCGGACGAATCAGTCGAGGCAGCTACTGCCGCCGGCGAGGACTCATTTACCGGCGGCTGCGTAGACACTGCCGGCGCGGCTGGCGACACCGCCGAGGTCGTTTGGCGATGCTCGTAATAATTCACCGCCGCCGCTCCCAATCCTCCAAACAACATCGCAGCCAACAGAACCGGCAGCAGCGTTTTCACCTTTCGCCAAAATTCAATGGTGCGCGCGCGCTCAATCGGTACGACCTGGCGGGCGGTCGCGACCGTCGCTTCGTCTTCGAAATGAGGCGGAGACAATTCCAGAGGCACCTCGATCCGGGTCGCCTTGGTTTGAGTTTCAGCATTCATGGCCGGGAACTTAGATGCAAGTTCGAGGCCTTACGTTTTGGCTGGTGCACAAATCGAAATCGTGTTGGAACACGATTGGGAGAAAGAAGGCCCTGCATGCCTGGTTCGGAATTAGAGAGGTTGTTCTTCTGTCAGAGAGAGACGGATGGCTTTTGCCGGATATCGTGTCAGGCGATGACTTTATGGTGCTTCGCGCGCCGATCGTCGAGTACTTCGATGGCTTCTTTCACGCGAGTGTAAATTCCGTCGGCGTCGAGGCCGTACTTGGCCAGCAGCAACTTCGCATCGCCGTGGGTCACGATGCGATCAGGCACGCCCATGCGCACGACTTGAATCTTGTCTTGCAGGCCATTTTCCTCGAGCAGCTCCATCACCGCCGAACCGAAGCCGCCGGCAAGATAAGCCTCTTCAACCGTTACCAGAACTCGCTTAGTGCGCGCCAGCGCGAGAAGCAAACTATTGTCCAGCGGTTTAGCGAAACGCGCGTTGACGACCGTCGTCTCGATGCCTTCCCTGGCGAGATTGCCGGCCGCCTGCAGAGACGGATGAACCATCGAGCCATACGCGATGATTGCGACTTCGCCTCCATCGCGCAGTAATTCGGCTTTGCCGATTTCCAGAAGCTGCGGTGGCTGATCGAGCGGAGCGCCGATGCCGTTGCCGCGCGGGTAACGCATGGCGGCAGGACCAATATGCTCAGTCATGGTAAAAAGCATGTCGCGCATTTCGCCTTCGTCCTTTGGCGCCATCAAAATGATGTTCGGCACGCCGCGCAGGTACGCGATGTCGAGCAGCCCATGATGCGTCGGTCCGTCACCGCCGGCGATGCCACCGCGGTCGAGACAGAACTTCACATTAAGATCTTGAATGCAGACGTCGTGAACCAGCTGATCGAATGCGCGCTGAAGGAATGTCGAGTAGATCGCGCAGACAGGCTTCAGCCCTTCGACCGACAAGCCGGCCGCAAAAGTCACGCAGTGCTGTTCCGCGATCCCGACGTCGAATGAACGCTCGGGAAACTTCTCGAGAGCTTCGCAGACGCCGGTGCCGTCGGGCATGGCCGCCGTCAGCGCGACGATCTTTTCATCCTTCGCCATCAACTCGCACAACGTGTCGCCGAAAACTTTCGTGTACGTAGGCGCCTTTGTCGGCGATTTGATCGGCGTGCCGGTCTTCAGATCGAACGGGCCCGTCGCATGCCACTTGTAGTAATCCTTCTCAGCCGCCGGATGCCCTTTCCCTTTCGTCGTCAAGGCATGCACGATGACCGGGCCGTCTTTGATTTGTTGAGCTTCGTGCAGCGCGCGCACCAGCGCCTTCACGTTGTGACCATCGACATAGCCGATATATTTAAACCCGAGTTCATTCACCAGCGCGCCGGGCAGCACCGCCGCCGCGATAGCGTCTTTCACAGTCTTGGCTGCGTGATGCAGGCGTTCACCGACGGAAGGGATGGCGCGCAGCGTTTCTTCGACTTCATCTTTGAAACGATGATAGCCGTGCGCTTCGCGAATGCGATTGAGGTAACCAGTAAGCGCGCCGACCGCCGGAGCGATCGACATTTCGTTATCGTTGAGCACGACGATCAAGCGCGTCTTCAAATGACCGGCTTGATTGATCGCCTCCATCGCCATCCCGCCTGCAAGCGACGCGTCTCCAATCAGCGCGACCACGTGATGGTCTTCCTGTTTGCGATCGCGCGCGATCGCCATTCCTAACGCGGCCGACAGCGAAGTCGATGCGTGGCCCGCGCCGAAGGTGTCGAATTCAGATTCGTCGCGACGCAGGAACCCGCTGATGCCGCCGTATTGCTTGACTGTCGGCAGCTGATCTCGCCGCCCAGTCAGAATCTTGTGCGCATACGCCTGATGCCCGACGTCCCAAACCAGACGATCGTGCGGCGTGTCGAACGCGTAATGCAGCGCTACCGCCAGCTCGACCGCGCCCAGTGACGCGCCCGTGTGGCCGCCGACGCGCGACATCGTTTCGAGAATGTGTTCCCGAACTTCATCGGCGACTTCCTGTAATTGATCGATCTCGAGGCGGCGCAGATCTGCGGGCGAATTGATGTCCTGAAGCAATTTCATCTATGCGAGATTTTTCGACGAGCCCTGATTCTCGGTTAGAGATTAATGTTTGCGGCTGTTTTAGACAAGCGCAGATGTTTCGAAGTGAGTTCGGCTGAACGGCGCTCTCAGCCGTCTAAATCTTCGCGGCCAACTAATTCGCTTTAATAGAGCCGCTGATAATCATCTTTTAGTTTCAAGGAGTAATCAGATGAAGAAAATTACACTCAGCGTGGCAGGTTTGGTAATTGTACTGGCCAGTTGCGGCACAGGCGTCCTCGCTCAACAGGCCCCAGCGTCAACTACTGCGGCGAATACGCAACAGCGAGAAGGAAGAAGGCAACGCCGGCAAATGATGCGGCGTCACGCGCGCATGCGCATGTTCGGAGCAATGCGCCAGTTGAATTTGACTGACGCGCAGAAGCAGCAGGCGCAATCAATCATTCGCGCAAATGCCGCCAGCACTGAAACTGCGAGAGAGGAACTGTCGCAATTGCGTCGCAAGTTTCATGATGGAACGTTGACCGATGAGGAGAAAGCGAAAGCGAAGGAACTGCGACAGCAGTTGCGCGCGTCCAGACAAAATACGCGCACGCAATTAGCTTCACTGCTGACGCCGGATCAGAAGTCAAAGTTCGACGAGATGATCAAGAACCGTCGCGAGAACCGTGGCCGGTTTGGGCGGCGCGGGCAAATGTCGAACAAACCCCTGTAATCATTCGCCCCACGCAATGAAAAGACGCTGCCTGGCTAAGAAGCAGGCAGCGTTTTTCTTTTCAATCGTCAGGAAATCTGCACGGGCGGAGTTGCGCATGTCTCGCCTGGCCCACAACACGCTGCCGCCGACGCGCTTTCGGGGAGATTGTCCTGCAAGACCACAAACACTTCCCATTCGTTGCCGTCAGGATCGCGGACCCAGGTCTTGTCCTGAGTTGCAAAGCAACAATTGGTTTGCATTTCATCCTGCGTCAACAGACCTGAATCATTCCAACGTTGCCGCGTCGCCAGCACGTCTTCTGTGGACCGCACCTGAATTCCGAGATGCGACAGCGCGCCGCGACCCGGCGCGACTCCCTGATTCAGCGTGAAATTCAGCGGCGGGTTCTGGACGTCGAACTTCGCATATCCGGTGCGCACCTTGCTCGGCTCGATGCCGAATAACTTGCGATAAAACTCGATGCTTTTCCTCACGTCGCTGACGTTGAGCGCCAGATGCGCCTTCAGCGCCGTTACTGCTTCAGTGTTGCTTTCCATGTCATTCCTCCGTTAGAATCATATTCGCCTTGGCGAATGTATGCGCAGAATAGCCAACACCGACATATCTGTCAAGCCGAATATGATGGACACTGCGATTGAGCCCATGCGACCGGCGGACTGGCCGCGCGTCCGGGAGATCTACCTGGAAGGAATCGCCACCGGCCATGCGACTTTCGAGGTCACTGCGCCGTCGTGGGAGGATTGGGACGCGGGGCATTTGCCGTTTGCGCGGCTGGTCGCGCGACGCGGAGAAGAGATCGCCGGCTGGGCTGCTGTGAGTCCGGTTTCGCAACGTTGTGTTTACGGCGGTGTCGCGGAAGTGAGCGTCTACGTTTCTTCCGCCAGTCGCGGCGCGGGCGTTGGTCACGCTTTGCTGCGCGCACTGATTGAGGCGTCCGAGCAAAACGGAATTTGGACGCTCCAAGCGGGGATCTTTCCGGAGAACTCCGCCAGCATTCGGCTGCATCTCGCGTGCGGATTTCGGGAAGTTGGACGGCGCGAGCGCATCGGAAAATTGAACGGTGTCTGGCGCGACACAATTCTGCTAGAGAGGCGAAGCCGGACAATTGGAACGGATTAAACCATGACGAAGCGAACCTACGATATCGAAATTTTGTTCAAAGCGCTGGCGGATCGGACGCGCCTGCGTTTGATAAGTCTGATTGGCGAGTCGGAAGTCTGCGTCTGCTTTCTGGTGGCGATTTTGAAGACCAGTCAACCAAAGATTTCGCGCCATCTTGCGTACCTGCGTCGCGCGCAGATAGTCGCGGCGCGACGGGAAGGAAAGTGGATTCATTACCGCTTGGCTGAGCCGCCTGATGAGCACGCCGCACGTATTTTTCGCGAGGTCCGCGCGTCGCTGGCGGAGCATCCCGAATTGCAGCGCGACCGCGAAAAGTTGAAGCAGGTATGCTGCGCGACGCAACTTCCCGTGCAACTGCGAGGTGCGCCGAAACCATCTCAGCTTACGGCTTAACTCGCACGTGGGAGCTTGACTTCACATCCCGCACCCACGAATCTCGATTAGGAGTTTCATAATGACTTTTAGATTTCGCAATCCAAACGCTTTAATGATCATTGGCGTGTGGTTTATGGCATTGGCAAATACCTGGCACTGGTTCGCCTCGCGCATCGCACATCTCTCTGGGGGCATAACCGACCTTGCGTTCGGACTCCTCATGGGTGCTGCATTCGGTACTCTGATCCTCCATCTTGCGCGCCGACGCAAGAGCGCCTGCTCGCGAACGGAGATCTAGTCAAGTCCGGCTTATCTTGACAACGCGGACTCGCACCCTAAAATAACTTTTCACGGATCGCGCGGAGATGTGGCCGAGTGGCTGAAGGCGGCGGTTTGCTAAACCGTTAAGGGTCAAAAGCCCTTCACAGGTTCGAATCCTGTCATCTCCGCCAGACATCAAGGCAAAAGGAAAAAGTAAAAAGGCAAAGATCGCGGCTCGTACTTTTTGCCTTTTACCCTTTTACTTTTGCCTTTTCTTATGACTCGCGTTCGCTTCGCTCCATCCCCAACCGGTTATCTGCACATCGGCGCGGCGCGCTCGGCGCTGTTCAACTGGCTGTACGCGCGCAAGGTCGGCGGCACTTTTTTGCTGCGCGTCGAAGACACAGATCTGCAACGCTCGACTGAAGAATCGACGCGCTCGATCATCGAAGGCTTGAAATGGCTCGAGCTGGATTACGACGAAGAGATCGTGTTTCAGTCAGACAATGCCGACAAGCATCGGGCCGCGGCGCGACGTTTGGTGGAAGAAGGCAAGGCATATCGCGACTTCACGCCCAAGGAACAACGCGACGACAAAGGAATCAAGAAAGAGATTGCCGAACGCGCGCGCGCGCAAGCTGCCGAGGGCATCGATCATCGCAGCAATCCGTTTCGCGATCTGCCGAAAGAAGAATCCGATCAGCGCGCCAGCAGCGGCGAGCCGTTCGCGATTCGCCTGAAAGTTGCGCGCGAAGGCACGTCACGCTTCACCGACATCGTTTACGGCGAACAGGAGCGGGCGTACTCAGAAATCGAAGATCTGGTCCTGCTGCGATCCGATGGCCACCCGCTCTACAACCTCTCGGTCGTGCTCGATGATATCGAGATGGGCATCACGCATGTGATTCGCGGACAGGATCATCTCACCAACACGCACAAGCAGATTCTTCTTTACCAGGCGTTCGGCGCGGCAGTGCCGCAGTTCGCGCATCTGCCTCTGATTCTGGCGCCGAACAAAGCAAAGCTTTCCAAGCGCAAGCACGGCGAAGTCGTTTCGCTGACTACTTATCGCGATCGGGGCTTCGTGCCCGCGGCGTTTCGAAATTTTCTGGCGCTGCTCGGTTGGTCGCCGCCGGATGAAAAGGAAATTCTTTCGCGCGACGAGCTGATTGAGAAATTTTCGCTCGAAGCGATCGGCCGCGCCAACGCCGTCTTCAATTTTCAAGAAAACGATCCGCGCCATTGGGCCGACGACAAAGCACTGTGGATGAACGCGGAATACATTCGCACCATGCCGCTTTCCGAATTGCTGCCGATGGTGAAGGAAGAGCTGCGTTCCGCAAAACTCTGGCGTGAAGAATACGACGACGACGAGCGCGAATGGTTTGAAAAAGCGGTCGAGCTAATTCGCCATCGCTTCTTCACCCTCAAAGACTTTTCGTCGCAAGGCCGCGCTTACTTTTCCGAAGATTTCGATTTCGACGAAGCCGCCGTGAAGAAGAACATCCTGAAAGAGCCGCGGCTAAAAGATTTGCTGCCGCAGCTTGCCGAGCGACTGGAAAGTACAGAGCCGTTTGACGCGACAACCGCGGAAGAAGCTCTGCGAGCGTTTGCGGAAGAAGCCGGCGTCAAGGCTGGTCTCTTCATCAACGCGTCGCGCACCATGCTGACGGGCCAGGCCGTTGGCCCATCGATGTTTGAAGTCTTTGAAATTATCGGCCGCGACGATTCAGCGATGCGCCTGCGCAGCCAGCGGCCCTGGAATGAATTTCCCGCCTAGTTCGCAGTCTTTGCGCTTCTTTGCGTCTTCGCGCCTTTGCGCGAGTTCACACTTTGCATTTAGGTTCACGCTGAGACGCTAAGACGCAAAGTCTCGCAAAGCAAAACGGAAAATAAACTGAACGAGCAAGCTGATTATGGTTTAGAATCAGCCGTTGCCCCAACTGGGTTAGGCTTGAGGATCAAATCATGAAAAGACTGTTGGTTATTGCGTCCCTCGTTTGCGGCGGCGCTACCGTGGCTTTCGCGCAGAATTCGAATTCGTCAGAAGTCGAACCGACCACGCGTACGCGCACCGTCGTGCCGGCGAAACCGTCGCCGAGTCCAAAGCCGACGCGCACGCCGACTCCGCAGACGACTCGGACTCAGCGGACGCCGGGCATTGAACCCGCGGGACAGGTCTCGCCGTCGGGCCCGGTGCTGACCGCGTTCAATAACCTTCTCGATGCGATTCGCAAAGCTGATCCGAAAGCGGCAGTGAACGCTTATCAGAATTCGCCGCGCCTGCTGCTTTTTAACTACAACGGAACGGTGACGAAGGGTTGGGATCAGTTAAAAGCGAATCGCGACGCTTCCTACCCGCACATGCAGGACGTGAAGCTCGACGTGCGCGACCTGCGCGTTACGATGTTGAGCGCGACTTCGGCTCTGATCACCTGCCAATGGACGCAGTCCATGACTTTCAACGGCAAGCCTGAGACGGACACGGGCCGCATGACGATCGTGTTCCGCAAGATTGGAAGGGACTGGAAAGCGATTCACCTGCATACTTCACCGGACAATCCGGACCCTTCAAGAGTGCCACCGTCAGAACAATCGCCACCGAATTAGAGGCTGGAGGTTAGAATCAAATCCTTCTGCTGTATCTCTTTGGTGCGTCCGCGGCGATATCAACAAAACTTCAACCAATCAGTCGTCTACTTCTGATCTCTGATCTCTAATCTCTGATCTCGGATCCTGATCTCTGATTCTTGATCTCTGGTCCTTGAACGCTGAAGGCTGATCTCTAGACTCTAGCCTCTAACCTCCAGCCTCTAACCTCCAGCCTCTAACCTCTAGCCTCTAACTAGCCTCTAACCTCCAGCCTCTAGTCTCCTGCCTCCGCTTTCTTCAACGCCCACAAAACGTGCACGACTGCGATGCCGGCAAGCACGGAAAGCAACGGAAAGAATTCGACCAAATACCGCGGCTCGGGATTTTCCATCCTCGCAATCAGAATCAGTCTGGTCAGAATCACCAGCACGGTAAGTGTTGCTGCAAGTCGCGCATAAAAATCTTTCGAGCCGCTGAGTAGCCAGAGCCCCCCGAGTCCCGCAATCGTCCAGATGGCCGTCAACCCCGCGAACAGCGGAAGCCAAATTTGTTGATGCGTTTCGTAATCCAAATCTTCGAGCGGCATTAAAGAGCCTTCGAAGGGCCAATACTGCGAATGCGTGTTGAACCACATCGCGTGCGCGCGCTTCAGCGGCAACCAAACATAGAAGCGAAACGGATGGCGTGAAATGCGCTCGCGCGCGAGTTGGGCAAACCCTGCGTCGATCTCAGGCGTCATCTCGACGGAAGCATTCTTAGCGTTGGCGTCATTTTCGCTCGGCTGGCTGTCTTCATCTTCGTCTGCTGAATCTTCAGCTTGATCTGAATTTGCATTCGACGTTTGCGGATTCTTCGACGGCGACGCAGCCGGAGTTGGGGAAGCGGCCGGCGACGAGCTGGGATTCGGATTGGCTTCCGATGCCGGCGAAGCACTTTCCGAATCGGTTTCTTCGCCGGCGTGATTGTACTTATCAAGCAACGCCGCGATGCGCGCCTTTTCTTCGGGCGAGTCGTAAGCAGAAGCTGGCACGTCATCGATGTCTATCGGATCCGTGTCCATGGCCCAAAGAAAGGGCTGCACGTACTCTTCATCGTCCAGCCAGGTGCGCAGCCAAAGAAAATATCCGCGCGACACGAACTCGCCGGGCATCTCGGCATGGGATGGAGCGATTGGTTGAAAGAGATGAAAGACTCGCCAGTTGCGAATAGTCCACGGCGCCAGCATGAGCGCAAACGAAACGGAGAGGACCATTCCAGGCGCCAGCACACGTTTGAATAGAGGCAGGAACTTCGCTCTTTGGTCCCTGGGCTTTGAAGTTTTTCCAAGTCTCGAGATGAAAGGCCAAAGACCCGCTATCACCAGAGTTATTCCCACCGCGGCGACAAACAATCCGGCATCCGGCCTCATATAAACCGCAATTGCGCCGATGACTCCGACGACGCCCCACCATGCGAGCGCGCGCCGAAAACCTGGCCTCGCCTCTGCCGTGTCATGAATGCTGGTTCGGCGAAGCGCCACTGTCGCCGCGACGAACATCGCCATCAGCAGAAACATCGTCAGCGTCTCAGTGAGAATGGTGGCAACGTAAATTGCCGTGAAAGGACAAACCGCGGCGAAGGCCAAAGCAGCGGTTCCAGTCGCGCGTTTCTTCTTTGGATCTGACTGCCAGTAAAACGCGAGCAATCCAATCAGCGCGCACGTGCCGGTATCGATCAGCGCTTGAATCATGCGCACAGCGCCGTTGTTGCCGTGACCAAAGACGGAATAGATCGCAGCCAGGAAGAGCGGATAGCCAGGGAGCCGGATCAGTGATGGTTCATAAGGCGCTTCGGTCGCGTGAGAGTAGACGTGTTGCTCGAGGACGTTGCGCGCCATCTGCGCGTACACGCGGCCGTCGTCGGGCGCATCGTTCGCCAACCAGTGCGCGATGGCGACGCGAAACACGAGCGCCACGAGCAAGATTGCGGCAAACGACAAAAGCCATTTTCCGTTTCTCATTTTCCATTTCTCATTTTTCATTTCAATGAGTGCTCGCGCGCGACATCGCGCTCAACGGTCAAATGAGAAATGACAAATGACGAAGGAAAAAATGTTCACGATCGCACTTCCACAGTCGCTTTGCGTTCCAGCTTGCCCCAGCCCACCAGGGCGCCGCGGAACGCAGTCGCAACTGACTTCACCATGACGTAGTACATCACCTGGCGATAACAGAATCTTTGCAAGAACAACCACCAAAGGAGGCTCCAGCGTTCCTTGCGCTCAAGCATGAATGCGAACCCCGCCGCGCACCAGTCAACCGCGAGGAACAGAGCGTAATAGAAAACGACCTGACGAATGTTGGTGAAAGAAAAGTCGGCCGGCTGCTGCAGGCGATAGAGCGCCGACGAGATCAAGGTATAGATCAAAATCAGATCCATGATCGGCGAGATGAGCGGAAACATCACCTGGAAAATCCAGACGTTCGGCATCGCCACAAACGCAAGCGCGCCATAACGCGGCCGGAACAACGCGTCGCGATGCTTCCAAAGACACTGCAACGTTCCGTAGGCCCAACGGAACCTTTGCTTCGCCAGCATCCGCAATGTCTGCGGCGCTTCAGTCCAACCTATCGCGGATTCTTCATAGCCGATGTCGTAGCCGAGTTTTCGAATTAGCAACGTCAGGTCCTGATCTTCGGCCAGCGTGTCTGTGCTAAAACCGCCGCATTGTTCGATTAATTGACGTCGCCACGCGCCGACTGAACCAGGCACGACAGTGATGCAGTTCAAGCTGGCAAAGGCGCGCCGATCCATGTTTTGTGAAGTGATGTACTCCAGCGCTTGCCAGCGGGTGACGATGTTGATGCGATTGCCGACCTTCGCATTGCCGGCGACCGCGCCGATTTTTGGATCGACAAAGCGGCGGGCCAGGGCGCGAATGGTCTGTGGCGGAAACTGTGTATCGGCATCGAGCGCGACAATCACGTCGCCCTTCGCGTGGCGCAGGCCAAAGTTCAGCGCGGAAGCTTTGCCGGCATTCGGCTCAGTGAACAGACGCACCAGCGGTTCAGCCCCAAACTTCGCGCGCACCACCTCGCTCGTTCGATCGCTCGATCCATCATCGACGACAATTATCTCAAAGCCCGGATAGTCCGAAGTCAGAAGACTGCGAATCGTGCTCTCAATCACCTCCTCCTCATTAAAGGCAGGCACGATGACTGAAACGAACGGTTGATAATCCTCACCCGAGTGTTCGCGGCGGCGTCGCCTGGATCGCAGCCACTGGGCGAACGCCAGCGCGCCGATCACAGCCAGGCGCGCCAGGCCAAGAAAGATTCCGATCAGGAAAGCCCACTGCATTAACCAACCCGCGGTGGATAGAAACATGAAAGCAAAAGTGTCCGTGCGCGTGTAGAGCCGCTCGCTGGGAGGCAACGGCGGCATCACTTGATCGCGCGACCAGCCTCCCAAATCAGAGACCAGCACAAACGTGTAACCGCGTGCTTTCAACTGCTCGATTAGTTGTGGCAGCGCGGCTATGGTCGCGGCGCGATTGCCGCCCGAGTCGTGCAGCAGCACAACTTCGCCGCGAGTTTCCGGATTGGTATCCGTCGCGCGTTCAATTGTGCGTTGGACGATTTCATCGGCCGTGGCTTCAGGCCTCCAATCCCCCGGATCGATGCGCACGCCCACGATGTGATAGCCGAGGTTCTGGGCAATGATCGCCGGCTCAACTTCGCCGGGTTTGTCAGCTTCGGCGTCGCCAAAGTACGGCGGCCGAAACAAAACGGTCGAGCGGCCGGTGATTGATTCGATCAAACGCTGCGTAGCATTCAACTCGAGCTTCGTAATCTGTCCCGGCACCTCGCCAAGGTTCGGATGCGTGAATGTGTGATTGCCGATTTCGTGCCCCTCGTCGACTTCGCGCCGGAGCAAATCCGGATAAGACTGCCCGTTCTTTCCAATCACAAAGAAAGTTGCCGGCACGTTTTCGCGCTTGAGCACGTCCAGGATAGCCGGCGTGTAATCAGGATCCGGCCCGTCGTCAAAGGTCAGCGCGATCTTCCCCGGATGATCGCCCGTGCGTTCGATCACATAAGAAGAAGGAATCGCGTTCCGATCGGTCGCATCTGGATAAGTTTCAGAACTGATGTAGCCGGTGTCCGGATCGACTTTGACGTCCCGCCATCCATCGTGCGGACTCGAGACCACGTCGAGCAACTCGCCCGTGCCTTCGAAATCCACTTCGTAACCATAAGCGATTCGCCTGAGCAGTTCCGCAGAAGCAGTCGGCTGATCGCTGCCGAAGATGGACCAGATGGAAGGGTCTTCAGAGCCCAGTCGCCAGAGTCCGAAGCCCGCGCAGTGATAGCCACTCGCGGCGTGCATTTCGTTGAAGGCAGTCACCGCATCCAGGAACCAAATTGTGTGGTGCGATCCATCTTCTTCGTCCCACTCCAGATGCGGATTGCGGGTCGCGGGATCGAAAGTGATAGTCGCTTCCGAATCCCGGGAATCAATCAGCGCCTGCTGGACGCTGACCTCTTTGCCGTGCCCGGGGCCATCGGCCCAGTCGTATCCGTAACTTCCCAGCGCCAGAATCGTTTTCGCCGGATCGACTTCGCGCATCCGATCGGCGAGGTTCTGCTCGTACCAACTTTGCGATGCGACCGATCCGATCGCGTCTCCGGTGGACCAGTGCTCGTCGTAGGCCATCAGCATCAGGTAATCGGAAGCCGCCGAGTATTCGTGGTAATTCCAATCGGAATCGTTGAATGGCGCGGCTTGCACGACGATCCAGCCCTTCGCATGGAATGCGTCATGCAGCTCCTGCATGAACTTCAAAAGATTCGCCTGGGTGTCTTTCGCCGGCTCTTCAAAGTCGACGCAGATGCCGGCAAACTTATTTTGCCCGACGAAATCTGACAGCGCCGCGATCAATCGCTGTCGCGAATCTTCGGTCGCCAAAGCACGCGCCAGCACGTCCGGCTGCCAGGTTTCATCACTCAGGTTCTGCACCACCGGCAGAATCTGCATCTGCGGCCGCTTCTCGCGCACAAGATTCAGCGCCATCAAAGCGTATTGATGTTCGGCTTCAGAATCGGCATCGCTGAGATCGTCCGTCACGGGGCTTTCACCGGGCTTCGCGTCGACCAGATGCATCCACTGCGGCATGAGCCAATCGAGGCGGTTTAGATTTCGTTGCAGCGACGCGTAACTCGATTCATCCCAATCGACGTAGAAGCCGATGCTGAGCGGCTTGGTCGCAAACTGCGCCGGCGGCGGCAAAGGCAGAGGTGTGTTCGCGGGCGGCGGCGCCAACGGCATTAATTGGGGACGCTTTCCCGGCACGATCTGCGTCTGTGCCAGCTCTTTCTGTAACTCGGCCTGCGCTTTTTTAGCTCGTAGTTCGCGCGCGTTCGTGATGGGAGTCGGCAGCGGATGCGGCTTGATATCGCTCGCGCTCAAATTTCGGAGCGGGTGCAAGACCGGCGTCGGCAGAAACGGCTTTGCCAACACGCTGGCGATAAACAGAGCGGTCAGCGCCGTGGTGATCACCCCGAGGATCAAATAAGTGCGGCGCACGTGCCGCCAGCGGCGGCCATGTGGATCATGAAAGACAGGGGAACGCGGTTTCTCAGACACTTACGCACTCAAATTCCGGCAACTCTGAATTGTTTTGTTTAGTTGCGGATGTTCTTTGATGTTAATACGGTCGCGCGGGTTGATAAGTCAAGACGTGGCAGTTTGGTTTGCGTAAAAGGAAAAGCCGCTCGCGATCTCTCGCAGAGCGGCTTTCCGGTGAACTGTTTGGATTGACCTCTGGGCTGTGACCTTCGGAAAGAAGGTGTCACAGTGACTACTCAGGACAACAATCCGAACGTTCCGAATGAAATCCTGAGACTAGGTCTCAGCCACCTCACTGTGATTAGAATTCATATATTTTCGGATCACCTCCTTTCCAGTGTTGAGGCGATAATAAAAAAGAAGTGCGAACTCGTCAACGAAAATTTTTTACGCATGCACCGGCAAAAAACTGAGCCAGAGAAAACACAGATTTCACAGATAGAGAGAAAGACTAATATTGTTTCATTTCTCTGTGTCTCTGTGGATTCTCTGTGCCTCTGTGGTGGAAGTCTTGTCTGTGGTTGATTTTCTCTTTGCTAACGCGAGATTCAGGGTCGCGCGTATGCCAACTTTCCACCCGCGTAGACCCGCCAGGGATGTTCGACGCCGAACCAGTAAGGCAGCTCGCGATAGTCGGACACGTTGTGAATTACAAAGTCGGCGCGCTTCCCTTTTTCCAACGATCCGATTTCGTCGCCGCGATCCAACGAGTACGCAGCGTTGATAGTAGTCGCAGTGATGGCTTCGGCCGGAGTCATTTTCATCTGGGTGCACGCCAGCGAAAGCACCATCGCTATCGAAGGCGTCGGCGACGATCCGGGATTAAAATCCGTGGCCAGCACCAACGCCAATCCGGCATCGATCATTTCGCGCGCCGCCGGATACTTGTTCGAACCCAGCGCGTAAACCGATCCCGGCAACAATACCGGCTGCACCTTTGCAGCTTTCAAGGCCGCAATTCCGTCCGCGTCCGTGTGTTCGAGATGATCTGCCGTCGCCGCATTCAATTCAGCCGCCAACTTCGCGCCTCCGGAAAGTGAAAGTTGATCCGCGTGCACGCGCAAGCCGAGGCCATGACAACGCGCGGCCGAAAGAATCTGCCACGCTTCATCCGTCGTGAATACATCTTCTTCGCAGAAGACGTCGCAGTACTCAGCCAACTTTTCTTCAGCCACCCGCGGCAGCATCTCCTTAATCAACAGGTCGACGTAAGTCTGCCGTCGCGATTTGTATTCAAAGGGAATGTCGTGAGCGCCGAGAAAAGTGGGAACGTAATTGAGGGGCGTCTGTTCGTTGAGCTGCTTGATCGCGCGCAGGATTTTCAGTTCGTCCTCAGTCGTGAGTCCGTAACCTGACTTCGCTTCGACCGTGGTCGTCCCGCACCTGAGAAACCAATCGCCGTAACGCTTTCCTGCCTTGATCAAATCGTTCAGCGAAGCATTCCGCGTTGCGCGGACCGTCGCGCGAATCCCGCCCCCGCGCGCGGCGATCTCGCGATAGGTCGAGCCGGCCGTGCGCTGCTCGAATTCGTTCGCGCGCGTGCCGCCGAAAACCGGATGTGTGTGGGCATCGACGAAGCCGGGCATCACGACACGCCGGCCCGCCTCGATTACCTCGGTTTCGACGTCGCACAGTTGCTCGATCTCGCGGCGGCGGCCGACGCCCTCGATGCGATCGCCGCGGATGAATATCCCGCCGTCTTCGATGATGGCAAGCTGCCGCAGATCGCCGCCCGTGCGCGGCCGGCGAGCGCCCGAAAGGGTGACTACCTGTGAACAGTTGAGTACGGCAAGTGAGTTCGACAAGTGACTGGCAATCCTCAGGCTTCTTTTATGCCGCGACTAAGGATCAAAGGCAAGCTGTGAAGACCAGGACGCGCGTCAGGTAAATTTCGGAGTTCGCGTGCGGGATGACCTGCTTCCGAGCAGAAAAATTCCCATGCCTATGGCGTTGGCGATTATCACGATGGCGATAATCTTGACTGCGAAAACCAGGCGGCTGCCGACGGCGATGATCGGGACGATAGTGAAGCCGATATAGACGAGCGAAACCAAAAGGCCCGAAGCGCAGGCGAGCTGTAGCCACCAGGGGGCGCGCACGCCAAACGCTTTCATCCCGAACAGAGGCACGGCGAATAACACAACGTAAGTGCAGGCGTAAAAAACTCCACCCGCATTGTCGAGCAACTGAAACGCTTCCTGTTCGCCGACGCCCACCAGGCTCGCCAAGCCCAACACCAGCGTCACCATGCCTACGACGATAATTGAGTTGACCGGCGTGCGATGTTTCTTGTGCAAACGCGTGAACCATGCCGGCAGCAAGTGGTCCCACCCCGCGACCATCGGCAGACGCGTGTTGCCGGCAAAATAAATGCTCATCAAAGCAATCTGCCGCAGGACTACGCCGAGAATAGTTAGGGACACAATCTTGCCGACCCAGCCGTACGATCGAAAGCCGATGCTCAGCACTTGCGGAATCGGGCCGATCAAATCGACTTGATCGGGCGAGACAAACGCAAGCACTGTGCTGGTTCCCAAAATAAACATCACCGCGATTATCGGAGCAGAGATTATTACTGAACGTGCAATCGTGCGCGCGGGCGCGCGAGTTTCGCCGGCCAGGATTGCGATGTATTCAAAGCCCGTGAGCGCGCCGAGGGCGAGCTTGCTGTACACGTTGATGTTCATCACCGACATCGTCGGAACCTGGATTGCGAACGGGCGATACTCGTGCGGATGCACTGCCAGCAACGGGAGCGCCAGCAGCACCGCGAACGTTAGAATCAAGGCGGCGCCGCCGGCGTTATGAATCCATTTTCCAATGCCGAGCCCGCGCACTGCCGCCGCGATCATTCCCACTACCAGCAAGCAGCTGACGACAGTGATCAGCCACTTCGCGCTTCGCATCCACGCGGCTTGATCGCCGATCGCGTACGAGATGTTTGTGGTAACGACCAGACCGATGCCCGACGCAATCAGGATTGCGAACACCCAGAGATTCCACGCCACCATGAAGGCGACGAGGTCGCCGAACGCAGCCTTGGCCCATTGATACAATCCGCCTTCGAGCGGCAGCAGCCGGTTGAGAAAAATCACGACCGCCGCCAGCGGCAAGTAGAACGTGACGATCGCGAGAATCCAAAAGAGGTTCTGCTGGTATCCGAGCTTCGCCGCCCATCCGACCCAAATTGTGCCGACGACGAACACGACCTGAGTCAGCACCAGATCGAAAAGTCCAAGTTCTTTTTTGAGAGATGCGCTGCGCGCTTCAACCTCGCGTTCAAGCGAAGCCGCGGGTGGCGCGAGCGAATGGGGGGAATCGGCCATGTCGCGTTCAAGCGTGGGCTAACAAGCGGAGACCTCAAGCTGACGAAGTATGATCGTGGACAATCTTCCAACCCGTCTTCGTCTTGCGAAATAAAAGCGTAAACCTGCCGTGCGGCTCGTCCTTGCTTCGCTGTAAATGCCAGCGGCCGAGAACGAGGGCCGCATCTTTGCTGAGCATCGTTATTTCGAGATCGGAAAAGGTGAGCGTGCCCATCTTCTCGCGCGAGTCATAAGCTTTCTGGTATCGCTCGAGCACGGTCTGCCAGCCGCGCGTGACCCGATCGCCGGAAACGAAAACGGTGTCCGGTGAACGATCGTAACCGTCCATGTACCCGGCAATGTCGCCACGATTCCAGGCGGCGGCTTGCGCCTCCATGACTTGCCGAATGGCAACGATCGATTTCGCGTCCTTGCGAAGCTGAGCTGACGCAGTTGTCGCACCCAAAGGGATCGCGAGCAGCACAATCAGTGTTAGTAGACGACAATGCATAGTTGACTATTGGAGAGCTTCCGAGAAGCCAAACGTTTAGAACTCAAGCCAAAACGGAAATATCGCGAATCGGCGCGGCAATTTATCATGGCGCGCTGATTCACACTAGGAATTTTGGGATCTCTTTGAAAACTTCTTAGGTGAGGAAGGGCGGCTTGACCCCGCCCTCACAAGGATAAGAAGGAAGCGGGGGCAAGCCCACCTTCCCGACCTCGAGGCTGCCTAGAAGTATCGATAGTGCCCGGTGATCTTCCAGGCGAACACGACGTCTTCCATCTGAACGCCACCGCCGATGTTATGAACGACCAGGTAACGCTGCGAAGGCTTGTACCAGACGTTGACGATCATGCCCACGTGATCGACGCCCCCGCCGAGATCCCAGGTAACGATATCGCCCGGCAGAAACGTATCGGCGCTGCCCGTCGTCGCGACTTCCTTTCCCTTGCGCGCGAAAAAAGTTTGCAGGTTCGGAACACGGCGATGATCGATGTTTGAGTCTGCTGTTTTCAAGCCCCACTTCGCCGGATACTCAGCGAAGTTAGTCTTCATGTCCTCATGAATTTCCTTCTGCAAATCGATTCCGGCTTTTCGAAACGCGCGAATGATTACGTCTGAGCACACTCCGGTTTCAATGGGAACGTCGCCGTTTGGATAATCAATCTTTTGATATGAAGGATCGTAGCCAGTCGTTTTTCCCACCTGCTCGATCGCGCCGTCAACGACCAGCTTCAAAAGCGGCGAGCTGTTCGCCGGAAGTGCGCGAATCTCAGTTTGCTGTTCAGGAGGCTTGAGCCGTGCGGCGGTTCGGACGATTTGCTTCTGACACGCCGCGCCGGCAAGGAAGAAGCTTAAAACTGCGACTGATAATTTCAGTTTCATATTTTTACTCACAGACGCTAATCAGTGGGCTGTGAATTCTTCTGCAGCCACGCGCGAATGTCCTCGCGCATCGATTGGCTTATTTCATGCCCCGCGTCATAACTTCGAAATTCGACGTCACTAGCGCGCTCACGCAGCTGCTTCGCGTAGCTTTCGATTCGCGCAGGCCCGTAGTATTCGTCGTTCTTGCCCGCTAAATGAAAAACCGCCGCGTCAGTATCGCGGTAGGCGCTGTTGGTTTCCCAGTCGCCCGGCAAGCCGCCGCAAATTCCGATCACGCCGCGCAGCACCGAAGCGTTCGTGAACGCGAAACGGTAATTCAACGCACACGACTGGGAAAAGCCAAGCAGAAAAATTCTTTTTGGATCAGCAATTCCTTCTCCGGTCAAAGCTTCGATCATTTGCAGTAGCGCGCCGTGATGAATGGCCACCGATTCTTCGGGATGAAAATTCGTCAGCCAGCCAAACCCGAATCGCAGAGGGCCGCCCTTTTCTTTCGGTTCGCGCAGATGTTGATGCGGACCTTGGAGGGTCGCGATGGCAAAATCTTCGGGCGCGACCATTTTCGCTTCGCGCATCGCGTGCCACTTGCTGGCGCCATAACCATGCAGCGCGATAAGCATCGGCGCGCGCTGACTCTGCGCTGGCATGACGTCGTAATAGAGGTTTATTTGCGCAGCCAGGGTGCGCTCGGTAACCGGCTTTGCTTCGCTCTCGCTCATGATTGCTCGCTTATAACATCTCTGCGCCGGAAGCGACAGATGCAAACGCAACGACCGTTGCATTCAGCTTGATTGGCGGCTACGATGCTGCCATTAACAAGACGCGAGGATGACAAGATGAAATTTCCAGGCGGACTCAATATTCAACAGATGATGAAGCAGGCGCAGCAGATGCAGGAGCAGATGTCGCGCGAAATGGACGAGCTGCGCGTCGACGCTTCGGCCGGCGGCGGCGTGGTCACCGTCACGATGAAGGGTGATCACGAAATCCTCGATCTAAAAGTCGATCCCGAACTGGTGAAAGAAAACGACGTCGAGATGCTGCAAGACATGATTCTGGCGGCCGTGAACGAAGCCAACCGCAAAGTTAACGAAGCGATGAAGAGTAAGCTTGGATCGATGCTGCCGCCGGGCTTGGGAAATCTCTTCTAGGGAGTCGGGAGCCGGGAGTCAGGAGCCGGGAAATGCAAATTAGAAGTTTTCGCGATCTCAGGGTCTGGCAAGCCGGAATTGAACTCGTACAAGTCGTATGCGAGATTACCGCACGCTTTCCCCACAGCGAAGTTTATGGGCTAGCAAGCCAAATGCAGCGTGCGGCAGTTTCCGTTCCATCGAACATTCCTGAAGGGCACGCGCGAGAATCGACGAAAGAATATCTTCAGCACCTTTCTATTGCGCAAGCCTCGTTAGCAGAATTAGAGACGCAGCTCGCAATCGCCAAGAACCTCAAATACTTGTCTGACTTGGAAGCTAATCAACTCTTTCAAAAGATTTCATCACGAGGGCGCCAACTGTTCGCTTTGCGAAATGCTTTGATAAACCCAAAAGCCAAAGCAGCGAGCCCCGGCTCCTGACTCCTGGCTCCCGTCTCCTGACCTATGCTTGACTACGCTGAACCCGTCACCAAACTTATCGATGAATTCAAACGTCTGCCGAGTATCGGACAGAAATCGGCGCAGCGTCTTGCCTTTCATATTTTGCGCGCGCCCGAAGCCGATGTGGATCGTTTGATTGAAGCTCTGCACGAAGTTAAGCAGAAAATTACCGAGTGCTCGATCTGCAATAACCTCACGGACGTCAATCCCTGTCGTTACTGCGCCTCAGCGACGCGCGATCGCTCGCTTCTCTGCGTGATCGAGCAGCCTTACGATCTTCTCGCCGTCGAGAAAACCCGCAGCTACAAAGGCCTCTATCACGTCTTGCATGGATCGCTCTCGCCGATTCGCGGCATTCGTCCCAGCGATTTGCGCCTGGAGAATTTGCTGCAGCGCCTGAAGCCGGAAAACAACGACGGCGTCGAGATTCGCGAAGTGATTATCGCTACCAATCCGAACACGGAAGGCGAAGCCACCGCGAATTACATCAGCCGCTTGCTGAAGCCTTTGGGAATTCGCGTCACGCGCCTGGCGATGGGAATGCCGGTGGGAAGCGACCTCGAATATGTCGATGAAGTGACGATGGACAAGGCCTTGTCGAATCGTCATGAGATGTAAAGAAAGAGGAAGCCAGTAGGCAGACAGCAGGAGGCAGGAAAAACGATGTCACTCCCACGAGGATTTAGAGATCTGAAGGTTTATCAACTCGCGTACGATCTGGCAATGCAGATTTTCATGGAATCAAAGCACTTCCCGATCGAAGAAAAGTATTCTTTGACTGACCAGATTCGGCGCGCATCGCGAAGCGTAGCGTCAAACATTGCTGAAGGATATCGAAAGAAGCGTTACCCCAAGATGTTCGTTAGCAAGATGGCGGACGCTGATGGTGAAGCTGCTGAGACGCAAGTCTGGTTAGACTTCGCACGTGACTGCGGCTATCTTTCGCCAGCCCTTCAGGCCAGGATGACCGCTGGGTATGAGGAACTTGGAAGAATGCTTGGCAGCATGATTCTGAACCCCGAAAGATTCACTAATTAATCGTGCTCCTGCCCGCTGCCCGCTGCCTACTGCCTCCTGCCGTCTGCGTCCTGCCGCCTGCTTTTCAGAATCTCACGTGCTCTTCCGGCGCGCCGGCCTTGCACTCGGCGCAGTCTTCGCTTCGATCGTAAAAGTGCTCGTCAAAGTCGACGAGTGATTTGATCGGAACTCCGGCAACCGAATCAGGCGCCGAACTAAACCGCACGATCGCGCCGCAACCGATGATGGGCGCGCCCAACTCTTTGACGAGCTGAACGGTTTCTTCAATGGCGTGGCCGCTGCGAATGATGTCATCGACGATGATGCAGGGGCGAATGTCGCCTTGATTGACGTACTGGCGGAACATGCGCTTGCCGCCTTCCTGTTCGGCCCAATAGATCTGTTCCGCGCTCAGCGCTTCGCGAACGCCGAACGCGACTGGAATTCCGCCCGAGCTGGGACTTACCACTGCAATGCGCGGCAACTGGCTGGCAATATCACGCTCAATGCGAAACTTGCGGCTCAAGGCGACCGCCAGCACGCGCGCGGTATCGTAAAGACGAAACGCGAGCGGCATCTGAAAATAGTGCGCGGTATGTTTACCATTCGGATAGACGAAATGGCCCTCGCGAAAGGCGCCGGTCCTGCGCAGAATCTGCATGACCTCATCGGCGGCGGGAATTAGCTGGACACTCTGTGCCGGCATTTTCTACTCCTGATTGTTAGTGGATGAATCGCGCGTAGCATACATCATCAGTTGAATTATTTTCTAACCGAAAGCGCGCGTTTGATCATCGCGCGCTGATCTCGTGAAAGTTCGGCGGGCAAAGCCCCGGTATCGAACCACTGGGCTTTGCGAATTTCAAAGCTACTGGGTACCGGTTCGGTTGTCGCCTTGCAGGTAAAATAAATTTCCACCTGCTTCGGCCGGGGCAGCGTGCGCGCAAACAAGAACTCGACGTCAGTGACTTGCAGTTTCACTTCTTCCTGGAGCTCGCGCCGCAGCGCTACGTCGGGCTGCTCGCCTTTTCCGAGGAATCCTCCCGGAATTCCCCACCGGCTGTCCGGACGAAACTCGTGCTCGAGCAGGAGCAAGCGTCCCTGGTCATCGAATACAAATGCCCCGGCGGTGACTGTGAAGCGGCGCTGGCCCACACGCACTATCCGCCTGCGCAATGCGCCGGGAAGATGTTGCCATATCGAGCCAAAGAAACTTGCGAGCACGATTGAAGAATAGCACGCGACCTGTCGACGCCAGCGTCGCGATTGCACGTTGACGGCGCGTGTCGCTGTCGATAAGATTCAGCGCGTCATTCGATAATCTCCATCACTCAACCGAGCAGAATGTCAGCGAACGCACCTGAAGCCACCGCGAAAGCCGATGCGGCGATCGCCACCGCGCCGCCGGTTCCCAAGCGCATCACCAACGCGCAGACCGTCTGCAACGAACGGAACGAGAAGAACAAACTCTGCAATGGCCACCTGAAACAGTTGAAGACCGCGGGCGAAGCCGCGGAAGTTCACCTGCGCGGCGATGATGTTCTGTTCAAGTGTCAGATTTGCGGAACGCTCTACATGGGACCGCCGCTCGGCCACGTGCGCGATCCGGAAAAGCAAAGCAGGTTTGTCGAAGCTGAACTCGCGTCGTTGTTGCAAGCCGCGGGCGGCACACTGCCCGTCATCAAGAAGAACGATCGCGGGGTTTACGTGATCGTCGAACCTGAGGGCGCTGCGCCGGGACACGCCGCGCCTGCTGCCGCTGCGAAACCGGCCGCGACCCCGGCCGCTGTTCCCAAAACACCAACGCCGCCTGCAGCTCAAGCCGCTGTGGTTGCCGAGAAATCAATGGCGGCCCCGCCCGCTGCGCGACCGGCGGGGGAACCGGATCGGGCGCTCAATCGACGCTCGACTTACGCCGGCTTCAAAGACACCGGCCCGGTGGCGGGCGAGACTCGCGAACAGAAAATCGCGCGATTGGCCCAACTGGTCGAAGCCGTCAAGAAAAGAACTGAAGCGGGTGGTGGACCGGAGCACGCTGGCCCCAGCGCCTCAGTCACCGTCATTGATTCGTCTCCGCAAGCCGATGCACATCGTCCCGCGGCAGAAGCTCAAGCCGCCACGGGCGCGCCCTCGGCAGCGCCGCTAAGCAAAGCCGCAGCGAACGCGTCGCCGGTCGCGGGCGCGGAAACGCCTGACGAACTTGCGCCTGAATCTGTCGCAGCAGCGACGCAACCGAGTGCGACGACTTCACACGAAGCGAGCGGTGAACCTAATCGCAGTCTGATGAAAAGAGGGACGTATGCGGGCGTCGTCGACACTGGCCCAGTGCCGGGCGAGTCTCACGAACAGAAGATTGCGCGGCTCGCAGCCCTGGTCGAAGCGGTGAAGCAACGAACTGCGTCGGGCGGTTAAAGAGTTTCGTTTACCGTCAATCCTTCGCGCGAAACTTTCCAATTCAAAACTTCTGCACCTTTTTCGCTTGCCAAGGCGCTGATCACATCTTGCTTTCGATCCGGCGCGCACAGGAATGCAATGCAGCCTCCGCCGCCCGCGCCGCAGACTTTGGCGGCCTCTGCGCCATTCGCGAGCGCCTTCTCGACCAGCGCGTCCATGTGCGGCGTAGTAATTCCCGGCGCAAGTCGCTTGCGATTCGGATAAGCCGCGCGCATTACCTCGGCGACTCGCGTCCAATCGTTGTTCAGCAACGCGGCGCGCATGCTTGTCGCAGCGTCGCGAATTTTTTCGAAGATCTCGAACAGCTCCCCATCGCCATCGATGTGACGCTTGAACACTGCCCAGTTGTTAATGCCTGAGTTGCGCGGCTCGCCGGTGTAACAGATGACAAAGCGGCGTTCGATTTCGGACACATCAACCGGCAGCAGCTCGCGCTCGATTCCTTCAGCGCGAAAGTGAATGCACGAAGCCGATCCATAGAAAGCCGGATAATAATCCTGAAAGCCGGCCGGAACTTTGATGACGGAAGTTTCGATGTTCGCGGCGATGGTGATGAATTTTCGTTCGTCGTAGCGGTCGCCAACAAGGCGGTTCAGCGCCCCGATGAGTGCAATCGCCAGAGCCGATGAACCGGAAATGCCCGCGCCCGCCGGAGCTTCGCTGTTCGCGACCAGATGGAACCCATGCTGCGGCCGGAAAAAATGGACCATCTTGGAAACCAGCTCGAGCTGCTGGTCGCGCGCAAGCTCATCCAGGCGTTCCACAGTTGTCTCGATGCGGACACCGCGATCGCGCGACTCCAGAACGATTCGATTGTCTTCACGAGTTTCCAGTCGCACCGACGCGCGCAACGACAGCGCGAAGTTCACCGTGGTGGCGTTCGGATGAAACAAGTAGATGGGCCAGATATCGATTGTGCCGCCGGCCAGATCGACGCGAGTCGGTGCAGATGATTCGATGATCACGATTTCAGAATGTCAGAATTCAAGCGGCTGATTCAACCGGCGTCGCCGCGCGAAGGCTATTTGACGTGGATCTTTTCTTTGATTTCGTCTTTCAATTCTTTCAGTCCTTCAATGGCCGCCTGTTCCAAATGCTGGATCTTTTCCGGCTCGACCTCTTCGACTTTTTTCGATAGCGTCTGCCGTTTTCGAATATAAACGATCAAAGTCACCACGGTGACAATCGCCAGCAGAATTTTTCCCACGCGCCGAAAATCGACCAGGACGCCGAGCACAAAGCTGCTAAAGAAAAAACCGGCGCTGCTGAGAATGAACACCCAAACGAAACAACTTCCAGCCGACAGCAACAGAAAACGAACGTAAGGCATGTGCGCGACGCCATAGAAAGTGCACGACGCCCAACGCAGCCCATAAATATATTTCGAGAGAAAAATCGATAGCGTGCCGAATCGATTCGTCAGTCGTTGCAGACGTTCTTTCGCGCTGCGATAGAAACGAAAGTTGCGCACGCTTTGCCCGAACGCGCGACCGGCAAAATACGCGCAGTTGTCGCTGGCAATGCCGCCCAGCGTTCCCCACAACAACACGCGCGCGAAACTGGCAAGCGCGGAATCTCCAAAGAACGCGCTGTGGGCCAACACGCCGGCCAGCAGAAGCGTGATGTCTCCTTCAATCATGACGAGGAAGAAGACTGCGTAAAGGCCATACTGCTCGATCAGATGAGTGAGAAAATTAAAGCTGGCCATAAAGAGAGTGGGCAATCGGCAGCAAGCAGGAGGCAGAAAACCTCAATTCCAACGCAAGAGCATCGGTCCGGTGAAGCGTGACATCATTTTTTCCGCCTCCTGCCGACTGCTTCCCGCCTACTGCTCTTCAGGCTCCTCCTCGTGCGAGGGTTTGACGACCAGCACGGGACAGCTGGCATGACGCACGACTGCTTCGGCGGTCGAGCCAAATATCATTCGGCCCAGTCCGGTGCGGCCATGCGATGAGATCACGATCAGATCGACTTGATGCTCTTCAGCGACGCGAACGATTTCGGCCGCGGCGTCGCCGTGGACAATGACCTCTTCGACGTGCAGCCCGACGCATTCTTCGCACTCGGCGAGCTTTGGCAATTGACGCTCGGCTGAATCTTCCAACTGCCCGCTGATGTCGGCAATCGGCATCGGCTCAGCCAGGCCCGTGTAGCCCACGGCCGGCACCACCGGCTCGACCACGTGCACGCAAACGATCTCGGCGTTGGTCGCGCGCGCTATGGCCGAGGCGTAAGGTAAAGCAAAGTTCGCGCAACCGCTAAAGTCGGTTGGCAAGAGAATTTTCCGCAGGCGGGGAAACTCCGATTTCTCTTTGATCGCTTCCGGCATTTTTCGATTTCGCGGGCATTCTACACGCACGAGACCAAGTTTGACAGCCCTTCGGCGCTCGCTTAAGATCGCCGCGAAATTCCTGCCCGCAATTACTCGAAGCGAAAGGCCTCTGCCTATGTCTGGGTCCTCAAATAATCTTTTAGCCGGAATCGACGTGGCGCCGAAATCAATGCGGGCGGTCGCCATCACGCCAGAGGGACAGGTCGTGGCGCGCCAGGAAACCAGCTACGAGCCCGAAACTTTCACCACGGAAGTCGCAAAAGTGGTCGCCGCGCTGCGCGAAGCCGGGGAAATTCAACGCGTCGGCGTCGGCATCCCGGGCCTGGTAAATCGCGAGACTGATCGCGTGCTGGTCTCGACCGGCTTGCCGATGTTCGTGCGTGCCGAGCTTCATGAAGAGTTAATGAGTGCGGCGGGTTTGCGGTTTGAGCTCGAAAACGACGCGAATGCCGCGGCATACGGCGAGTACAAGGTGGGCGCCGGGCGCGATGCGCGCGACATTTTTTATCTCCACATCGGCGATACCGTCGGCGGCGCAATCATTCTCAACGGACAACTCTGGACGGGTTCTTCAGGATGCGCGGGCGAAGTTGGTCACACCATGATCGATCCGGAAGGCTACCAGTGCGAGTGCGGCAACATTGGCTGTCTCGAGACAGTAGCATCGGCGCCCAACATCGTGCGGCGCGCGCGCGAGCGACTCGATCGAGATTCGACTTCTTCGCTGACGCGTCTGGCCACGAGAGAGAATTTCACCGCAGCCGATCTGGCCCACGAAGCAACCAACGGCGACGACTTCTCGATCATGATGATCCAGCGCACCGGAAAATACATCGGTACGGCCGTCTCTGGAATCATTAATCTGTTGAGTCCCGAGCGAATCGTGCTCGGCGGCGCGGTGATGCAGGCGGGCGAGTTTATCCTCGAACCAATCGTCAAAGAAGCACGCAAGCGATCGTTTCAGCCATGCTTTGAATGCACGAAGATCGTAGCCGGCGAGTTGGGGGGCGACGCCGTCGCCATAGGCGCGGCCCTGCTCGCGGATGGCGCGTGATCAGAAACGCTCGCGCCGGTAAACTTGATACAACCAGGAATTGTGTAACTGGTAAGCCACCGCCAGTAGGATCAGAACGCCTTCCATCAGGACCAGAACGATCAGCGGCGTGTATCGGCGCTTCGCATGAAGTAAGGCGGGCAAAGGCACGAACGAAGCAATGAGCAGCACAAGGCCCGCCGCCGCCGCTCCCACAATCGTCAGGATCAAGCAAAAATTAATCTGACCTGCGACCTCAACAATTCCCGTTGCGCCTCTAATCGATTGGATCAGGAGATCCTGCGCTCGCCACAGCGGGGCGATCGGCAGCAGAGCGAGTAATGCTGCGAGAGCAAAGAACCAGCCTGACGGCGAATCGGTGTTTGTCGTAGTCAACCAGCGCACCAGGACAACTACGATGCCGCACAGTCCGATGAATATTCCAAGATACAAACCGGCGATCAGGGCGACGTTTGCTTCTGCCATTCCGGCGGCGACCGCGCCGATACCGGCAGTTTCGGCGACGCGCATTGCATTCATCACTCGCAGGTAGAAAAGCGCGCTGAGTGCCGCCCCGAACGCTGGCGCAATGTAAGAAGCTGCCGGCACAACGCGCGCGAGAATGCTCACGCGCCGGCCGGCGTTTTCAAGCGGTGTCATGGTCGTTACGGGTTTGGAGTTTTTGCCGGCGCCGGTGGCATGTTGAATTTCGAATCGTCCACCGTCGCGTTTACTTTCACTTCCGTAAATGTTCGGGTCGAGCTTGGATTGCCCGGTTCGACTGTGGCTGAACGGCCGACGAAGGCGAACTTCACTCCGTCGATGTCGCGATAATCTTCAAAATCGACCTGGTCGGGAATCAATCCGATCATTGTCGACAAGATGGTCGCGCGCCGCAGCAGTAATCCACTCGCGGCATCAAAATACAATCTCATGCGCCTGCCGTCAGTCGTGGTGCCGTCGAGAATGTAGACCTCTCGATCGTTCAATTTGTCGCGGCGAACTCGTGGCATGCTCGCGTACTGTTGTTTCAGATTGATGAGACTAAACAGCGAGTTAAGACTCTTAGAATTTTCTAGTTCCATACCAGTGAGTTCGCGAACGCCGCGCGCAGTCTTTTCCCAACCAACCTGGCCGTTGTAACCACGCTCGAACGGGCCTTGCGGAGTCGTGAGGACGAAATAGAACTTCTCCCCGGATTGATAGGTTTCAAATGAAAACGAGTTACCGTTCGCTTGCACAATAGTTCCCTTCACCGTCCGCGTTTTGAGTTTGTCGATCGCGGCTTGTCCGCCAATCGCGGCGAGATACTTATTAAAAATGTCATCGGCCGAAGGCATCGCCGGAGTTGGACTCGGCGATGCTTGCGCGCCCGGCGCGGCTGAAGTTGTGCCACCCGCGTTCGGCGGCGGCGAAGGCAGCGGCAGAGGCAATTGCGGCAGTGACTGCGGCGACGGCCGCCCGCGATGGCACGTGTAACAGGAAATTTCATCCAGCTTGAGTGCGCCCATCGTCTTGTTGGTCGCCAGCACCAACTTGATCATCTCGCGCGCGGTGTTCTTCTCAGGCTTCGCGTCCGACGCATAGTCCCACTGGCCGTTATTGTTCACATGGCAAAAATTACAACGGCGGCCCATCGAAGCTGAGAAGAAATTCATCACCGGAATTAGCTGCGAAGCCGGCATGCCATTCAGCACCTTAATGTTCTTCTCGACCTGCTCGACCGTTTTCTCCTGCGGTAACGGCTGCGCGTTTGCTCGTGCGGCCCGCGCGCGCGTGAGATCGTTAACTACAAAAACCATGGCCGCGAGAGCCAGGCAAAGTGTCGTTAATTTCAGAAAAGTTCGTTTCATGATTTCGGCGGACGCCTCCTTGGACTCCTGAAATTGCCGCGAAGTGAACGTCAAGATAAATTAAACGGCTGCAAAGCGCAAAACGATAACTTGGAAATCGAAGAGATCGGTGAGGGTTTCCGGTCCGTCCGCGCCACAGAATGTACCGTGAGGTCAAACCATGAGCACTAAAACGTGTCCCAGTTGCGGCGCCAGGAACCGCGTAGACGAAAGAGCGGCGCATGAGAAGCAGCCTGTTTGTGGAAGGTGCGGCGCCAAGTTGGCGTCTACCGTAGCAGCTCAGTCTGGCGGAAAGCCGCAGGTGGTGACTGATGCTTCGTTTGGCAACGATGTGCTTGCGGCGTCATCTGCGAAGCCGGTGCTGGTGGATGCGTGGGCTGAATGGTGCGGCCCGTGTCACATGATTGCGCCCCTGCTGGATCAATTGGCGGCTGAAGCAAACGGTCGATACAGAATCGCCAAGCTGAACATTGATGAGAATCCGCGCACCGCGGCTCAATTCAACATCCGCAGCATTCCCACGCTGCTGATTTTCAAGAATGGAAAACTAGTCGATCAGATCATCGGCGTACAGCCGAAGCAAGCAATCGCCGCGCGGCTGGCAAGTCAGTTGTGAAGAGCACGATTGACACATTAATAAGACAGGAATATGCTTCGCCCACTTTGCAAGACGGTTTGCTGAAGCCGAGTTCCGCCGACTCGAACCCATAAACTCGGAACTCGAAACTTCTTCAGTCTGGATCCCAGAGCCTGCGACCAACGCCGCATCCTTCTCGCTCCAGCCGAGCCAAAGGTCATTAGGAGGACGTGCGAATGTCCGGTGACGTGTTTGGCATTCAATTTTGCCTTTGATGGCTTGTCCGTACTGAATCTTGAATGTCCGGCAAGTTACGAAGTGCAACTCTCTGAAAGCTGTATTAGATAAGGAGCCTTAGAATGAACTTCCCTGAATTCAAGCCCGCGGATAAGCAGTCGGAACTCGAGGCGTTTTACTCAAAACACATTCTCGGTCCAGATGGAAGGCCGACGGCGGGATGGCAAAGTGAACATTTGACCAGAATCAAGCCCGCCTATCCTTTAACTTTGGCTTTCCCTCCGGGTAGCGAAGTAACGCGCGTCCTCTGCCACAAAAAGGTCGCTGATAGTCTGACCAACGTATTTGCAGCCATACTTGCGCACTTCGGTTCGCTGGCGGAAGTTCGCAAAGCTCGCATGCATCTTTTTGGTGGCTGCTTCAATTTCCGGCGCATCACCGGGGGCACGCGCCTGAGTGATCATGCGTGGGGAATCGCTCTCGACATAGATCCCGACAAGAACCCTTTCAACAAAAAGCATGACCCATCGAAAGGAATGATGCCCTTGGCAGTCGTCAAGATATTCGAGGATGCGGGTTGGCGATGGGGCGGGCACTTCCCGAAGCCTGATTGCATGCACTTTCAGGCAACGAAATAGCCCTGCGCATGTTTCGCCAATAGCCGTGTGATCGGCCTTTTCATTGATCGAGAATGGCTGCAACGAGGGTTCGTGTCCCGGCTCTCAAGAGGGACGATAGCCACGTCATTTTTGAATCAAGCCGAGCGGGTGAACGCTGCCCCCGAGCCGATCAAGTTCACTTCAAAGGAGGCTTTGATGAGCTGCGACAAGGAAACCTTGGCCACAATCGGTGGCACGAAGACGGTCTTCAGACTTAAGGGCAACAGCGCCCTGTTTTTTCGCGCGGATATGGAGGTTGATGCCGATGGTTCTCCTCGCGCTTACCATCCCACCAACGACAAGATCGCTCTTGATTTCAAGGCGAACGGTTTTCCGTTTGCCGTTGTTCACGTCAATGGGAAACCACACATTCAGGGCCCGACCGATCCTGCTCCCGGTTTCTTTGTTTCGATGACTTCACTGGAAGACACAAGCAAAGTGAAAACCGATCCCCAACGATACGTAAACTCGGAGGAGATTCCCTACATTGTGCTACCAGCAGGACTGATCGGAAAGGGCAAAGCGAAGCTCGGAGATTTTGCGGTGGTTATCAATAAGAAGAACAAGAAGTCATCGTTCGCAATTTTCGCGGACATCGGGCCAAAAAAGAAACTCGGAGAGGGCTCGATCGCGCTGGCGGCTGCTTTGGATGTCAAAAAGAATCCAAAAACCGGAGGCCCTGCGGCCGATTTGATTTATGTCGTCTTTCCGGGTTCGGGAAACGGAAAGCCAAGATCTCTGGAAGAAATAAACATTAACGGCGCTGAGAGATTTGCGGAGTTTGGCGGCCGGGAACAGGTAAATGCTTGCTTCGGGGCATAACAACTTTGCGTCTTGATAGGCGAGATCCCAGAACCTGTGAACCAACGCCACATTCTTCGTCGGGTCAGCTCTAAGCGCGCTGGCGCCGATGCGAAAAGAATCTTGTCATGAAAGAACATCTGAACTTCAAGTTGTATTTGGATGCCGCCACTCAATCCGTCACCAGAACGCGCAACAGCATCTACTTGCTTTTAACTGTTTTTGTTGCCGTGCTAGCGCTTGGCTTCAGCGTGTGATGAGGCTCTCAGCGGTCAGTTAGGTCATCCAGCCCTTTGATTCAATTGCGCCGGCAAAGGCTTGTCCACCTTCGGGCGCGTGGCCAGGTTCGCGACCTCCCAGAGCGTCAAATAGATCGTGCGCGCGATTTTGTTCATCTTGTCATAATCGATCTTCTGCGGCTCATCTCCCGGCCGGTGATAATCTTCGTGGACGCCATCGAAAAAGAAAATAATGGGAATGCCTTTGCGCGCATAGTTAAAGTGATCGCTGCGAAAGAAAAAACGGTTCGGGTCGGCCGGATCGTCGTACTTTACATCGTAGGTAAGATTCAGGAACGACTTGTTCACGCGCTGGGCCAGCTCGCCCAATTCAGTGCTCATCATCGTCGAGCCAATCACATAGACCGCGTTCGGCCCGCTCAGATCTTTGTTGCGCGGATTCGTGTCGCCGTCTTTCTTGCTGCGGCCGATCATGTCGATGTTTAGCTGCGCGATGACTTTGTCGAGGGGAATGGTCGGATAGTCCGTGAAGTAACGCGACCCCCACAACCCCTTCTCTTCGCCGCAGTGCCAGACGAACAGGACTGATCGTTTCGGTTTCAGCTTCGCGTGCGAGATCGCTTCGGCCATCGCTAACAACGCAGTCGTTCCCGATCCATCATCATCGGCGCCATTGCAAATCGGATCGGCGGTTCCCGGCGCGCAAATGCCGATGTGATCATAGTGCGCGCCGATCGCCGCGTATTCGTTCTTCAGAACCGGGTCGGCACCTTCCCAAACAGCAACGACGTTCTGCGTCATCGGATGCTCAGTCTTTACGGCGACCTTCACGGTTACGTTCTTGTTCGCGCTTAGATCAAAAGCAGAAACCGGCTCTCCACTTTCATTCTTGCTGACCAGCGTCGCGGCATCGAACTTCTCTCCTTCGAACAACGCCGTCGCCATCCGCATTGACATCGTCACGGTCGGAACCGGCGGCGTGTTCGCCTGGGTCATGAATTTCTCGACGACCGCGCGGCCCGGCTGCATGCTGCGCAGGCGGGATTGATCCCAATTCTGCGAAGTCTGCGGGTCAGGAATTACCAGCACGCCTTTCGCGCCATGCTGTTGCGCGTACATTGCCGGATTGATCCAGTCGACGCCTTGCCGTCCGGCTAAGTCCGCCCGGCTGATTCCACGTGGCAAGCCGGGAAACGGCTGGCCCAACACGACCATGATCTTGTCCTTAACATCGATGCCCTGATACGAATCGAGGTTTTTCGATTTGATCACCCAACCATTGCCGACGTAGACCAGCGGCCCGGTCAACGTTGCCGAAATTGCGTTTGGCAGAAAGTCATCGCCGGCGGCGAATTTCTGGCCCTTGATTTCCGCCGACGTTTTCGTCGCGTCGAGGGTATCGCGGCGCAGCGCAATCTTTTGAAAGAATGTTCCGTCATCGCCCGCCGGCCGGAATCCCCAGCGACCGAGGTTCATGCCGATGAACTTTGCAGTGGTGTCCAGCCCGCGCGATGGCGTGTCGCGACCTTCCATCTCGTCCGACGCGATGAAAGATAGATAGCTGCGCAGCTGCGCCGGGGTAATCGCATCGACACCGCGGCTGGAAAGATTGGTCGCAGTTTTGGCTGGAGCCGGACGACTCCCGCGTCGCTGCGCCAAACCGGTTGGGACCGCGAGCGAAAGCGCTGTCAGCAGGACGAGCGCATAAATTCTTAGTGTTTTGATCATGGCTGATTTAGTTTACGAGCGAAGCGCGGATTTGGTTACGCGTGCTGGACGGCGGCGACCAATTTGGTGAGCGAGTCTTTCGCGTCACCGTAGAGCATTCCGGTTACCGGTTTGAAAAACAGAGGGTTCTCGAGGCCGGAAAAACCTTTGCCCTGGCCGCGCTTGAGGACGATGACTGATTTTGCGCGATCCACTTCGATGATGGGCATGCCGGCGATGGGGCTGTTGGGATTGTCGCGTGCGTCCGGGTTCACCACGTCGTTGGCCCCGATCACCATGGCCACGTCTGTGCTCGCCAGTTCAGGATTGATCTGTTCGAGCTCGTACAACTGCGAGTAAGGAACGTTCGCCTCCGCCAGCAGCACGTTCATGTGCCCGGGCATGCGACCCGCCACGGGATGAATTCCGTACTTTACCGTCACGCCGCGCTCTTCCAGCACGTTCGCCAATTCGCGCACGGCGTGTTGCGCTTGCGCCGTCGCCAAGCCGTATCCCGGAACGAAGACAACCTTGCCGGCATAAGCGAGCTGCACCGCGACGTCGTCGAGACCAACTTCGCGCATCGTGCCTTGCTCACCTTCCGCGACCGTAGCAGTCGCCGCACTTCCGAAGGCTCCAAACAGAACGTTCGTGATCGAGCGATTCATCGCGCGGCACATCAGGATCGAAAGAATGAATCCGGAAAATCCGTCCAGCGTGCCCGCGATGATCAAAACGTTGTTGCCGAGCACGAACCCGGTCGCAGCCGACGCCAGTCCCGCATACGAATTCAGAAGCGACATCACGACGGGCATGTCCGCTGATCCGATCGGCATCACCAGCAGCACGCCAAATACAAACGCGAGTCCAAGCATCACATAAAACGGGATCACTGCTGTCGGCACGAAGATCAGATAGATAAATAATCCGATAGTTGTGGCGAGCAAAGTCATGTTGAAAATATTCTGCCCGCGATAGACGAGCGGTTTGCCTGGCACAATCCCCTGCAACTTCCCGAAGGCGATTAAACTCCCCGTCGTCGTGAGGGAGCCGAGCATGATTTCGAAACCCATCGCGCTCATCTTGACGTGACCGAGATCGGCGATGGGCTTGAAGCCGTGCGTGTAGCTGTAGTACTCAGCGATTCCGACCAGCGCCGCGGCGAACGCGCCGAAAGCGTGCGACAGCGCAGTTCGTTGCGGCATCGCCGTCATCGGCACCCACACGCCCATCACAGCGCCCAGCGTCGAGCCGACCAGCAAACCAGCGATGATCCATTCGTAGCTGACGATCTCGAAGTGCATGAGCGTGCCGATGATGGCCATCAGCATGCCGAACTCAGCCATGTGCATCCCGCGCTTGGCGGTTTCGGGATGGCTCAAGCCCTTCAATCCAAGAATGAAAAGGATCGAAGCCAGCAGGTAACTAAATTCGATGAAGTAGGTTTGCCAGTTCATCTTCGATGGTTTCAAGTTCCAAGTTTCAGGTTTCAAGTTGAAGCGACGAACTTGAAACATGAAACCTGAAACTTATTTTTTGCGCTTGAACATTCGCAGCATGCGATCGGTAATCACAAATCCGCCCACCACGTTCGTCGTCGAACAGACAACGGCGATGAAGCCGAGAATCATCGCGACTTTGCTGTGGCCGTGCCCGGTGCCGCCGGCAATCACGATCGAACCGACCAGCGAGATGCCTGAGATAGCGTTCGTTGCAGACATCAAAGGCGTGTGCAAGAGCGGCGGCACGCGCGAGATGACCTGATACCCGAGGAACGCTGCCAGGGCGAAGACGTAGAGCGCCGCGATGATTGCTGCCGCGGACATGCTCCCGCTGCTTTCCAAAAGAAGCATTGATATGATTCTCAAAGGCATACTCGCTTTCCTCGTCGCTTTCCGTGCCTTTGCGTCCTGGCGTGAGATCGAAGGTTCACGCGAAGCCGCAAAGTCGCCAATCTACGCAAAGACAATCACCCCGTTTTCATCGCCGCCGCCACGCGTTGGTTCATCCACTTCCCTTCGTGCGTTACACATGACGGGCCGATCACATCATCGTTCATGTCGATGTGCAGTTCGCCTTCTTTGATCAGCAGATTCAAAAACGAAGTCACGTTGCGCGAGTAAAGCTGGCTGGCATGCACGGGCACAGTCGCGGGCAAATTTGTCGGCGCCAGAATAGTTACGCCGTTTCGCTCGATGACTTCATCAGCTTTGCTCAAAGTGACGTTGCCTCCCGTGGCCCCGGCGAGGTCGATAACGATCGAGCCGCGCTTCATTCCATTGACCGCGTCTTCGTCCATCAGGAGAGGCGCGCGACGGCCGGGGACCTGGGCCGTGGTGATGATGACGTCCGCGCTTTTTGCTTGTTCCGCGATCAGATCGCGGCCGCGCTTCAAAGCTTCTTCGGAAAGCTCGACCGCATATCCGCCTTTGTCCTCGGTTTGAATTCCGCCGAGATCGACTTCCAGAAACTTTGCGCCTAGCGAGCGCACCTGCTCGCCAGCGGCGGCGCGCACATCGTACGCTTCCACGACTGCGCCCAGACGTCGCGCCGTCGCGATCGCCTGCAGACCTGCGACGCCTGCGCCCAGAACGAGCACGCGCGCCGGCGGCACCGTTCCGGCCGCGGTCATCAATAAAGGAAACATGCGCGGGATTCGATCCGCGCCGAGCAAAACCGCTTTGTAGCCGGCGACCGTGGCCATCGACGACAAAGCATCCATCGCCTGGGCGCGCGTAATGCGCGGCACCAACTCCATCGAAAAAGTCGTCAACCCATTTTCCAGAGCAGGAGTTAACTTTGCCGGCTCATCCAGCGGGCGCAGAAATCCGAGCACGACTGCGCCTTTCTTCATCCTTTTGAAGTCGTCGTCCGGAGGCCGGCTGACCGCCACCAGAACATCGGCGTCGGCAAGCAAAGCATTTCGATCGGCAACGATAGTCGCGCCCGCATTTTTGTAATCGTCGTCAGTGCGGGCCGCGCCCAGACCTGCGCCGGTTTCGATCGCGACCGAAGCTTTGGCGGTGACGAGTTTCTGCACTGAATCGGGCATGAGGGCGACGCGCGCCTCGCTCGGTCCCATCTCGTTCAGCACCGCGATATTCATTTGTGGCTGATCAGAATCACCGAATCGGTTGAAGTAGGAATTGCGAGGCGGAGTATAACACGCAGCCGAAATTTGGAGAGGTGATCTGGCTCACACTGCGCGGCGGTAACCCGGATTAAGCGCACGCAAGATCGAGACGGCAATCATGTCGGAAAAGTAGCTGCACGGAAACGCGAGCAGAATGTCTACCGCGTAGTGATCGCGCATCGCCAGCATGCCGTAAATCATGAAGATCAAAAAAACTCCCACGCCCCAGCGCACGAAGTTGGGCCAGGCATTGGTCGCCAGCAGCAGCGTGATGAAAGCACTTGAATGGCCGGAATAGACGACGTCGTTGAAAGCAAACAAGTGCCAGGGCACGGAAAAGAAATGCAGATTAACCGTGGCCATGTGCGAAAGGGGCGGCGGCCCGAACGGTGCGACCGTGGGCCGGCAGAGAGGAATCAGCACCAGCGTGGCCATCCGCAGGGCCGACATAAAAATTAGCGCCAGCCCCCAACGCAACGCCGGCACATGCTGGCCACGAAATCCCTGGTAGAAAACCACGAGCATCGCGATGATGAGTATCGCGGTGTACATCTGGCGGGTGACAAAGGTCCAGCGCTCGTCGTAAGGAATGATTCGCAGCAGCGGGTCCGGCGAGAAGCCTATGCACACTCGCAGGTCAACGTAGTTGTGAACGAAGCCCCAGAGAATGTAATGGACGATCGCGAAGGTCGCGATGATCAAAAACCAGATGTACCAGGGATACCGGGTCGAGATGCCGAGACGCGCATCCATCTCAGGGTGGCGGCGCAGCAGCCTGTTCGCCAGTGATGAATCCCTTGGTGCGGGCTCGGATCGCCCTGAAGGGGGCGAAGGCTGGTTCATCGCGCGTAATCTGCCCGTGGAGTTTGTCCGAAATGCTTGAGCAGGCGATAGTGAGCGCCGAGGGCGTCCATCAAGCTGATGCGTTTATGGTATGGAACGCCGTATTCAGCCGCCGTCTTTTCAATTATCGGCGCGATATCCGGAAGATAAGTGTGCGCAATTTCGGGAAAGAGATGATGTGAGACATGAAGCGTCAGGCCGCACGACAACCAGTTTAGCCAGCGCGCCTTCGGCATAATGTCCAGATTTGTTTCCAGCGTGTGCAGCGCGCGAGAAGTATGCAGGCGCCCGTCATTACCCATTGAAGGAAATGCGTTGCCTTCGGAAATGTGCGTCAGTTGAAAAGTCAGGCCGACGAGCAGTCCCGGAAGAAGATGAAACGCGACGATGCCCAGCAGCACTTGCCACCAACGCACGTGCATGACCATCAACGGCAGAATCAAGGCCCAGAAAAGCGTCAGCGCTTTGAAGCTCAGCGCCAGCAACACCTTCTTCGGATTCCGGCTGCGCAGCCCCCAACGATCGGCGACGATCTCTGCATAATCCAGAATGAACCACTTGTGCAGCGTCGAAACGGCGTAAGCAAACGGAAAATATAAGTGCTGCAGATAATGCCAGTGATGATAGGGAACCTCGGGATGTAAACGGAACGTCGGTTTCACGTCCGACCCGATGGCCACGTCGATGCCGTCGACGTTTGGCGCGCGATGATGTCCGCGCATGTGATCGATATTAGTGATGTAAGAGCTTACGCCGGCGAGATCGTAGGCGTGACAAGCCAGCTTGTTGGCCCAACGTCTCGATGAAGTAGCGCCGTGACAAGCGTCATGCGCCACGCTCATCGCAAAAACAAAAAGCGACATGCCAGAGACCATGCACAAAGGCAGCATGGCCCAGCGCGGAACAGTTTCCGTGATTACCAGAACATAGGTCGCCAGTGAGATTCCGAAAAACAGAAAGCACTTGAAGACCTGGCTCGCAGGCGCCGTCTTCGCCAGTCCTCGCTCGCGAAACCACTCATCGACGCGCCGCCGCATCTCGAGATAAAACTCAGGGACGGGCTCCGTATACAAACTTCCCGGATTGATCAGCAGGTGATCTTCGCGGCCCAGAGATTCGTCAGGCAGCCAGGCTGCGAGAGCCGGCTCGTTGTCGGTCTCAACCGCGCTGGCCCGCGCGAGTGATACTCCTGTTCCGTGGTGTGAGTTTAGGTCCACTGGCGAAATGTCCTTTCAGTAGGGAAACGCGGGCAATGTAAGTTATCTGGTTTCAGCCTGTCAAGGATTTTGGCGGCCGCCACATTATTGCTGGACGGCTAAAGGTCAATTCAGGAAATGTTTTGCCGGATCGGGAGTTTTTGGCTATGATGGTCGCCTTTTTGGTCTCGTTCTTTATGGCGCTTGCCTCCCGGCCCGTCGGATGAGTGGCTTAAAGATCGCAGTCGAATGGCAGGCTGGCCGTTCGATTTGGCCCAAAAGGCCATTCGTCCGAGGGAAAAAGCCGCAGAAATCTTGCGGCGCGGCACTCGACGCCATGTATAATCGGCCAGCCCAAATCATTGCTTGAGCGAGTGATCCAGTAACCGCTCAATTTGTTGCAGCAGTTTTCGCTCTGTTCGCTGGTTTACTTCCATGAAGGTGTTTGTCACCGGAGGCAATGGCTTCATCGGTTGCGCAGTAGTTAAGAAACTGGTTGACGCAGGTCACACTGTTCGATGTCTGCTTCGCGCCACCAGCAAGACCGAGCGCATCGATAGTCTTCCGGTGGAGCGGGTCACCGGCGATGTTCGCGACGCTGCGTCGGTGGAAGCGGGCATGGAAGGCTGCGACGGCACAATTCATTTGGCGGGCGTCTCGTCGTGGAACGAGATTAACTCGCCGGCTTTGGTAGATGTGGTTGAAGGCGGTACGAAGAATATGCTCGCGGCTGCCGGACGACGTCCGGGACACCGCTTGGTGTTCGTATCAAGCGCAACGGCAGTCAACGGTTCAGACGAACCTGAGGTCTTTGACGAGAACTCGGAATTTACGATTAACGATCCGCAGCTCAAATACGCGAACGCCAAGCTGCGCGCGGAAGCGCTTTGCCGCGAAGCTTACCGGAACGGAGTGTCGGTTGTGATCGTTAATCCGGCTGAAGTTTATGGACCTCTGGACAGCGGATTTGTAACCGCTGGCAATCTTGTCGACTTTGCGAAAGCAAAACCGGTCTTGGTCTGTAAAGGAGGGACCAGCGTGGTTCACGTCGAAGATGTCGCCGCCGGAATCGTTGCGGCACTTGAGAAGGGTCGTCCCGGTGAGCGATACATTCTCGGCGGCCAGAATCTCACGATTAAAGAACTCGCTGATCTTTGTCTGAAGTTGGTTGGCCGGCGTGCCCGGATCGTCTTGATACCGAATAGCGTGATTCGCGCGCTGGCAAAAGTTGCGACGAAGCTTCATCTGCCGTTGCCTTTCAATGCCGGAGTAGTTCCGTACGCGACCCGATACTGGTTCGTCGATAGTTCTAAAGCCCAACGCGACCTGGGCGTCACGTTCCGAAATGCGAGCGAGACATTGCGGCCGACGATAGCCTGGTTAAAAGAAGCAGGACACCTCATATGACTGATCCCAAAGCTGTCGCCATCATCGGCATGAGCTGCTCGTATCCCGGATCGCCGGGACTGGAGCAGTTCTGGCGCACCAGCTACGAAGGCCGATCTTACTTCCGCGACATCCCCCTCGAGCGCTGGGACCACACGGCTTTTTATAGTCCGAACCCGCGCCACACAGATTCGACTTATGCGAGAAAGATTGCGTATCTCGACGACATTCGCTCTTTCGCGCCTGAGCGTTACGGCATGCCGCCCCGCAGAGCGCGTCCGATGGATCCGCAGCAGCGGCTGATTCTGGATCAGACGCGACTGGCCCTGCATCATGCAGGTTACGACGATAAATCTCTGCCGAAATCAACCGGCGTTTACATCGGGGCGTCGGTAACCGAATACAAAGACCTGGTCGTTAGCCGCCTGCGCGCACAACAAATTCTGAGAGGCGAATGGGGCGATATTCAGTCGGCTTCGGCTGAATCGATCAAAGCTTCGGTGCAGGACATTGCGCCGATCCAGCAGTACTCGATGGTTGGGCTCCTGCTCAACATGATCGCCTGCAACGTCAGCGAGGCCTTTGCCTTTGAAGGACCATCGCTGGTTTTGGACGCAGCCTGTTCGTCGGCACTCCTGGCAATTCACGAAGCGGTGCTGCATCTGCGCACAGGCATCAGCGATGCCGCGGTGGTCGGCGGCGTCTACACGATTTGCACTCCGGATCTTTTGGTTGGCTTCAGCCGCATCGGCGCCGTCTCAAGAACCGACGCGTGCCGCCCGTTTGACGAAAAGGCAGACGGATTCGTCCTGGGCGAAGGCGTCGGCGTGGTGGTGCTGAAGCGGCTTGAAGACGCTCTTCGCGACGGCGATCGCGTGCTGGCAGTCATTCGCGGCGTTGGCTTGAACAACGATGGCCGAAGTGAAGGGCCGATGACTCCGCGAATGCAGGGTCAGGCCGAAGCCCTCCGCCGCGCTTACGCCGACGCAGGTGTGTCACCGGACACCATCGGATATGTCGAGGCGCACGGAACTGCCACCCCGGTCGGCGATCGCACAGAGATGGGCGCGCTGATGGCGAATGCGAAGTCGAACGGCAACGGCAGCCTTCATTGCGCCGTGGCCTCAGTGAAAGGAAACGTCGGCCACACGCTGGCGGCGGCGGGAATGGCCGGGTTGATCCGCTCGGTGATGGTGCTCAATCACAAAATTATTCCTCCGCAAGCCGGTCTGCAGGCGACGCGTGAAGATCTCGGTCTGAACGGTTCCGGATTCTACGTTCCGACGGCCGCTGAAACCTTCGAAGCAAGAAGCGGACAGCCACGGCGCGCCGGCGTCAACGCATTCGGCTTTGGCGGCACGAACGTTCACGTCATCCTGGAAGAGCCCACGCAACTCGCAGCCTCGGTTACGCTCAGCAGCAACGGCCACGAAGATCGATTTTCGTCGCGGCCATTCTGGGTGATCGAACATAAAGAAAAATCGAATGGCCATGCTCCGGCACCCAGCCTCAGTTTGAACCCCACGCCGCCCGCAGCAACTGGCGAACTGAAAGCTTTGTTTGAGCAGCAGCTCACGATGCTGAAACAGCAGATGGATCTGATTCAGAGTCAGGTGAAACTGCTGGGTCTTCCGGAAGCACAAGTTTCTTCCGGCGCGCCCGCGCTCCAGAACATCCCAACCGAAACTGCTCGAAACGGAAACGGCGCCAAAAATATTTCACCGGAACCGGCCGCCGCCGAAAAGACAACAACCGCGCAATCCGAAGACTCGATCCGGCAAGGCGTGATTGAGTTAATTGCGCGCGTCAGCGCTTTTTCCATCGACGATTTGAAACCTGAAAAGCGCCTCGGCACTGATCTCGGCTTTGACTCGCTGGTCGGCGCAGATCTCTTTGTCGCGCTTACTGAATCGTTTCCGCAAACGCGCAAACTGCCCGAATCGCTACTGGGCGGCAACACCACGATTGAAGAGTTGGCGCAAGCGGTCATCGCGGCAGTAACGAACAAAACTGTCGAACCGATGTCTGAGAAAGCGGCCGCGGCGGACATTCGGCGTTATCTGGTTGTGCCGAAAGATTCTCCGCTGCCGGCGCGATCTGGAGAAGCGAAGCTACAGTTTGAAAGTCCGATCCTGGTGATCGCAGACTCGCGCGGTGTCGCGGAAAAACTCTCTGCGCTCCTTCGCAAAGCGCAGCGCGACGCCAGGGTCGTCTCAGCAAGTGAACCGCTCATTATTGAAAGCGAATCTGCGCTAATCGATCTGACGGGCCTGGACGCCGCGGATTCAGGCTGCGCCTCGGAATTCAGCTCAACCATTCTCGCGACGTTGGGGCGCGCCGCAACGCTTGCGGCAAAGACGCCGCCGCGAGCCTTCGTGGTGGCTCATCGCAGCATCACCGGTTCGGGCTTGACCGGCATCGCGAAATCAATCGCGCGCGAGTATCCGGAGGCGTTCGTCAAGTCGGTTGAATTCGACAGAGATCTTTCCGCGCAGGCTATAGCCGAAAAGATTTTCAGTGAACTGACCACCAGCGATGGGAGCGTCGAAGTTCGCTACGTGAACGATGTTCGCCAAACCTTCGCCCTCCAGGCCGACTCGATCGACCACCAACTCTTGAACGATGGAGTGGTCGTGGCGCTGGCCGGTGGCGGCCGCGGGCTGGGCGCGAAACTCGCAGTGGAACTTGCGCGGCGTCACAAAGCACGGCTGATTTTGCTTGGACGCGCGGCCGCAGCTGACGTAACTGTTCAATCAGTGCGCGAGGCCGGCGGCGATGCGATTTATCTCAGTTGCGACGTGCGCGATCGCGGGCAAGTCGATTCGGCTTTGCAACACGGACGCGCGGCCTTTGGCCCGATCGAATGCGTGGTGCATGCCGCGGGGGTCTTGTCTGATCAATCTTTGGCTTCGAAAGATGTCGCGCAGGCCGCGCCGGTGATCGACACGAAGATTGCCGGCGCCCTGGCGTTGTGGGAAGCCACGCGATCTGATTCGCTAAAGAGCTTTGTGATGTACGGTTCGTGGGCCGGACGTTTCGGCAGTCCTCATCAATCTGATTATTCCGCCGCGAATCACGTGCTCGCCAAACTGGCTGAAAGATTTGGCGCCGAGCGAGCCGGCACGCGTGTCACTACAATCGATTTGCCGCCATGGCAGGACAGCGGCATGGTCAACCGCCTGACTGAAAGCGCGAGGCGCGCGCTGCAGACACGCGTGACATTCCTGACCGATGAAGCCGGACTCGATCATGTAATCGCAGAGATGGCCGGGCCTGCACGGTCCGGAGAAATCGTTCTGGGCGCCGGACTTGAAGACGAACAGATCGATGAACTCGACGTCGAGATTTCCACCGCCCGTTACCCGTGGCTCAACGACCATCGTATCAACGGACAAGTGATCGTTCCCTTCGCATTGGCACTCGATCATTGCGCCGGCGCCGCGCAACGCCTGGGCTTTGGTCCAGCATTAACTTTTTCGGATATCGAGATACTTGAGCCGCTGACGATCGAAAACTCAGGCAGCTCGTTCGCGATCACCACCCGCGCCAATTCCACCAGCGCAGATATTTCTCTGGCGCGCGCGGGTTTCGATCGCAGCTTGCTGCGGCTCAAGGCGACCAACATGGCCGGCACTTCGCCGCTGCAAATACCAAACGGAGGCAAAGCGCCTGAGCTGTCTCTGTCTGAGTTCTACCAGCATCACACTTTCCACGGTCCGCGCCTGCAGGCACTGACAAGCGTGCTCGAGACGGGATCGAGTTACGCCATCGGCCTGGCGCGCACGGCAGAGAGTGACGGATTGAAAGGAACAGTCGCCGATGTCTTGTCGCTGGATGCGATGCTGCAACTGTGCGCGTACTGGGCCACTATTCATCTGGGCCAAATCGGCCTGCCGGTGGGCGCCGACAAAGTCACAATCCTCGATCGGCCTGAACCCGGCGCCACTGTGCGCATCGCCGGCCAACTGAAAGATTCTTCCGAAGGCGTGTTCGCCGCCGATATCGATCTAATGGATTTGAGCGGCAAGGCGCTGGTGCAGATTCGCGGGCTTCGCTGCCGGCTAATGCCGCGCGATTTTATGAACAAGAAGCAAGCGGCGCCGGGCGAGAAAATCGATCGATCAAGCTGGCGCATCGATGAATTTCCGGAAGTGAAAGCCCTCGAGCAGCGTTTTGAGCTCGCGCGCGCGACCGGGATCGAGAGTCCTTACTTCTCTGTCCACGAGCGAGTCACGAACGACACTTCAGTTATCGGCGGCCGCGAATATATCAACTTCGCTTCATACAATTACCTCGGCCTTTCCGGCGATGCGGACGTAACCGCGGGCGCGTTGGAAGCGATGCAGCGTTACGGCACTTCAGTCAGCGCCAGCCGCTTGGCTTCCGGCGAAAAGCCTCTGCACCATGAACTCGAGCGCGAGCTGGCGGACTTTCTCCATTGCGAAGATTCAATCGTGATGGTTAGCGGCCACGCGACCAACGTCTCGGTTATCGGAACGATGTTTGGGCCGCAGGATTTGATCGTTCACGACAGCCTGGCGCACGATTCAATCGTGGCCGGAGTCAGATTGTCCGGGGCCAAGCGGCGAGCATTTCCGCACAACGACGTCGAGGCGCTTGATCAGATTCTGCGCCAGTCGCGCGATCAATTCCGCCGGGTGCTGATCGCCGTCGAAGGCGTCTACAGCATGGACGGCGATATTGCGCCGCTCGATCGCATTGTCGAAATTAAGAAGCGACACAACGCTTTATTGCTCGTCGATGAAGCACATTCGCTCGGCGTGCTCGGCGCCACCGGGGGCGGAATTGGCGAGCACTTCAATCTCAACCGCGACGACGTCGAGCTGTGGATGGGAACCTTGTCGAAGAGCCTGGCATCGTGTGGCGGCTACATCGCCGGATCAGCCAAGCTGGTTCAGTTCTTGAAATACAGCAATCCCGGATTCGTTTACAGCGTCGGCATCTCGCCGGCCAATGCGGGCGCCGCTCTGGCTGCGCTCAGAAAAATGCGCGCCCAACCAGAGTTAGTGACGACGCTCCGCGAACGCAGCCGGCTGTTTCTCGATCTCAGCCGCGCGCGCGGCGTCAACACGGGCTTCAGCGAAGACACTGCCGTCGTGCCCTGCATCGTAGGCAATTCCTGGGAGTGCCTGCGCCTGAGTCACGCCCTGGCCGAGCGCGCCATCAACGTGCAGCCGATTCTCTATCCCGCGGTGGAAGAGCAACTGACGCGGCTGCGTTTCTTCCTCACCGCGCGGCACAGCGAAGCACAGATCCAGACCACCGTCGCCGCGCTGGCTGAAGAACTGGAAAAGATCGATCCGAAACTTCTCAGCAGCCATCGCGCCTGATCCGCTCGCCGCGACCGAAACTCATGCCACTGTTTCGCAGGCCCGACGGAATCTTGATCAAAGACCTCGATCCGGTACGCAGGATGATGCCGTTTGTCATGCGTGGCCGTAATGAATCGATCATCTTCCAGGACAGCGAGTGGGAAGTAACGCGTGCGCGCGAATGGCTGCGCAAGTACAATCGCGCGCGCGCCGGCCAGCCGCGGGCGACTCTTTTTCATCTTCTGCTTCATGCGCTCGGGCGGCAATTTCACGAGCGCCCCGGTCTGAATCGCTTTGTCGCCGGCGGCCGCATCTATCAGCGCAAAGGCGTCTGGATTTCCTTTGCCGCAAAGACAGAGATGACTGAGGACGCGCCCCTGGTAACCATCAAGCTGCAGTTTCCGGAAGGCGAAAACTTCTCGGATTGCGTCCGGCGCATCGTTGAGGCCGTCGAGGAAAGGCGCTCGGGCGCTGAGAACAAAGTTGATCGCGAGGTAAAGTTTCTTTCAAAGCTTCCCGTTCCGCTCTTGCGCGCGGTCTTCGCCGGCGGTCGCTGGCTCGATCGTCTGAACCTTCTTCCCAACAGCATGATCGAGCCCGATCCGATGTACACCAGCCTGTTTCTCGGAAACCTGGGCTCGATCGGCATCAGTCGCGTTCATCACCACCTGTACGAGTACGGCACCACCAGTTTCTTCGGTGTGATTGGTGAAGTCCAAAACGTGGTCGAGGCTGATCGCAAAGGCAATTTCGCAGCGCGACAGGTCCTGCCAATTCAGTGGAGCTTTGACGAGCGGATTAACGACGGATTCTATTGCGCGCAATCGATCGCGCTAACCCAGAGCATTTTCGAAGACCCGGAAACTCATGTCAGGCTTGCGGGTTCGGGAAAAGCTACGGATGAGCTTCGCGCTTGATTAGTACGAGGTTCTCGCCGCGCGCTGCTTCATCATCCCAGCGCTGCACCGCCGTTGGCTGCAGCTTTCCCGTGCCATCGTGAGTGAAGTGAAGAAAGGCGAAGCAACGGTTTTCGCGAATGTCCGCCGCCGAAAATTCAACTATCGGAATCCAGGTGCCGGTGTTGTAGAACCAGCGGCCCCGGTCCTCGAACTGATCGGGAGTGTGCGTGTGCCCGAAAGTCATCAAGCGATAGGCCGGGTTCTCTTTGAATCGCATGCGCGCAAACTCAGCCAGCGAATCCGGCTCGCTCAGTTGAAGCTGGGCCACCGCCTGAATTAAGAAGTATTGGATTGCCAACAAGGCCACCAGTTCAAGCGCCTGGAACAACCAGGGTTCATGCCCCACGAAGAGGTGCCAGATAAACAAAGCCAGCGGCACGACTATGATTAAGAGAATCAGGATAATCCGCCGGATGATGTGTTGGCCGAAAATGAACTTGACATAGCCCCGCGGAATCGTCTTCGCAAGCACGGACAGGTGATCGTAAAGCAGGCGCAGGCCGGTAAAAAAGCGGTTGCGCAGCATCAACGGCAGGATCGATTGAGTGGGTCTGACGTTGTCGATGAACGGATACTGGAGCTCTACGAAATCGATCAAGTAACGATTGAAGAACGAGCCGAAAGGAATGTTCAATTCTTTGCCGTCGGCCACCCTGGCATCGCCAATTACCCGCGTGTCGCGTTCGTACGGATGTCCATGCTCGACATAAAAATCTTCATCGATCAGCATCGCGTGATCGATGAACAACAATTTCGACAGCACCTCAGTTAATGCCTGCTTAACGTCGCCGGCGCCGCTGCCTTGATTTTGCTCTCCCAGCATCTCTGCGAGCGCGAACCGTAAATAATTCCTGACGGGACGCCAGCGCCACTCGAGATCGTGATTGCCCTTCACAATGATCAGACGGTTTCCAGCGCCAATCCATTCCGCCAGCGCCTCAAAGAAAACGCGGTGACCCCGGATCACGAGATCGATCCGAAATACGGATTTCGATTCGTCGGTCTTCAGCCCGTACAGCTCTTCCTTGTCGGAGATCGAGTGGATCAAATCGTCAACGGAGAGTTTAATTCCCACGCGTTCCAGGACGGCCTGCCAATGAACAAAGTCCTGACGCAGCTGCGGCGTGCTTTTGAGCGCTGGAATTTTTGCTTTTCGCCGGCGAATCTTCAGTTGCGTCAGTTTCTTCTGGACCTTGGTCAACCGTTCCGGCCGGCCCGGCACATCCATGACGCGCAGGAAATCAATAAAGTCTCCATTGATGATCAGGATCTGGCCCTGTGAATTTGACGTGTGCCGAGCAGCGCTCAGAAAACGTTGGAACGACTCGTCGTAGAAGAAATTCTCGCTGCCTTCGTAGCGGCCATCGCGCCGGCGGCCGGCCGCCAGGTGCAGATCACTGACGATAAAAATGTCCCGGCCGTCAGCCGAGACCGGCACGATAGGCCCCGGCGACTCGTTGATATTGGTCGATTCCGTTGCCTTGTCGTCAAAGACGTAAGGCTGGGCGCTGCCGTCTTCCTCGCAGTGAAGCAGAATCTCGGCAATTTCCTCTATTTGAGACTGGATCAATTTGTCCTCGATAAGCGACCCGCATCACTCGCTCTTTTGCTTTTTCTTCTTCTTGAACAGATTGTAAAAAAGGGTCTTGATCAGAAAGAAAGGACTTTGCGGCAACAGCAGCAGGAACAAGCCGAGGGTCGTGTTTGGATCCCGGATCAATCCCATCGAAATCAATGGTTCGCACTTGTCAAAATAGACTGACTCCTCAATCAACTTTCCGGATTCGTCAAATGCATACTTGATCGCGCCGTTGTACTTCACGGGTTTGTTCGTCGGCGCCAGGCCCTGCAGCGAACCGCGATTGATTCCGGTGAACGTGTACTGGATAAATACCTGCCGCTTGGCTTCGTCGATGACCGCGTTGTGAATTTCTATATGCATGTCGGGAACGGCCAGATATGCATCAGCATAAATCTCGCGAATCACTTCGGGAGAATTTGTCGTCTGATTGGTTGGATGGATGTCATAAAAAGCGCCGGCTGGAGAGACCGTATTCATTGTCATTTCCAGATCATGCCGGTTCTCGGCTTCGATGTGGGCTTTCGCCAGTGCAAGCAAATCCATTGATGAATCCTCCGTAGGTCGACCGCTAAACTGTCGTTGCCGAAGCCTTGCCTTCTCCCTGTTCCAGCACATGAGTCGCGGCTATCGAGCTCATCGCCATGATCGTCCATTGCGGATTTACCGTAATTCCCGTCGGAAACAGTGAAGCATCGGCTACGAAAACATTTTCAAATCCATCCACGCGGAAATTTCCGTCGACGGTTCGATCCGCACGATGTTTTGAGCTGTCGCCCATCATGCGATTGCCGCCCTGCGGATGCGCAGTCAAAAGCTTCAAATCGGCCATGCGCAAAGGGTAGTTCTTCAGTGTCTTCTTGAAGTGCTCGAGGTCAGCGCCGGTGTTCAGCGGTATCTCAAGTCCCGGCGTGGTCGGCAGAATTCCGCGCGTGGCGCCGCCGGCACGCGCAATGTCGAGCACGGTGGTGAGCGCATATTTAATCTTAGCGACGTCCTCGTCGCCCAGGGTCCAGGTAAATGGACGCCCGGCTATGACGTCCGGCCGCTTTGAAATAACACCGTTGGGCTCAGAGCCGACCAGTACTCCGAAATCTGTCACACGGCGAAAGTTCGTCATTAACCCTGAGAGCCGTCCAAAATAAAACGGAAGTGAGATAGCAAACGTGCCGGGCGGATTTGAATACGTTTCAAAGATTGCGCGACTTTGTGGATCCAGAGCCCCCATCGTGATCTGGGTTCCGTCGAAAGCATCGATGTTCTCTGGAAATTCAAATGCGACAGGGAAAGCAAAGTTGCAACTCAAGCCGCGGCCGACATTGCACTCAACCTCGCTGCGCATCAGGAAATTACTGGTCGCAATGACGCCGCCCGACAGGATCACGGCCTTGTGAACTCTGACCCTCTTCAGATTGCCGACATTGTCGCGCAGCAGCACATACTCGGCCCGCTTGCCCGCGCAGTCGGTGATGAAACGCACAGCACTGGTGTCAGAAACGACCTTAACACCGCGCGCTTCGGACCAGGGAATGTAAGTCTCCAGCATGGACCGCTTGCGCTGGCGCATGTTGCCGATGTTGTCCAGCCCATCGCCCAGCATGCTTCGCTGGTTCGCCTTCAGCGGCTTTTCTTCCAGGATTAATTGCTCGGCCGGGGAAACGCCGGCGTTGTAACCCTTAACGCCGTCAATGAATCGTTGCTTGACGAGGCGGTTCACGGCCTCGTCAGGAATGTGGCTGATCTCGAGTTCCTTTTCGACCCGGCGATACTCGGCGTCAAGTCTAGAAAGATCGAGCCCGTAATCATCCTGCCAAATTTGCCGAATATTATTTGGCATCTCAAAGCAGATTGCGTTGTTGATGACGGTCGTGCCGCCTACGCATTCGCCTTGCATAATGATTAGATCGAAACGCTTCGACGCCTGGAGCCCGCCTTCTTTGTAGAGCTTGCGCGTCATCTCCATTTCGTCATCGTTGAAATCCTGCAGCGGCGAGTAACGAGCGCCGCGCTCAACCATGAGAATGCGCGAAGGATCTTTAACTGCCGACGCCAGGCGGTACGCCATGCATGCGCCGCCTGCGCCCGACCCCACGATCAAGTAATCAACATCATCGGGGATCGAAGGCGGGTTAACGCTTTGCGCTACGCGCGGAGCAACCAGCGACTTGGCGTGCGGCGGCTCCGGCGGCTTGAAGTTGTAGGGCGAGTCGACACTGTCCGGCAGCGGCGCAACGGCCTGGTATGGCGGCACTGCTGTGGCGTGATCGGCTTGCAGGCGATCCCGCGCATCCGGCGGGATGTAACCAACTTCTTCCCAGCCTTTGGGCGTGGTGTAATGCGCAAAAGTATCAAGCGCGTGCGCCGCGGTTCCGATCTTGTAAGCAAGACCTGCCAGGAGAGGAATAAACGAGCGCGCAATTTCACGAGGGGTGCGCAAAACGTAGTACCTCAAAAAATAGCGCTGCTCGTCGCGACTCATGGTTGAGAATTTGGGATGGAGCCCGAAGACGACACTGAAGACTTGTTCGATTAGCCAGAACGGAAAATTCAACAGTCCGCGTTTGCGCCCGCGCACGCCGGCGACGTGTAGATCGATTCGCTTCAGGACGATCGCATTCTCTTCTGGGGTACCGTCGAATATGGCATTGTGAATCGCCAGCGCGTTTTGCGCGCTCGAAGGATTCAGAGCGTTGATGAGGTAATCAACTTCGTAGTACATCTTGCGCAAGCCGAGCATCGCCGCGATGGTTATCCCATCGCTGAGGGCGGCCAACCCGAAATACCAACCAACTTGCGCGGAGCCTCCGGTTCTGGTTCTGATGCCGATGCCAAGCAGACTGCCGACGATTCCCCAGAGCGCTTCTCCGGAAAAAGTAACGATTAGGCCAAAGAGCAAGACGCCGAAGAGGTAGTTGCGCAGCTTGATGCGGCGCGCCATCAGCAACGCCAGTACAGCCATCGTCGTAAACATCGTGATCGTGTTGCTGAGCTGCGCATCCGGGAATCCGAAGACCGCGCCCAGGCCGTGCGTGCCGTCGGCCTTTACTCGAAACGCGATGGCCAGCGGAATCATCAGAAGCGTCACTACCCCGATGACATAGAACAGCAGGCGATTGAGCATGTCCGGCAACGAGAAGAAATCGGGAAAGTCTTTTTCAGCGGCAAACTTTTTCGCGTTCTTACGGTGTGAAATAAGGATCAGCACAAAAATGGCGCTCATCACCGTATCAACAACCGCCGAGAGGGCCAGAAAATCCCGATAAGGCGGCGAGTCCGGTTTTGTAGCTGCGTTGATGACCGAAGTGAAAAATGAACCCGCATCAGCCGATCCCGTGTAGAAGTAGAGCCACACCGAAGCCAGCGTCGATATTGCGTGGCCGATCAGCATTACGAAGGTCGTATGCCAGCGAACATTGACGTTGTAGGCGCCGATGAAACCGAGCAGGCCCATCAGACTCAGCTTGGCAAAAGTGTTGATGGCCAATGCAGGATTATCGAAGGTCATCTTAAAGAGCCCCTGGACTTGGACAGGCCAAGGCGACACTCCGATCAATCCAACCAGACAGAACGCAAGGTAACCGAGGTACACCAGCCCAATGATGCGCAATGCCCAGAAGGCCGCCCCGCGCCCCGGCTTCGTGACGGGCTCATCCGACCACTTACTCGGAAAGACTTCCCGCTGTTGCTCGAACGTGGGAATAGGCTTCGCTTTTCTCGCCGGGTAAATTACAGACGCGATCAGTCGCGTGAGATACAAAACCAGTGCACCCTGGAGAATTCCATCGAAGGTCCAGGCAACAAAGAAGCGCCACGGAGTCGGTATGTCAGATATGAAGTTGTGCGGATAGTAATACCAAAAAAGGCTCACACCATGGGCGTTGAGATAGGCCTCGCGAAATATATCCACTGAGCTGGCCGTAGCCAGGATCATGAACCAGAACAAAAGCGAACTGGACTTTCGCAGGATCACGAGCAGGCTTCCCATGCCGAATGTATAAATCAGAGAGCCGGCAATGAAAGTCCACACCGTGGTGTATCCGACGATTTTGAGAATGTAGGCCTGGATGTAGAGGAAAGGGACGCCCAGTGCCGCGCCTGCGGCGAATGTCAGAATGTAGCGCATATGCGCCGGCGCGTGGTCGATCGGATCAACGGCGGTGTAACCACGAATGTTAAATACCGGAATCATAATTTTGCCCTCACGCGTGCGCGATAGCGCAAGAAAAGGAAGTTGATGCCACTTGAAGAACGGCCTCAGTCTCGGTCGAAACAATCGGGTCGGCGCGGTCGCGGGACACGACTGAAAAAATATGGGGCTTGCTACCTTTTCGAGAACTCAAATTGTTTCCAACTCAGGATTGCGTCGTTCAGTCGTGCGAGAGTCGGAGAAACGGCAGCGGCTAAGGACCCCATAAAGCCGGACGCTAACAGATGGCGCGCATCCTATGCCATTTCCCTCAGAGACGCAATAGTTTTTCGCAGAGAATTATTGACGGGATTCGAGGATGCGAGATTTAGCAAGATGCGCCACCAAAACGGCATTTTGAGGGGAAGCGGAGCACTTAAGACGATAGGGCTCGCCCGGTCTCGGCTTTGATCGTCGCCACCGGGACGTGAAAGATCGAGAGCAAGCCGTAGCCAATCGCAATCCAGCAAATTTCTTTTAATCGCTTGATGATAATGAAGGCCGCCGCAATGGCGTCACCGTCCGCGAAGCCAAAACCGCGAAAGATGGTGAAGTAAATTACTTCCTGAACTCCAATGCTGGAAGGAATGAAAAAGAACATCAGGCGGACAATGGAAATGACTGCCTCAAGCGAAATGCATTGACCGAACGTCGCGTGCGCGCCGAGCAGCGTCAGAATCAAAAAGTTTTCCAGGGCCGAACAAAACCATCCCAGGAAATAGAGGGTCACCGACAGGACCATCTGCCGCTTCGGAAGTTGGGAAACCGCCGATAGGTTGTGATCTACGTCTCGGAACTGTTCTTCGTGACGAGCGAACCAACGTTGCGCGGCCCGCAGCGGCAGGCGCTGCAAACGTCTGAACAAAGACGTTATGACATTGCCGCGAAAGACCAAAAGCGTCGCCGTCACGGTGATCATCAAAAAGATCGCCGCGACTGCGAACCCTATGTACTGAAGGCCGGGCCGCCCGGTCAGTTGAACTGAATTCTGCCGGAGAATTTCTGACGCGAGTCTAAGGCCGAGGATCAGAAACAGGCCATGAGAAATGCCGAGACTGAATTTACTGACGATGCCGTTGGCCGCGGCTTCCGATGGTTCAATTCCCAGCCGGCGGCCGAGCAGAATGACTTTCAAGGTTTCGCAAACCGCCAAGCCTGCGGGCAAACTATTCGCGGTCGCTTCTGTCGCAATGCGAATCCACAAAAGCTCGCGTAGCTTGATCGCCTTCAGCGATCGCGCAAACGAGTAATTCCATCCGCCGGCATCGCACAACGAGACGAGAAAGTACGGAACCAGAATCAGCGGCGCGAAGTAGCCAATCTTCTCGACGTGAACCAGGGCCTGGCGCAGATCGATGCGGCTGAAGAAATAGATCGCGACGCCAATCGCGAATAGCAGGGGCAGGATCCTGACGATTCGTTTCTTCACTTTGAGTTGCCGGAACGAAAGCGCTCGTGCCGGCTGATGCCGGGCGTTCGCCCGTCAGTATACATGCTGTTAATGATTCAGCCTGGAAGGCGTCAGCTTGCGGGGTCGCAGAGGCAACTCTATAATCCGAAAAGTCCGACTGCGGCGCATTGGTGTAGTTGGTTAACACGCTGCCCTCTCAAGGCAGAGATCACGGGTTCGAGTCCCGTATGCGCTGCCAAAAATCAGTGAGCGGTTTGCGGTTGGCAGTGAGCAGTACAGCGCGCCGCTAAAGATAATGGCCACCAAAACTGGTGGCCATTTGAGTTTTGCGGTGATTACTAATCTGGATCGGCTGAGTCAATTCTCTCCGGACGCCAGTCCCGGTCCGACCCGGCTCTTCCCCTCCGTGTTAACATACCGTCTCTGCCCCGTTTTTCGCTTTTGAAAGATCCATAGACTGCCATGAATATCCTTCGCCAACATCGCTTCGCATTTTTTCTGATGAGTTTCACTGCCATTGCCGCAATCGTCGCGCCGCTTTTTCTGATCACGAGCTGCCAAAGCCTGCAGCAGACGCCGCCGGAGCTGAAAGCGCGTGAGACTTTGCGCGCGATGACCCGTGGCGGTGTGTTGCCCGGCGAAGATGCAGTCGCCCGAATTGAGAATGATTTTCCGCGCACGACCGCGGGCTCGCTGGCGAAGATCGTTCACGCGCGCATCAAGCTCAAGAATAACGACTACGCAGGCGCCGCGGCGTTGTTGGATGCGCGCGGATTCGCCGATTACACGACGATTGGCGATTATGTTTTGTGGCTGCGGGGAAACGCCCTCGAACAGGTTAATCGTCGCGTCGAAGCGCGCGCGGCTTATGAAAAGCTGGCGCGAGACTTTCCAAATTCATTGCGCACGCGTGATGCGCTGCTGCGAGTGGCGCAGATGCAGACAGCGGACGGCCAGGCGTCCGCGGTACCGCTAACTCTGAAGGTTCTGACTGAAAAAGATGACGCCGCGGCGTTGCTGGCGACGGCCAGGGCTTATGAACAAACCGGCGACTCAACGCGGGCTCTCGCGAATTATCGCCGCGCCTACTTTTTCGCGCCGGCATCAGCCGAATCTGCTGAAGCAGCGACCGCGATTGCTCGGCTGGGTTCGAGCACTGCTGCTGCGACGGCTGAAGAAGCCGACCAACGCGCAAATAGACTGTTCGGCAAGCAACGTTACTCTGAAGCTTACGATGCGTTCACCGACGCCTTCACGCGCTTCCCGACAACGGCCACGCGCGACAACGCAGCATTTCGTGTCATTGCCGCCGCCAACGCGCGCAAATTTCCCGAAGCCGCCGGCGCTTTGAATCAGGTCCCGCTCGAGCAACGAACGATGGCGATGATGGGCCTCGCAATAGCCTATGGCCGCGCTAAACAATGGGCCCAGGCGCGAGACATGGCTGAGCAGTTGCGACGAACCAGCACAAGTTCGACGGCGACCATGCGCACGTTGGTCCAACTCGGCCAAATCGCCGAGAACAACAAAGACGACGTCAATGCCAGCTACTTCTATCGCGCGGCAGTCAGTTCATTTCCAGGCAATTCCGAAGTTACGCCTGCGCAGTTCTACATCGCCTGGCAAACTCACGAATCGAAAAACTTCAACGAATCGTCGCGCCTGCTCACTGAACACCTGGCGAATTACGCAGGCAACAATTCCGATTTTCGCGGCAAGGCTGCGTACTGGGCCGCACGTGACAGCGAGCGGGTGGGCAAATTAGCGGAAGCCCGCGCAATTTATCAGGGATTGCTCGCGCGTTACGACGCCAACTGGTATGGCTATCTCGCCAAGCAGCGTTTGGATGACATGGCTCGCAGCGGTGCGCCGTCGACAGCATTTACAGATGATTCGCAAATCGGACGCGCCGTCGCGAACCTGAAGACAGTTGTGGTGGCGGAAGAAACTGCCGGCCCAGTTGAAAACGAAAGAATTGCCAAAGCAGATCAGCTCGCCATCGTGGGAACCGAAGACTGGGCGCTTGAAGAATTGAATACAGCAGCGGCGACGGCGTCGAACAGCCCGCGCATCAATCTCGCTATCGCAAAAATTTATCGCGGGCGAAACGACAACGTGCAGGCGCTGAACACTCTGAAGAAGAGTTACCCGGATTATTCGCAGATGAAGCCGGAAGAGATGCGGCCCGACGAGTGGGACATCTTCTATCCGCTTCAGTACTGGGACATCATCAAACAGGAGTCGCGCGCGCGCGGACTCGATCCATATCAAGTGGCCGGCCTGATTCGCCAGGAAACGGTTTTCAATCCGCGTGCAGTTTCGTCAGCCCGGGCTTACGGCCTCATGCAGTTGGTCGTGCCCACCGCGATAACTACCGCGCGGCGAGTTGGAACCGATCGCGCGATCACAATGGAAGCATTGTTCGAACCGCGCCTGAACATCCAACTCGGCACGGCTTACTTCAAAGATCAGATCGATAAGTACGGTCGCATTGAATACGTTGCGGCGGCTTACAATGCCGGCCCCAATCGCGTCGTGCAATGGCGCGCGTCGTTGCCTTTGCAAATGGACGAGTGGCAGGAAGCCGTGCCCTTCCGCGAAACACGCCTCTACATTCAAGGCGTGGTGCGCAACACGCTGCAATACCGTCGACTCTATGATGACAACGGAAACTTTCGCCCGGAAGTTGGCGCGCGCGCCGTCTATCCCTCGCCCAATGCTTCGCCGTCGTCATCAGATGCGATCAAGATTCGTCGCATCATTGGCGAAGAAGAAGAATAATTTGGAGTGAGCCGGCAACGACGGCGCTTTGGATCGCCGCTATCGAAGCGCGTCGGGTTGCGCTCGCCGCCGCATTCCAAGTTGGTGATCGTGTTAACGATGCTCATGTTCACTCTCAAAGTCCGTTCCCAACAACGCGAAGAGCTGGTCGAATTCACTGACGAAGTTCAGGCGAAATTGAAGGAGTCAGGCGCGAAAGAAGGGCTCGTCGTGCTGTATGTCCAGCACACCACCGCGGGATTGACGGTGAACGAGAACGCGGATCCTGACGTGCCGCGCGACATGCTTCATGCTTTGCGCACGCTCATTCCGCAACATGGCATGGGCTTTCGTCACGGCGAAGAAAACTCAGATGCGCACATCAAAGCCAGTCTCGTCGGTCCAACTGTCACGATTCCTTTCTCAGAAGGTAAACTGCTGCTGGGACGTTGGCAGGGAATTTTTCTGTGCGAGTTCGACGGCGGGCGCGAGCGAAAAGTCGTGATGTCGATTCGCTAAGGCTTACCGAATAGCCACAGAGAGACGCGAATTTCCCGGGATTCGAAATGCGCTTCCTATCTGTGTAATCTGCGAGAATCTGCGGCTAAACTCCCTCTCGGTCTTTCATCATCGCCACAAACTTCTCAACTTCCTCGCTCGTCTGTTCCATGCGGCGACGACTTTCCAGGTAACTCTGCCATTGCGGGGTTTGCGTGAGGGCTTTCTGCGCGTCTTCGCCGAGCGCCTGCGCCATCAATGCGATCAGATCGCTGACAATGCGAGTGTGATCGAGCAGCGCCTCGATTATCGAGTGGGCCAGTTCGGTTTGGTCTTCAGTTGCCACTTGCGATCGGGAATGGAGTGTTATCGATCAAGTCGTACCAGCTCCCGCGCACGAGTGGAAGCTCAGCGGTAACGAAGCCTTGTAATGTCTCGCCGCCATTTTCAACTTTCACCGGCGCCAGCATTTTCAAGTAGTCGAATTTTATGTAGGCCATCACCGCCATCTTATCGAGGTGCGGCGAAAATACAGACGAAGTGATGCGGCCGATTTCCACGCCATCATCGCTGAGCAAGAGGCTGCCCGGCTCGAGCTCAGCCCGCCCTTCGAGCAGCACGCCCGTAAGTTTTTTTGCCACGTGCCCGCGATGCTTTATGCGAATGATGATCTCCTGGCCGACGTAACAGCCCTTGGTAAAACTGATCGCATCATCGAGACTGGTCTCGCTGATGACGGTCGCGTCATCCATGTCGATTCCATATCGGGGAATGCCGGCTTCGATACGCAGGATCTCCTGTGTTTGCTCGTCGACGGGCTGAATGCCCGCGTCGATAAACCTGTTCCACCAGTAGTCAGAATCTTTCTCGGCAATGAAGAGATCGAAACCCTCTTCGGCTGTGTGCGTCGCCGGCACGACATACATGTCTTCTTTGATTTGAGAAATCGCGCGCCGGTCCATTTCCTGAACCGGGCGACCGAACTCAGTGCGAATGAAGTCGGGCGCGCCTCTGCCTTGCACTGAGAGGAGCGCAGTTTCGTCTGTCACGTCAGCCACCTTGAAATCGCCGGCCAGCGAAAATCTTTCCAGCAGTCGAAACACTCTTTCGCGCGTTGCTTCCTCAGTATCGATTAAAAATCCGTCGGAGTGGCGGATGATTCGAACCGCAGCCAGCAAACGGCCCTGCACGCTGGCAAACGCTGCCGGCATCCAGCCGTTTAGCGGCAAAGTCTTAACGTCGTTCGTGACCAAGCCGTTGAGAAACATTTCCGCGTCGCGGCCTGAAACTAGAATCCTCGCGCGCGACGACAGATCCATGATCCCTGCCGTTCCGTCACGCACGGCCGTGTAACCTTTAGATGGCGCTTCCTTCGCGGCCTGTGTCATAGCTCTTATCGTATCGCGCGCGCGACGACTTTGTAATCTCCTAACTGCGTCTTCTCATTGCGGCTGGTAATCAGCACCTGCGGGCTCGGATGATAGAGCGGAATCAATGTGCGGCCATTCCACTCGCGCAATTTCGCCGCGTCGGCGCGCAAAGTGAAGTCATGATAATGGAGCAGCTTCAGCGCCTCAAGAGCTACGCCACCAAGCGTCACGATAACGCGAGGGTTGATTAACTCAATTGTGCGCCTCAGGAACTCCGAGCAATTGCGCAGCTCTTGCGCGGTTGGACGGCGATTCGCGCCGGAAGACTTCTGCGGATTACAGAGCGCCGCGCTGGTTATGAAAATTTCTGAGCGCGGGAGATTGATCGACGCCAACAGCCGATCGAAATTCTTTCCTGACTGATCGCCTGAAAACGGAACGCGCGTAACATCTGCGCCCTTGCGCCCCGGCGCTTCGCCGATGAACATCACGCGCGCCTTGGTCGATCCATTCAGCTCGCTCAGCACTGCTGCGCGCTCGCACATCGCGGGACAACGCACACACGCCGCTGCTTCTTCAACCAAAGTTTGAAACTGACGTTTCTTGCTCATGAAAAAGTGTGGTCGTGATCTAACGACCAAAAGTGTTGACTTCTTGCGGCTCATCGCATAGAAGTGACCGCGCTCTACCTTAAATATCCAGGAGGAAATTCCATGACTCGATTATTCTATCTGTGTCTGTTTCTGTTCGCTTGCGCCGTGCCCGCCTTTGCGCAAGACCCCGTCAAAGTAGATCCCGACCATTACAAAGTCGTCACTAACAACGCCCAGGTGCGCGTGCTGCGGGTTCACTACGGCCCGCACGAAAAGTCTGTGATGCACTGGCATCCTAATTCGGTGGCCATTCCGCAAACTAACGGGCGAGTAAGTCTTCATCTTCCCGGAGGCAAACACACCGAAGTCGACATGGTCGCCGGCCAGGCCATGTGGGCGCCCGCCGGACGACACAATCCTGAGAATCTGAGCGACAGCGATATGGACGTGATCCTCGTCGAACTAAAAGCTCCGCGGAGACGGCCCGCCGCGAAACCCGCGAACGCGAACGCGAACGCAAACAGATGAGTTTCAACAGCGCGCTTCACACGCGCTTGTGACGCTAGCGCCATTCCTTCTGCTCGCGACGAAATTCGCTGGGCTGCATCGGATTCGGCTCCTGCTATAAACCGCGACGTTGCGCCCGAGCATCCTCTTCGGCTCGGGCGTAAAGCTCGCAATCCTCCGCCGATTGCTCGCGCTCGTATTCCTTGTAATGGGTAGGCGTTACTAATAAGGACAATGACGGCAACCACTGCCGCAGCAGTAGCCGCGGCGGCGCAAATAACTTTCGGTAAACACAACCGCGCCGGCGTCGCGATAATAATCTCGCTCTTCAGTAAACGTGCCACGCAACAAATCCAGATCGACTTTAAGATACGCGTCCGGCGGGCCACTCCAGGAAAACTTCTCGGGATGAATCAAGTGCGCCAACAACTCGGCGCCATCGACGACGCGCGGTCCGGGCCGCGCAAAATAGGAATTGGCATCGACGGCGTAAACTCGGTCCTGCCGCACTGCCGGAAGTTTGAAGAACGCGGCCGAGTGTTCCGGGGCAAATGGAGAGTAAGGACCAAAGTGTTGCCAGACCTGTTTCATTGTTTGCTGAAGATTGAAGCCGCACGGCATCATCACCAGAACTTCGGGCGCCCATTCAGCCAATTGCTCCCACGAGACGCGGACCGATTCAGCGTCGCTTCCGATCTGATCTACGCCGCCGGCGATCTTCACCATCTCAGGCACCCAATGCCCGCACGCATAGACAGGATCGAGCCACTCCATGCAGAAAACTCGCGGGTGTTCCAAGCTGGATGTTTTATATTTTAGCTGTTCGAGACGCGCCCGACGATCAACGGCCAACTGTTCAGCTTTCTGCTTCCGCCCTACAGCCGCGCCAAGGTCGCGCAAATTATCGAAAATCTCTGGGAGAGACTGCGGCGTCATCCAGAGAATCCTCGGCTCATGGGGGAGTGCCTTCAGCACCTGCGAAACTTCATTTCCGGAGGGCGCGCACACCTGGCAAAGATTTTGGGTGAGAATCAGATCAGGCGCGAGTGAAGCCAGAAGTTTCTCATCGATTTCATAGAGGCTCTGGCCATTGCGCAGCCGCTCAGCAACCGCGCGATCGATCTCGCCTTGGCTCATCGTTTCGATCGGTAGCACGTTGCGAACCACGACCGGTTTCGACTTGATTGATTCCGGATAGTCGCATTCGTGAGTAATACCGACGAGATCGTCCTCGACCCCGAGAGCGCAAACCATTTCAGTTGCCGAAGGAAGGAAGGAAACAATTCGGGCCATGTCGGTGCGAGTGTCTATTTCATGTGCGCGATGACCGCGTCGGCAAATTCGTTCGTGCTCGCGGTGCCGCCAACATCGCGCGTGCGCACTTGGCCTTCGCGATAGACGCTGAGCATTGCAGTTTCGATCTTATCCGCGGCGGCTCGCTCGTCGATGTGCCGCAACATGAGAATCGCCGATTGCAGGAGCGCCGTTGGATTGGCGACTCCTTTGCCCGCGATATCAGGAGCCGATCCGTGGACGGCTTCGAAGACGGCGCCCTTCTCGCCGATGTTGGCGCCCGGCACCAGGCCGAGGCCGCCGATCAAGCCTGCGCACAAATCTGAAACGATGTCGCCGTAAAGATTTTCACACAGCAGAATGTCGAACTGTTCCGGCCGCATCACCAATTGCATCGACGCATTGTCTACGATCATGTTTTGAGTTTCGATTTCCGGAAATTGCGGCGCCACATTCTCAAAACATCTCAGGAAAAGCCCGTCCGACATCTTCATGATGTTGGCTTTGTGCACGGCCGTGATCTTTTTGCGCTTCTCTTCGCGCGCGAACGCGAACGCGAATTTGGCGATGCGCGTCGAGGCCTTCTCAGTAATGATCTTCAGGCTTTCGACCACGCCGGGAATAATTTCGTGCTCGATTCCGGAATACAAACTTTCCGTGTTCTCGCGCACGACGACCAAATCCAAACCGGGATTACGGCACGGAATACTGGGCAGGGCGCGAATCGGCCGGAGGTTCGCATAGAGATCCAGCGCTTTACGCAAGCCAACATTAACTGAAGTAAAGCCCTTGCCGACCGGCGTCGTGATTGGACCTTTCAGTCCGACTTTGTTTTTTTCAATCGAAGCGAGCAACTCGTCGGGCAGAGTTTTTCCGAACTTATCCAGCGCCGCTTGCCCGGCGATGTGCTCTTCCCATTCAATCTCAACGCCGGTCGCTTCGATGATGCGAACGACGGCGGATGCGACTTCCGGCCCGATGCCGTCGCCGGGAATCAGTGTGATACGATGCGTCATAAACAGTAAGCAGTGAGCAATGAGCAGTCGTTAGATCAAATTCAGCTACTCCCAGCGCCCTGCGTTCAGGCTAACGAGAATAAGACTTTGATTGGCAACTGACAACTCAGCTTCGTTCATGCGAGCTCATCAGGGATCAGGTTTGAAAAATACTGCCGATGTTGTCATCGTCGGCGGCGGCGCTATCGGTCTATCGATCGCGCGCGACTTGATGCTGCGCGGCGCGGGCGATGTTGTCCTGCTTGAGCGCGGCGAATTCGGGAGAGAGGCGTCGTGGGCCGCGGGCGGCATACTCGCTCCGCAGGTTGAAGCCGACGCAGCGGATGATTTTTTCCGGCTCGCG
>JADMIO010983836.1_pt1 | contig 68667 bp, 58 predicted proteins | sample 8958161 | NCBI WGS metagenome assembly JADMIO01 (sample SAMN16585339, study PRJNA669376) | soil metagenome | isolation source: Crop rotation soil | place: USA: Cullars Rotation, Alabama | collected 2011 | reverse complement strand
GCGACTTCAAGTCACGTGAATTCCAAGCTTCGGATCCCACTGTGCTGGAAAGGACGACTTCGCCTTTGCCGACTTCGAGGCTGACGTTATCCAACGCAACCACGCCGGGGAATCGTTTGCAGATTCCGCGCATGGAAAGTAGGGGCGCTTTAATTGTCTCAGACACTACGGTCATACAGTCTGAAAATAACTGTGAGAATTACAACACACGTAAGCATTGGAACGATGCCCCAAACCAATTGGATAAGATTTGAACGAGTGATGCCACCGAAAATCGAAAGCCATGCGTAATGAATGACCGTCGTGGTTGTGTGTGAATCAATTGGCACGAACAAAATTGTGGGTGTAAAGAATGCGGCGATAACCGACGCCCGCACAAACGCTCGCAATAGAGGTTGCTTGATTCGGCGCGCTAGCTTCCAAGCAACAAACGCAATTGATACGCCAACGATGCATGGAATCAGTAACCGAAAGCAATTTCCATTTTTTGTGCGACGCAGAAACGGGCCTTTCAAAAGTCATTTCCCAGTAATTTTCTTTAAGTTCGCCCAGAACTCAGTGACTTCTGCCTTTTTTATGTTCCGAGTCGGGATGATGAGTTTTCCGCCGGCAAGCGTGGACTTGTCACCTTCGACGTATTTAGCCATGCGCGTGATCGCTTGCTTGCCGAATTCGTAGGGCTGTTGAACGACTGTGCCGAAGATGTCGCCTTTTTCAACGCCTTCGAGTGTCTCGTCGTTTTCGTCGAAGCAAACGATTTTCACCTGTCCGGCTTTGCCTGCGGCGCGAACGGCGTTAAGGATTGCCGGGCCGTTGTAATTCCAAAGGCCGACGAGACAGGAGATGTCGGGATATTTTACCAAGGTGTCCTCGGCATTTTTCTGCGCGCGGGCCTGATCGGTTTCGTCGGTGCGCACATCAACGATTTGCACGTTTGAACCTTCAAGTTCTTTTTTGATTCCGCCGAAACGATTCTTGGCGTTCTCCGCATCCATCGAGCCAACGAAGACCATGATTTTGCCGCCGTTCGGGAGCGCTTCTTTGATGAGTTTTCCAGCTTCCTGTCCCGCGGCGAAATTATCGGTGCCAATGTAACAAACGCGTTTGCTTTCGGGAGCGTCGCTGTCGTGGCAGATGAGCAGCGTTTGGCTGGCGATCTTATTAAGAAAATCCGTCTGATTCGCCGGATCAATCGGACTGACCGCAATGCCGTCCACGCCTGCGGCAACAAGGTCGTTCAAAATCTGCTGCTGCTCGCTGGCCTGGCCGTTGCCGGGAATTCGGAAATCCACCGCGACGTTTCCAAGTGCTTTGGCGGCATCATCGCAACCAGACCGAGCAATCGTCCAGAACGTCGCGGCGTTGTTGCAGACGAATGCAAGCTTGAGCTTCTTTTTGGCATCGCCGCCGCCAGAGTTTGCAGAACTGGAGCCGGATTCGTTCTTATTGCAGCCCACCATAAATAATGTGAGGCAAATCGCTGAGAGCAGGAAACGGAGTTGTGTTTTCATAGTTTGATCTGTTAAAGCGATTTGACGGAGAATTTGTAAATGATTGTGTTCTTAAACGTTTGTCCCGGTCTGAGCACGGCAGTTGGAAACGCCGATTGATTTGGCGAATCGGGATAATGCTGGGGCTCGAAGCAGAAGCCTGAGTTCTTGCTGTAGCTATGGCCGTTTTTTCCTTTTGCCACATCCACGAAGTTACCGGTGTAAAACTGTGTGCCGGGTTCCGTCGAAAGCACTTCCATGAAACGTCCGCTCCCCGCGTCGTACGCGGTTGCGGCAAGACCCAACTCGCCGGGTTTTTTGTTGACCGACCAGCAATGATCGTAGCCGTTGCCCAGTTTCAATTGCTCATCGTTGGCGTTGATGCGCTCGCCGATCTTGTGCGGCGCGAGAAAATCAAACGGCGTGCCTTTCACCGGACGGAATTCACCAGTCGGAATCAAGTTGGCATTCACTGGCAAAAACTTATCGGCGCTGATCGTGACCTCGTGATTCAAAATAGTGCCGCTGCCTTCGCCAGCGAGATTGAAATAAGAGTGATGCGTCAGGTTCACGACGGTCGGCTTGTCGGTCGTCGCGGTATTTTCAATCTTCAAGGCGTTATCTTCCGTGAGCGTGAAACGGACGCGCACTTTCAGATTTCCGGGAAATCCCTGATCGCCGTCCTTGCTGAGATAACCGAGTTCAAGGGAATCGCCGTTGGCTTTCTCGACGTTCCAAACAACTTTGTCGAAGCCGTTCGGCCCACCGTGCAGGTTGTTCGAGCCGTTATTTTGCGCGAGTGCATAGGTCTTTCCATCAACGGAAAATTTTCCATTCGCGATGCGATTACCGTAGCGGCCAATCGTCGCGCCGAAGTAAGGATTGTTTGTCAGATAACCGTCGAGATAGTCATAGCCAAGCACCACATCGCCTGGCTTGCCGCTTTTGTCCGGAACCTTGAGAGATGTGACGATGCCGCCGAAAGTGATGATCTGCGCCTCCGTTCCGTGCGAATTGCGCAATGTGTAGAGTTCAATCGTTTGACCTTGTGGCGTTTTGCCGAAGTCAGATTTCGAGATAATGCCTTTCGAAGAATTGTTCATAGATTTACATCCGGTGACACACGCCGCGACACCGAGCGACGCTACGGTGGTGAATTTAATCAGGGTGTTTTGGTTCATGTTTTAGTTATTGTGAGTTGCACTTCCGTAAAACATTGAATTTCAGCGCTTGATTCGATTGAGCCGCATGGTAGGCGTCTGCCCCGGCGTTGGCGAAGAAAATGTTTTATTCGCGCCGCGAAATTATCCATGTCTTGATTTTAGTCGCGACGAGGCGTTGGCAACAAAATTTTGTAAAAGTATAAAGACCAACAGCAAGCTGCCAACAACGATTGGAGTCCACCACGTGTTCAAGTCGCCTTTGAACGAGATTAGAGTCTGAATGAGGCCCAGAATCAAAACACCCATCATCGTGCCTGCCATAAATCCGACTCCGCCACTTAATAGAGTGCCCCCGATAACCACCGACGCGATGGCGTCCAGTTCCAGACCGACAAATGATGCCGGGTCGCCAGATTGTTTGTAGAATGTGGAAATCACTCCTGCAAGCGCCGAACAGAAGCCCGACGTTGTGTATATCAAAACTTTCGTGCGGCCTACAGGCAAACCCATCAATGTGGAAGACTGTTCATCGCCACCGATTGCATAAATATAGCGTCCGAACTTGGTGTAGTGCGCGACGAATAGGGCGAAGAGAAAGATGACAATGTAACAAGTCGCGGTAAACGGAATTCCAACCTCATCATTCAGCGGAATCGCCAGCTTTTCTATGGTTTCGGCGGAAAAAAACGGATGCGTGATGGCTAAGGATTGAGGCTGCACGACAAAACCAAGACCACGAGCGAGAAACATTCCCGCGAGCGTGACAAGAAACGGCGGCAGTCGAAACGTCTGGATTAAAACTCCCATCAACGTCCCAAAGATCGCTCCCACTATCAAGGCCAGCGCGATGGCGACGAGCGGATTGACGCCATGTCCGACGAGCGATGCAATCAGGATGCTCGTGAACGCCACAACTGAACCAACAGAAAGATCAATGCCGCCAGAGAGAATTACAAACGTTGCTCCGATTGCGGCGACGCCAAGAAACGCGTTGTCACCAAAAAGGTCCTTTATCACCCGCAGAGAACCAAAATTTTTGAACGACACGCAGCCAAGCGTGTATAACCCGGCTAGCACCAGACCCGTGGCCAGCAAGGGAACATATTTGGCTGAAACGGATCGCTTCATGCGGATTTCCTCCTGAACAATGTCGCCAATTTTGACCGAAATTGCGGCGACTGCAGCAAGCAGACCACAAGAATCGCGAGCGCTTTGGGCACCGGCGCGATGTCCGCGCTCACGTTGCGCATGTACATCGTGGTCGTGAGCGTCTGGATAAACAGCGCGCCGACAATTGCCCCCGCCAGATAAAATCTTCCGCCAGTCAACGAAGTTCCGCCGACAACCACGGCCAGAATCGCGTCGAGTTCAAGAAACAAACCGGCGTGATTTGAATCGGCGCATTTAATATTTGACGCGGCGACGAGTCCGGCGAATCCGGCGCAGAGTCCGGAGAAGACATAGACAAGGAACTTCACCGTGCCCGCATGCACGCCGGCGTAGGTGCTCGCAGTTTGATTATCGCCCACCGATTCGATGAAAAGACCAATCGCCGTCTTGCGAGTAAGCGCAACAGTGATGGCCAGCATCGCGAGACTCAGCAGCACTGGAAACGGCAGACCGAGCAGGCTGCCGTTGCCGATGTAAGTCAGGCGTTCATCGGTGAACGTGATGATTTGTCCGTCGGTGATGAGTTGTGCGATACCGCGTCCGGCTACCATGAGGATCAATGTGGCGACAATCGGTTGAACTTTGAACATGCCGACGAGCAGTCCGTTCCAGCAACCCGCCACGATTGCGACGGCCAAAGCCGCGCCGATGACGACCGGAAACGGCATGCCGGGTTTGTTAATCAGTTGCGCCGCGACCGCTCCGGCGATTGCCATTACCGCGCCCACAGACAAATCCACGCCACCCGTCGCAATAACGAGCGCCATGCCCAGCGCGAGCAGCATGACTTTTGAGCCGTGATTCAGAATGTCAATCAATACGCCGTAGAGACGGCCATCACGGACTTCGACGTGAAAAAACCCTTCCGTGAAAAATAAATTAAACGCGAGCAGGAGCGCCAATCCGGCCACAGGCCAAATCAGACTGTGCCACCAGCGCACTTCTCGTTTTTGGAAACGATCACCCGCCATGACTGTGCCCCGCAATGGTGTGCATGATGTTTTCTTCCGTCACCTGCTTGCCGGCAAGTTCGCCGACTTTGGCGCGGTCCCGCAGCACAATAACGCGCTGCGAATCGCGTGCGACTTCCTCCAGCTCGGAACTGATGAACAGGATGGACATGCCTTGTTCCCGCAATGATTGAACCAGTTTCAGAATTTCCGCCTTGGCGCCGACGTCAATCCCGCGAGTTGGCTCGTCGAGAATCAACAACCTCGGCTGCGTCGCAAGCCAGCGCGCGAGCAAAACTTTCTGCTGGTTGCCGCCGCTCAAATTCATCACGAGCTGTTCCGCGCCGGGAGTGCTGATGCCAATCAGCTTGATATATTTGTCCGCCAGATCTTCCTGCTCTTTACGCGAAAGAGTTTTCAACGCTCCCTTCCGGGCTTGCAAAGCCAGAATGATATTCTCACGAATCGAGAGATGCGGAATGATACCGTCCACTTTTCGATTCTCCGGCGTGAACGCGAAGCCCGCGCGAATCGCTTGCCGGGGTGAACCAAACTGCGTCGGCTTGCCATCCAAAAGCATTTCACCGGTCTGGGCTTTGTCTATGCCAAAGATAAGTCGCGCCGTTTCCGTGCGGCCCGAACCGAGCAAGCCAGCAAGGCCAACCACTTCGCCTTTGCCGATTGATAAATTCATCCCCGTGATTGAACCGGCGCGGCCGTAATTTTTTAATTCGAGCAACGCCTCGCGTTTCGGTTGCGTTTCGCTGGCGCTTTCCTGCTGTATCGGCGGGACCTGGGAAAGTTCCTTGCCAATCATTTTGCTGACGAGTTCCGTGCGCGGCAGCTTCGCGGTCTCGTAATCGCCAACCAACTGGCCGTCGCGGAGCACAGTGATGCGATCCGAAATCGCATAAACTTGATCCATGAAATGCGTGACGATGACGATGCCGAGGCCGCCGTCGCGCAGTTTGCGAATGACTTTGAAAAGCTCCTCCACTTCCCTTTCGTCGAGGCTCGATGTGGGTTCGTCGAGAATGAGCAGTTTGCCCGAAACATCGAGCGCGCGGGCGATCGCAATCATTTGTTGGATTGCAATAGAATACGATGAGAGGGGCTGACTGACATCAAGCTTTATGTCCACGCGCGCGAGGGCCGCTTCAGCGCGCCGATTGATCGCACGCCAGCGGATCATGCCGAAACGCGTGGGCTGGCGGCCGAGACAGATATTTTCCGCAACCGAAAGATGCGGGATGAGATTGACCTCCTGGTAGACCGTGCTGATGCCGAGCGACTCGGCGGCTTTGGGCGAATCGGCGTGGACTTCTGCGCCATCCAGCCGGACCGACCCGCCATCGCGCGGATAAACGCCGGTGAGCACTTTGATCAGCGTGCTTTTGCCTGCGCCGTTTTCACCCATGAGCGCGTGGACTTCACCGCGTCGCACGGTGAAGTCCACTCCTTGCAGAGCTTTTACGCCCGGAAAACTTTTGGTCAGGCCGCGGATTTCCAGCAATGCTTTCTGATCAGCAGACATTCGGCGGTCGCGGGAATCAATATTTGCGATTCGGCAACTCAGCCGCGGCCTGGGATTGTTCGAAGACGCCTTCCTTGACTTCGATTCGCTTGGCCAACTGTTTCCTGGCCATGATGTCCTGCACAGCGTCGAACAATTGCGGTCCGATCAGTGGATTACATTCGACAGTGCAATTCAATTTGCCAGCAGCCATTGCTTCGAACGCGCCTTTCACACCATCAATGGAAACGATGATAATATCCTTGCCGGGTTTGATGCCTGCTTCTTCCATTGCCTGAATTGCGCCAAGCGCCATGTCGTCGTTGTGCGCGAAAAGCGCGGTGATCTGTTTGGCGTCGGGACTTTTCAAAAATGATTCCATGACTTCTTTGCCCTTTGCGCGCGTGAAATCGCCACTCTGAGATTTGACGATTTTCATGCCGGGATTTTTCGCGAGCACTTCTTCAAAACCTTTCTTGCGATCAATGGCGGGCGCGCTGCCGGGCGTACCAACGAGTTCGGCGATCACGGCTTTGCCGCCAGTGGTTTTAGCGAGCCATTCGCCCGCGCGACGGCCTTCTTCAACGAAGTCCGAGCCAATGAATGTAACGTAGAGCGAATCATCAGTGACTTTGACCGCGCGGTCGGTAAGCACGACGGGAATTTTGGCTTTCTTGATCTCTGTGAGCACCGGTTGCCAGCCTGTTTCCACGACGGGAGAGAATGCAATCACGTCCACGCCTTGCGCAATGAATGAACGCAGCGCTTTGATTTGATTCTCCTGTTTCTGTTGGGCATCGGCGAATTTGAGTTCAATTCCGCGTTTGGCGGCTTCGGATTTAATGGATTCAGTGTTGGCAGTGCGCCAGCCGCTTTCCGCTCCGATCTGCGAAAAGCCAACGACAATTTTTTTGTCAGCCGCCGGCGCCACGGACGCGAAGGCAGCAGCCATTGTGAGGACTGTGAGTGTTTTGAGTGTGTTTTTCATAGAATTGGATGCCGATCAGTTTTCAAAAAAATCATGCTGATAGAAAGCGCAATCGTTGAGCGCATGAACTGTTCATTTGACGAAACGAAAAAGGACACATTCATTTCCATGCAAAGCGCTCAATGACTTCCCGGAGTTACCGGCGCTGCGGGCGGTTGTTTCTCAAGCTGCCGCAGGTTGCGAACAATCGCTTCCGGAACTTTCAACGCCGTGCCGTGCCGAATTCCGCGTGGAAATGAAACCTCCGCAGAAATATCCTGCCAGTGTTCCATGTCGGTGGACTTCATGGCCCCGTAATACTTGGGGTTTCCGTAATGGTCAAAGTAAATGTAAAATTCCCCGCCAATTTGCAGCGCGGTCGGACCTTCGACCCAATTCGTCGTGAACGTCGGCCCGGCCTTGCTGTAAGGACCTTGCGGATTGTCGGCGATAGCAAGATGTAAATCTTTCTTTACTGGATTCTTCGTCTCGTCTTTCACGACCAGATAAAATTTTTCCTTCACCGGGAGAATCATCGCATCAATCACGTTGAACCCGCCGTCGTAAAACAATTTCGTTTTGCTGAACGTCTGAAAATCCTTTGTCGTGACGCAGTAAATGCGATGATTGTTGTCGCCGGAATTTTCCGTCTCACGAAATTTGCCGGGAATCGTGCTTGCCCAAAAAATGATCCATTCGCCTCGCTTCGCATCGTAAAACAGTTCCGGCGCCCACACATTTTTACATTCCGGCGCATCTTCCATGACGGGAATGGCGCGCTGTTCCAACCAATGAATCAAATCTTTCGAGCTTGCATAGCCGAACACTGGCGGGCGGCCCCAGCTCGTCATCCACACCATGTGAAACGTTCCGTCCGGCCCAAGTGCCAGACTTGGATCGCGCATCAATTTTCCGCCGACCTGCGGCTCAATGAACGACTTGCCGTTTGGCGCTTTGATTTCCGTCCACTGCAAACCGTTCGTGCTCGTCGCGAGTTGCAAGCCGACTTGGCCATTCGGTTCGCGGAAGAAGGAGAAGAGAAAAACTTCGTTTGTATCAGCGGCTATTCCAGCCAACAACGACAACATCAAAACGATCACCACCCACAAAGCGGCGGAGGGCCGCCGCACTCCAGGATGCTGACGCGCTCGCAGATGGCCGATGAAACTCGCGAAGCGTCTTGGACTGCGCCAGCCCTCTGGCGCTTTCGCCTGTACAACACCCGAAACATTGGATGTTGGATGTTCAATGTTGGATGTTCGATGTTTCATCCTTCGCCTCATTTCTGTCCGTAAGTCGCCTTCGGCCCGTGCTTGCGCATGAAATGCTTGTCCAGCAACACCGATTGCATCGGCTTGATCTTTGGATTTACGCGCAACGTTTCGCTATTCAGCTTCGCAATGAACTCCAGCACGCTCGCGTTGTGAACCGCGTCATGCGCGTCCTTGCCCCACGTGAACGGCCCGTGACTCGCTACCAGCACGGCGGGATGCTGCATCGGATCGTATTTCAATTTCTTGAACGTCTCCACGATGACGTCGCCGGTGTTCGCTTCGTAATCGCTTTTGATTTCCGCCGCGCTCAACTTGCGTGTGCAAGGAACATCGCCATACCAGTAATCCGCCTGCGTCGTGCCGTAAGCGAGCAACGGCTTGCACGCCTGTGCCCAGGCTGTCGCAAACAAACTATGGGTGTGAACCACACCGCCGATTTTTGGAAACGCGCGATAAAGAATCGCGTGCGTGTCCGTATCTGAACTCGGCTTGAGCTTGCCTTCGACGACCTTGTTCGTCTCCAGCGATACGCAAACCATGTGTTCCGGTTTCATCTCCGAATACGGCACGCCGCTCGGTTTAATGACCATCACGCCACTCGCGCGATCCACCGCGCTGGCATTACCCCAGGTTTGAATGACCAAACCTTCAGCGACCAAATCCAGGTTCGCCTGGCAAACTTCTTCTCTTAATTTTTCGAGCATAAAAATTTTGCTTAATCACGAAATACACGAAACACACGAAAACGAATCAGAGCACAATCCGCTCGTATTCTAATTTTGGATAATGACTGAAGTTGACGAGCAATCCGAGCTTCAGCTTGGTCGCTCGCAAATAGTTTTGAACCTGCGCGCGATGCGCGTCAATCAATGCGGATACGGCTTTCAACTCAACCACGATTTTATCCAGACAGATAAAATCCGGCGTATATTTGCTCCTCAGCGGAACACCTTTGTAAGTTAATTCGAGTTGCGGCTGCGGTTTGAAATGGATTTTTCGGTTTGCAAATTCGATCTCCAAGCACTCTTGGTAAACGGGTTCGAGAAATCCGTTTCCTTTTTCTTTATACACTTCAAAACAGGCGCCCATAATTTCATAGCTCTCCAATTTGTAGATTATGTTGCTCACGCGCCGTTTTTCGTGTGTTTCGTGTATTTCGTGGTAAAGGACTATTTTCTCGCGCGAGTTCGGATTTCAATCAACTCCTTCATCACATCATACAAATTCCCGTTCCATTCCTTCGTGCCGAAGGCGTCGTGGAGTTTGCGGTAGAGGACGTAGAGTTGTTTGTAAGTCGCGTGCGTTTTTGCGTTGGGCTTGAAGACGCGCGGCTTGAGTCCGGTCATGCGTTTTTGCGCGGTGGCGTAATCTTTGTGCGCGCCGGCCACGACCGCTGCAGCCACTGCCGAACCGAGCGCGCAGGTTTGGGCCGAGCGCGAAATCTTCATCGGACGCCCCGTCACGTCCGCGTAAATCTGCATCACCACCGGATTCTTTTCCGCAATGCCGCCGCAGTTTACCACCGACGAAATCTTCACGCCGTATTCCTCGAACCGATTGATGATCGTCAGCGCGCCGAACGCTGTCGCTTCGACGAGCGCGCGATAGATTTCCGCTGGCGTCGTGTAAAGTGTCTGTCCGATGAGCGCGCCAGTGAGTCTTTGATCCACGAGGATAGTGCGATTGCCGTTGTTCCAATCGAGCGCGAGCAGACCGGATTCGCCCGGCTTCAACTTCGCCGCGTCAGCAGTGAGCGCTTCGTGCGTGCCGGCTTTGCCAAGCGGTTGGATGTAATTCACAAACCAATTGAAAATATCGCCGACTGCGGATTGGCCCGCTTCGAGTCCGAAGTAACTCGGCAAAACACTGCCGTCCACGATTCCGCAAAGGCCCGGCACGTCGGCGAGCTTTTGATTGTTCGCGCGCACAGCAATGTCGCATGTGCTCGTACCGATAATTTTCACGAGCGTTCCCGATTGGACGCCACTGCCAACCGCGCCCAGATGCGCATCGAACGCGCCGACGGCGACGGGAATTCCCGCAGCCAAACCGGTCTTCTTCGCCCACACCGGCGTGAGTCCACCGACGGCACGATCAATTGAATGCACGCGTGGTGTGAGCCGTGCGCGGAGTTTTCCAAGTTTGGGATTGAGCTTGGAAAGAAATTGCGAGTCTGGATAGCCACCCCACTTCGCATTCCACATCGCCTTGTGACCGGCAGCGCAAACGCCCGCGATAAATTTGTTGGGATGTTCCGTGCCCGTGAGCGCGGCAGGAACGTAATCCGCGAGTTCAACCCACGAATGCGCGGCGTTGAATACTTCCGGCGCGACGCGCAGGCATTTCAGAATCTTGCTCCAGAACCATTCGCTCGAATATGTGCCGCCGCACTTGGCGAGATATTGCGGGCGCATTTTCTTGGCGAGCGCGGTGATCTCGGCGGCTTCGTTGACGCCGGTGTGATCCTTCCACAACCACGCCATGGCGGCGGGATTACTTGCAAATTTTTTGCTGAATGCGAGCGGCTGTCCGTTCGCGTCCACGGGCAATGGCGTGCTGCCCGTCGTGTCAACGCCGATGCCGATAACGTCGCGGGAGCTGAAGCCTTTCACAGATTTCCTCGCCGTGGCGAGCGCTTCCTTGATCGTGATCTCGGCACCCTTGACGTAGTCGGCGGGATGTTGCCGCGCGAGGTTCGGGTCGCGGGAAAGAATCACGCCTTGCGTTCCGTGCGAGTAAGTCCAGACGGCGGCGGCCACTTCCGCGCCGTTGGCGACGTTGACGATGAGTGCGCGAACCGAGTTCGTGCCGTAATCAAGACCGATGGTGTATTTCGCTGACATAAATTCTAAATTGGAGCGCGGCTGTGGCAGAGACCAGCCGCAGCACTTTTATCTTCCTACGCTCTAGAAATTTCGCAAAGCTGCGGCTGATGCTTCGCACACAGCCGCGCTCCGTTCATTTCGCACGCAGCACGCGCAAGCCAAACAAACCACCCGCAAAATTTCCCGGCTGAGCCTGGAACTTTACCGTGACTTTTTGTTTGCCGCGTGTGAGCTCTACTGGAATCGGATACGTCGCATCCCAGAAATCTCCGGGCCGATTGTGCAGCAACTTTTGCGTCGCGATTTTGGTTCCATCCACCAGAATGTCAAATGTGCGATCACCCTGTTCATCGCCCCACCAATTGCAGACGAGTTCGTTCGCGCCCGCGCTGTCCACTTTCAATTCGTAAGAGAACCAACCTCCGTCCACCGCGTGACGCAACTTGCGACCAAGCGCTTCGACCGGATCAGATTTTTCGCCGGTGACTTTGTGATCAATTTCGGATTGCTGTTCGCCCGGATTCACGATGTCTATTGTGCGCGCTTCGGCTTCCATACGACGCTTTTCGGCGGCGGCAATGTCTGCCTGACGCGCCTTCCAATCTTTTTCCGAAAGCAAAGTCCAATAAACTGAATAACGCTGCCGATGCATTTCGTAGAACGGAATCAACGTGACATCGCTGGGGCGCCCAATGCCGCTGGTGCGGAACGCCAGGGGTTCGCCGCGCACTGGTTTAATGTGGCTCAGAAATTTTTGCGCGTCGCAGACGAACACCGGCGCAGGCGGCGCGGGCACCGCGCTGTAGTCGGTTTGGTTGCGCGCGAAGGGATTCGGCATTCCGTTCGTGCCGAGTTCGCCGGCGAGAACGATTGGGCCGTAGAGCAGCGCAACAATGTTCGTTGCATTCGGCAGTGGCTCCGTATGAAGCTTCATCGGCAATTGAATCTCCACTTTGTCGCCGTCGCGCCACTCGCGTTGCACCGTGAAATACGTTTCGGGCGCCGATTCAATTTTCTGTTTTTTGCCATTCACTGAAACGGTTACGCCTTCCGTCGCCCAGGCGGGCCGACGAATCTTCAATGCGAGATGCACAGGTTTCGCCGCTTTGAATGTCAGTACGGTTTTATCGCTCTCTGGAAATTTGGTTTCCTGCCGTACGGTTAAACCTTTTTCCCGCCACGAAAGCTCTGAGGCGATGAACAGGTTCACCCAAAGTGCTGCCGACTGGTAGCCGGCAGAATCTGGTGGTGCGGTTTTCCCTGATGCCCCTGCCGACTGCAAGTCGGCAGCACCTTCGCTGTGAAAATAAATCGTATCGCCGTATTTGGAATGATTCTCCATTCCGGTTCCCACGCAACACCAGAAGGAATTTTCCGGCGTCGAATAGGTTTTGAAGTGGCCGGGTTTGAGCGACATGAGATAGACGAACATGCCGGTTTCAGGATCTTGCGACGCGAGGATGTGATTGAACAGCCCGCGTTCATAGAAATCCATTTTGGCTGCGCTCGGCTCCAGCTCGAACAAGTCGCGCGTGAGCTTGAGCATATTGTACGTATTGCAGGTTTCGGTAGTTTCCGGGCTGAGATGCTTCGGGAAATCGTTCGTCGGAAAAAAATGTTCGTGGTCGCTGTGACCGCCAATCACATATGACCGTCGCACCGCAACGGAATCCCAAAACGTGTTCGCGATGGTGAGATACTTTGGGTCGCCGGTGAATTCGTATTCGCAAGTCGCGCCGATGATTTTTGGAATTTGTGTGTTGGCGTGCAGTCCGTTGAGCCGGTCTTCACCGCGCGAGAGCGGATCGAGAACGCGCTCGTGATTGAATGCGGCGGAGAGTTGCAGATAATTCGTGTAGCCAGTGACGGCGTAAAGATTTGCCAGCACTTCGTTCATGCCGCCCTGCTCGGTGTCGAGCGAGCGCTGCATTTGTTCGTGCGAAATGCGATCCACACGGAACTTCACCCAATCGGCCATCTTCGTGAGCACATCGAGCGCCTGCGCGTTTCCGCAAAGTTGATTTGCGTCGAGCAAACCGGCCATGATTTTGTGCAGTGTGTACCACGGTACCCAGACGTTTTGGCGATTTTCAACGCGGTCTATAAACGATTCAGGAAAGGCAGACAAATAACCTTCGTGAAATCCCGCTGATGGCGACCTGGCCTGGCACTTCGCGAGCTCGGCGACGATGTAATCTGCGCGCTGCTTGAATCGGGAGTCGCCAGTGCTCGCATACGTAAGCGAAAGCGCACTGAGATAGTGGCCGAAGGCATGACCCCGAATTTCGACGCTTGGTTCCTCCCAACCACCGTAAGGTTTCGTATTCGATGGCAAACCAACGTTCACGCGGAACGTGTGGAGGAAACGATCGGGATCAAGGCTCAGCAGATATTTTTCATTGCGCTGCATCGCGTCACGAAACGGACCGTCGAGCAGACGGACTTCTTTCAGCGGAAAAGGCTCGGCACGGTGCGGCACTTTCATCGCCGGTGTTTCTGCCGAAGCCGGGTAAACAACAGCCATAGCCATCAGTAATCCGAGAGCGAGACTTTCGAGCCTAGTCATATCATTTCGTTTGCAACCGCAGCACCGTGAAAGAATTTCCCGGAAATGCCCGTGTGAAAGTCGTTCCACTAAAATTCAAAGGTTCTGTTTTGGGTGAAATCTTTGTCGGATTGTCGAGCGAGTTCTCATCGGTAGCATTTTCCGAAGTGAGCACCGTCGCCGTGCCTTTGCCAGAAATTTTTGCCCCGGACAAATCCACTTTGGTTTCCAGCGGACCAGCGCTTGTATTCACCACCTTGACGATAATATCGCCGGTGTTCGCGTCTGCAGCCGAAGTTGCATAGAGGCTGGTGATCGGGTTGCCTGAATCGTAATCCACATCGTGAATGATCTGTCCATCAAGAATGCATTTCACGTGTTTTCCTGCGACGACGATTTTGATGTCATACCAGCGGTCGGTTTCAATGCGGCTTGGTTTGGAATCGGTGACGCCGCTCGCTTCAATGGCGTCCTGCGTATTGCCCCAGCCGCCGATGTTCCACCACGTGCGATCTTCGTCGCCGTTGATGCGAAACAGAATCAGGAAGCCTTCATTGCCGGAAATTTTTCGCGCCTTGAGTGTGAGCGTGTAATCGGTCCAGGATTTTTCTCCGGCAAGGGCGCGAATGAATTCACGTTCTGCGGTCTGCCGCAATGCGCCGTTCTGCGCGCTCCAGTTCGCGCCGTTACCCAGCAATTTCCAGCCTTGCGTTCCCTGGCTGAAATCGGAAGTAAACAAAACGTTTCCGTCCGGCGCGGCGACTTTGACGTCCTTGAACTCCGCCGCTGTGTTCCATGTGCCAACGCCAATCATGCCGCCGGTAATCGGTGGCTCAGCAATTGGCGACTGAACATCTGTTGGTAGATAAACATCACCGCGATTTTCCGCGAATAGTTTTTGAACATAATAACCCGGCAGGCCGTACCACTTCGAACTGTCAAAATTGATGAGGTCAGGATTCCACGCGCGATGATTGAGATTCACCAGCAACGGCGCGTAGCTCGCCATAAGCACCACGTCGGAGTTGCGCTCCAATCCCGTCATGAACGCGGCTTCGCCGATTGCGCCGCGCAAATTGCCGAGACCGCAATTGCGAGTCGCTGCGTATTCACCGACGAAAACCTTCGGGCCGTTGCGGTCGGTTTTGTCGTATTGACCCACATGGCGCATGAACCATTCCGGTGTGTCGTAGTAATGATCGTCCACGAGGTCCGGCTGGGTCGCGCCGAAATTAACCCAGCCATTGGCGACAAATTTTATCTCAGGATACTTCGCTCGAATAGCGTTGTGGAAAAGCCGGTAGTGTTCGGCATATCCAGGAAATCCGCCGTTTTCATTTCCGATTTCCAGGTATTTCAAATTGAACGGCGTGGGATGACCAGCCGCGGCGCGCCTGGCACCCCACACTGAATTTGTTGGACCGTTCGCGTATTCAATTGAGTCAAGCGCGTCCTGCACCCATTGGCCCAGGCGATCCAGCGGAATCGTTTCCTTGTGCGACATGCCGACGTTGATGCAGAAGAGCGGCGCAGCGCCGAGGTCTTCGGAGAGTTGAAGATATTCATGATAGCCGAGACCGTGAGTTGCGTTGTAGCCCCAGATGTTCCAGAGCGGCGTGCGCGAATCAATATTGCCGACGGTATTTTTCCAGCAATTCATGTGGGCAAAATCATCACCCTCCACCCAACAGCCGCCGGGAAAGCGCACGAATTTCGGTTGCAGGGCATCGAGCGATTCAGCGAGGTCAATGCGAAGCCCGTGGTCCTTCCAGGTTTTTTTGGGCATGAGCGAAATCATATCGAGAAACAATTTGCCTTCGCCATCGCCGGAAATTTCCAACTTTGCCTTTGCGTCGCTGGCGCGCGCCGTCAGATCGAGCGTGTGATATTTCCAGTCATTGCCAATTTCCGAAATATCGCCAATGGCTAGAACTTGACCGGAGCTGCTGAGGATTTTTGCTGTCAGTTTGCCGCCGAATTTTTCGCCGCGCGCCGCAAGTTTCAATGTATAGCTATCGCCCGAGATAATGTTCATGCCCCAATAACCTTCATTCTGCAAGGTGAAGGCTCCGTCCATTTTTATTTGAAGCGATTTGCGATTGAATGGGTTCAGAGGAGTGGGAACACCATGCACATCCGCTGTGATAATCGAAGCTTCGCCATCGCTGTTGCCGCCCTTTGTGAACTTCCAGTTCTCGAGTGTGTTGGCATCCTCAAACGAGCGGTTCCGCACGAGTTCAGGGTAGATGCCGCCGTCAGCGGACAGATTGATGTCCTCGAAAAAAATTCCCCAAAGCGTCTGCGGAATAGGATGCGACGGATGCGCAACGTCCACGATGATTTTTGCCGGCTGCGCGAATCCTGAAACAGCCGACGCCAAAACGGCCACGGCAAAATAATTTTTCAATCTCATTCTGCGGAGGAATTTGTTTGGAATAGACTCAGGAAATCCAACCGCTCTTCAAACCGTAGGCACAGTCATTCCAAAGCAATTCCTGTTTGAACTGGCGGAGCTTTGTGTCGCGGTCAATCACGACGAGTTCGATTCCAGCAATCGCCGCAAAGTCTTCGAGCATCTCGGTTGTGACGGCGTAGCTGAAACCCGTGTGATGCGCGCCGCCCGCTTGAATCCAACACGCGCAAGCGTCCTCGAAATTCGGACGGCATTTCCACACTGCGCGAGCGACCGGCAACTTCGGCATATCGTGTGGCGGTTTCACTACGTCCACTTCGTTCACGAGCAGACGGAAGCGATTTCCCATGTCCATTAGCGCTGCGTTGAGACCGGCGCCAGCAGGCGCGTTGAATACGAGGCGTGCGGGATCGGCCTTGCCGCCGATGCCGAGCGGATGCACTTGCAGCGAGGCTTTGCCGTCCGCAATGCTCGGACAAATCTCCAGCATGTGCGCCCCGAGAACAAACTTGCCCATTGGATCAAGGTGATACGTGTAATCTTCCATGAACGACGAGCCGCCTTTGAGGCCGGACGCCATGACTTTCATCGCGCGAACGAGTGACGCGGTTTTCCAATCGCCTTCGCCAGCGAAACCATAGCCATCGTTCATCAAACGCTGCGGCGCGAGGCCGGGCAACTGAACGAGTCCGTGCAAATCTTCGAACGTGGTGGTGAAGCCTTTGAATCCGCCGTTGGTCAAGAACTCGCGAATACCGAGTTCGATCCGCGCGGCTTCGCGAATGGATTTGTGGCGCTTCCCGCCTTTTTTCAAATCGGCTGCGACTTCATATGTGGCTTCGTATTGTTTGACGAGCGAATCAATTTCTTTTTCGGTGGCCTCGTTAACAAGCTTCACTAGATCGCCGACGCCGTAGCCGTTCACCGCAAAACCAAATTTATATTGTGCTGCAACCTTGTCGCCTTCAGTCACGGCTACTTCGCGCATGTTGTCGCCGAAGCGGCAGAACTTGGCGCCCTGCCAATCGTGCCACGCGGCCGCGGCGCGCGCCCATGCGCCAAGTTTTTGCTGAACGGAATTTTCCTGCCAGAAACCGACGACCACTTTGCGATTCAATCGCAAGCGGCTCATGATGAACCCGTGCTCGCGATCGCCATGCGCCGCCTGGTTCATGTTCATGAAATCCATGTCAATCGTGGACCACGGAATGTCGCGATTGTATTGCGTATGAAGATGGCAAATGGGCTTGCGAAGTTGCTTGAGGCCGTTGATCCACATCTTTGACGGCGAAAATGTGTGACACCACGTGATCAGGCCGATGCAGTTTTTGGAATTGTTCGCGTCCTGACACACCGCAGTGATGTCGTCCGGCGTGGTCATCACCGGTTTGAAAACAACTTTGAGGGGGATCGCAGGCGAATTGTTGAGCGCTTTGGCGATTTCCTGCGAGTGCGCGGCCACGGCTTTAAGAGTTTCTGGTCCGTAAAGATGCTGGCTCCCTGTGACGAACCAAACTTCGAGTTGTTTCAAATTAATGGTCATGTTCAGACGGCAGTATCGGTTTCACTTTCGCGCAAAAAATTTATCATCTGCGAACTGTTGATGTACAACGGCGATGTGCGCAAAGCCATTATCAAAATGCACGTAAAATAACGGGGATGCCAGTCTTGTCAGTAATGTGAAAAAAACGCTGCAGCTTTTTCAAGTCCGCAGCGCTGATTTTTTCCAAATTGTTCAAATGAACTCGTTGATTAGGTTTTCCAAAAATTCCTGACGACCGCTGGTATTTGCGTCGGCATCGCCCTTCTTGAGCATGTAGGCTTCGAGATCTCTGAAGCTGGCTTTGCCGGATTCGATCTTTGCGCCAATGCCGGAATCCCACGATGCGTAACGGTTCTTCACAAACTCCGCGAGGCGACCGTCCTTGCGAATGGCGGCGGCGATTTTCAATCCGCGAGCAAAGGCATCCATGCCACCGACGTGCGCGTAAAACAAATCAACCGGCTCAAAACTTTCTCGGCGCACCTTCGCGTCGAAATTCACGCCGCCGGTGGTGAAGCCGCCGTATTTCAAAATGGTCAGCATGATGTAGGTCGAGAGATAAATGCTTGTCGGAAATTGATCGGTGTCCCATCCAAGCAGTTCGTCACCGGTGTTCGCGTCAATCGAACCGAGCGCACCGGCGGCTCCGGCAGTTTCGAGTTCGTGTTGCATCGTGTGGCCGGCGAGCGTGGCGTGGTTGGTCTCGATATTGAGCTTCAAGTGCGGCAGGAGATCGTACTCGCGCAAAAAGTTCAGGCAGGCCGCGGCATCAGAATCGTATTGATGCTTGGTCGGCTCCTTCGGCTTCGGCTCGATGTAGAACTGGCCTTTGAAGCCGATTTTCTTTTTATAATCCACCGCCATGTGCAGGAACTTCGCGAGATGTTCCTGCTCGCGTTTCATATCCGTATTCAACAGCGTCTGATAGCCTTCGCGTCCGCCCCAGAATACGTACCCAGCACCACCGAGTTCGTGCGTGACTTCGAGAGCCTTCTTCACCTGCGCGGCTGCGTACGCGAAAACATCGGCGTTGCAGCTCGTGCTTGCGCCGTGAACGAAGCGCGGATTGGAAAACAGATTCGCGGTGCCCCAAAGCAGCTTGATGCCCGTGCGTTTCTGTTCTGCTTTGAGTACCTTTACTACCGCATCCAGATTTTTGTTCGTTTCGCTGAGCGAATTTCCTTCCGGCGCGACATCGCGATCATGGAAGGCATAAAACGGCGCGCCGAGTTTCTCAATGAATTCAAAGGCAACCCGCGCACGCTTCTGCGCGTTGCTTACTGAATTCGAGCCATCGTCCCACGGACGCTGCATCGTCGCCGCGCCGAATGGATCAGAACCTGTTCCCCGAAACGTGTGCCAGTAAACTACCGCGAAGCGGAGATGCTCACGCATCGTTTTGCCTTCGACGATTTCGTCGGCTTTGTAATGTTTGAACGCGAGCGGGTTTTTAGATTTCGGACCTTCGAACTTGATTTTAGAGATTTCGGGGAAAGCAGATTTCATTCAGGTGTGTGGCGAATTAGCGTTATTCAGTCATCTTTGCGCGGCAAATCTCTTTTGTTGCGGCTCAACGTGTCAACATCAAAGTCCCGCTAATTCGAATGACCCATGCAGAATTCTCTGGCTCAGTTAAACCAGTCGAATAGTCAAACGAGTTAAATGAGAGTCAGAACAGTGCAATCCTTGTCGTCCGCCGCAAACTCAATTATCGATCACCGATTTAACTCATTTCACCGGTACGGGTCGAGATTGAATCCACCGTGCCCTCTCTGTTAAACTGCGCGCATGGGCCGACAATGGTTACATGCAAAGCGTTTGGTGGCCGGGCTGAAAAAGGGCCGCACGACCAGCAAACTCGTTCGTGAAATTTCCGTCGCCGCCAAGATGGGCGGCGCTGATCCGGATATGAATCCGCGTCTCTTCACCGCCGTCGAGAAGGCAAAGAAAGAGAGCGTGACAAAAGATGCGATTCAACGCGCAATCAATAAAGGCGCAGGTATCGGCGATGACAAGCTCATCATGGAACACGTCACCTATGAAGGTTACGCGCCGCATAAAGTGCCGGTGATCGTGGAAGTTTACACGGACAACGTGAACCGCACCGCGCCGGAGATTCGCGTGCTCTTCAAGAAAGGCCAGCTCGGGACAACCGGCAGTAATAAATTTTTATTTGATCATGTCGGCCTGGTCGAAGCGCATCATCCGGATGCGAACACTGATCGCGAAGGCGCAGCGATCGAAGCCGGAGCAAACGAGGTGGAGCCGCTGACGAGTGAACAGAATGATGACATTCCCGAAGGCGCAGCCGGCGCGCGTTTCATTTGCGAACGTAATGCCGTTCACACAGTCGCGAAGTGGCTCTCCTCAAATGGCTGGACAGTGGTGACGAGCGAACTCGGCTACGTTCCAAAACAATTTCCCGAACTTAATGATGCTCAGCGTGGTGAAGTAGGTGAATTTCTTCAATCACTGGACGATCATGATGACGTGCATCGTGTTTGGGCGGCTGTGAAGTAAACCCAAATTCAAATCTGATTTTCAATTCTCAAAAAAAATTCGCCGCTTCAGAAAATTTTCCGAAGCGGCGTTCGTTTTTGAAATCCAATTACTTCGCGCCTTGATCAACCCACGCGCGAACCAGTCCAACCTGTTCCGCAGTCAGCGGCTTCGGTGGTGGCATATTCCCGCGCGGTGCGCCCCCGGGACTGTTGGTTCCCTGCATGCCTTGTGGAGGCGGACCACCAGCACCGCCTGGCGCGCCCGGTCCTCCGGGGCCGCGACGACCAGCACGAGGTTTTGGAGGCATTGCTGTTTCCGGATCAATCTGAGCGACCGCCACTACCAGTGAACTATCGGCACTTTTTCCGGGTTCAATGACTTTCCCTTCTTTACTGCCCTTGAGCACTGCTTCCAGCGAATCAAGCCGGAGACCAGCCTTCGGCTTTTCTCCGCTGTGACAACGGACACAGGAAGCTTCAAAAAGCGGCTTGATGTCCTTGGCGAAGGTCACGTTCTGTTGGGCAGAAGCCGGTGGAAGTTTGCTGAGGTCAACTGCGGCGGCGCTCATTACGGCGCCGAACGCGAGCGCGAGAGACAGTTGGATACAATAATTCTGTTTTGAATGCATAAATTTTTGATTGGCCTTTCAGACGAGACGCGATTCTGCGCGGTTACACCTTGCCAGGCCGCTGCGAATTGAAACTGAATATCAGTTTCGATGCAAGTCTGGTTTAGATGTCATTAAATTTGTATGTCATTTCAGCGAACCATCTTGACAGCAGAATTTTTTTAGCGACTGTTGGGGGCGTTTGTAACTAATTAGTTAGTAGCGAAGTGTTATGGTCGAGAAAGTTCGCAAGGGCGCCGAAAAGGAAGTTTTCCGCGTTCAATTTAATCTCATCAGTCTGATTGTTTTCAGCGTGTCGCTTATTCTTGCGACCGGCGCACTGTCCTTCGCACTCTCAACTTCACCGACCAAAAATGTGCGGCCGTTGCCGGTCGAACACACTGCCGCCGCCCAACCGCCGGGCAACGTTCCCGCCTGGGGCGAACTCATCACCTACGACGTGGAAATGGAGCGGCCGGAAGAATTCACCGCGATGGAGATCGAAAGCGTCGGCACTCCAAAATGGACGTTTGAAAACGCTGACGCGGCTCAGGTGCGAAAAATTCTTTCGGACTGCGGACTGTCTGGCGAGCAAGTTGAACACGCCTTGGCTCCTCAGCATGTTTCCGTCACGAATAAAGATCTGGTAATCGCCCCTGACAGTGATCTAATTTATTCGCTGTCGCCGGAAGTGCGATCGAAGTTGTACGCTGAACTCGCGAAGAGTGATCTCAATCATTACATGCGCTTCCCGTTTTGTTTTCCCGGAAAATCCTTCGACACAATTGCTACCAATGGCCAGGTGGACGAACGGGTTCTTTCGCTGATTGAACCTCTGCTCTACTCGCAGGAAGACAATCAATACTTCAGTGATTTCGAAGCTGCCATGCAGCGGCTGCCGGATGAAGAACAGCGCCTGAGTCTGGTGCAGGCGCTTTCTCGTCAATCCGCAGTCCTGGCGCGCATCCGGATCCGGCCGACAACAGATACTGACAAGCTGATGAACTATTGGGCCATGGGAACCGGAGTGCGATTTACCGATCTTCGTCCGCTTCTTTCTTCAATCAAACAATTGCCGGACGGCGGCACAATCAGTCTGCTCTATTTTCTTCCACGCTTCGCCCGCGAACGGCTCTATACGTATCCGCTACCGTCACAGCCCGGCGATCCCGCGATGGACTGTCATTGGAGCACGCTCAACTTTTTCAAAGACACACCCGACAATCGCCTGGGCGATCCGGCTTATTCGGTGCCGTACATCGCCGCGCATTACTATCAAATTGACAAGCCGACGCACTATGGCGACGTGATCTTCCTGCTCGACAATCAAGGCCGGGCCATTCACTCCGCCGTTTATATCGCGGACGACATCGTCTTCACCAAAAATGGCAACAACTATCGCCAGCCCTGGATGTTGATGCGGCTGAAAAATCTCCTCGCGACTTACGCTGCAACCGGGAAGCCGCGTGTCGCCGTTTATCGCGACAAAAGTTCATAAACGGCGGCACTGTGCGGAAGAAATTTTCTGCCGCTTGCATCTGACGGGCAGCATCAGCGACCCGGCGCCAGTGAAAATGAAGCGTAATCGCCGGGGTTCGCTGCATGCAATTGTTAGCCTGCATGTTTGCCAGTGTTGGCACGAATAACCCTGATAAGATAGTTGCGATTTTGTGTTTCCCTCTCTTTCTGCGCCCGCCTCTCTGCCGCATGATATGCGGCGATTTTTCCATATCGTGACCAAGCATCTGGTAAGAAATACGGTGAATGTGTCTTGGCATCAGGTGTTCGGTGACTAACCTTGCGAATCCAGCGCCACACTGAATCAGTTAGCCGTGCAAACGCCTCTACATTGTAGTCCAATCCATCCGGCGCAGAAAAATCACGCGCCCAATAAATGCGACCGTAGCTGTGCTCATCAAGAAAGCTCCGAGTAAAATGAAAAATAGGCGCTGCGTCTTTGTTCGCGATGTAGAACTGGCCGGCATGTTCCGGACGACAATTAGGACCGCCTGTCTGCGCATACTCGGGCGACCAAGGAAAGGACTGAGGCCAGATGTAAAACCCTGATCCCAGGTAAAACTTGGGTTTCGGAATCTCTCGTGTCTCCCAATCGTCAATCCACAACCCGGCAGCAGAACAAGCAAAACTCTGAAAGATCCGGATCGGCGAGAGACTGCGAATGAAGCGGAGTAATTCGACTACATCGGCGTCTGTTGTAGCGAGTTGGAGTTGGCGTCCCATGTGGTGTGGTGTTGCAGGCTAACATTCGTACCAGGCGACAGGTTGTCGCCTATTTCTTTTCATGACCGCGACGGTATTTTGGCCTTTCTTTCCTGTCGAGACGTATTTAGCTCCGGGAACGAAGCAAATATGAACCCGACAAACACGACGCATAAAATTTCGGTCGCTCGCTCATGTCCACGTGAATTTCAGTGGTAGATTCTTGCCATGATTCGCCTCACGCGCTCGTCCGACAAAGCGCGCTCAAGACGATTTGGAGATTTTAGCCGCGGGAATAGGTGAACTCGACTGCGCCCCAATTTTTCCTGGAGAAAAGCGATATTGCCTGAATCGCTTTCGATTTTCTGCGCCATCAACACGACGTGAGCTACGCAGGAAAAACTTTTCGGCAGCGCTTCCAGCGTAAGCAACACTTGATTGATTGCCCCGAGCCGATTCGGACAGACCACAATAGGAATCGCCCGGAACGCCACAATCAAATCCCGCGAATCAAAATTTTCTCCCAGCGGACTGAGCAAACCGCCAGCGCCTTCGATGATTAACGCGGGAAATTTTTTCTGAATCGTTAGTGCGTGGTTCACAACCTGAGTGAGAGTTGCCCTCCGTTTTTCCCGCTGCGCCGCCAACAACGGAGCAATGGCCGCGCGGAAGTGCCAGGGATTGATCTCGTCGAGCGTCAGCGCTCCATCCAGCGCTGTCAGAAGCGCGCGCGCGTCATTGCGTCCACCTGAACAAATTGGCTTTAGTGCCGCAACGGAAATTCCCTTCGAGCGCAGGTATCGCGAGAGCGACGCGGCAAAAACCGTTTTCCCGACGCCGGTGTCCGTGCCCGTGACAAACAACGGTCTCATGCCTCAATGCAACACGAACTCTTGCACCGGCGCGATTCAAAACCTGGTAGCAACATCACCCATTTACGCCACTCAACTTGCATCGCACGTTTGACTATGAATCATTTGGCAGATTCAACGGATCGACGGCCATTGGATTATTTCAGCTTCGGACTATTGGCCGCTGGCGAGCTTATTGGAACTGCGGGTGTCGTGACTCTTCACCCGTTGGTGTTCGTATTGGGCGGAGCGCTGGTTGCGTTCGCCCTAATTTATTTCTTCTTGTTGGACTAGAGCAGTTGGAAAATTTCTGTACCGCTTGGAAGACCAATTGGGACGAAATTCGCGTAAGCGTCTTGGACTGCGGCAGCCCTCTGCCGCTTTCGGACGCGCAACGCCTTTGCAAAGCGGCAGAGGGTTGCCGCAGTGTAAGGCCAAACACTGCCGTTCCTGATTGGATGCGATCAGAGAACACGTCTTACAGCGTCCTGCCATCCGGCGTGGAGTTCTTCCGCAGTTCCTGCTTTCATTTTCGGACGGAAGATTTTTTGCTCTCGCGGCAATTTCGCCAATTCGTCCAGCGATTTGTAAACCCCGAGCGCGAGCAAGCCCTGCATCGCCGCGCCCCAGGCCGACGATTCCGGCACGTCGGAAACTTTCAATTCTACACGGGTAATGTCGGATGTGAATTGCATGATGAATCTGTTCCGAGTCGGCCCGCCGTCGGCGTAGAGGCTCTGCAAAGAAATTTTTGAATCCGCGCGCATCATGTCCAGCACGTCGCGGATCTGATACGCAATCGCTTCCTGGGCGGCGCGGACGATGTGTTCTTTCTTGGTAAAACCCGTCATGCCAACAATCGCCGCGCGGGCATCCGGCGCCCACCATGGCGCGCTCAATCCTGCGAATGCTGGAATCAAATAAACGCCGCCGCTTTCGCCGATGTGTGTCGCGATTTTTTCAACTTCACCAGCGCTTTGAATCAAGCCGAGCTGGTTTTTTACCCACTCAATCGTGGCGGCGGAAAAGTTGATGATGCCCTCGAACGCGTAAGTCGGCTTGCCGTGATAAGTCCACGCCAATGCCGTGACAGCGCCGCGGTTCGAAATGCGCGGCTTGGCCCCGATGTTTAGCAGCACGGAAGTTCCGGTCCCAAAAGTTGCTTTCGCAGCACCTCTCTGATAGCAACGCTGAGCGAACAGCGATGCCTGTGAATCGCCCATCACGCCAACAATAGGAATTTGCTTAGGCAAAATGCCATTTGCGTTTGTTTCGCCAAATTGCACCGCGCAATCACGCACTTCCGGCAAAGCACGCATCGGCACATCAAACAATTTGCACAGAGCCTCGTCCCATCGCAGCTTGCCGATGTCATACAACATCGTGCGACTCGCGTTGGTCGCGTCCGTGGCGAAAACTCTTCCATGCGTGAGGCGGTGAATGAGAAAAGTATCAATCGTGCCGATGATTGCTTCGCCGCTCTCCAGTTTCCTTGCAATGTTGGGCCGCTGCGCAACGAGCCATTTGAGTTTAGAAGCCGAAAAATAGGTGTCCACCATCAGCCCGGTTTTCCGGCGGATCATCTCACCGCGCCCGCTTTGCTTGAGTTTCTCGCAGATCGCCGTGCCGCGACGGCATTGCCAGACAATCGCATTATGCAGCGGTTTTCCACTCTTACGATCAAAGACGATTATCGTTTCGCGCTGATTGGAAATGCTTAAGCCCGCCAGACCCGAATTTTTTTTTCTGTTACGTTTGCTGATGTCGCGGATGACGCCCAAAACATTTTTCCAAATTTCCTCCGCGTCGTGCTCCACCCAGCCGGGCTGCGGATAAATTTGGCGATGCGCGCGCGAGGCCTTATCCAAAACTTTTCCACGCGCGTCGAAGAGGACGGCCTTCGTTGCGGACGTGCTTTGATCGAGGGCGAGAATGAGGCTCATTTAAAAAGTTTCATTGCTGATTCGCTCAGACCTTCCATCGAAATGCCGTAATGCCGAAAAATGTCTGCTTGCGCGCCAGTGACGGTTTCCTCATCGGGAATGCCAACGATTGTGAACAGCACGTGAGTTCCCGCTTGCAGCAAAGTGGAAGCGCACGCTTCACCAAGTCCGCCATGAACCATGTGTTCCTCGACCGTAACGAGGGCGCGGCATTCTCGTCCGGCCTTCAAAATGATTTCGATGTCGAGTGGCTTGATGGTGTGCATGGAAATAACGCGGCAATTCAACCCCCGGTCTGCCAGTTGACCGGCGGCGAGCAATGCATGAACCACGGTTTCGCCGGTCGCGATGAAGGCGACATCGTTTCCATCGCGCAACTGAATCGCTTTGCCGACTTCGAACTTGGTTTCTGGTTTATGCAAACCATACATCGCCGCTTTGCCGAAGCGGACGAAGACGGGCTTCTTCGCCTGTGCCGCAAAGCGGATTGCCTCACGCGTTTCAAAGTTATCCGCGGGAACAAGGATTGTGATGTTGTTGATCGCGCGCAGGACGGCGAGGTCGTGCAGCGAATGATGCGTTGTGCCTAGCGCGCCATAACTCACGCCGGAACTGATGCCCACGAGCACGGCCGGAATGTCCGAGTAACAGACGTCGTTCTTAATTTGCTCTAGCGCCCGCGCCGTAAGGAAGCACGCCGGCGAAACGCCAAATGATTTTTTTCCGCATGCAGCCAATCCCGCTGTGATACCAACAAGGTTTTGCTCCGCAATGCCGACTTCGACGATCTGCTTCGGCAGCGCTTTGCCGAACGGCGCCAGCTTGCCTGAACCGCGCGAATCGCTGGTGACGGCGACGAGGTTCGGATTGGCGTGCGCGAGTTCTTCGAGCGTCGCAGCGAATTCGTCCAAATTGGCGGGGCCCATTTTCAGGCCAAGCGTTTCGGCCATCGCTTTTGCGGCGGGCGTGAACATGGATGGTGCGGGCGCGCTCATGGATTTTTGGGTAACGGCTTTAATCGCGTCGAAATAAACTGATAAAGCGAGGGCAGAAAAATGTCGGGCCCAAACGACTCGGACGTGCGCGCCGAGACGTAAAGCGATTTGCCGCCGAGCAACGAGGGAACGCGATGTTCCACGTAGCCAACCGCGTCGCCGTACCATTTGCCGGACCCATCCTGCACCTGGACGAGCGGCACGTAGATGTCGCCAGGCAAAGCGCGTTTTGGTTTTGCGGGGTTAAACCGCAGGTCGCCCGTTTTTGGAAATGGAACCGTGTCCGGAAGACCGAACAGGATTTTGGCTTTGGGGCGAAAATAAAGATTTGCATCGCGGGGCGGTTCTTCAAAACCGTTGTCCACTGCCATGCCGAGCCGGTCGGTAATCGCGAACGGAATTCCGTTGCGGCTGTCGTCATAAAGCATCGGCCAAACGTCGGCGGGGATGCTGAGGAGAAATCCACCTTGTCGCAAATAGCGGACAAGGGCGTGCGATACGTCGTCTGTCATCTTCACGCTGCTCGTGTAATGCGCCGTGCCGATGTGAATGAACACCGGGAAATTGCTCGCGTTGAAAATTTTCGGATCGATCAAGTCCGGCCACGTCACCCGCTGCAGAGTTCCGCCGCAATAGGCGGCCCAAAACTCCGTGTCATTTTTCTGGTCCTGCATCAGAACGGCAATGTTTCGCCCGCCAAGGATTTTTTCCACGGCCTGGGTTGTGCCGGAAATAAATCGCGGAAGCTCGAACAATGGTCGCGGCACTTTGACCGGGGCGCTGTTGAGAAATTGTTTCGAATATTCCGCGGTGATCTGAAGATATTGTTCACCCAGTTCAAGGCTCGGCTCGATTTCCGTGCCTTCCGGCCATTCGTTCCACGACGTGATAAACACCCAATCCGGATTTGCCTTGATGGCTTCTTCCCAAAGCTTCCGATACGTTCGCCCGTCGAGACGATCGGTTTCCCAATCGTACTTGTAAGCCCGCCGTGAATCACAACCGGGTGTCACCATCAGGCAGCTGATCCGCCGGCACTCGCGCGCGAGCTTCGCACCGCTGCTGTAATACTGCGCCGCCCAGGTGCGCAGATCTCCCAGTTTGTCTGGTTGCAGCTTTCGTTCGAGTTCGATCGGCAGCTTGGCAAGGTCGTAGGAATGAATGCCGTCGAACAAATACGTGTAACTGGGCTGGTGCCCATCGGCGAGAAGCACGAAATCACCCGCCCTGGCACGAACCCCCTCGATGATCTCCGGCCAGGCGGCTACGGGCACTTGAAAAATCTCGCGACCGTACGCGAAGAACACCGGCTTGCCATCCACTTTCAGGAACGACTTTTTTTTGCCGAAGTGCTGAATGAGGTAGGAGAGTTCCTCTATGGCGATGTCAATCTGTTGCCGACCTTCGCCGGGCGCTCGCTCGAGGTAAATGGCTACTTTGAAGTCCTTCTGCTCCGCCCGTTCGAACAGCAAAGCCACGGACTCGTTGATCCATGCCGCCGCATCCCCCGCGGTCCCAAACCAATCGATGACAAATCCGGTGATCCCGTGAGCTTTCGCCTGATCAATCTGCCAGTCGAGCACTTCCGGATCATGGGAGCTGTAAGGGCCTTTGACCGGATACCGCGCGGTTTTTCGGATCTCATGCCGGTTGGTATTCACCTCTTCCCAGGCGCCATCCATCCTGCCCCGCGGCGTGTCGTTCACGTTGCCGTACCAGCCGTAGTAAGCCGCGAGAACTTCGTGCGGCACCTGCGAATAGCGCCGTTCGCTCTGGTTCTGGACGAATTGAAAAAACGAATTGGCAGTCTGACAAAATCCAACTGAGCAGATACAACGCGAAGCAATCGCGAGCACGAGCAACAAAAACAATTTCCTATGCGTACAGTTCACAGTATGCTCGCTCGCAGACTTTTTTCAGCTGCATCAAGTTCCTGTAAAGCCTGCTTCAACTCCGTTTCACTCGGCACGCCGTGATGCCACTTCGCGACGTTCTCCATAAAACTTATGCCACGGCCTTTGATCGTATTCGCGATGACGCATGTTGGTTTTCCAATCGCAGCAGGTTTGCTCAACGCATCGGTGAGCGCAGCGTAATCGTGGCCATTCACGACGTTCACGGCCCAACCGAAAGCGCGCCATTTTTCGTCGAGCGGTTCGTTGCACATCACGTCGCGGGTGTGGCCGGTGATCTGAAGTGTATTGTGATCAATGATGGCTGTGAGATTATCCAATTTGTAATGCGAAGCGGCGAGGGCGGCTTCCCAATTCGAGCCCTCGGCGAGTTCGCCGTCGCCGAGCAACGTGAACACGCGAAAGCGCGTCGCTGAAATTGGATGTTGGATGTTCCCAAATTCTCCGGCATCCATTTTTTCAGCAATCGCCATGCCGATGCAAATCGGCAGGCCGTGTCCGAGCGCGCCGGTGTTCATTTCGATCCCGGGAATGTGCCGCGTAGGGTGGCCGACGAAATGGGATTTGTAGTGGCAGATCGTTTTCAGTTCGGACTCAGGAAAAAATCCGCGATCAGCCAGCACAGCATATAGAGCTTCGACCGAGTGGCCTTTGCTTTGAACGTAACGATCGCGCGTTGGAATCGAAAAAGTTTCCGGCGAAACGTTAAGCACGCGGTTGTAGAGCACATTCAAGATGTCGAGGCACGAAAGCCCGCCGCCCGTGTGACCCGCGCCCGCATCGAAGATAGCTTCGAGCGTTTTCTTTCGCAGGTGAATGGCTTTGAGTTGGAGTTCGTGGTCGGTCATGGTGTCGCGCTCCAAGGCTTTTTCGCGAGAGCTGGAATCGAAAAATGGAAGGCGGCCTTCTGCATCCCATTTTTTTCGTAAAAGCGATGCGCATCCGATCGCTTCACACCTGAATCAAGTTCCAGATATTGACAGTCCTGCCGCTTGGCTTCGTTCAGCAGCCAATCCAGCAAGTGTTTGCCGTAACCTTTCGACCGATGCGGCGTTGATGTAACGAGATCGTCCACGTAAAGAACCGTTCCCATCGCAAGCATCTCAATTTTTCGGAAGCCTGCGACTGCTCGAATGTCGGGATCAGCCAGACGAACAACCTGATAACCTTGCTTGCGCATGCGACCGACCGCGGCGAGGAACGCGGCGCGATCCAAATGTGGCCTGAGTTCCGCCATGACCGGATGGCATGCGGCAACTTCTTCTTTTGTATTCGCGACGGAAATGTTCATGTTTGAGCGGCACGGCGAGAATAGACAATTCCGGCGCGGCGGGAAAAAGAAATTCGCGAGGAGGCATTTTCAAGATTGTTTTTGGCAGAAAGTGGAGCAATTTACGCGCAGGTGAAAACCATCTTGCGCATCTTAGCCCTCGTTATTGCTTTGGGCGTGGCGGGACTTTGGCTCGCGAGTGGTGCGAATCGCGGCTGGACCAAAACTCAGGTGCCGAAGAAAACAGTGGATGAAGTCACTGGAATCGAAGGCGTGACTTACGAGAAAAAATTTGTGCCGGGCGTGGATTTTCTTGGAGCATCTGCCGCAGCCGTCGTGATTCTATTCGGCGTTTCGTTTTTGTTTCGGAACAAACACCAATCACAAACCTCAAACCAAACACAGCACACATGAAAACAAAACTCGTTACACTTGCAGCAATCGCATCGCTCGCGACCGTAGCCGTCGCAGCGCCGGAGACGTTCGACTTCAAAGACGCCAAAGGCGTGAACACGGCGCTGTTTCACTTGGACGCGCCGCTTGAATCCATTAATGGCAGCGCGAGCGGAATCAGTGGCACAGTTACGTTTGATCCCGAAAAGCCAGGAGATGCGAAAGGAAAAATCATTGTCGCCAGTCAGTCGCTCACTGTGCCGAACGGGACGATGAACGGCCATTTGCGCGGCGCGCAATGGATGGATGTGGCGAAGCATCCGGAGATCAGCTTTGAAGTGAAGGAATTGAAGAGCGTGAAAACCACCGGCAACGATACGACCGCCGATGCAGTCGGCACGTTCACATGCAAAGATGTCTCGAAAGAAATGACGGTTCCAGTGAAGCTTACCTATTTGAAGGACAAGCTCAGCCAGCGTCTGCCGAGCATGAAGGGTGATCTGCTGGTCGTCCGCACCAAGTTCACGATCAAGCGCAGCGACTTCAATATCAACAAAGGTCAGGCGGAGGATAAAGTGTCGGATGAAATTGAATTGACCCTGAGTATAGCTGGCGCTGCGGCGAAGTGAACTGCTGATTAACGCTGATCTTCCGCTAACCAAAACTGCTGCCAATGGGTGGCGGTTTTTTTGTAAACAGCATTTGCGCGTATCAGCGCTGAATTAGCGGTTTAGAAAATTTTTCCGGGATTAAGAATCCCGTTCGGATCCAGCGTCCGGCGAAGTTCGCGCATCACTCGCATCTGCGCATCACCGGCAAACTTTGGAAGAAAGGATTTTTTGGCAATGCCAATTCCGTGTTCGCCTGTGATTGTTCCCCCGAGGCGAACCGCTTCGTCGAAGATTTCTTTGAAAGCTTCTTCGACCCGGTGCATTTCATCCTTGTTTCGCTCGTCCGTCAGAAACGTCGGGTGCAAATTGCCGTCGCCCATGTGACTGAACGTGCCGATGCGCAGTTTGTATTTGGCTGCGGCGGCAGCGACAAATGAAACCATCTTGGCCAGTTCACTGCGCGGCACAGTCACGTCTTCAAGAATTGTCGTCGGCGCGACGCGCGCCAGCGCCGAGAACGCGCCACGCCGCGCACTCGCGAGCTTCATCGCTTCAGCATCGTCGCGCGCGACACGGATTTCCATCGCGTCATTTTTGCGGGCGATCTCTTCCATCTTTGCGGCCTCATCCGCAACGGCCGCTGGATGACCATCGGTCTCCATCAGCAACAACGCTTCGCAATCCAAAGGCAAACCAATCTTCGCGTAATCCTCAACACAACGAATCGTCGTCCGATCCAGAAACTCCAGCGTGCAGGGAATAATTTGTGCGGCAATAATATCCGAAACCGCCTGTGCTGCCGTGTCCATTTTTGCGAACGTAGCGATAAGAGTTTTCTTTGCGGCTGGCCTCGGAATCAATTTTAACAAAACTTTTGTGATGACGCCGAGAGTTCCTTCCGAGCCAATGAACAAATCGCGCAACGAATATCCGGCGACATCCTTCACGCATTTGTTGCCCGTCCACAGAATTTCGCCGTCCGGCAAAACGACTTCGAGGCCCATGATATAATTGCGCGTTACGCCATATTTCAATCCGTGCAGCCCACCGGAGTTTTCCGCGACGTTGCCCCCGATGGTAGAAATCTTCATCGAGCCGGGATCAGGCGGATAAAACAAACCGACACTATTCGCGGCTTCAAAGGTGGCTTGCGTCGTGGCGCCAGCTTCAGTGAGTAAGGTAAGGTTCGCACGATCCACTTCGAGGATTCTGTCCATTTTCACGAGGCAGAGGATGATGCAATCTGCGACCGGCAAACTCCCGCCGCTCAATCCCGTGCCGGAGCCGCGCGTTACAACCGGCGTTTTCGTTTGATTCGCCAGTTTCAGAATGCCGGCAACCTGCTCGACTGTGTTTGCAAATGCAACGCAACCGGGCATTTGTTTCATGGCCGCTGTGCCGTCAAATGAATATGGAATCAGATCTTCCTTTTCGGTCAGAACGTTTGGCGTTCCAATGGTGCGGCGAAGTTCCGAAAGCGTGCTTTGCGCAAGCGGCATGAGGCGAGCATGAGACACACGTTTTTCGCGGTCAAGAAAAGTGGCGCTCCCGATGATCGGCTGTTCAATCAGCCGATTACTTTGATGGCGCGAGTTCTTTCGCCAATACGTCTTTAATCCCGGTGAACATGGTTTCCGCCATCTGTTGATCGCCTTCGCCGGTGAAATGCATGAGGTCTGCGAACTTTTGATGGTTGCCATCCAAATGAGGATGCGTATCAATGAACACCACTCCCGGATTTTCTTTGGTGATTTCCGCGACAATCTTTGAATGAGTTTCATTTGCCTTGATCCACCAGTCCACCATTGGAAATCCACCGCGATAAAACTCGATCACGTCCCGTTCGCTATGAGCGTTCACCGCCATCGAATAAGTGGCGAGCACGAGTTGGATTTGATTCGTCTTGGATATTTCGACCAACTCGCGATAGGCTTGCGCATAATCTGTTTTCATCGCTTCGGAGAGCGCGATTTCCGGAATGGAGCGCGATGGATGCGTGCGGTAGAAGATCATTTTGAGCCGATACTCAGAATCTGCCAACAGCTTCATTGGACGCGGCTGATACGCGGGCGGGAGTTCCACTTTCTGCAACGGAACTGCTGAATGGATCATTTCGAATCCATTGGCACCGTGATAGGAAATGATCATGTCCGGCTTCAATGGCAAGATTTGCGTGGGTAGTCGAAGCAAACTGTGTCTAAGACTGTAACGTGGAATACCGGCGTTGATGACTTCCACGCGCCGGGTTGGTTTCAACCGTTCACGGATTATTTCTTCAAGCAATTCCGGCCAGGGCTTTTCGTCTCGCTTCATGTCGAAACCGAATGTCGTGGATTCTCCCAGCGCCACGATTCGATATGCATCGCCCTTGTCTGGTGAAAACTCCTTTCCGCGAAAACCAAGGCTGTTAATGACAACGTCGTTGTCAAAAAACTTTCCGTGCGTGTTCGTCCGCAGCAGCATCGGAAAAGTGAACGTGGGGTCCAGTTCCGTTATCTGACCAGCGCAAGAATACCATTGATTAAGATAAAATTTCCACCATCGCCCGAAGGCGACTGGATCTTTCCGCGCCGCTTCGTAGGAATAAAATTTTTTGTCGAGGTCTGCGTTGCCCACCATTCGGTAGTTGGGCCGCATAACCAGGTCGGCAATCGGTATTACGATGATCACAAGGATCAAGGTGTTGATCGTCAAAATTCCCACCCGCGGGATATCAAATGTAACTTTGCAGGAAATCAGCAGGACCAGCGCGAGAACCAGGCCGGAAAAAAACGGGGCTGGTCGGTTCCAAACATAAAAGACCGACACCCAAATGAAAGTGCCGAGGAAAGCCCATGCCGCGGCGAGCATTTTCCATTGCCGACGCGGCCACTCATCTCTGATACCTAAGATTCCCACCGAGATCCCGACAGCGATCATCCATATCAGGGCGGCGTAATAGCTATCCACGACGAAGAGATTATTTTTCCCAAACGGTACGCTGACGGGAACGGCGAACAGGCAAATCCATCCAATGATCGCGGTAAACCTGAACACTGTTCGCTTCGTAGAAATCCGCGCCCAAAACAGGGCGATCCCAACAACCACTAAAGCTACCAACCCTGGCGTCGGAAGTTTGACCCAGTTTCCCATCAGCACCGCGCTTACGAAAAGCAGCGTCTGCAACATTCCGCATATCAAAGCCAATAGCCGCATTAGCGGAGGCTAATTAATTCGCATGGTCGGCCGCAAGGAAGCCTATCGCGTGACGAAACTTTTTCCGCTCTGTCCAAACAAACGATTCAGCCATTGAATGACCAGTGAATGAATCGCCAGTTATGTCGAGCTATTGTTACGAAGCAGTGGATGCCGGTGGCTTGAAGATGCAGGGCCACCTTGATGTTACAGATCAAAGCGAGGCGCTGCGGCGAATCAAGGAAATGGGTCTGTTTCCAGTAAAAATCTGGCAGGCTCGCGCGCAGCGGCGGATGGTTGCGAAGGAAAAAAAGTCCCTATCGCAAATAACAATCACAATCCCATTCCTCAGCGGGCGGGTTAAATCAAAATACGTCACGGCATTCACACGACAGCTAGCCACTTTGATTGAAGCCGGAATGCCGCTGCTTCGCGGACTTCGGATTCTGCGCGAGCAGGAGGAGAATCCTACGCTGAAACGGATCATTGGCGAGTTGGCCGAAACGATTGAAAGTGGCGGGTCGCTTTCGGAAGGACTCGCCATGCATCCAAAGGTTTTCAATCCGCTCTATGTGAACATGACCAAGGCCGGGGAAATTTCCGGAGCGTTAGAGATCACGCTGAAACGGCTCGCCGAGTTCATGGAGAAAGCGCAGAAGATCAAGGGCAAGGTGAAAGCAGCGATGTTTTATCCAGTGTCGGTGCTTCTTCTAGCGATGGTGATCCTCGCAATAATGACGGTGTATGTGATTCCGAAATTTCAGGAAGTGTTTCAAGGAATGCTCAACGGCAAACCACTGCCAGCCCCGACGCAATTCGTGGTGGATGTCAGCGGGTTTGTGCGGACGCATTTACTCGTTGCTGGAATTGGCACGATGGCAACTGGATTTGCGCTGGCGTTTGCTCTTCGAACCAAGTCGGGCCACAGAGTTCTTGATCAATTCAAATTGAAAGCGCCCGTGTTTGGCCCGGTTTTTCGGAAGCTTGCAGTTTCACGATTCGCGCGCACGCTGGCGACGTTGCTGCAAAATGGAGTTCCAATTCTCCAGGCGTTGACAATCGTGCGCGACACGGTCGGCAATGTCATTGTTGGCAATGTGGTTTCGAAAATTCATGACAGCGTCAAAGAAGGTGAAACCGTTACAGCGCCAATGAAAGCCTCCAAAGTTTTTCCGGCGATGGTAGCGGGAATGGTGGATGTCGGGGAACAGACAGGCTCGCTGCCGGATTTGCTGATGAAGGTCGCGGACAACTACGACGACGAAGTGGACAATGCCGTGAGCGCAATGACATCGTTGTTGGAGCCAATCATGATCGTGTTTCTGGCTGTGATCGTCGGAGGAATCGTGATCGCGATGTTTCTGCCGATCATTGAAGCAGCACAAAACGGTTTCGATTCTCCAAATGGCAACGTAGCCGACTGATTTGTGGTTGTTGGTTGAATGGAAAAAGGAGCGCGCCCGCCAAGGACGCGCTCCTTATCTTTGAGCTTCGGTTAGAACGATGGAGTGATCTGCACTTTCTGGCCGGGTGTAGCGACGACGTCTTCGCCTTTCGCCCAGACCTTGTCGTTCAAAAGCAATTTGAACTTTAGCTTTTCGTCCGCAGCTTCGCCCGACCATTGCCACGTCGAACCATCAACGCACTTCAACGGAACGCCGTGGTCCCAATCCACACCTTTGATTCCTTCGCCACGCAAATAAAGCGTATTGCCAAAACCCACATCAATCTTGGCCTCGATCGTTGCACTGCGACTGGCTTTCGCGATTGGCTTCATATCGCTGATTGCGGGGGCGGAGGCTTTCGCTGGTTGAGCGGCAGCAACAGGTTTCGACACAACCGATGCTGGTGCAGCGGGCTTCACTGGCTGCGGAGCCGGCGCGGAAAGTTTCGTTGAAGTCAGCGCGGAAGCCGCGGTGACCGGTGCCTGAGAAGAAGCGGACTTCATCGTTGTGTTCTTTGGCTTTTCCGTCGTGCCATTTGTTTTTGATTTCGCTTCCGCAATTGGCAGCGCGGCGGTTTTCACTTCGGTTTCGGACGCAGAATTTTTCTTTCGTCCCATAGTCTTTCTGTCTTTCTCCAATTTCATAATTCAATTTCAAGCAGTTATTTGTTCATGTTGTCAGAATCAAACCAATCCAAGCGACCAATATAAGCACAGATTCGTGCCGGTCGTCAAAGAGCAAAACGCATTCCCGCGCGCCGCTCAACCTCAGATGAATTGACAGATTCCGCAACTCTTCGTTCGCTAAAATTTGAAATTTCGACTCTCTCGTGACGTATTTGTCACGCGCCAGTAACACGAACCGCTCTGAAGTGCGCTCTTGTAGCATAGCGACGTTGAATCTTATCGTGTCATAGACTTCGGTGTGTCGAAAAAACCAAAGTGTGCGTCGAGCGAAGCAGAAATGATTCGACAAGGATTTGTTCCGATGTAATCGTCGGCAGCGTCCCAAGGTTTTCTATGAAAAGAATAAAATCTTTCATTTTTCCTGCATTGGTTCTCGCACTGCTCTGCATTGGAGCAGAATCGGATTCGGCGCGACCCAAGTTCCATCGAGCGCCACATATGCTCGGCGGCGTCGTTTCGGGCGCTGAGTGGTCTGTTCTACTAAATCCTCCAATTACAGATGCAGAGCGCGACATTGTTACTGATACTGATTGGGCCATTTTGCCGCGAGCCGATATTTACGAAGTTGGCGCGTCGAAGTTGGATTGGACAATCATTCAGAAATTACCGGAAGCTGGATTCATAAAATTGCGCGAACCACAAGCCCAAGGTTTCTTAGGAACTTATTATAAGTGTCCAGGGGGAAAAACTCCCTATCTCGCGCGTGCCGTGTACGCCAAAGGCGGCTTCGGACGTTTTCGCGCAGAGCGGAAAGGTAACAGTTTGGCTGTCGTTTGGGGACAAGCTGGTCCTTATCGTGAAATCAAACCTGACGATTACGCCGAATCCGCCGTAATCGTAAATCTGGATTTCACCCCCGAGGAAGTTTACACCGAGCTTTCCGGTGCTTGGTGATTCGTTTCGACCCTGGTAGAAAGAAAACAAAAGCGGGCGTCGAGCGACACACGGTATTTTGCTCAACGCCCGGTTTTTTGTTCCCAACGCAGAGAATTTACTTCTGCGCTGAAATTTCACAAGTGACATTCTGATGTCGGCCGCGGCTGATCGCGACCATCATCAAGGCGGAAATCGTGAACACGCCCGGCGCGAGCCGCTCTTCCACCGTCATCGTCGCGCCACCTGCAAACGACAGCGCGTTCGCGATAGCGAAGCCGAGCCAGATGTTGCCAAGACGGCGTCGCGGTGCGCGCCACAACGCCATCATTCCCGGCATGCCCGCAATAACTGAAGCCGCTGTTCCTGCTATCGTCGCCAATTTGGGTCCGCTCACGGACCACGCAGCTACGCACATCAAAACCAAAATCAAAACTGTGGTTTCGACCTTTCCCCAAAATAATCTGCCTTGCCACAACAACACCAATGCCGATGCCGCCGCGCCGAGTGTGAATCCAAGCAACATCAAAAAATTCCCGTGCTGTTGAATCACGCTGATGGTGAGAACGCTATTGAGCGCCGTCCACAAAATCCATGTGGCAAAGCTTTGTCCTGCGCCATTTTCTCTGATGACAGCAATCACCATTGGCACGGACATGACAAGTGCGAGAATACCGCCCGCGATTTTGAAAATGTCCTGAGCGTTCACGCTGAGAGTTATAGCTGCTCCGCACGCGCGGAGTTTGAACGTAATGTGGAGCGAGAGGAATTGAGGAACTACACCGATTTTGGCGTTTTGTTATCCCATGCGGAGGACCGTAAAATGATGCTGCGCAATCGCGCAGTTCACGGCTGGATTTCCACGGCGTCCCCGCTTTGGAGCGGAACATCTTCGCCGCTCAGCAATGTCTTCGGATCAATGGGAATGTCCTGTCCATAGCGATGGATGACGATCGCCGATGGGTCGCCACTGCCGAGATAATTCGCCGAGATAATTGCCTTCGTGAGCGTCAAGCCCGGATGCCATGCGACAACCATGTTCTGCACCTGGCCGGTAAAACTCACGCTCGGCCCGCGGCTTTGCATCTGTTGCATACGCATCATCGCTTGCTGCTGGCCTTGCATAAATGCAACTTGTGCCTGCCGTTTTGCTTCGGTTTTCGTTACGCAGCCGTTGAGAACAACCGGGGCCAACGCAGTAATGAGCAAAATATTTCTGAGTTCTGATTTCACGGTTTTTTCAAAATTTTTCCCCAATCGCCTTCTTCCGGTTCGATTTCAATTCGATCTCCGGTTTTGGGCGCGGGCTTGTGTATTGACTCAACTTTGGCTACGGGTTTCGTGACCGACGGCATCGAGTTAAATTGCAGCGTCTCGCCCGCAGGCTCGCTGTCCGGGGCTTCGGCGGGTTCGCTTGGCAAATGCCATTTCTTTCGGTTCTGCAACCAGCCGCGATAACGCTGTAAGCTCCACATACCAGAATCCGCGCCGGTCTCCAATGCTGATGCGATCTTAAAGAATTCTCGCGTGCGAATAAAATTCTTCACCGCATGAGTCGCGACGAGCACTTCACACTCAGGCACACGCATTTTCAAGGCATCACGGAAAACGAGCCGTTGCGAAATAACCGCGACGAGGCAATCGGCGAGCTGCGCACAGACGCCAGCTTGAATCTCCGGTGAAAACGCGGCCGCGATCCGCTGAATCGCTTCCGCGCAAGTGGAGGAATGGACGGTTGCGAGAACCAAATGTCCGGTTTCTGAGGCATTGAGTGTAAGCCGCATCGTTTCCGGTTCGCGCATTTCGCCGACCATCAGTACATCGGGATCTTCACGCAATGCGTCGAGCAGCGCTTGCTCAAAGCTCGGTGTGTCGCGGCCCACTTCGCGCTGGCGAATGTACGCGCGACGCGGACGAAACGTGTATTCAATCGGGCTTTCAATCGTCACGATATGCCACGTGTCGCTGAGATTGATTTCCTGAATCAATGCGGCGAGCGTGGAAGATTTCCCGGAGCCGGTCGGGCCGCTGACGAGAATCAACCCATGCGGATGCGCGATGAACTTTTTGAAATCCGGATGCAGGTTCAATGTCTCCAACGTCGCTTGAAACGCCGCGAGTATTCGAATTGCAAAACCGATGCCACGCGCCGTTTGAAGAATGTTGATGCGGCACCGCACGCCGGAAATCGTCTTGGACAAATCCGCTGAACGTCGCTCCGCAAAGTGTGACCATTGTTCCTCGCCAAGAATTTCGCGCGCAAATCCGGCGAGAATTTGCGAGGGGATTGGTTCGCCGAATGTCCGTAGCGCGCCGCGAATCCGCAGCGCGCCGGGTAAGCCAGCTTCCAAATGCAAATCACTCGCCCCTTGCTGCTTTGCGGCGGCAATTAACGTCTCAAGATTCATTCAACGAAATTAAGCACAACAGAATTAAAACACAAAAAGGAACGGGAAGTTGCGCAAGGGCAGGGTGGATGAAGAACAAAAGCTCCTTGACCAAACGAGCCTATATGTTATGATAGTTCTGTAATAACAGAAATAACTGTCATATAGAAAGGATAAAGACTATGAACTGGATTATTACGACATATGTGGCCTATCTCGCCATCAGTGTGGCGCTCACCGTTTGGGTTGCGCGGACTTTGCATAAGAACGGACGCATTTTTCTTGTGGACAGCTTTCTTGGCAACGAACAATTGGCCGATTCAGTGAATCATTTGCTCGTCGTTGGTTTTTATCTGATCAATATTGGTTACGTCGCGCTCGCGTTGAAATATGGAGTCGCTGCAGTCAGCGCGAAAGAAGCAATGGAAGCGCTGAGCACCAAGGTGGGTCTCGTGTTGCTCGTGCTTGGCTTCATGCACTTCTTTAATCTCTTCGTCTTTACGCGAATGAGAAAGCGCGGATTAGCTCATAAGAATGTTCCACCGCCAATTCCGCATGGGCCGGCATACAATCCGATTCCCGCGGCAGCTCGTCCGCTGTAATTGAAGCGGCAGGCGCGTATCTCACGTGCCTGCCAATTTTTCTCCTGATAGTGAATTCTTCCAGTTCTGAACCGCTGCGCGAATCTGTTCTGCTCCTTTCAACTGTTGCTTTACGAACTTCGGCGTGAACCACGGAAACGTTCCGATCAAGTCCGGTGTAACGAGAATTTGTCCATCGCAATCCGGGCCGGAGCCAATGCCGATGGTGGCGAATGGAAATTTTCCCGTGATCTCTTTGGCGACCGGTGACGTTACGAGTTCCAAGACAACAGCGAAGGCTCCGGCTTCCGCAAGAGCTGCCGCATCATCGAGCAGTTTTACATGACCAGCATCATCGCGGCCTTTGATGCGATACTTGCCGCCCTCTTCGAGAACGTGCTGCGGCAACATGCCGATGTGACCCATGAACGGAATTCCCGCCGCAATGATCGCGCGGACTTGCGGAAGAATTTCACGCCCGCCTTCGGCCTTTACATATTCTGCGCCAGCCGCGACGAGCTTGTGCGCATTAGCCAACGCCTGCTCCGGTGTTTCATAGCTGCGATACGGCAAGTCAGCGCCCAACAATGCGTGCGGCTTGGCGCGGGAAACAGCGCGGGTGTGATGCTCCATCTCCGTCATCGTGACGTGCGTAGTATCCGGATAACCGAGCACAACCATTCCCAGTGAATCGCCAACGAGCAGTAATGGAATGCCAGCCTCATCCAACATCTTGGCCATCGGAAAATCGTACGCCGTGAGCGCCGCAATTTTCTCATGGCGCGCCTTCATGGCGCGGATGGTTTCGATTGTGGTTTTCATTTTGTTAATCCACAGATTTCGCAGATTGACGCAGACACCAGAAAATAAAAATCTGCGACCATCTGTGCAATCTGCGGAAGCTATTTTGAAAAACTTCGCAGCAGTTCCTCCGGGGTCGTCGTCGCTGTGCCGACTTTGCCCACGACGATTCCGGCGGCGTGATTAGAAACCATCGCGGCTTCGAGCGGCGACGCCCCGGCAGCAATGGCGAGTGTGAAAGTGGCGATCACGGTGTCGCCGGCGCCGGAAACATCGAAAACTTCCTGCGCGACGGTGGGAATGTGAAACAGCTTTTGGTCACGCTGGCAGAGTAACATGCCGAGTTCACCGAGAGTTATCAGAAGAATCGCCGGATGAAGTTCATTCAACAATCGTTCGGCAACGAGCATCAGATTTTTGTCCGCAAGTGGATCGGGATTCCGTGTCTCATCTGGAAGATCGGCGAGTTCAAAAGCCTCTTTGCGATTCGGCGTGATCAGCGAAAGGCCGCTGAGGTTCAGATGATGCACCGGTTTTGGATCGAGACTCAGCCACACGCCGCGAGCGCGGCAAAGCGTCTTGATGTCGTTCAACAGCGGTTGTGTGACGACACCTTTGCCGTAATCGCCCATGATTACGGCGGACGCGCCGCGCAGCTTCGATTTGATTTCAGCGAGAAGACGATTGGTCAATCGCGGTTCCAGTCCGTCGCGCGTCTCGCGATCCACGCGCACAACCTGCTGTTGATGTGCAACAATGCGCGTCTTGACGCTCGTATGACGAGCGTTGTTAGTGACTAGGCCGGAACAACTGATGTGTTGCTCGTCCAATAATCTTTTCAATTTGCGTCCGGCATCATCGTTTCCGATTGCGCCGAAAATTTCGGTGGGTACGCCGAGCGCGACGAGATTGCGCGCGACATTTGCGGCGCCACCCGGCATAAAGCTTTCGCGGCTAAAATCCACGACTGGCACCGGCGCTTCCGGTGAAATGCGCGCGACGCTACCCCAGATGAACTGATCGAGCATCACGTCGCCCACCACCAGCACGTGCGACTTGCTTGCAGCAGAGAGGATTTGTCGAACGCGCGCTGCGGAAAGTTTTTTTGAACTCATGTTCTTAGCCACGGATTAAACACGGATTAAACACGGATGAAAACAATTTAGGTCGCGCGAAGGCCGCGAAGGAACGCGAAGAAGAACTTCTTCCTTCATCCTTCGCGGCCTTCGCGCGACAAATACATGCGTGCTGGCTCAATCCAAAAAAGCGGTGAGCGGACTCGTCGCACTCGCAGTTTCGCTTTCCGCAGCCAGGCCGGATTCAAACGCAGCGCGGCCTGCTTCAACGGCCATTTTAAATGCGATAGCCATTCGATTCGGATCTGGTGAAACGGCAATTGCGGTATTCACGAGTACAGCATCAGCCCCGAGTTCCATTGCTTCGGCGGCGTGGCTCGGAGCGCCGAGGCCGGCGTCCACAACGACCGGCACAGTCGCCTGTTCGATGATGATGCGAATTTGATCGCGTGTTTGGATTCCGCGATTCGAACCGATCGGCGAGCCAAGCGGCATTACAGTTGCGGTGCCGACGTCCTGCAACCGTTTCGCGAGGACAGGATCGGCGTTGATGTACGGCAAAACGGTGAAGCCTTCTTTCACGAGCATTTCTGCTGCGCGAAGAGTTTCAACTGGATCGGGTAGCAGATAGCGCGGGTCGGGATGAATTTCGAGCTTCACCCATTTCGGCAAACCGGCGGCGGCGGCGAGTCGCGCGAGGCGGACGGCTTCCTCGGCGTTCATTGCACCGCTGGTGTTCGGGAGCAGGAGAAATTTTTTTGGGTCAACAAACTCCAAAATATTTGCGAAGGGATCGCGTTTGCCGCTGAGATCGGCGCGACGCAGCGCGACGGTGACGATTTCTGTCCCGCTGGCATCGAGTGCATCGCGCATCGCTTCCGGCGCGGAAAATTTTCCGGTGCCGAGAATCAGGCGCGAGCGAAAGCTTCGCCCGGCGATGGTGAGCGGTTGGTTGCTTAACGACATCGCGGGCAATGTAGTTGGAAATGTGCGGGCTTGTCGAGAATGGTGGCGCTTGGTTTTGATGGGGCGAGGCTACTGACGAGCCAGGCTCGCGGGTACGCTCGCCCAACCTGCAAAACGCGTTATCACTTTATTTAGTGTTTTGAATCGGCGGCCCGAATCATCAGGCGCTTCCTCCATCGCAGTCGGTACGCTGATTTGCAGCGCCGAAAATTTCTTCTGAAGTTCTATTTTGGGCAGCGGCTGCGCGAAAAGGAATTTCCCCCACAAAAGCAGCGCACAAAACATCCAACATCTTTTCGGCATCGCGTAAAATGGACAGTTCGCCGCAATGTAAAATGGAGTACAACCGGTGTTGCGCCCAACGGGGAAAAGTCTTACTTTCGGCGGCAAACGCCGTTTGATCAATTTGCTCTTGAAGCGCGCACGGCCAAATTGCAGTTGGAGAAGGCTACCTCGATGGATATTCCTTCTGGTGCTGGTTTTTTATTTCGGTGGCCGAACTTCACCGCAAGTACTGGCGCAAGAGCCGATGCGCTACGTTCACAACGCTCCGGAGGCCTCATCGGATAAACGCTATGTCTATCAATGGAAAATTCTGGAGACAGCCTTGGAGAAAACGGTTTTGAAGTACGGGCCTTATCTTCTTCAAACGTCTGAGCCGATGACCGAACGGCGCCAGGTGTTCGAGCTTAAAAATGCCACGAAAAAATTGACAGTGATGTACCTCGGCACGACGCCTCAAATGGAATCGGAACTGTTGCCCGTGCGAATTCCCGTGGATAAGAACCTTGGTGGTTATTGCGTGTTTCTGATTCGAAAAGAGAACCAGTCCCGTTTCGATTCGGTGCAAACGCTCGATGATTTGCGAAAGTTCAAATACGGGCTTGGGCTGGATTGGATAGACGTGGACATCCTGCGGTCAAACCGATTCCAGGTGGTGACCGCTTCGAGTTACGACGGGTTATTTGAAATGCTTTACAACAAACGGTTCGATATTGCATTGCGGGCGGCAGTTGAAGTTATTGGAGAATATGAGCAGCGCAAAGCGTTGATGCCCGACCTCAGCATCGAGGAGAAGTTGTTATTCTATTATCCAATGCCGATGTATTTCTGGTTTTCAAAGAACGAGGAAGGCAAACATCTTGCGGAGCGCGTCGAGGCTGGGATGCGGATGATGCTTGATGATGGCAGTTACGATCAGATTTTTGCGGAGTTTCAGAACACAAAAATTGAAAGGCTGAAGCTCAAAGACCGAAAGATTTTCCGCATCGAAAACCCGTTTCTCGGACCCACAACACCGTTTGCGGACAAACGATTGTGGTTTACACCGGAAACATATTCATCCCCGCATAACCTGTGAACTACCGCCGCAAATCCATAACGTTTGCCGTCGTTGTCTCCCTGGTATCGGTGACAACTCTGTTATTGGGCATCCTGGCGCTGTTTAGTTATCAGTCGGAATCGAACAAAGAGCACACGCGGTTGCGGATTCAAACTAAAATCCTGGCGGACCAACTGGCGCTGAGTCTGGCGTTGCCTGTCTGGAATTTTGATCGGGCGCAGATTGATAAGATTGTCGAAAGCACAATGGAGGACCGGGAGGTTTTCTGTGTCGTCGTCAGGATGAATGATGTGAATTCGACCGTTCATGCGCGAGTGCGCGACGAAAATTGGGATGCGCGACCGACGGATCGTGATCCTGACTCAGAGGGGATGCTGGTCGAGACACGAACCATTGGCGCCAATGGCAATGACATCGGAAGCGTGAAAGTTTTCGAAACTTTCCGCTTTTTGAAGTCAAATGTCAGGCAAGGACTGCTCCGCGATATTTTCAACATTCTGATTGCAGAGACATTTTTGTTCGTCGGTCTTTATTTTCTGCTGTGGCAGCTCGTCATCAAACCAATTCGTTGTCTGGAGAAATACGCGAGTTCGGCGGGGGAAGACATCAAGCCGGAGGGGCGGTTCACAGGAGAACTGGCAAACCTGCGAGACTCGCTGGAGCAAATGCTGGACACGCTCAAGGCGCGCTATGAACGTTTGCGCGAGAGCGAAGAACGGTATCGCACCGTTGTCGAATTCTCGCCGGAGTGCCTGGTGATTTGGGTGGAGGATCGCCTGGTTTACATCAACCCGGCGGGTGAGAAGTTGATTGGTGCTCGCGCGGAGACCTTGATGGGCCGTTCGCTGTACGAATTTTTACCCGGCAAAATACACGAATTGATCAGAGGCCGGCGGCAGTTGTTGGTGAACGAAGGTGTTATTCCTCCACTCATTGATACCGATATCATTCGCGCGGACGGATCCATGGCGAAAGTCGAAGCCATCGGGATCCCGTTTACGTTTGAAGGAAAACGCGCGGTGTTGAATCTGGTCCGTGATGTCACAGAACGGAAACACGCGGAAGCCGAGAAAAATCACGCGCTTCAACGCGAACAGGAAGCATTGGAAGATTACGCGCACAAATTGATCGCTTCCCAAGAAGCGGAACGCCGCCGGATTGCCGGCGAATTGCACGACAGCCTTGGACAAAATTTGTTACTGATCAAGAATCGCATCCAGCAGTCGCTGGTGACACCAGCATTGCCGGAATCATTGCGCGAGCAATTGGCGGCAGTGAATCAATTGGCGTCGCAGGCGATCGCCGAGGTGCGGCACATCTCTCATGATCTCCGGCCTTATCAACTGGACCAACTCGGGTTGACGCGTTCGCTTGAAGTAATGATTGACGCTGCCGGCCAATCCTCCGGGATCGTGTTCGAACGAAAACTGGATTCGTGCGACGATGTGGTGGAAGCGGAAGCGGCGACAAATTTTTACCGGGTGGTTCAGGAATGTCTGAACAACATTCTCAAGCATGCCGGCGCGCGCCGCGTGCAAATCCGGCTTGAACGGGACATCAGTCAGGTGCGGCTATTCATCACCGACGACGGCCGCGGCTTTGTAGCCCCTTCGGGAATCGGCAGGCGAACTTCGGGCGGATTGGGATTGCGGAACATGGCAGAGCGAGTGCGAATTCTCGGCGGCATCTTGAAATTCCATTCCGCGCCGGGACGAGGAACGAACATTGAAGTTCTGGTGCCAATCAGGGCCTGAAGTTTTTTCATTTGCGGAATTAGCTGGCATTTACGGACGCTCACTGCGACTCTGAGTCAACCAATGGGAGCCCCGATCAAAGTCATCATTGTGGACGACCATCCGCTGTTCCGTAACGGTCTGCGCCAGGCGGTGGAAGGAGATGATCGTTTTCAACTGGTGGGCGAAGCGGGCGATGGAATCACGGCGCTTCAGATGATTGAGGAAAAAAAGCCATCCGTCGCCGTCCTGGATGTTAATTTACCGGGACTTTCGGGCCTCGAAATCGCGCGCAAGCTCAAAGGCAAACGACTTCCGACGAAGCTCATTATTCTGACGATGTACAAAGAGGAAGAGACATTTAATCGCGCGCTCGACCTCGGGGTTTTCGGTTTCGTGCTCAAAGAAAATGCCGCCAGCGATATTCTGAACGGACTGGTTGCAGTCGCGTCCGGTGAACATTATCTCAGCCCGTCCATTTCCGGCTATCTCTTGCGACGCCGGAGCAATATGCAGGAGCTTGCCGTGAAGAAACCCGGCCTCGAAAATCTTACGAAAGCCGAACTGCGTGTCCTTAAGTTAATTTCCGAAAAGAAAACCAGCCGCGAGATCGGCGCGGAACTTTTCATCAGTCCTCGCACCGTGGACGCGCATCGCGCCAACATCTGCTCGAAACTGGAATTGCGCGGCAGCCACAGCTTGTTGCAATTCGCGCTCGAGAATCGTTCGGCTTTGTAGAATCAGCAATTACTTTCCTGGACGTTGACGGATTTCCCGGGGCGCCGACGTGTTCTGAATTTTGCGTACGCAATCCCACCTATAAAAATACCGGCACGCACGTACGCCAAAATATGCAGGTCCCTCGATTCACAGAATTCCGGAAGTGTTCCAGAGTCTCCTCGTAACTTTTTAGGACGATTATGAAACTAATGATTGTAGATGACCATGCTGGTGTGCGGAGCATGATTCGTCATTTGCTTTCGCCAAATTGCAACGAGATCTGCGAATGCGCCTCCGGTGATGAAGCAGTGCGGTTGGCGAGCGAATTCAAACCCGACTATGTGACCATGGATGTCCGGATGCCGGGCTTGTGCGCGTTCAACGCGGCGCGCGCAATTCGCGAAGCGCAGTCCACGGCGCGGGTCATCATGGTCAGCAGCTACGATGAGCCGGAGTTGCGAAAGTTCGCTGTGGAATCAGGCGCCATTGCGTACGTGCAAAAAGAAAATCTGGTGGAACTGCTGGAATTTGTGAATCGCGACTTCACGGAGGACAAAAACGCGCGCGCGCCATTTAAACCCGTTCGTTCATGCGAAGACCTGCCGATGGAACTCCGCAGTCCAATGGCGCAACTCGCCGCTCGCATTCAGGAATTGGAAATGTCCCCCTCGATGATCGCCAATGAATTGCGGCGGCCGCTGGAAGCTATTCGGAATCTGGCTTCAAGTCAGCAGCGTCAATCAGCGCCACAATCCTGGGCTGAAGCGGAGAACTCCTTTCGCCAGATTCAGGAACTTTGCGAAGGAATGAATCGCGATCTCGAAACCTTGATTAGCCTCGCAGTTCCAGGACCGCAAGCTTCGCGGATGCACCGGGTCGGCACTCATCAGCTTGTTGCCGAATGTTGGAGAACTGTTGCCACGCCCGAGCAGCGTCGTCGGGTGGACCTCAAAGTGATTCGATTACCCGAAGTCTATGGTGATGCCGGACTGATTCGTCTTCTCTTTTCCCATCTGCTGGATAACGCGGTGAAATTTTCCGCTCATCGGCCGGTTCCAAAGATCGAAATCAATTGTTTTTCTTTGAAACATTACACGGTTTTCGCTGTCGCCGACAATGGCGTGGGTTTCGACATGCGACATGCCGAACGGTTGTTTACGCCGCTGGGCCGATTGCATCCGCTGGAAAAATTTCCTGGAGTCGGCCTTGGACTCGCGCTCGCCAGGCGAATTCTGCACCAGCACTCCGGAAGGATCTGGGCTGACGCTACCCCGGACAAAGGCGCGACATTTTATTTTACGCTGCCTCACGGACCCGCGAATGGCAATGGGAAGGACCAACTATGACGGCTGCACATTACTCGGAACCGATGAGCGGTATTATCCGGCTCGCGCAATTGCAATGGATGCGCGAAAACATGGAGCAGCTCTGGCTTTTCTTCGAGAAATCCAACGACGTGATGATGGAAGTAAACGCCGATGGCGAAATCCTCTTCATCAGTCCGAACGTGAAGCAGGTGCTTGGTTATGAGCCGGCTGAATTGCTTCCCGAAAATGTATTTGACCGCATTCATCCCGATGATCTGCCACACGTGCAAGAGCAATTCGGATTGGCTGAAGGTTCGGCTGCATGCCGTTACATACACAAGAACGGCAGTTGGCGCTGGCTTGAAGTTACTGCGACACGTTTTGCGACTTCTATTGGAGACGTGCGCCACGTGCTCGTTGCCCGGGATATCAGCCAGCGCAAGCAGGCCGAGGAAACCCACGCAAAACTTGAGGCGCAGCTTTGTCACGCCCAAAAGCTCGAGGCAGTTGGAACATTGGCTGGCGGGATCGCGCATGACTTCAACAGCATACTGACGGTGATGATGGTTTATACCGACCTCGCTGACATGGAGGCGGAAATTCCAGCCCAGGCGCGGCAATACCTTACTGAAGTGCGCAAGGCGTGTAATCACGCGAAAGATTTGGTTCAGCAGATCCTGATGTTCAGCCGGAAGCAAAAGCCGGAGCGACAGCCGATTCGTTTGCAAAGCATCGTCGAAGACGCGTTCAAACTTCTTCGTTCCACGTTGCCGGCGAGCGTCGAAATGGACCTGCGAATTGATCAGTCGGCGCCACAGGTTCTCGCAAATTCAACCGAGATTCATCGGATCATGATCAACCTTTGCACCAACGCGGCTTACGCTATGCGCGAGAAGCGCGGGCGATTGAGTGTGACGCTGCAGGCGGGTGAGATCGAGCCGGCGTTATTGCAAACCAATCCTGAACTGCGGCCGGGCGCTTATGTGCATCTCACCGTCGCTGATACCGGGCATGGAATGGACGCCGATCTTTTGAAAAAGATTTTTGAACCATTCTTCACGACGAAAGCTCCGGGCGAAGGCACCGGACTCGGCCTGCCGGTCGTGCATGAGATTGTGAAGGATCATCAAGGAGCGATTACGGTCAACAGCCAGCCCGGCAAGGGGACCACATTCGATCTCTATTTTCCCGTGCATAATCCGTCCTCACGACCAAATGCCGGCGCGCATTCCGCCGAAAACACCTGCCTACGATGAACGATTTGAGTCCATCTCAGCGATCCCGAGTACTGCTCGCCGACGGCGATCCGGAATTTCAATCCACGCTTGCGAGCGCGCTGCAGCAGTTTGGTTTTGATTGCGACTGCGTCGTTTCGGCGGCCGGGGCAAAAGAGCAGCTGCTCCATGCGCAATTCGATGCGCTCATTGCAGAAATCCAGATTCCTGGAAACGAAAACCTTGAATTGGTTGAGCATTTATCGCGGCTGAGTCACCGGTTGCCGGTGATCATCCTCACTGCGCATCCGACGATTGAGACCGCGGCTCGCGCAGTGCGCTTTTCTGTAGTCGCGTATCTCACAAAGCCAGCGAACCTCAATGATCTTGGCGCCGTTCTGAACCGCGCTGTGGACAGCCAGCGGCAAAACCGGATCAGCCGCGAACTTCGGAGGCGGCTTAACCGATGGGAAAATGAATTGGGCGCGGTCGAGAAGCAATTGATGACTCCGCTGGTTGATGAGGCGGATACGCGCGCCAGCTTTCTTCAGATCACGCTCCGCAATGTGATTATGACGCTCAGTGATCTCGATGAAGCGGTGACCGTCGCGCGGCGCTCGAATAGAAATCTTGAAGATGTTGAATTGATCGGCGCAATCCGGCGGACAGTGTCCGTGCTGAAGAAGACCAAGCAAAACTTTAAGAGCAGGGAACTCGGCGCGTTGCGTGAGCAACTGGAGCAGGTTCTCGGCGGCAAGCCCGCGAACAGACTGGAGGAGGGTGTTCAATGAAGCGCCGAATGTCTCACGCGATAGTTTGCGTATTTACAGAATCGAAATTTGATGTCACGATCCACACTCACGCGGCATCGGCCGATAACGTGAAGCAGAAGGCCCGTCAAAAAGTGGCGGGCAGCTTTCTCGGGCAGGGCAACAGGCTTGCCAGTCGAAGGCACAGTGGAATCCGTGGTTCTCTTGGACCACAGGATTCCGCTGTGCCTTTTTTATTTTTTGATTCTTATGGCAGCCAATACTGAGCTGGCATGGATAGTTATTTTCAAATGATGAAAGAAAAAATATTGCTGGTGAATAAAGCAAATACTCCGCGTCGGAGAGAATCCGACGTGAAACTCGTCTTGAACACGGAGCCAATGGCCTTCGACCATTCGTCGTTTCGGCATGCGACGGACCTCGGAGATCTCTTCATGGGCGGAATTTTCGAGGCGACCTGATTACAATCAATTTTGATTCGGGCGCGGTACGTCTCCCCGACGAAAATCCGGTTCCCCACCTCCCGGATGCCGCCCCGAATCATCTATTTCATTGAAGCACTGACTTTCAGAATTCAATCATGACAATCGAAAAATATTTTGGCGAAGCGGTCAGGCGCTACCGGGGCAAGCGATCCCTGTCTCAAGGAGAACTTGCAAAACGGGCGGGCCTGCAACGCACGTATCTCTCCGATATCGAACGCGGGAAGCGCAATGTATCGCTCCAAACCGCCGCAAAGGTTGCAAAGGCTTTGCGACTCCCCCTCCGGGCATTGATGCCGAACCGCTGAGAAGACGGGCACCGGTCGCTCGCGTGGAAAGCTTCATCAAAGCCTTTCATTGAATTTTTCGCGGTTCTTGCTACGCTCGCTTCGTGAGCAAGACGCCCGGAACGAACACTCCCGATACCTCTCTCGAAATCTCACGGCGTCCAGCTTTCGTCACCACGCATTGGTCGGTTGTGCTCTCCGCGCGCGATGTCGCCTCACCACGCTCCGACGCTTCGCTGGAAAAGCTTTGCCGCACGTATTGGTATCCGCTTTACGCCTTCGCGCGATGGCGCGGTCACGGCGCGCACGACGCGGAGGATTTGACTCAGGAATTTTTTTCACGCCTGCTGGAGAAAAAATATTTGGATTCTGTTCAACCGGAGCGGGGACGCTTTCGCACGTTTCTGCTCGTCGCGTTCAAACGGTTTCTCGCGAACGAATGGGACCGCGCGCAAACACAAAAGCGCGGCGGAAATTTCTCTTCGGTTCCGTTCGACACGGAACTCGCTGAACGTCTTTACAAGAACGAGCCGTCGCCGAAGTTGCCCGCTGAACGAATGTATGAGCAACGCTGGGCGCTCGCGTTGATTGACCAGGCCATGATGCGACTGCGCGCGGAATTTGAAGGAGCAGGAAAAGCAAAAGAGTTCGAGCATTTGAAAGGATTTCTTGCGGCAGGCAAAGGTGAGGCGCCTTCGCCAACGGTCGCGACCGGGCTTGGAATGAATGACGGCGCGCTGCGTGTGGCAGTTCATCGGTTGCGGAAGAGGTTTCGTCAACTTTTTCGCGAAGAAATCGCACACACTGTCGCCAGCGATGAAGACGTGGATGAAGAACTACGGCATTTGCTAGCGGTATTGAGTGAATAGCGGCGCGCCCCTACTGAAGGTTTTCGTGTAACGCTCCGCCGCCGTTCCTTATTGGTTAGTTGATGAACGAAAACGAAAACAATCCGGCCACGTGTCCCCGCTGCGGTGCGCCGCTTCCGAGCAATGCGCCCGAAGGCCTTTGCCCGCGCTGCGTGGTCGCGGCCAATTTGACGGCCGAAACCGAGATCAAGAGCGGGGAGGGACCCGGTGGCACGGTTACTGCGAAGCCATCGTCCGCGCCACCGCCGTCTCCAGAGGAGGTCGCAAAGCTTTTTCCGCAACTGGAAATTTTGGAAACACTCGGACGCGGCGGCATGGGCGCGGTGTACAAGGCGCGGCAACCGCGATTGGATCGCATAGTCGCGCTGAAAATTCTATCACCCGAAAGGAAAGGCGATCCGCAATTTGCCGAACGCTTTCAACGCGAAGCCCGCACGCTCGCGCGTTTGCATCATCCGAACATCGTCTCGATTCACGATTTCGGCGAAGTGCAGGGAAATTTTTACTTGCTGATGGAATTCGTGGACGGGTTGACGTTGCGGCAATTGCTCCAAAAACGGACGCTCTCGCCCGAGGAAGCGCTGGTGATCGTGCCAAAAATTTGCGAAGCGCTCCAATACGCGCATCAGCAAGGCATCGTGCATCGCGACATCAAACCGGAAAACATTTTGCTCGATAAGCAGGGACGGGTGAAAATCGCGGATTTCGGCATCGCAAAAATCGTTGGGCAAGCCGGGCAAACCGGTCTCACGGCAGAACAGCAAGTCATCGGCACGCCGCATTACATGGCGCCGGAACAAGTCGAGCGGCCGCAGACTGTAGATCATCGCGCGGACATCTATTCACTCGGTGTCGTCCTTTACGAAATGCTGACGGGCGAATTGCCGCTCGGCAAATTCGCGCCGCCGTCGCGCAAAGTTCAAGTGGACGTGAGGCTGGATGAAGTTGTCTTGCACGCTTTGGAAAAGGAACCCGACCGCCGTTATCAGCAGGCGCAGCAGGTAAAGACGGACGTGGAAACGATCAGCAGCGGTTCGACGAAACCATTGCAAGCACCAGTCGGCGCAATGTCTCAGGACCCGATTGCCAACGCGCAAAATGGCAGCGAAAAGAAGATTCTTCCGGCGTTGTTGCTCGCATTCTTCTTCGGCGTTTTTGGCGCGCATCGGTTCTATGCCGGGAAAATAGTGAGTGGCTTCCTTCAATTGGGTGCCGTCGCCGCGTGTGTTCTTATGATCATTCTTTGCGCCACCACCGGCGGAAATTTTCAGCCGGTGCTGGGAATTTTATTGGGCTTTTCAATTGTCGGATGCGGGGTCATGGCGACAATTGATTGGATTTTGATTGCCTGCGGAGCATTCACGGATGGGCAAGGAAAAAAGATTGCGCACTGGGTTCGGTCCAAAGCGGATGTTTCGTCTCCGAAACCGGGAATTGAGCCGCCGTCCGGGACTCCGCCAGTATTCAGTGCGAGTCAAGCCGGTCCTCCAAGCCAATCGCAGAGCGCGGCTGCACCTCCGAACATTGCCGCCGCCCGATTCTCGACCGCTCCGTCGCGAAGGTTCGGAGCGTGGCCGTGGGTTCTCGCAGGCGTGGCAATTTTCGTCGCGTTCCTTGGTTTTCTTGGAGTGCTCTCGGTGGTAAAACTTTATGCGGTTCGTGAATCAACCGCAGTCCGGACCGCAAAGAATGCTTTCAGCGATGAATCAGGATTGATTGAAGTTGCCGATAACCCGATAACTCCCGATTCCAACGCGTCAGTCATGGAAATCGATGAAGTTGTTCCGCTGCCACCGGGATACCCTGCGGACGGTAGCATTCCGCTTCCTCCGGGTTATTCCGCGAATGAAATCAAACACGCGATTCGAAGCGGGGCGTCGGCGAATTTTTCGAAAACATTTTCTGTTGCTCCTGGAGGGAAACTCACGATGAAAGTGGATCGAGGAGAGATTCGTGTCACGGGCGGAGACGCAAACTCTGTTGAGGTGCGTGTAACTCGCGAAGTGACGAAAGCAAGACCTGACGATGCTGAGAAGCTCATCAAGGAACACCGAATCGAACTACGACAGAATGGAAATGAAATTTCCGTTATGGCTGAAGCGCCTGCGAGTCTGCGCAACAGTTCGCTTTGGGGAATTCTGAGAATGCCCAACCTCAATGTTCATTATGAGATCACTGTGCCGCGCACATGCGAGGTTCGGCTGGAAACGGCCGGTGGCGATGTAAATGTTTCCGATCTGACGGCGAATTTAAAAGCCGAGACAATGGGTGGCAATTTGGATTTCAGTGTGATCGGCGGGAAAGTGGATGGACGAACGATGGGCGGCAATGTCAGGGCGGTCGAATGCAAAAATGAATTGGCGCTCAACACTCATGGTGGAAATGTCACGATCGAGGAATTCTCCGGTCCCAACGTTCGCGCCAGCACATTGGGCGGGAAAGTGTCCGCTGATTTCGCAACCGCACCAAAAGCGGATTGTGACCTTCATACAAACGGAGGAACCGTTACAGCAAAACTTCCCGAATCAGCGGCGGTCACGCTCGATGCGCAGACGATGGGCGGCTCGGTGAGTTCAGAATTGCCGGTGCAAACTGAAGGCAAGCATTCTGGAAGCAGCTTGCACGGTAAAATCAATGGCGGCGGGCCATTGCTGAAACTTCAGACGATGGGTGGAGATATCAGAGTAACCAAACGCTAGGCTCATTGCGTTTGTCGCGAAACTTTTGGCTCGGCCCAGACGATTTGCGTTCGGCTTCGATTGTTCGCTTCCGGTGGTTTCGTCCGAAGGACAAGTTTGTGGACACCGGAAATGTTTAACTTAATGGCTTTCGCATCGTCGGACTTTTTCATTTCGCTACGCCAAAGTTCTTTGCCATCGCCGAGAATCACAAACTCAGCAGTGGCGCTGTTGCCGGCGCTCGAGTCAAGTCCGGCGAGGGCGGTGAATTCGTCATACAGCCCTTTCAAATCAAACTCGGCTTCGGAATTGGCGAACGCGCTGAGGCCGTTCTCAAATTTATTTCCGCCGAGCGTCATCGGGCCACCGGGCAGCATCTCATCAATTTCAAATCCGCGCCACTGACCGGTGGAGCGCAACGGTTCGATTTGTGTGAGCGAGAGTTCCTTCGGAGTTAGCGACGATAAATCAATTTTGAATCGGTTCGTCTGGGCGCTCGTTTTGCCGTCATCCCAAACCGTCGCGATAGTCGCGGTGTAATTCGAGAGCGGATTTAATCCGCGAATCGGAAACATCGCTTCAGGGGTGTAGCCGAGTAGCGCGCCATCGAGATAAACCTGATAACCGGCGTTGAGATAATACTGCTCGCGCCAATGGAGGTTTACACCGTCGAGACCAACGCGTTCGGCGTAAACGCCGAGCGTTGGCTGGTTTTGCGGGAAATTGTAAGAGCCCGTCGGCGCGAATTGAACTTCCCATTTTACTTCCTGAGTTTTTGGTGAAGTGAATCGCACCGCGGCCCAGCTCTGATGATTGAAAATGCTCACGGGCATTTTGCGCATGCCTGCACGAGCAACGGCGCTCTTGATAATGAAATTTGTGCCCCGCGGAAACGCGAAGCGGAGTTCGTAAGGATCGTTCTTCACGAGCTTGCTGATGCCAGTAAACACGGTTTCGGATTTTGATTTGACCTCAGTTAAATCAACCCAGCCTTGCGTGATATGGCGGCTTGTGGAGATAAGCTGAATCTTTCCATTGTCCGGCAATAGTGTGAGCACGCGACAGCTCATCGGCGCGAGATTGGCGACGATGCTTTGGTCCCATGCGCCGAGATATTCCTGATTCCAGAAATCGAAGACGTGAACTGGCTTGTCATTTGGAATTCCGAGTTCGCTCCACGCCAGGCGAATCGGTTCAGATTTCGGTGAATCGAAATTGAACAAGCCGACCACATCGTAGTTGCGGCCAAGATGGTTCACCTTCAAATCCCAAATGCGTTTCATTTTTTCGCTCGGAAATAAATCGAGTGGCCGGGCATCCACAGCAGGGAAAACGCGGCGCATGAGTTCAACGCGATCGTCGGATAAATCCATCAGCCGATCGCTCGCCATCATCGCTTGACCGGTCAGGCCGTAGATTGTCGCCCATACTCGCGCTTGATCGGGTGTGAGTGGCGAACGCACGAGGAGCACGTCGGGATCGGAATACCAAACGATATTGTGCAGATAATAATATTGCAGCGTCGGTCGCAGGGCGACGTGGAAGCCGCCCCAGCCAAGCACGACGTCGCCGCCGGTGCGCGAGCCATTCATGAGGCCCGCGCCTTCGAGCGGAATCCCCCAACAGCCGAGAAGATAACGGTCCGGTCCGATGGCATCGCGAATAGCGAGGAGTGTTTTGCGATAGAGTTCGTCGGTATCGGAAGGATTTCGCAGGAGTTTTTGCTTCTGTTTGTATTCCTCGATAATGGGCGGCTGGCCATCAATTTTGAAATAATCGTAGCCCCATTTCGTGAAGCCGCGGAACATCTCGCGAAAATAATTCAGCGATTCAGGCGTGGACGGATCGAGCAAGTAGCGGCCTTCCCAACGTTGTTGATTGAAATCGAGCGAGCCGTCAGTGCGGCGCAGCCAAAGATTTTCATGGTTGGTCACAAACGCCGGATTGCTCTGGCCATGCGGCGCGAGCCACAGGCCGGGTGTGAGGCCTAGCGATTTGATATGCTTTGCCACGTCAGCCATTCCGTTTGGAAAATTGGTGCTGACGTGAGTCCAATCTCGCTGACCGTCGCGTCCTCCCGCGCCTTGCCAGCCGTCGTCAATCTGAACGATTTGCGCGCCGAAATCTTTCAGGTTGGCTGCGATCCAATCAGCGTTGCGCTTGATCTCAATGGCGTTCGGTCGGTTGTAGTAGTAATACCACGAGCACCAGCCGGATGGCGGCAGAGGGAAACGGGATTTATCGAGTGGCTGGTAGAATTTCACGCCAAGCGTGTCGCGGAAATAATTCTTCCTCGCAGAATTATCTTTCAGAGTGACTTCATCTTTGACCGGATCAAAAATTCCATCGGTAATCGGCGTCTGGACATCCCCGAGTGTAATGACAAACAGGTCGGCATTCGTGCCATCCTGAATCCGGCAAGGGATCGGATGCGGCCACACCTCAGCGATCGCGGATGTGACCGAGGAAACGAGTAGAGCAAATAGAATAATCCAGTTTCGTATCATGCTTAGCGGCGGAGTTTGCACAAGTGGCAACGAAAAGAAAACACGCGACGGTGAAAACAAGCAGGCAGGCGTGCATTTGAGGGCTGGCGCGGCGGAATTTTTCAGATTGAATACATGGCAGCTTGATAAATTTAGCGCAAACTCCCAATTTGAAGAGAACGAAGATGAAATCCGGACATATTACCAGCGAACTTTTTGTGGCGAACCGGCGCCATCTGAAGGAATTGCTGCCGCGAAATTCGCTGGTGGTGGCCAATGCGAACGACATCCTGCCGACCAACGCGGACGCCACTCTGTGCATGTTTGCGAATTCGGATTTGTTCTACCTCACCGGCGTCGAGCAGGAGCACACGATGCTCGTGATTTGTCCGGATGCAGAGGACGAGAAGCATCGCGAGATTTTGTTTCTGCGCGAGCCGTCAGTGGAAAACGAGTTGTGGGAAGGCCACAAGCTGACAAAACAGGAAGCCCGCGAGCTGACCGGCATTCAAAACATCCAGTGGCTGCCGGAATTTCCGCGTCTGTTTCATCGGTTGATGTGCACGAGCGAGCACATTTTCCTGAATAGCAATGAACATGCTCGCGCGATCATTGAGGTTGAGAGCCGCGACGCCCGCTTCATCGCGGAAACACAGCGCAAGTATCCTTTGCATGATTATCGCCGACTCGCACCGTTGATGCATCAGTTGCGTATGGTGAAATCAGAAACCGAAGTCGCGCTGATTCAAAAAGCGTGTGACATCACCGAAGCGGGATTCCGGCGCGTGCTGCAATTCGTTAAACCGAATGTGACTGAGAAGGAAGTCGAGGCTGAGTTCGCGCACGAGTTTATTCGGAGCAATGGTTGCTTCGCCTATCCGCCGATCATCGCTACCGGCATGAATGCCTGTTGCCTGCACTATCACGAGAACAAATCGGTCTGTAAAAGCGGTCAATTACTCCTGCTCGACGTGGCGGCGCGTTGGTCGAACTACAATTCGGACATGACCCGGACGATTCCGGTGAATGGCCGCTTCACTCCCCGTCAAAGGAAAGTTTATAACGCTGTGCTGCGCATCATGCGCCAATGTATCCAGAACCTGACGCCGGGAAAGCGAACGAAAGATTGGCAAAAGGAAGCCGAACAACTTACCGAGAAAGAACTGGTTGATCTTGGTTTGTTGACAACCAGGCGCATCAGAAAGCAGGATCCGGACAGTCCCGCAGTTAAGAAATATTTCATGCACGGCGTCGGCCACTCGCTCGGATTGGACGTTCACGACGTGGTCTCGACGAATCAGCCGATTCAAGTGGGCTGGGTGATGACCGTTGAACCGGCCATTTACATTCCCGAAGAAGGTTTCGCCGTGCGCCTTGAGAACAATGTTCTCGTCACGCAAAAGGGCCAGGTAGATTTGATGGCGAACATTCCGGTTGAAGCAGACGAAATCGAGGCACTGATGAAGACGCAGCCGAAGCTCGCGTCGAGGAATGGCGGCAATCATCGGCCAGCTCGCAATGGTCGCGTCGAACAGTTAATCAGACGTTGACCGACATGGCGAAAGTGGCGCACGTTTCAATTGGGCTGCTGGCTCTTGCGCTGGTCAGCCAGAATAGCGGCGTTCTCGCGCAAACGAACGCGACCGGCTCGCGACCAAAGATTATCGAAATCAGCCCGCTCGATCAGGAATTTTTCGCGAAGGAACTTTTCGTCAAAGGCGTTCCAATCAAAGCGCCGTCGGTTGTCGTGGACGAAGCGCTTTACGTTGCTTACGACAAGCTTTCGATGCTGCTAAGCAATTTGCCGATGGTCGCATCGAACCTCGTCGCCAACGGCGTCGAACTTCACATCATCGGACGTGATCAGGTGACGACCGATCTTCCTGAATGGCGTCACGACAAAGGTAAGCAACTTCCTGAATACAACGGGCTGACCCGCGATCAGCGCACCCGCGGCATGGGTGGACGATTGACTTCGTGCGGCGAAGAAAATCTACTCAAGCTGGAAAAGGACAGATATCGCGGGCGTGACATTTGCATTCATGAATTCTGTCACGCGATTCGAAATTACGGGCTCCCTCGCGAGGTGATTGCGAAGTTCGATGAAGTGTATCACCGCTCGCTTGATAAAGGACTATGGAAAGGTTCATACGCGGGATCGAATCCCGACGAATTTTTTTCCGAGATGGCGATGTGGTATTTCGGCACGCACGGCGATTTGCGGATGCAGGGCCCGAAACCTGAGAACGGCCCGGAGGGTCTGAAGAAGTATGATCCCGAAGCGTTCCGGATGGTTGACGATTTTTTCAGCGGGCGAATTCCGGTTGGGAAGATCACGCCGTGGCCCCGCCGTCCGCATGAGGATGATTAGCCACTGGGTTATTGGATTGTGGATTGAAGGATAAATGGAATCGTTAATGGGCAATCCCAATAATCCAACCATCCAATGATCCAACTCCCCGTTGCAAATTATGAAACCAAAATTCAATTTCGCGCTCGTTGCTCTGGTTGCGTGCGCAAACTTTCTCCATGGCGCGACAACGGTAACGATTGATGCGGCAAAGCCCGGCCCGGAAATCAATCCGCGCCTGTATGGAATTTTTCTCGAAGAGATCAATCATGGCGTGGACGGTGGGCTTTATGCCGAACTAATTCGCAATCGCGCTTTCGAGGATTCACGTCCGCCGGAAGGCTACGCATTCCGCAATGGCCGCTGGCGCGACGAGCGCGGATTCGATTCGGGATACTCGCGCTACGGCTACACGACGAACGGCATTCCGTTCTGGTCGCTCGTTCAATCTGGCGACGCAAAAGGTGAAATGAATCTTGAAACCACCGGAGGCATAACAGAGGAATCAGCTTATTGCCTGCGCCTCAACGTCGAGATTTCAAATGGCGGTCGCGTTGGTATCGCGAATGAAGGATTTTTCGGTATTGGTGTGAAGCAGGGCGAGACATACACGCTGTCGCTTTACGCGCGCTCGGTTGATGGTTTCGATGGACCGCTCACAGCTCGTTTGGAAGATACTTCTGGCAACGCGTGTTCTTCGGAGGCGGAAATCAAAGGCGTCGGTCGCGAATGGAAACAATTCAAAACTACACTCACCGGATCAAAAACAGATTCCAAAGCGCGATTTGTCCTCGCGGCTGGAGCAAAAGGAACAGTGTGGCTTGATTTCGTTTCACTTTTTCCGAAACAAACGTGGAAGGATCGCGCGAACGGTTTGCGTTCCGACATCGCGCAGATGATCGCGGATCTGAAACCCGGTTTCGTTCGTTTCCCCGGCGGCTGCGTCGTTGAGGCTGGAACAGTAGAGACAGCTTACAATTGGAAACTCACCGTCGGCCCGCTCGAAAAACGCAGCGAGCGTTGGGGACCTTGGAATTATCGGCGCACTCAGGGCGTGGGACTGTATGAATATCTCCAGTTCTGCGAAGACCTCGGCGCAGAGCCGCTCTACGTTGGGTTCGCCGGGCAAACATGCATTTTCCGTCAGCCTGAACTTGTCCCGATGGATCAAATGGGTTGGGTGCGCGACAACTTTCTCGACGTGGTCGAATATGCCAACGGTTCCGCGGATTCGAAGTGGGGCGCTTTGCGCGTCGAAGCCGGACATCGCGCGCCGTTCAATTTGAAATACGCGGAGATTGGAAATGAGAATCAAGGTCGCGAGTTTGGCGAACGCTATCGCTTCATCCACGACGCCATGAAAGCGAAATATCCGGAGATAAAATATTTTGCCGACCTGTCATGGACCCGCGCTGATGCCCTTGGCGAACCGACGTGGGACATTGAAGACCAGCACTACTACAACTCACCCGCGTGGTTCGTCTCGCACTACAATGAGTACGATCGTCGCAACCGTTCACTTGCGCCGCTTTATCTTGGTGAGGTCGCTGTTACCTCCGGCGATGCGGGACCATACCGTGGCAATCTGAATGCGGCGTTGTCCGAAGGCGTGTTCCTTCTCGGCTGCGAACGCAATGCTGATGCGGTCAGCATGGTTTCCTACGCGCCGCTGCTCGCACACGTGGACGGACGCACGGAATTGATTAACGCTCCGCCGCCGTGGCATGGAATGATTTACTTCGACGGCACGCGCGTGTTCGGCACGGCGTCGTATTATCTGTGGAAAACGTTTGCCGAAAACCGTCCGAATCGTTCGCTGCAAACCTTGGTGGAAAATCCCGATGACAAGAACTTCGCCATTGTTGGACAAATCGGCATCGGCACGTGGGACACCACGGCCGAATTCAAAGACGTTCGTGTTGAGAAGAACGGAGAGACGATTTACACGTCAGGCTTTGGACAAAGCACGAACGGCTGGCAAAGCGGTGGACGCGGAGAGCGCGGGCAATGGGAGGTTCAGGAAGGCGCGTATCGCCAGAGCCGCGCAGGCCGTGCGTCGAGTTACTACGGTGATGAAAGTTGGTCGGATTACACACTCACGCTGAAAGCGCGCAAGATCAGCGGTGGCGAGGGATTTCTGATCATGTTCGGACGCAAAGGCCGCGACATGTATTGGTGGAACCTTGGTGGATGGGGCAATTCACGTTACGCCCTCGAACACAGCGTCAATGGCGCGCAAATGCCAATCGGTCCGCAGGCTGAAGGCCGTATCGAGACAGGTCGCTGGTACGACATCAAAATCGCGCTGAACAAAAATCGCATCCAATGCTATCTCGACGGCAAGCTCATTCACGATGAAGTTGTGCAGCCGCCAACGGAATTCTTCGCACTGGCGGGGCGCGATGAAACCAAGAGCGAGATCGTTTTAAAAGCGATCAATCTCTCGGCGCAGCCGATGACCGCGAATCTGAAAATTCTGGGTGCGAAGGATATTTCATCGGAAGAAAAAATCACAGTGCTCACGTCGGTAAGTTCTTCGGACAACAACAGCTTGGATCAGCCGAAGAGGGTTGTGCCGACGGAAACATCTGAGAGCGGCGTGGCTTCGGAATTCACCCACGAATTTCCAGCGCGATCACTGACGGTAATGCGCGTGAAGGCGAAGTAAGTGCGTGATGTCAGGTCGTCTCGTAAAAACAGATGGCACGGCTGGTAGACCGAATAGAGTGTCTGCTAAAGAAAACGTTTAAACCACGGGGTGCGCGGTTAGACTGGATCGCATGGAAGCGAGAACCTATGCGTGACTTTCGATCGTTCAGACGAACAGCAATCCGTTATTGGGAGCGTCGGCGAATTATTTACAATCTGGCGCTCGTGCCGCCCGCATTTTTTAGTTACGGATTTACGGATAATCTTAATTGGGTCGGTGATCCGCATATCACACATTATTCGTATATCCTTCCGCTATTCGCTTTGTCTGCAGTTGGCGCGAACATCTGCTACACATTTTCGTACGCGCTAGAGTTCATTTTTGGTAGCGATAATCCGGCCTCGCGCTGGATGACAACAGGGCGAACTATGGTGTTCATCGCAGGAGTTTTGTTCGCGATGGTGCTGGCATTCATCGGTGGATGGAATATCGCCGAGTTGGAATGGTATCACGGGTTCAAACATGCAGGTTGAGATTATTTTCTTGAGTCCCTCCCACTAGCTTGCGAATAACGGGCAGCGTTTTTCCGCTCATGCTCAAGTATCTCGTCAAGCGCAGCAAATGGATCATCATTGCCGTTGGCTTGGCCATCTTCTGGCTGACTCAAACGGATTGGTTGACTCACATGGATGTTTGGGTACGCACGGAAGGACTGCGAATTGATCGGAGGTATTTTTGGCGCGGAGAAAAACCGCCCAATCCCGATATTAAACTTCTCGGGCTTGAAGGGACGAGCATGAGCCTCGACACGCTCGCGCCGGAAGAAATCGCCGCAAGCGAAACATTGCAGTTGATGAAGGAACCCTATCCGTGGGACCGACGCGTTTGGGCGGCAGTTTTGGAAAAGCTCATGGGTGCGGGCGCAAAAGTGGTTATGTTTGATTTCGTTTTTGCCGGTGCGACCGACGGTGATGATGTTTTTGCGGCTGCACTTGAGAAATACAAACGGCAAGTCGTTATCGGTTCTCTGTTCCGCGAAGAATCCGGAAATGAGCAGGAAAAATATCTTCCGCCCAACCGGCGGCTGCGAGTTTCAGATGCCGATGAGATTGTCGGATTGGTGAATCTCTGGGGAGATGAAGATGGCACTGTTCGCAGCGCGAGGTACCGCACCTCGATTGAACGAGAATACGAGCGCGTTTTCAAAAGGAATATACTGACGAACTATCCGGACAACTTGGAACACATCACATTACGCGCAGCGCGTAAATTCGCTGGGGCCGTTACCGCCCCAAGCCCTGAACAGGTCAGCTACATTGATTTTCAAGGCCCTCGCGGAACTTATCAGAGCTTGCCGATTGAAAACTTGTTTGTGGACAAGCTGTGGAAGGCCCCGCCATTCAACGGTGGTTCAATCTTTAGCAATAAGCTCGTCATTGTGGGACCCATGGCAGAAATTCTCCACGACACGCATAAAACCCCGTTTGGCGACACGCCTGGTCCGGAGGTGCAGGCGCAATTAATCGCCGCGTTGTTGCGGCAGTCATTCGTCACACCTTCGTCCCGTGGATTAGATATTGCCATCGAATGCGTCATGGTGGCGTTGGCACTGATCGTTTGTCTTTTCATCGGTAACGCACTGCTCAAGGTTTTCCTGATAGTCGTGACTTCGGGAGTGTTTTTGGTGCTGGGACAGATCATGTTTAACAATGACAACCTGCTCCTGAATGTAACGCCGCCGTTGTTTTGCTTGCTTGCGACTGGTGTTTTCGGAATCACATTTCAATATTCGCTGGAACAATTCGAGCGGCGCCGTACGCGCAATTTGCTGGAGCGCTATGTTTCCAAGAACGTGGCGAAAACGATTCTTGAAGATCAGCGCTCTTTCGTAGAATCACTACGAGGGCGCAAACAAAGCGTTGCTGTTTTGTTCAGCGACATTCGCGGGTTCACCAACATGACCGAGGGCAGTGATCCCGAAAACCTGGTCAGGCAGCTCAACGAATATTTTCTGGAAATGGTCGGCGCGGTGTTGAAGGAAGGTGGCACGTTACAAAAATTCATCGGCGATGCCATCATGGCCGCATGGGGCGACACGCATAGCGAGGGCGCGGCGGAGGACGCGCGGCGAGCAGTGCGCGCGGCGCTGCAAATGCGCGCCGAGTTGACAAAATTGAATGAGCAATGGCAGACACGGCCAGATCGAAACAAACTCAGCATCGGCATTGGAATCAATCACGGCGAAATCATTGTCGGAAACATCGGTCATCCGCAACGAATGGAGTTCACCGTCCTCGGTGACGGCGTGAACCTTGCCGCGCGTTTGGAAACGGCAACGAAGCAATTCCACACGGACATTCTCATCGGTGAAACGGTTGAAGCGTTGACGCGCGAGCAGTTTGTCTTTCGTCGAGTGGGCGCGATTGCATTCAAAGGGAAGACGAAGCCAATCGAAGTCTTCGCGCTTTTGAGTGATCGCTCACAACCTGCGCCAGGCTGGATTGCGAAATACGAAGAAGCGATTCAACTCTATCGCGCCCGAAAATTTTCAGAAGCCGAGGAACTCTTCAAAGCGGTCGAGCAAGAAATCGGAGCGGAAGATTTTCTCTGCCGGATGTATCTTCAACATTGCGCGAGGTTCAAGGAAACACCGCCAGTAGGGAATTGGAACAGCTCGTTCACGCTGTCCGAGAAATAATCCCGATGCCGATTGCGTACAAACCCGGACGTTTAATGCGATTGCCGATGCCGTCCGGTTCACCTACATTCTGGGCAGGTCAAGAAAACCAAACCGGAAGACGCGTATGAAAAGAAATTTGCTTTTTTTGTTGCTGGTCGGTGGCGTGATTCCTCGCATTTCGAGCGGGGCGATTGATTTGAAGCAGGCCAAGTTCACGCAGGTCGTCAATGACGTGCAAGTGATTTCGGCGTCTGATAAAACATCGAAGTCTGCCACGCTCAATGAAACTTTCAAAGTGCCGGACATTCTGCGCACTGGCCCGAATTCTCGCGCGGAACTCGTGGCTGAAGATCAAACCATCACGCGTGTCGGCGCGAACACGGTTTTTTCCTTCGACCCGGCGAAACGCACGATTGATTTGGAGAAGGGCAGCCTGCTTTTCCATTCGCCTAAAGGCAAAGGTGGCGGAACGATTCGCACTGGCTCGGCTACCGCGTCAGTGCTCGGCACGACGATCGTGGTGACGACCACGCCCAATGGCGGCTTCAAAATTCTTGTCCTCGAAGGAGAGGCGGAAATCAAATTCCTCAAAGGCGTCTCCCAACGTTTAAGCTCGGGACACATGACATTCGTTCTGCCTGGCGGCAGCATTTCTCCGATCATTGTCTTTCGACTCGATCAAAATATCCGCGGCAGTCAATTGGTTCAGGGTTTTCACACTCCGTTGCCTTCGCTGAATCGAATTGAGGATGGGATAACAAAACAGAACAAGCTCATTCAGAAGGGAAAGGCGAGCGACACCGGATTGCTTGTTGGCGATCAGGCGAACTCGTCTCAGGTGCAGGCAGTGGATTCCAGTTCGCTCCAAAATTATTTCAGTCAAGTCACTGCCTACGAACCGATCGCGACTGGCAATGGCTATTTGAGCATAGATGGGTTTCTAGTTTCGCCGGAAGATGAAACCGCGCCCGCCAGTCAGGCATTGTATCCTGCGTGGGCGCTGTCCGTGGATGCAGCGATTACTGGCTCGACACTCGATTCGCATCATACGTTCACCGATTCGGGAGCGTTCCAGATCGAAAGTCTCGGCAACGACACGCAGACCGAATTTCTTCCGAACCCGTTCGCCGGATTTTTTGCGCGCAACCTTTCGATTGGAGTTCGGCATATTGACATGACGTCCTATTCCGCGCTGGACTTCTTTGATTTTCTGGCTGCACAGAATTTTAAAATTACCGGCTCGCTGAGCTTCGATCACTTTGAAAATCTGCTTTATTTGACGGCTGGAGGAGTGTTCGCAATTGCTCCTGGCTCGGTCGTCTCGGCCAACGCTTTCAATCTCTCGCTTGCTTCATTTGGGCCGATGAATTTCAACAACGTCAAATTCAAAAATCCCGGAGGAAGCGTTTCTCTTTCCACACTTTCTGATCTCACACTGACGGGCGGCGGCGTTAATTCTGGATCTACGGCAAATCTTTCCGGTCGCGGAGTAACGATCAACGGCGCGAATATTTACTCGGCGGACGTTGTGAATATCAACTCGGATTCGACTAGCGATCCGGTGTCTGCAATTACTCTCAAGAACGCTTCGATCAGCGGCGATGGCGGCGTTTTTCTGAGCGCCAACGGCGGCATCAAAGCCAATGGCTCGGTTTTGAATTCCCTTGGATCTTCATCCTTCGTTTTGTTGTCGTCCGATTCAGGTTCAGTCTCGTTGAGCGGCGGAACGGTGTCAGCCAACAATGGAGTTGGTATCGTGCAATTCTCTGCCGGAAGAGACGTCGCCATTTCCGGCGCAAACCTCAATGCCCAGACGCTTGGCATTGGATCCGGCGGTTCCATTACTGTGAACGGCGGCGCAAAGATCACCGCGCCGATGGTTGTTCTGAACGCGGGTGACGGAATTCTTTTGGACAACGTCACAATGAACAGCGCCGCGTTGCAGGCAACAGCGGCCAATGATGTTCGCATGGGTGGCGCATCGCACAATCTTGATCTCTCAGGATTGACGGACGTAAACATCAGCGGTCACACGTTGGCTCTTCAAAACGTCAACTTTGGTCATTCGCCGCATCTCTATAGCGATGTCGGCCAGCTCGCCGCCAATCCGAACACTGGCCGGGCGATTGAACGCGGCTACGTTAATTTCATCACCGGCGTCACCTACAATAGCGTGCTGGTCACGAGTGCCAATCAGGCCAGTTACGTCAATCCGGCGTCCGGCCCCGGCATTTTTATCGGGAAACGCTGATAAACTTCTTCTTTCGGAATTGGCACCGGCTGGATAAGAATGGTGTCATGAAATTCAGAACAGCGGTCGCCTTTTTTGCAATTTGTGCCGGCGTGCCTCTGCTTCTTCACGCTCAACCGCAGACCCAAATCCAACAGTATGAACGCACGCAACGTCAAACCCCGTTGCTGAAAACAACTCCGCTCAGCCTTGGCACCAATGCTTTCGCCCCGGAAATTTATCCAGGCGAAAATGAAGATGTAGGCCCGCAACGAATTCTCCGCGTTACTCCGCGCCGGACGTATTTTGAGGCGATTGCCGACAGCCAGTATTTCTATACAGACAACGCGCGGCTGAGTGATGACGCGAAGGAGGACAGCGCATTATTCGTGAACACGATCCAGGCTGCGTTCGCTCCGGAGCCGTACCGCGCCGGTCGAGGCCAGTTCGCGCCGATGATTGGCTATCGCAGCCAGTGGTTTAATTACGATCTCGACGGACACAATGACGGTTTGAACACCCTCGACTTCAACGCGCAGACTGCGTTCCTCAATGGCCGTTATCAGATCGACACGTGGCAATTCTACACCGGCTTTGATTTCACGCGGCTGCTGAACTATCCGAGTTACTCCGAGGCGTATAAGGAATTTGTTCCAACCTTCGCCGTCCAGAAATTCTTTCCGGTGAACGACAAATTAATTTTCGTTGTCGGCGGGCAGTTAAGTTACCATTTGACGGATACGACGGCACTGACGGTTGGCACCAATGTTTTGACCGGCAAAAGTGTGAACGATCGCTACGACGTCATCGGAAATGTTTCATTCAGCTACGAGGTCCTGCCGAAGTTGATCGTACAGCCGCTCTATCGCTTTCAATACACGCACTACTGGCGATTCGCGGATGGAACTGCACCCAATTATGACAAAGCCCAATCGCGTGTGGATTTCGTTCATACCGTAGGTGTCTCAATCGCGTATTACTTCAACAAGAACTTCGCCGCACGCATGTTCGCCGGTTACGAAATACGCGATTCGGATTTCTCCAGCGCATACGATTATCACAAGTTCGACGGTGGCGGAGGAATATCGTTGCTCGTGCGGTTTTAGTAGAAGAGGCGCGACGTCGGTCCTAAAAATTAAAAGCGGCAACTCTGTCGAGCCACCGCTTTGTTGTTTCAATCTCGATTACACGTTGTAAGAACCCGACGCCGTCGTCCCGCCCTTGCCGGTCCAGTTCGTGTGAAAAAATTCTCCGCGCGGTTTATCAACCCGCTCGTAAGTGTGCGCGCCGAAGTAATCGCGTTGCGCCTGCAACAGGTTCGCCGGGAGAATCGCGTTGCGATAGCCATCATAGAATGACAGCGCTGTGCTGAACGCTGGCACCGGAACACCCCGCTTGAACGCCGCGCTAACGACGTTTCGCCAACCCTTTTGGCACCGCTTAATTTCGCCCCGGAAATAATCATCGAGCATCAGGTTTGCGAGCTTCGCATTGTTATCGAACGCGTCCTTGATCTTGCCGAGGAAACGGGAGCGAATAATGCAACCGCCGCGCCACATCAACGCGATGCCGCCGTAGTTCAGGTTCCATTTGTTCTCATTCGCTGCCGCGCGCATCAGCATGTAGCCTTGCGCGTAGCTGACAATCTTCGAGGCATACAACGCGTCGCTTTCCAGCACATTGGGATCCTAAGCTTAGAATTCCACGTGGACAAGTTGTCGC